>VFSW01015790.1_pt1 | contig 10352 bp, 11 predicted proteins | sample 5358111 | NCBI WGS metagenome assembly VFSW01 (sample SAMN11554181, study PRJNA540505) | mine drainage metagenome | isolation source: sediment from site ElyBrook_90M | place: USA: Ely Copper Mine, Vershire, VT | collected 2017
GCCTGTTCGCCGAGTTCCAGCAGGTCGGCACCACGGTCCTGGTCGCCACCCACGATCTGTTCCTGATCAAGCGCATGCGCAAGCGCGTGATCGTGCTGGACCATGGCCGGCTGGTGGACGACGTCGCCGCCGCGGAGGTGGCGTGAGTCGCCGCGCCGCGCCGGTGCCGGCAGCGACGCTGCCCGCGCACGGCCGCATCGCCGCCTGGCGTGGTCAGCATGCGTGGAGTCTGCGCGCCAGCCTGCAGCGGCTGGCGGCGCATCCGTTCGGCACTGCGCTGACACTGGCGGTGATGGGGTTCGCGCTGGCGCTGCCGCTGGCGTTCTACCTGGCGTTGGGCAATCTGCAGCGGTTCGGCGCCGCGCTGGGCGAAAGCCAGGCGATCAGCGTGTTTCTCAAGCCCGGTCTCGCGGCGACGGCGGTGGCGGGGCTGGCCTCCGATCTGCATGCGCGCGCGGACGTCGCCGCGGTGGCCACGCGCACGCCGCAACAGGGCCTGGCCGAGCTTTCGGCGATGCAGGGTTTTGGTCCGGCGCTGGCGGCGCTGGCCGACAATCCCTTGCCCTACGTGCTGGTGGTGACGCCGCGCGCCGGTCTCGACGCGCGCGCCAGCCAGGTGCTGGTCGCCGCCCTGCGCGCGCTGCCAGTGGCGGACCGGGTGCAGGACAACAGCGCCTGGCGCGGGCGGCTGGACGCCCTGCTGACGCTGGGCCGCCGCGTCGTGCTGCTGCTGGGCGCGCTGCTGGCGCTGGCGGCGCTGCTGGTGGTGGGCAACAGCGTGCGTCAGGATATCCAGGCGCATGCGGAGGAGGTCGCAGTGCTGCAGCTGGTCGGTGCCAGTCCCGGTTTTGTGCGCCGGCCCTACCTTTATGCCGGCATCTGCTACGGTTTCGGCAGCGGGGTGGTGGCGGTTGCGCTGGTGCTGCTGCTGGAGCTGGCACTGATCGGCCCGGTGGCGACACTGGCCGCAGCCTGGGGCGGTGGTCTGCGTTTCGCCGGTCTGGCGCCCGCTCTGCTGCTGGCCGTTCCGTTCGCCGCCGCGCTGCTGGGCTGGCTGGGCGCACGCATCGCCGGTGCGCGTCATCTGACTGCGGTCGAGCCGCACTGAATCGCGAGGATCCGATGGACTCCAGCATCAGCCGTCACATCGTCAGCGACCATCCGCGTGTGCTGGTGGTGGACGGATCGAAAGTCGTGCGGCGCCTGATCGAGCAGGTGCTGAACGCCGAGCTGAGCGGCGTCAGCGTGATCGGTTGCGGCAGCGGCGCCGAGGCACGCGCCGCGCTGGAGCAGGCGCCGGTGGACTTCGTCACCACCGCGCTGCGGCTGCCGGACATGGACGGGCTGGAGCTGGCGCGCAGCGTGCGCATGCATGCGCCGCAGGCCTACATACCGATCGTGGTGGTCTCGGGCGATGTCAACGAGCGCCTGCAGGCGCGTGCGCTGGGCGACGACGTCACCGACTACTTCGACAAGTCGCTGGGCTTTGGCGCGCTGGCCGAGTTCATCCGCGGCTATGTGCAGCCGCAGGGGCAGACCAGCGGCGAGGTGCTGTACGTCGAGGACAGTCGCGTGGTCGCGCTGGCCACCCGGCGCATGCTCGAGAAACAAGGCCTGACGGTGCAGCACGTGGCCAGCGTCGAGGATGCGCTGGCCCTGCTCGATGCTGCCAGGGCGGCCGGCGGCATCGGCGCCGACGTGGTGCTGACCGATGTCAACCTGAAGGGCGAACTGAACGGCGGCGATCTGCTGGCGCGCATCCGCAACGACTACGGCTACGGCAAGGGCCGGCTGCCGGTGCTGGTGATGACCGGCGACGACAACCCGCGCAACCAGGCCGCGCTGCTGCGCGCCGGCGCCAACGATCTGGTGCAAAAGCCGATCGAGGAGCGTTTGCTGGTCACCAAGCTGCTTTTCCAGCTGCGCGTCGGCCGCCATCTGCGCCAGCGCGACGGCACGTGAGCGACGCCCGGTTGCGGCTCGAGCCGAGCTGGAAGGCGGCGCTCGGGGATTACTTCGAGCGTCCCGACATGCAGGCTCTGGCCGCCTTCCTGCGTGCCGAGAAGGCTGCCGGCAAGCGCATCTATCCGCCCGGTGTGGAGATCTTCGCCGCGCTCGACGCCACGCCGCTGCCGGCGGTCAAGGCGGTGATCCTCGGCCAGGACCCCTATCACGGTCCCGGCCAGGCACACGGGCTGTGCTTTTCGGTGCGGCCGGGTGTGCCGGTGCCGCCGTCGCTGGTCAACATCTTCACCGAGATCGAGCGCGACCTCGGCATCGCGCGCCCCGATCACGGCTGCCTGACGCCGTGGGCGCAGCGCGGCGTGCTGCTGCTCAACGCCGTGCTGACGGTGCAGGACGGCCGCGCTGGCGCGCATCAGGGCAAGGGCTGGGAGGGCTTCACCGACGCCGTGATCGCGACGCTGGATCGGCAGCGCGAGGGCGTGGTGTTCCTGCTCTGGGGCAGCTACGCGCAGGCCAAGGGCCGCCTGATTGACCCGCGTCGCCACGAGGTGCTGAAGGCGCCGCATCCCTCGCCGCTGTCGGCCCACCGGGGCTTCATCGGCTGCGGGCATTTCTCGGCCTGCAACCGCTATCTGGAGCAGCGTGGTGCGGCGCCAATCGACTGGTCGCTGCCGCCGCGGAACACCCTCACGACTTGTTGAGGAATTTCGAGGTAACAAGCATGCCAAACACGGTAAAGAAGGCTGTCTAGGCCGCAGCGCTGCCGCCTGCGAAATCTTATTCGATTGCATTCGTTGATCGACTGACTGACTCACAAGGCAAGCCTGCTGATCGTACCTGCAGTCGCCTGCAATCAGCACGACGCATGCGTTCGCTGTTGCACCGCAAGGGTAGCGATCACTTCATGCAGGAGCGGGCCGGTCGCCGTAATGGTGTGGCTGTGCTAGAACATCGCGGCTATGCCACTCGAAGCCGGTTCATGAGTAGTGTGATTCCCCAAGCGCAGGATGCCTCAGTGCCGACGCGGGAAACCGACGTTGCCGCGCTGCTGCTGGAGCGCGGACGCCTGAAGGAAGCCGACTTCGCGCGCGCGCAGCGCCTTCACGCCGAGTCGCACGACGGCACGCTGTCAGCGCTGCTGACGCGGCTGGGCCTGGTCTCCGAGCGTGACCTTGCCGAGGCCTGGGCGTGCCTGCTCAACGCGCCGTTGCTGACCGAAAAGGATGCTCCCGCGCTGCCGCCGGAAGGCATCGAGTTGTCGCTGCGATTCCTCAAACTGCACCATGTCGTGCCGTTGACCGTCGCTGCGCGCCGCGTGCGCCTGCTGGTGGCCGACCCCGGCGACCCCTATCCGATCGAGGCGGTGGCACTGGCCTGCGGGCGCGATGTCGAACTGGCGGTGGGCCTGCGCTCGGACATCGATGGCCTGATCGAGCGCTGGTACGGTCAGGGCCGCAGCGCACTCGGCGCCATCGTCGAAACGCTGGGCACGGGCACGGCACGCGACGAGGACGACATCGAGCACCTGCGCGACCTCGCTTCCGAGGCGCCGGTGATCCGCCTGGTCAACCTGCTGATCCAGCGCGCGGTCGAGCAGCGCGCGTCGGACATCCACATCGAGCCGTTCGAGAACCGCCTGAAGGTGCGCTACCGCATCGACGGCGTGCTGCACGAGGTCGAGGCGCCGCCGGCCAGTTCGGCCGCGGCGGTGGTCTCGCGCGTCAAGATCATGGCCCGGCTCAACATCGCCGAGCGCCGGCTGCCGCAGGACGGCCGCATCATGCTGCGGGTGCAGGGCAAGGAGCTGGACCTGCGCGTCAGCTCGGTGCCGACCAGTTTTGGCGAATCGGTGGTGATGCGCATCCTCGACCGCGGCAACGTGGTGTTCGACTTCGCCGCGCTGGGCTTTGCCGAGCCGGCCCTGGGCGGGCTGCTGGACGCGCTGGCGCGGCCCAACGGCATCCTGCTGGTGACCGGCCCCACCGGCTCCGGCAAGACCACCACGCTGTACACCGCGCTCAGCCGCCTGAACACGCCGGAGCGCAAGATCATCACCGTCGAGGATCCGGTCGAGTATCAGCTCGAGGGCATCAACCAGATCCAGGTCAAGCCGGCGATCGGCCTGGATTTCGCCAACACCCTGCGCTCGATCGTGCGCCAGGATCCGGACGTGATCATGATCGGCGAGATGCGCGATCTGGAGACCTGCCGCATCGCCATCCAGTCGGCGCTGACCGGCCATCTGGTGCTGTCGACACTGCACACCAACAGCGCCGCCGGCGGCGTCACCCGCCTGCTCGACATGGGCGTGGAGGACTACCTGCTGGCCTCGACGGTCAACGGCATCCTCGCCCAGCGCCTGGTGCGCAAGCTCGACGCGCAAGCCGAGTGGTATGACGCCCCGCCGGAGGTGGTGCAGCGCTTCGAGCTGGAGCGCTTCACCGACGAACGCCCGATCCGCCTGCGCCGCCCGGTGCCCAGCGCGGCCAATGCCAGCGGCTACCACGGCCGCACCACATTGCTCGAATTCCTGCCGATGACCGACGTCCTGCGCCGGCTGGTCATGCAGCGCAGCGACGCCAATGCGGTCGAGCAGGCGGCGCGCGCGGCCGGCATGCGCAGCATGTTCGAGGACGGCCTGGCCAAGGCGGTCGCCGGCCTGACCACGATCGAGGAGATCCTGCGCGCGACGCAGGAGGCGTGATGCCGCAGTTTCGCTACCGGGCCGTCAGCGCCAGCGGCGAGCTGCTGCGCGGCGAGATGCAGGCCGCGAGCGCCGACGAGGTCATCACCCGCCTGCAGGACCAGGGCCACGTGGCGCTCGATGCACAGCCCGCAGGTGTCGCCATCGGTCTTGGCCGGTGGCTGCGCCGGGGTCCGCTGGACACTGCGGCGCTGGCGCAGTTCACCCTGCAGCTGGGCACCCTGCTGCGCGCCGGGCAGCCGCTGGATCGCGCGCTGAGCCTGCTCGCGGAACTGCCCGAGGGCGTGCGGGCGCGGCGCCTGATCGAGCGCCTGCGTGAAAGCGTGCGCGGCGGCGCGGCGCTGTCGCAGGCGCTGGAGGACGAGCACGGCGCGTTTTCGCGCCTGTACGTGAGTCTGGTGCGCGCCGGCGAAGCCAGCGGTCGCACCGACGAGGCGCTGTTGCGCCTGGCCGAACATCTGGAGCGTGCCGCGGAGCTGCGCGGCGCGGTGATCAATGCGCTGGTGTATCCGGCGTTTCTGCTGGTCGGTGTGCTCGGTGCGCTGGTGCTGCTGCTGACCTATGTGGTGCCGCAGTTCGTGCCGATTTTCGCCAGCATGGACGTGCCGCTGCCGTGGATCACGCGCGCGGTGCTGGCGCTGGGCGATGGGCTCAGGCACTGGGGCTGGCTGCTGCTGGTCGTGGTGGTGGCGGCGGGGTTCGGCGTGGCCGCGCGCCTGCGCGATCCGGCGCAGCGGCTGGCCTTCGACGCCCGCCTGCTGCGTGCGCCGGTGCTGGGTTCGCTGCAGCTCAAGATCGAGACCGCGCGCATGGCGCGCACCCTCGGCACCCTGCTCGGCAACGGCGTGCCGCTGCTGGCGGCGCTGACGATCAGCCGCCAGGTTGCCGGCAACCGCGCGCTCGATGCCGCGCTGGGCGAGGCGATCGAAGCGGTCAAGCAAGGGCTGGGCCTGAGCGCGGCGCTGACGCCGACGCAGCGGCTGCCGCGGCTGGCGCTGGCGATGATGCAGGTGGGCGAGGAGTCGGGCACGCTGGAGGCGATGCTGCTGCGCGTGGCCGACACGTACGACACCGAAACGCGACGCAGCATCGACCGCCTGCTGGCGGCGCTGGTGCCGGTGCTGACCATCGTGATGACCGTGCTGGTCGGCCTGATCATGCTGTCGATCCTGCTGCCGCTGCTCAGCCTGACCAGCGGGATCCAGTAACGTCCCATGCCCATTGATGTTTCCAGGAGCCCGTCCATGAACCTGCGCCACCGTTGTTCCGTCGCCGCTGCATCGCGCGCGCGCGGCTTCACGCTGATGGAAATGCTGGCGGTGATCGTGCTGCTCGGCATCGTCGCCACCATCGTCGTGACGCAGGTGGGCAAGAACGTCGAACGCGGCCGCTATGACGCCGGCAAGACCCAGCTCGCGGTGATCGGCCAGGCGATCGACAGCTACGCCATGGACAACGGCACGCCGCCGCCCAAACTCGAGGATCTGGTGACGCGGCCGCCCGATGTGCCGCACTGGAATGGCCCCTATCTGAAGCCGTCGCAGCTCAAGGATCCGTTCGGTCACGCCTTCGGCTACCGCTACCCCGGCGCGCACGGACCCTACGACCTGATCTTCTACGGCGCCGACGGCAAGGCCGGCGGCAGCGGCTTCGACAAGGATGTCGGCAACTGGGAGTGACGACGATGCGCGGCGACGGCGTGCCCGCAGCGTTGCCGGTAGCCCGGCGGCTCCGCGCGGTGCGGGGCGGTCGTGCCGCGGCACCCGTCCGCGCAGTGCGCGGCTTCACCCTGCTCGAACTGCTGGCGGTGATCGTGTTGCTGGCGCTGGCGATGACGCTGGCCGGTTTCGCGCTCAGCCGCAGCCTTGCCGATGCGCGCGTCGCGGCGGCCGGCAGCGATCTCGCCGCTGCGCTGCGCTGGACGCGCAGTCGCGCCATCGCCAGCGGCCGCAGCACGGCGCTGGAACTCGACCTGGCGAATGCCCGTTATCGCGCCGCCGACCAAGCTCCGGTGTCATTGCCGACGGGCATGCAGATCGCGCTGACCACCGCCGCCAGCGAGCGTATCGACAGCGCGCGCGCGCGCATCCGCTTCTTCCCCGACGGCAGTTCCACCGGCGGGCATATCGTGTTGACGCACGGCGGCCATCGCTGGCGCATCGATGTCGCGTGGCTCACCGGCAGCGTGAGCATGCGCGAGTCGGCGGGATGACGGCATGCGCCGGCACCCCGCCATGCGCGGTTTCACCCTGCTGGAGCTGATCGGCGCGCTGGCGCTGGCGGCGATCGCGCTGGCGGTGCTGATGCAGGTGCTGGCCGGCTCGGCGCAACTGAGCGAGCGTGCCGATCGCGCGGGCGGGGCGGCGCTGCGCGCGCAGTCCAAGCTGGCCGAACTGGGTACCCTGCGTCGACTGGTGCCCGGCCGCAGCGAAGGCCGCTTCGATGCGCGCTATCGCTGGCGGCTGACGGTGGCGCCGTGGCAGCCGCGCGACGGCGGTCCGGTCAGCGCGCCCGGCCTGCAGCTGCTGCGCGTCGATCTCGAGGTGCTGTGGACCGGCGGCAGCGCCGATTTCAGCACCCTGCGTCTGGTCCAGACCCGCGGCCCGGGGATACCGCCATGAGGCGCGGGCGCGGCTTCACCCTGCTCGAAGTGCTGCTGGCGCTGGCCTTGCTGGCGGTGCTGGTGGCGCTGTTGTGGGGCGCGCTGGCGGCGGCGACGCGCGGCGTGCGCGACGGCGAATCCCGGCTGACCGCGACAGCCAACGTGCGCGCAGCGCAGGCCTTTCTGCGGCGCGAGCTGGCGGCTGCGCTGCCGCTGCCCTGGGGCCGCGACCGTGCCCAACTGCCGCGGGTGTTCGAGGGCGAACCGCAACGCATGCGCTTCGTCGGTACGTTGCCGGCTTTTCTGGGCGGCCGCGGACCGCTGCGGCTGGAGCTGAGCGTTGATCCGCCGGTCGCCGGCCGGCGTGCGCTGCGGCTGCGGTTCCAGACGCTGGCCTCGGCGCAGGCCGGCGCGCAGGACTGGGGCGATCCCGAGACCCTCCTCGGGCATCTGCGGGACGGCCACTTCGCCTATCGCGGTCTCGACGCCGAGGGCCGGCCGACCGCCTGGCTGCCGCGCTGGCCGTGGCCGCAGCGGCTGCCGCTGCTGGTGCGGATCGAGCTGGACGGCGGCGCCGACTGGCCGCCGCTGGTGATCGCGCCGCGGCTCGATCCGGGCGCCGCCAACGTCGGCCTGATGGGCGTGGCGTACAGCGGAGGCTCGCCATGAGCCGGAAGGTACGCGGCATCGCCCTGCTGATCGTGCTCTGGGCCGTGGCGCTGCTGACGGTGCTGCTGGGCGGCTACGTCCTGCTGGCGCGCAGCAGCGCGCTGGAGGCGCGCACCGTGCTGGCGCAGACGCGCGCGCGCTACGCGGTCGAAGCCGGTTTGGCGCGTGCGGTGCTGGCCTTGCGCGAACCCGATCCGCAGCAGCGCTGGGTCGCCGACGGGCGCGACTATGTGTTTCCCTTTGCCGGCTTTCGCGTGCGTGCGCGCGTCACCGATGTCACCGGCCTGGTGGACCTCAATACCGCCACGCCGGCCGTCCTTGCAGCACTGCTGCGCGCGGCGGGCGATCCGGTGCCCGCTGCGGCGGCGCTGGCGGCGGCGATCCAGCAGCGACGCACGCCACCCCCACCGGCGGGGCTGACCGGCGCACGCGTGGATCAGGATCGACAGGGACCCTTCATTACCCGCGACGCACTGCGCGCGCTGCCGGGCATGGACGCCGCGCTGTATGCCCGCATCGCTCCCGTGCTGACCCTGTGGTCGGGACGCAACAGCCCCGATCCGGCCTATGCCCCGGCCCTGGCGCTGGCGACCTTGCCGGGACTCGATCGGGCCCGGGCCGAAGCCTATGTGCAGGTGCGGCGAGCCACTCCGGCCGGTGCGCCGTTGCCGCCGCTGCCGGGCGCCGTGGTGCCGCCGATCGCGGGCGCCAGCGGCGTGGTCGCCATCGACGTCGAGGCGATCCAGGCGGACGGCACGCATGCCAGCGTCCATGCTACCGTCCGCCTGTTGGCCGGCGCGATCGCCAACCGCACTTATGCGGTGCTGCGCTGGCGGGAAGGGGATCAGCAATGAGCGCACGCCCGGGAGCGCTGCGCGGGCTCGGCGAACAGGTGCGCAGCGCCTGGATCGGCTCGCCGCTGCCGCGTTTCCTTGCCTGGTGGAAAGACGAGCTGGTGGAGCTGCTGCCGCCCGCGCTGCGCACGCGCTGGCGGCGCGGCGCGGCGCCCTGCCTGCTCGGCTTCGAGGCGGCCACCCTGGTCCTGCGGGCGCCCGGGCGGAGTTCGCCATTGGCCACGCTTCCCGAGGGCCTGTCGCCGGAGCAGGCGCGTGCCGCGCTGCGTGCAGCGACCGCCGGCATCGATCCAACCGATCTGCAACTGGTGCTGGCGCTGGGGCCGCAGACGGCGCTGCGGCGGACGTTGCATCTGCCGATCGCGGCGGCCGAGGATCTGCGCAGGGTGCTCGGTTTCGAGCTGGACCGGCAGACTCCATTCCGCGCTGAGGCGGTGTATTTCGATGCGCGTGTGCGCAGCCGCACGGCTGCCGCGCTGGAGGTCGAGTTGGTTGCGGCGCCGAAGCAGGGCGTTGATCCGCTGCTGGCCCGGCTGGCCGCGCTCGGCATCGCGGTCGATGCGGTGGATGTGGTCGTCGATGACACCCCGCTCGGCCTCAACCTGCTGCCGCCGGGCCGGCGCGCGCTGCGCCGGGATCCGCGACGACGCCTCAACACTGCCCTTGCCGGCGCGGCACTGCTGCTGACCGTGCTGGCGCTGCACCAGTGGCTGGCCAATCGCCGCGCCGTTCTGGCTGCGATGCACGCCGAAGTCGTCGTCGAGCGCGCCCCGGCGGCACGGGTCGCCGCCCTGCGCGCGCAGCTCGAGCAGGGCCGCAGCGCCGATGCCTATCTGGCGCACCGCAAGGCCGAGGCGCCCTCGATGGTGGCGTTGCTGTCCGAACTGACGCGCACCCTGCCGGACGGCACCTGGATCGACCGCCTCAGCGTCACCACCAACCCCGGGCAGGTCGGGCTGCAGGGCGAGAGCACCCAGGCCGCGGGCCTGATCGAGCGCCTGCAGGGCGCGCCGATGCTGGCCAATCCGGCCTTTCAGGGCGTGATTCAGCCCGATCCGCAGAGCGGCCGCGAACGCTTCTATATCGTCGCGCGCCTGCGCGGCCACGGAGACGAGCATGCTGCGCGGTCGCGCTGAGCGCCGTTTGGCGGCCGTGCTGCTGGCGCTGGTGGCGCTGGTGTGCGGCTATTTCGTGCTGCTGCAATGGTGGCTGGTGGCGCCGCTGCGCTCGATGGATACGGAGATGGCCGCGCTGCGCGCCACCCAGGCGCGCGATGCCGGACTGCTGGCCTCACGACCGGCGCTGGAACGCGCGCTGGCGGTACAGCAACTGAACCAGTCCGGCGCCGAGGGTGCGTTGTTGCCCGAGCGCGACGCCGGTGCCGCCTCGGCGGCGCTGATGCAGCGCGTAGTCGACATCGTGCGCCGGCACGCCAGCCAGGGTGCGGGGTGCGATGCGCCTTTGAAGATGCCGTTGGACCGGCCCTCGCCACCCGGCCCGTTTCGCGAGGTCAGCGTCAGCATCACCCTGCGCTGCGGCATCGCGCCGCTGACCGCGA
>VFSW01015791.1_pt1 | contig 10352 bp, 7 predicted proteins | sample 5358111 | NCBI WGS metagenome assembly VFSW01 (sample SAMN11554181, study PRJNA540505) | mine drainage metagenome | isolation source: sediment from site ElyBrook_90M | place: USA: Ely Copper Mine, Vershire, VT | collected 2017
TCTCGCTCTCGGGAGGGGGTTCGCGCAGCCTCGCGACCGTCACGTCGTCGTCGGGGGCCTTCGCGTTCACGAACCTCACGCTGACCGGCCGGCTCGCGAACGTCGGGCTCGGGCCGGGGGCGTACACCATCTCGGGCTACTCGCTCAACAGTTCGAACCCGCTCGAGTGGCAGCTCCTGGTCCACGCGTCGCCGTCCGTCTCGCCGCCCGCCACGAACGGGACCACAACCGGCTCGGGCAGCCCCCCTCCGTCGGGCACGAGCGGGCCGTCACCGTCCGTGTTCTCGTGGATCCCGGGGCTCGGCTCGGTGACGGGTTCGGCCTTGGCGGTCATCCTCACGATGGTCGCGATGGGCGCAACCCTAGGAGCCGCGGCCGCCCAGGCCCGAAGCGCTACGCGAGTTCGCCGGTCCCGGGGCCGTCGGCGCTGAGCGCTCCCCTCCTTCTTCCCGCCGAGCCGGCGGGGCCCGGAGCTACGCGCGTCGCCCGGCGGAGGGGCGGTCGCCGTGCGAGCGCTACGGTCGAAACGTTACTCCTCCGCAATCGTCAGGGCCCTGTGCACAATACGCTCCGGCAAAGGGGGTCCGAGGTGACCGCGAATCTTCCGATGCCGGAATCCGAGGACGGAGCAATCGCCGGCCGACTCAGTACCGGCGAACGCTCCACCTCAGGGGAAGACCCCAAGCGGAGTTACGAGCGGTCTTGGGGGGCCTCGGGATACCCGTAGAGCCGCGAGAGGAGTCCGACCACCCACAGGATGTCCGTCCGACCTTCCGCGGGCGAGACCTCGGGGACCGCGGCGCGGTCTTTCCGGATCCGCAAGGGTCCCTGGAGGCGGAGCCGGTTTCCCGCGACGACGTGCACGGGTGCGAATCCTTCCTGAGCCCGTACCCTCGTCAGGAGCGGCCCCATGTCGACGTCGAGGAGGTCGCCGAGCTTACGGAGGGCGGTCTCGGGGTCCCGGAGAACGTCTTCGTGTCGCAGCGTGAGACATCGGTCCCGTCGGAGGCCGAAGAAGAGGCTGAACAGGACGTTTGCCCCCGCCCACAGGAGCGAGTAGCGCAGCGCGGTCCCCTTCCGGGGGTGGCTTCCCGGGGCGACCCTGCCTTCACGGCGTATCCGGGACGCGACGACCCCCCGGGCGTCCCGCACGAGGTGGAGGAACCGCACGTCGAACTCCGGTCCCGACGCGAGCTCGTAGGCCAGGGCCCGAGTGGCGTCCTTGCTCGTGTCGACCACGATCGAGCGTCCGGAGCGTTCGGCGATCGCCTTCGCCAGCGACCGGACGCGTTCGAGGTACTCCCGCGGGGCGAGGGAAGGTATCCAGCGGGCCAGCAGCAGCCGGGGGAACGCCCTCCATTCTAGGCGGTCGACCGAGCGCGACTCTGGGGGATGGGCGGCCTCGTACTGCTCGCGGATCGGGGTCCAGAACGGGCACGCCGCCGCAGAGACTCCGCACGAGCAGGAACGGTCCGGGTTCCACGCGGGGTCGGGGATCTCGAACAGCTCTCCCGCATAGAACACGTCGGGGTGGCCCGACAGCACGATGCCGAGGATCGTCGAGCCCGAATGCGGGCTGCTCAGCACGTAGAGGACCCGCACTTTCGGGGATCGAGGGGTCGGTCCGTTCGGGTCCATGAACGCTCCTACTCCCACTCGCAGATGAAAAAGTCTCCGCCGTTCGCGGCTCCGAGGCCGGGTCGAAGGCTTGAGGGGCTCCGCGTCGTCGTGGGGTACCGGTCCACGACGGAATAGGAATCCCCTGCCGCGACCGTGTCGCCGCCTCCGGCTACCATCCGGTCCGCGCGCCCGAACGAGGTCGTGCGGACCGCGAGTCGCACCTTGGGGAGAAAACTGCGAATTTCCAAAGTGTACGAAGGCTTGATACCCTCATTGTACGGTGCGCGACGCATGCCCGCTACCGGGGCCTTCGGGATCTCAATGGGAGTCAAGTCGCATGGGCCGATGTCGGGCGTGAATCGCTCACCCTTCGCACGCCGCCTCCTGCCGGCGCTCGCCGTGGGGATCGTCGTCGTTCTTCTGCTGGTCAACTTTCCGGGACCTTCGACCCCCGCCTCGGCCGCGACGGTCGCTCCGGCGCCCTCGGCCACCGCTCCGAGCGCGAGTTCGACAGGACTTCCCACCCCGAACCCCGCCAACATCAACTGGGCTTCGCAGGTCGCGCCTCCGAGCCGGGTCGGCGCCGCTTTCGCGCTCGACACCAAGGACAACTACGACGTCCTCTTTGGCGGCTGGAACGGCTCCGCCTATCTCAACGACACGTGGATCTACTTGGGGAACAAGTGGATCCAGCTCGACCCGACCGTTCATCCCTCCGCGCGCGCCGGGGCGACGATGGCGTACGACAACCACGACGGGTACCTCGTCCTCTTCGGCGGTCGGAACGGTCAGGGCCTCCTCGGTGACACCTGGATGTTCTTGCAGGGCGTATGGACCCAGCTCTCCCCGACGGGCGCGGTGCCGTCCCCCCGGGCGTACGCCTCGATGGCGTACGACGCCGCCTCCGGTAACGCCTACCTGATGATGTTCGGCGGGGCCGGACCCTCCGGTAGCCTCTCCGACACCTGGAAGTTCGTGCACGGCGCTTGGACCGAGCTTCTCAGCGGCGGTGCGTCGTCGCCCCCCGCCCGATCGAATGCGGGCATGGCCTACGACGTCCACGACGGGTACGTCGTCCTGTTCGGCGGGACGAGTGTTTCGGGCAGTACGACCGCGTACCTTGCCGCCACGTGGAGGTTCGTCGGCGGCGTGTGGACGAGCGTCGCGACGTCCGCGGCCCCCTCCCCCCGCGCCGAGTTCGGCATGGTGTACGACATCGCGCAGAGCTACGTTGTCCTGTTTGGAGGGGTCGACCTCTCCATTTCTCAGGACTTTGGTGATACCTGGACGTACTCGGCTGGAGTCTGGACACCCCTGACCACCACGCCGCATCCCGCCGCGCGCTATGGGTTCGAAGCAGCCTGGGACCAGTTCGACCACTACTTCGTGGTCGCGCAGGGATCCCTCGGCGGCGGACCGATCATCGCATCGGACACCTGGTACCTCAAGGCGGGACTGTGGTACTCCCTCGGCTCCCAACCGCTCCTGCTCGCGGCCCAGCCCGCGATGAGCCTCTTCGGCTCGATGACGAACGACACTGCGGACAAGGCGGTCCTCCTGTTCGGAGGGTGGACGGGCCTCGGACCGATCAGCGAGACCTGGCAGTACTATCGACAGCACTGGACCGAGATCTTCCCGGCCGTTTCACCTCCCGCGCGCGCGGGAGCGACCATGACGTACGATACCGCCGACGGCTACGTCGTACTGTTCGGCGGAATGGGGACCGGGGGTACCGCCCTCGGCGACACATGGACGTACCGGGCCGGGGTCTGGACCCAGCTCCCGGGCCCGGGCCCCTCGCCCCGGTACGGGTCGGCGATGACCTACGATCCCGCGACGGGTTCCGTGATCCTCTTCGGGGGAACGAACGGCAAGAGCGTCTTCTCCGACACCTGGTCGTTCAGCGGGGGCACCTGGACCCAGCTTGCGCCCTCGAACAGCCCGAGCGGCCGCGGGTTCGAAGGGCTCGCGTACGACGGCTACGACCACTACGTCGTCCTTTTCGGCGGCCTGAGCGGCTCGACGGTGTACGGGGACACTTGGACCTTCTCGGGCGGAACTTGGACCCAGCTCGCTCCGAAGGTGAACCCTCCCGCGGTCTGGGGCGCGGCGATGGACTTCATCGCGTCGAACAACGCGGTCGTCCTCTACGGAGGCTGCGCCGTTCCCTCCTCGGCCCCGATCTCGGTCGCCTGCTCATCGACCCTCGGCGAGACGATGAAGTTCTACCGGTCGACCTGGCACGTGCTCACCGTCAAGTTCGCCCCAACGCCCACGTTCGGCGCCGCGAATGCCTTCGACGCGCTCGACCACTGCCTCCTGACGGTCGGCGGGTCGAACGGCACGGGCCTGAACCCTGAGCGCTGGACCCTTGCGGGGACGACGTGGACCCAGTGGTTCCCCGTCGATTTCCCGGTCGCGCGCGCGGGCGCCGCCGCGGTCTACGACCTCCGGGACGACAAGATCGTTCTCTTCGGCGGCATCGGCGCCGGGAGCACTCGGTCGTCCGGATACCTTGCGGACACCTACGAATGGGACACCGGCGTCTGGTCCCCGACGCAGCCGGCCCGGTCTCCGTCGGCCCGAGCGTACATGAGCATGGTCTACGACCCGGTGACGAAATCCGTGATCCTGTTCGGCGGGTACGGCCCGTCGGGCTATCTCGGCGACACGTGGAGCTGGAGCGGCGGACCCCTCACCGGTTCCTGGACCCCGATCTCGACGGCGACCGCTCCCTCGCCTCGGGCGAACGCGTCGATGGTGTTCGACGCCGCGGACAACGAGGTCGTCCTCTTCGGCGGGCAGGGCCCGTCGGGGGCGTTCGGCGACACCTGGGTGTTCAGCGGAACCGCATGGACCCAGTTGTCCCCGTCGACCTCTCCTTCGGCCCGCGCCGGCGCCGGCATCGCCTACGACGCGAACGACGGCTACGTCGTCCTCTTCGGAGGGATCAACCCGGGCACCTCGACGACCTACGGGGACACCTGGTCGTTCCTCGGCGGGGCGTGGACCCTGGTCCTGAGCTCGGGGGGTCCCTCGCCGCGGTACGGCGCTGCGGTCCAGTACGCGTACCAGTCCGCGCGAACGTACAACTTCGTGCTCCTCTTCGGTGGGGAGACCGCGACCGGGACCTTCCTGGGCGACACGTGGTGGTACGTCCACGGGGCCTGGCAGCAGGTCCTCGTCGGCAAGCGTGCGACGCCCCTGCCGTCCGCCTTCCTCGCAGCGGCCGGCGACACTTCGGACGGGAACCCCGTCCTCTTCGGAGGCTACAACGGGAACTCCCTCGGGGGCTTCTGGGTGTATCGTTAGATAGGCCCGGATCGAACCGGGGCCCCGGTCACCGCGCCCGCCGCTGGGCCCATCGGCCGGTCCCTCGACCGTCGTCCGGCGCCCGGACGTCCGTCCGACCGTGCAGGCTATCGCGCGGGACGTTCGGGTCGGCCCAACGCGAACGTGAGGTCCGGGCCCGCGAAGAAGCGGGTAAGGCGGCCCCGGTACCCGCCCGGGCTACGGCCCAACGGCTCTGGGCGGCGCGGTCCGGTGCACTTGGCGCGAGTAGCCGTACCATTGGGCGAGCCACCCGGCTACTACCCAGAACGCTCTGCCTTCGCGCCGGGGGAGCGCTCGCGCCCACTCCTCGTCCGCCCTCAGGGTCAGGCCGCGCGTGAAGCGCAGCCGGTTCCCGCCGACGACATGAGAGACCGGAACCGGCCGGGCGGTCTCCGCGAGCTCGGCGACCGGGCCGAGGTCGATGCCGAGGAACCGACCTACCCGTTCGAGCGTCTCTCGAGGGTGGGCGATCAGGTCCTCGTGGCGAACGCGCAGGTAGCGCCCCGCCTGGAGCGAAAAGAGGACGGTCGCGAGGAAGTTCGTCGTCAACCACAGCCCTGCGAGCCGGAGGGGGGATCGGTCCGGGGTCGGCTTGCCGACCCCTTCGCCGTCGGGCCGGCTCCGCTTGGACCAGAGGAAGGCGCGCCCGTCCCGGACCATGTGGATGTACCGGACGTCGAGCCCCCCCGTCATCGCGGGGCGCAGGAGGAAGCCCCGCCCGAGCGACTTGCTCGAATCGACGACGAACGGGCGTCCGCTCACCCGCGCGATCGTTTCGACGAGCCGGCGCCGCTCCCGGGCGCGCGTTCGACCCGGCTCCAAAAAGGGCAGTCGGCGACCGGCTGTCCGCAGGCGCAGGTTTGGGTGAACCCCTCGGGGCCACGGACGAACCGCATGAGCTCACCCGTCGACTGCACGAGCGGGTGGGCGCCGAGAAGGATGTCGAGCACGGTGGAGCCGCATCGGCCGCTGCCCACGATGTACACAGCCGTGGGGGGCCGGTATGAGGGCGGAACGGTCGGTGGGGTCGTCCTCGTCCCGTCGACCCGATCTACGGGGTCCGAAGTCCGACCGTACGCGCGCACGCTCACCGCCACAGACCCTAGCGGTAGCGGAACGTATTAAAGCCGCGCACGGCCACGGCCCTCCGCCTCCTCCCGAGGCCGGTGGTCGGAGGCGTCCACGGGGTCCGGCACGGAACGGAGTGGCGGCCCGGCGCTCCGCGGGCCGACGACCGAAGCGACGGGCTGACGGGGCCGAAGACCACAAGGGCTTTCTGTGCGGGCGGTCGAAGAGCTTCCGAACGGCTCGCCTCGAGCCGTCGCGGTCGGATGACGGGTCCCACGGAATCCTCGGGCGCTACGGTCCCAGGAGCCACGCCCGCTGCGGGAGACGTCCCGCCGCTCGCGCTGCTCGACGAGTCGGCGAAGACGGTCGGCCTCAGCACGGTCATCATGATCGTGAGCACGATCCTCCTCTTCGCGTTCAACCTGGTCGGACGGATCGCGGCGGCCCGGGCACTTTCGGTGGCGGTCTGGGGCGAGTTCAACCTCGGCGTTTCGTTCACGAGCCTCCTCTCGGTGGTCGTTCTGCTCGGTCTGAACCAGGCGGTCGCCCGGATGATCGCCTACGAGCAGGATCCGGCGGAGCGCCACGCGATCGTCCGGTGGGCGCTGGTCGTCGGAGGCATCGTTTCGACGGCCGCGTCGGTGGCGACGTTCCTCCTCGCTCCGTGGATCTCCCTCATCTTCCACAACCCGGGCCTCACCGGGGTCTTCCAGCTTCTCGCTATCGCCGTCGGCTTCGGCGCGATCACCCCGATCCTTGCCGCGGTCTTCCAGGGGTTCCACCGCGTCGCTCCGAACGCCATCTTCAACCAGATCGTCAACCCGGCGCTCTTCCTGGTCTTCGTCCTCATCTTCCTGCACGCCGGCCTCGGTCTGACGGGCGCCCTGCTCGCCTACGTCATCGCCGATGCGGCCGCGTTCCTCGGCCTCGTCGCCTACTACTTCCGCCGCATCCGCTCGGTCCTCCCCGGCGAGCCGACGCCGGGGCGCTTCCCGAAACCCCAGCTCTGGAGGTTCAGCGTCGCGCTCTGGGGGATCGCGTCGCTCGCCTTCATCACCGCCTTCGCCGACACCCTCATCCTCGGGGCGTACTGGCCCGCCACCCAGGTCGGATACTACTCGACCGCGATGTCGATGGCCCGCGTCGTCCTCCTCGGGGGAAGCGCGCTGACGTACGCGTTCTTGCCCCTCGCTTCGCGCCTTGCGCGGGAGAAGGCCTACCCCGAGCTCCGCCGTACGTACGCGACCGCGGCGCGATGGATCCTGATCCTTTCGTTCCCACTCCTGTTATTGTTCACGATCCTGCCCGAAGCGTCGATCCGCGCCCTCTTCGGCGCCAAGTACGTTCCGGCGGCGTTCCCGCTCCAGTTCCTCGTGATCACGGCGTTCCTCTCGACCTTCATGGGGCCGGCGAATGCGACGCTCGCCGGTCTCGGACGGGCCCGCAACCAGGCGGCCACCGCCGCCGTGGCCGCGGTAACGAACGTGGCGCTCAGCTTCGGGCTGATCCCGATGTACGGGGTGCTCGGCGCGGCGATCGCGTGGGGGGTCGCCCGGGCGCTCTACCCGGCGCTCGGGCTCTCCGTGCTGGTTCGGGAGTACCGCATCCACCCGTTCCGGCCGATCCTCTTGCGACCGCTCGCGCTCGCGCTCGGCCTCGGCGTCCCCCTCTTCGTCGCGGTGCGGCTCCTCGTGCGGTCCAGCTGGGTCGTCTTCCCGATGTTCCTGGTCGGCGCCGGTTTGTTCGTGGGCGCCCTCGTGGTCACCGACTCGCTCTCCCGCGGGGACCTCGTGTTGGTCGGCACGTTCGAATCGGTGCTGAGACGTCGCATGCCCCGCGTTCGTCGATTCATCGAGCGTCACCTCTCGGCGGACGAGGACCGACGCGACGCTTCCCCCCTCGCGTAGCCCCGTCCCTCCCGTCCCCGGCCGGCGCAAGGCACCGGGGGGACCGGATCCGACGTTCCTGCGCTTACCTGGGGCCGCCGCCGCCCAAGGCGGTCGCGTAGAACCGGCCGAGGGCCGGAAGACTTATCTAGTGAAATGGGTCGGTGGCCCGGCAGTTCCTGCGCGGAAGTGGTGGTCATGTCGGCAAGTACTGCGGTCGCCAAGTCGAATCTCGCCTTCTTCCCGGCGGAGCCGCCACTCGTCACGCGTCCGAGACCGACCGGTCTCACGCACGTTCTCGACCGGCTTCGGGGCAAGCCCCCCCTGGGGCTCCCGATGCTCGCCCCGTACATCGACGTCGTCAAGATCGGCTGGGGGCTTCCGCTCCTGCTCGCCCGCGACCGTCTGCGCGAGCGGATCGAGGAGTATCATGACGTCGGGGTCCTCGTCGCCACCGGTGGGACGCTCCTCGAGTACGCCGTCACGCACGAACGGGAGACCCAGATGCTGGACGAGGCCCGGGAGTTGGGGTTCGACCTCATCGAGATCTCGAGCGGGATCATCGAGTTCTCGCCGGGGCAGCTCGAGCGGCTCGCCGACCAGGTCGCGCGACGCAGCCTCGAGTACTACATCGAGGTCGGGCGCAAGGACCCGAAGCACCAACTCTCGCTCAAGGAGACGATCGCCCAGATCGGCCACGCGCGGGGCCTGAAACCGGCCCGCGTGATCGTCGAGGCGAGGGACGGTCGCGGCGTCGGCATCTACGACGGCGAGGGGGCGATCAAGTGGGACTGGGTCCGTGCCCTCCTCGCCGAGCACCCCCGCGAGGACCTGCTCTTCGAGGCCCCGTTCGAGTCTCAGCAGGTCCAGCTCCTCCAAGAGCTGGGTGCGGAGACCAACCTCGCGAACGTGGAGTTCGAGTCGGTCGCCTCGCTCGCGACCGAGCGGCTCGGGCTCCGGGGCGAGACGTTCGGCACGATCCGCCGGAGCCGCACCGTGCGGGGCCCTCCGGCCGCGAAGTTCCTCTACTTCCTGCTCGAGACGTACCGTGGCCTCGACCAGACCCAGCTCTCGCAGATGTCGCGCCTGCCTCGGCGCACGGTGCAGAGCGCGCTCGAGTCGCTCCGCCGCCAGGGGCTCGTGCAGGAAGCGATCTCGCTCCACGACTCCCGCCGGCGCGAGTACCGCCTGAACTAGGAGCCGCCCATGACCCAGTCGCGCGCCCTCCCTCCGCTCGCCCCGCCGGTCGGCGGGGGGAGCCGAGCGGACGCGTCGCCGGAGCCGGCCCTTGAAGGTAAGGTCGCCATCGTCACCGGGGCGACGTCGGGAATCGGTCGGGAGGTCGCGCTCGGGCTCGCGAACGCGGGAGCCACGACCGTCGTCGTCGGGCGGGGTGTCGAGCGGGTCCGCGCGACGGCGCGCGAGATCGCCGAAGTTTCCGGAAACCGTTCGGTGGAGTCGCTGGCAGTCTCGGACCTCGCCGTCGTCGGGGAGGTCCGCAAGGTCGCGCGCGAGCTGCGCGACCGGCATCCGCGGCTCAGCATTCTCGTCAACAGCGCGGGCGCGTACTACCGACGTCGTCAGACCACCGCGGACGGGCTCGAGCGGACGTTCGCGCTCAACGTCCTCGCGCCCTTCCTCCTCACGACCGAGCTCGAGGACGCGCTGCGGGCCGGCGCGCCGGCGCGTGTGGTCCAGGTTGCCTCGGCGGCCCACCGGGGCCACTCGGTCGACTTCGCGGACCTCCAGTCGGAGCGACGATACCGGGGGTTCGCGGTCTACGGTCGCTCGAAGCTCGAGCTCCTCCTCCTCACGAGGGAGTTCGGCCGACGCTGGCCGGCGCGCGAGGTCGCGGTCAACGCGGTCCATCCCGGATTCGTCCGGTCGGGGTTCGCCTCGAACAACGGCCGTGGGACCGCCGTCGGATTCCGCATCCTCGGGTCGATCTTCGGGATCTCGACCCGTCGTGGGGCCGACACCCCCCTCTTCGTCGCCTTGAGCCCGGGGCTCGCCGGCACGTCAGGGGAGTACTTCGTCCGCCGCCGCCCGTCGCCCGGGTCGCCGGCCTCGCGCGACCTCGCGGCGGCCCCCCGCCGCGACGAGGCCGGCGCGGAAATCTACGCCCGCCGACCGGCGGGCGGCGGAGGTCGGAATAGCGCGTCGGGCCGAAACCCAAAAGAAGGCGATTGTGTCGGTACGCGACCGTGGAGAAGGTCGACGTTATCGTGGTGGGAGCCGGTCTCGCCGGGTCCTCGGCAGCGTACTCGGCGGCAACGGCGGGCGCCCAGGTCGTGCTGGTGGAGCGGGGAGCTCGGCCCGGCTCGAAGAACGTCTCGGGCGGGCTTCTCTATACGCACGCGCTCGCTCGCATGTTCCCGAAGTTCGGGGAAGAGGACCCGTCCCCGGTCGAACGGGCGATCGTTCGCAACGTCCTCACTCTCCTGA
>VFSW01015792.1_pt1 | contig 10352 bp, 7 predicted proteins | sample 5358111 | NCBI WGS metagenome assembly VFSW01 (sample SAMN11554181, study PRJNA540505) | mine drainage metagenome | isolation source: sediment from site ElyBrook_90M | place: USA: Ely Copper Mine, Vershire, VT | collected 2017
GTTTTCCGTCGGGGGACCAGGTGAGGCCGCCGGGGGCGGTGCCGGTGAGCGGTCCATGGGCATACAACCTCTCGACTGTGAGCGCACCCGGGGCGATCTGCGCCAGGGACCGGCAAACGGTAAGCGGCAACAAGAGAACCGGTAGCAAGAGAGTCGCTGCGCGCGTCAACTACATTCCTCCGTGGTGGGGCCGGCGATTGCCTCAAAAAGCGCATGTTACGGGTCGAAGGTCCTGATGAAAAGTCTAAATTACCCTATTTCTCTGGTTCCTCGCGATTTATCGACTTCTGCTGTAGAACGAAGCCAGGCCTTTAGTGGATTGGAGCAGCGCCTTTGCTTTTGGGCGGCCGCTTCATGAAGAACACCAGGGGGATGAGCAGAATCATGGCCACGGCCAGCACTTTGATCACGTCGAGGTAGGCAAGCATCGTGCATTGGCGCAGAAACTGCCCGTATATATTTCCTTGCGCCAGGGCCTGGCCTTGCGCTGTCCCTGAACTCAAGCCATGTTGGGTGAGGTAGCGTCCCAGCGTACTCACTTGATTTTGCAGATTGGTGTTGTTCTGCGAAACCCATGTCCCCAGCCGGTTCTGGTGAAACTGCTGCCGCCGCGCCAGCATCGTCACCACAAACGCCGTCCCCACACTGCCGCCGATATTGCGCGCCAGGTTGGTCAGCCCGCTGACATCGTTGTTCTTGGTCATGGGGATGCCGGTGTAGGACAGCGTGTTGATGGGGATGAACAGGAACGCCAGCCCCGCCGCCTGAAACACCCGCAGCATGGCTACATGCCAGTAACTCACTCCCAGGTTCAAGTCGAGCATGGTGAACAGCGCCCACCCTGACACCGAAAAGCCGTAGACGATCATCCAGCGCGGATCGACCCGGCTCACCAGGAATCCGACAATCGGCATCATCAGCATGACCATCAGGCCGCCCGGCGAGATCACCAGTCCGGCCTGCTCGGCCGTGTATCCCAGCAGGGACTGCACAAACTGCGGAATCATGACGGTCGTTCCGAAGAGCACGATGCCCAACACCCCCATAAGCACGAACGACACGGCAAAATTGCGGTTCCTGAAGAGCGTCAAATCGAGGATCGGCCGTTCCTTTCGTCGTATCTGCATCAGCTCCCAGAAGATCAGCGTAATGAGCGAGGTCACGCAGAGGATGATGAATGTCGTAATCAGCCGCGAACCGAACCAGTCGTCCTCCTGGCCCTTGTCGAGCACGAACTCGAGCGATCCGAATCCCAGAGCCAGCAGTCCGAATCCCACGAAATCCAGCTTTAGACCGCCCTTCTGCACCCGTTTGACCTCTGCGACGATATGGGGCGGATCTTCAACGATGCGGCTGGTCAGGAAGAGCGACAGGATGGAGATGGGCACATTGATGAAGAAGATCCAGCGCCAATCGAAGTTGTCCGTGATCCAGCCGCCCAGCGTCGGTCCGATCGCCGGCGCGCACACCACAGCCAGACCGTAAAGAGCAAAGGCCTGCCCGCGCTGTTCCGGCTTGAACGTGTCGGCGAGGATCGCCTGTTCGCTGGGCGCCAGGCCGCCCCCGCCCGCTCCCTGCATCACGCGGAAGAAAATCAGCAACCCCAGCGAAGGCGCCAGCCCGCACAAGGCCGAGCTGATGCCGAACAGCATGACGCAGATCATGTAGAAGCGCTTGCGCCCCAGAAATGTGGTCAGGTAAGCCGATGCGGGCAGAATTACCGCGTTGGCGACCAGGTAGCTGGTGAGCACCCACGTCGCTTCGTCCTGACTCGCTCCCAGGCCACCGGCGATGTGCGGCAGTGCGACGTTGGCGATGGAGGTATCGAGCACCTCCATGAACGTCGCCAGGGTGACGGTGATGGCAATGACCCAGGGATTCCGCCTGGGCTTCCATGCGGCTGCGGGGGCGGAGTTAGGGGAGGGCCGGACCTCGGCCGCTGCGGCGCTCATCGCTTCACCAGTCTAGTAGAGCGCGATGGGGCGGCCGGAGTTGCACAAAGAAAGCATTTCGAGAGACTGCAATTCCTTCAGGTTCGTTTGCGCCCGGTCGCTAAACCGTGTATGTTCCGGCTCATGCACTGGGTAACTCCGGAAGAGCGGCGTTCGCTTGGCCAGTCTCGGCGCAAGCAGATCGGCAGACAGCAGCACAACGAACTCAAGCCCAAGGCGCGGCGAAAATCGGCCCTCACCCTGCTCGAGGTCGCATCGCGCGGGCGCGTTCCCGCCCTTCTCAAGCTCAAATATCACCTGATGTCCCTGTCGCCTTTCGGGTATTTTCGCGGCGCGGTGCCGGTCATGGCCTCCGACCTTTCAATCCTGCCCAATAGCGGCATCGTGACCCAACTCTGCGGAGACGCCCACGTACGCAACCTTGGCGCGTTCGCCGCCCCCGACGGGCGTCTGGTCTTCGACATCAACGACTTCGATGAAACCATTCGCGGACCCTTTGAGTGGGACCTGAAGCGTATGGCTGCCTCGCTGGTGCTGGCAGGCCGCGAGTCGGGACACAAGGAAAGTTCCGCGACTGCTGCCGTGGAGGTGTGTCTCCATCGCTATATCCAGCTCATGAACCAGTTCGCCGAGATGCCCAGCCTGGAGGTGGGCCGCTACCAGGTTCATCGGCTTCAGTCGGTTGCTCCGATCCATGCCGCGCTGCTCAAGGCCGAACACGCCACCCCCTGCCACAATCTCGAAGTGCTCACCGAGCCGGTCAGCGGCAAAAAGGGGGCGGTTCGCAAGTTCCGCACGATTGAGAACGTGCTGTGGAGAGAGTCCGACCGCGTGGCCGTCGCCGTCCAGGGATCGCTCGGGCCCTATCGCGGCATGCTCGAGGTGCAGCGCCAGCATCTGCTGTCGCTCTATCACTGCGTCGATGTGGCATTCAAGGTCGTTGGTACCGGCTCGGTGGGCCTGCGCGACTATTGTCTCTACCTCGAAGGCAATGGTCCCAACGACCCGCTCTTCCTCCAGGTCAAAGAAGAGACGGCCTCGGCCTACGCGCCTTATCTGCCGGAAGCTCGACCGGCTCACCATAACGGCCAGCGCGTCGTCGAGGGGCAGCGCTCCATGCAACTTCAGTCCGACCCGTTTCTTGGATGGACGCATATCGACGGCCGCGACTTCCTCGTCAGGCAGCTCAACGATCACAAGGGAAGTATCAACCTCGAAGATCTTGCCGGCGACGGCCTTGCTGCTTTTGGCGAGGTCTGCGGCGAACTGCTCGCCCGCGGCCACGCCCGCTCTGGCGATCCCCTCATGATCGCCGGATACCTCGGAACCGGCGGCGGGTTTGCCGAGGCTCTTGCGACGTTTGGCGCGCTGTATGCCGATCAGACCGAGAAGGACCTTGAAGACTTGCGCAAGTCAGGCAAGGCCGGGACCAGGCGGCCGGCAAAAGCGAGCCGCAAGGCGTGAGGCTTCGCGGGTATGCGTGCACGGAATTGCAAAAAAGCAGCAGGCGTTCAGAAACACTCGATTACGTCGCAGGCATTCATCAGCGGCATCTGCAAATTTGAATCGTGCTCGGGGTCGGAGAAGATGGTAATGGTCGCAGGCTTGTAGTCGGCCGGAGCCGCCGTCATGATATTGGGCACAAAGGTCTGCGGGTTGCGGTCATAGAGCGGGAACCACGTGCTCTGGATCTCCACGACAACGGTGTGTCCTGCCTTGAAGACGTGATCGACGTCGTGCAGGGAATATTTGTATTCGCGCACCGATCCTGAACGCAGAGCCTTGGGCTTGTCGAAGCCTTCAAGATAGCGGCCGCGGAAGATCTCTTCGTTGGTCATCAACTGGTAGCCCCGCATCCGGGGATCGGGGTCGTCGTCCGGGTACTGGTCGATGAGCTTTACGACCATGTCGTTGTCGGTTCCGGTCGTGGAAGCGAAGATGTCGGCAATGACCTCTCCGGTGACGACCAGATCCTTTTTGAGGACGGGGAGTTTCCACACGGCAAGGTCTTTGCGGTCGGTGACGAAGCGCTGATCTTCAGTGAGCCAGTTGAACCACTGCGAGCCCTCGCCATAAGTCGGCTGAATGGGGCGGTGACGGAAGGGAACCGGGTCGGCGGGATCGCTGACGTAGGTAGTTTTAGACTGGGCCGGGGAATCGTTCCAGCTCAGCTTGCCGTCGCCCGCGAGATGCAGGCTGGTCGGCTCCGATCCTTTGGGCGGGAAATGAGCGTAGCGCTTCCAGGTGTTGGAGCCGGTCTGGAAGCTGGCGGTGTCTTCGAGATCGAAGCCGGGCTCATCTTTCAGATAGTGAGCAAAGAATTTGGCTTCGATCTGGGCGCGATATTCCTTGCCGATGGGCTCGCCGTAGTTCAGATTGCCCAGGCGCCGGGAAGAGGAACTCCAGGACCCATGCCGCCACGGACCGAGCACCAGGAAATTCTCGTGCTTGTCGTCATGCGGTTCGAGGCGGGTGTACTCCTCCTGCGGTCCCCACATATCTTCCTGATCGTAATATCCGCCTACGGTCAGGGTGGGCACGGAGACGGCGTTGAGGGAGTATTCGACGCCACGCGAGGACCATACATTGTCGTAGGCAGGGTGATCGAGGAAGAGCTTCCACGTCGGCAGCATCTTCGATCCTGACTTTTTCACATTCTCCTGAAAGCTGCCGCGCTCGAGGAAGTAGTCGAAGCCGTCGCGGTCGTTGCCGTTCTTGTCCTTACCGTAGCTGACTTCCGTCGATTCCTTGCTCGACTCCAGTCCGTAGGCGTAGTCGTAGCCGTAGGTCTGGCGAAAGGCGCCGTTGTGAAAGAAGTCGTCGCCCATCCATACATCGATCATAGGCGCCTGCGGAGAGATTGCTTTCACGGCGGGGTGGGGGTCAATGCCGGCCATCATGGCCAGAAAGCCCGGGTAGCTGGTGCCGATGAAGCCGGCGCGTCCATTGTTGCCTGGCACGTTCTTGAGCAGCCAGGCGACAGTGTCGTAAGTGTCGGTGCTTTCGTCGATGGACTTGGGGTCTTTGTGATCGGCCAGCGGACGGCTCATCACGAAGTCGCCCTCGCTTTTGTAGCGGCCGCGAATGTCTTCGCAAACATAGATATAGCCGTCACGGGCCAGCTCCGGGCGGCCGCCGGAGAACGATGCGCGGTTGGTGCCGTCGACGCCGTAGGGAGTGCGCTGAATGAGAAACGGCAGCGGGCCGGAAATGTCGGCAGGCTTCAGGATGACGGCATGGAGCTTGATGCCGTCGCGCATGGGGATCATGACTTCGGAGCGCTGATAGTCGTGAAAGAGGTGACGGACAGGGTCGCCGGTGCGGCGGTAGACGTCATCAGGCTCGGTGGAGGCGGCCACGCTGACTCCGTGTCCGGCGGCATCGAGCTTAAAGCGCAGCGTGACCTTGGAGTCGGGCACGGCGAACTCGGTCGCGGAAACCGCATTAAGTGCGGTCGGAACCCGACGTTCTGATTCAACTACCAGTTTGCCACTCTCGACGTAGAAGCTCCACGGCGTGTCAGGGTCGGCGGTGCTGGTGTATTCGCCGGCCAGCGCCGCTAACGCAGCCGGTACGGTTTGCGCCGATGCGGGCGCTGGCAAGAGAAAACTCACACAGGTTGCGGGGAGTAGTACGAGGCAAAGAATGGCAAGAGCGACGGGTTTACGCGGCAAAAGGCCTCCGAAAATTGCTAAGGGAATCAGGAGTGTTGGCCGGGTTTGGGACGGGATGCGCTCCGCCCGGAAAGCCAAGTGCCATTTTAAGTCCCGGCGGTGAAGCGGGTCTTGGGGTAGGTGGCGGCGGTGCGTTTTCTGTTCAACAACGGCGGAAGCCATCAGAGTTACCGGGGGATCATTCCGGTTCCAGGGAGGCTCGCAAAAGCGGGCTAAGGGCTGCGCTGCGATAGATTGCTCGATAAGTGCCAAATCTGGTGGTTCGGAGGTTTCCCCATCTCCCCGAAATCTGTAAAGATAGAGGGCATGACGAGTGTTGCTGCTCCTTCGCAAGTATTTGCCGCCCGCATTGGGCGGATTGAGGTTTCTGCAACCATGGCTGTGGCCGCCGAGGCGGCCAAACTGCGCGCGGGTGGCGCCAACCTGGTGGACTTTGGCGCCGGGGAACCCCATTTCCCGACGCCTCGCCATATCAAGGACGCGGCCATTGCCGCGATCGACGCAAATTTTACGCGCTACACCGTCGTGCCCGGCATTCCCGACGTGCGCAAGGCCATCGTGGAGCGCCACGCCTGCGATTTCGGGTCCGACTACGGGATCGACGAGGCCATCTTCACCACCGGCGGCAAACTGGCGTTGTTCAACACCATCCAGGTGCTGGTCGACCATGGCGACGAGGTGATTCTTCCCGTCCCCTACTGGGTCAGCTTCAAAGACATCATCCAGTACGCGGGTGGCAAGGTTGTTTTCCTCGAAACCAGCGAGGCAGAGAATTTTCGCATCACGGCCGACGCCATTGAAAAGGCCATCACGCCCCGCACAAAGGCCATCATTCTGAATTCACCGTCGAACCCGGCGGGCTCTGTCGTCTCCGCCGAGGACCTGGAGCGGATCGTCCACCTGGCGCACGACAGGGGAATTTATCTCCTTCTGGACGAGTGCTACGTCTACCTGAACTACGCCGGCAAGGCGGTGTCGGGCGGCTCGTTCACATGGGCCAAGGAACACATCGTGGTGCTCGGCTCGCTGTCAAAGACGTATTCCATGACGGGATGGCGCGCCGGTTTTGCGCTTGCTTCGAAGCGCGTTACGGCCAACCTGAGCAAGCTGCAGTCGCAGTCCACTTCCAATGCGTCGAGTATCGTGCAGAAGGCCGCCATCGCTGCGCTGGCCGGCTCGCAGGAGTGCGTAAGCCAGTTCCGCGCGGAGTTTATCGATCTGCGCGACTACATGCTCGCGAAACTTGCTGAGATTCCAGGCGTTACCTGCACCAAGCCGGAAGGGGCTTTTTATGTTTACCCCAATATCTCGGCATACCTTGGCAAGGGCGGGATCAAGACGGCCACGGAACTGGCCACGCGCCTGCTTCACGAGGGGCACGTCGTGACCGTGCCGGGCGAGGCCTTCGGGACTGGGGAACACATCCGCATTTCCTATCCTGTGACGAAACAAAACATCGACGAAGGGACGCGCCGCATGACAGAATTCCTGACACGATTGAGCTAGGGCTCCGCGCTCTGGCCTGTTCAGGCCTTTGTCCCCAAGGCAAATTTGTACCCATTCGTTGAAAGATGTATTAGCCGTCACTGTCCAAACCTTGCGTTGGTCGCTTAGGATGTGTCTTCCATGTCGAAGCAGATAGATTTTCGTCCTGTCATTCTTGCAGGCGGAAGCGGAACACGCTTCTGGCCGCGTTCCCGCCGTGCCCGGGCCAAGCAGGTGTTGGCGCTCGATGGCGAGCGTTCCATGATTCAGCAGACGGTGGAGCGTCTCAAGCCCCTGGCCGCCATGGACCACATCTGGGTCATCACCAACGAATTTCTGGCACATGAGATCGCCGATCAACTGCGCGGCGTGCCGGCGGCGCAGATCGTGCAGGAACCGGTGGCGCGCAATACGGCCCCGGCCTGCGGGCTGGCTGCATTTCTCATTGAGCGCGAAAATCCAGATGCGGTGCTGGGAATCTTCCCGTCGGATCACGTCATCGCGGACGAGCCGCGTTTTCTCAAGGCGCTGCAAAAAGGGATCGCGCTGGCTGCCGCGGGAGACAACATTGTGGTGCTCGGCATTGAGCCTACGCGCCCCGAGACGGGGTATGGCTACATCGAGACCGGCGACTTTACCTCGGATGACACCGCGCTGCACGTGCGCAGGTTTACGGAAAAGCCCAATTTGATGAAGGCCGAAGAGTTTGTCGCGGCCGGAAATTACTACTGGAACTCAGGCATGTTCCTGTGGTCGGCGCGCACCCTTGCCAATGCCGTACGCGAACACCTGCCGGAGACCGCGCCGATGCTGGAAAAGATCGCCGCCTGCTATGGCACCGCGGAGTTTGAGCAGTGCTTTCACGAGTTTTATCCCAAATGCGAAAACATCTCGGTCGATTACGCGGTGCTGGAGCCGCGCTCGGCCAAGGGTGAACGCAAGTCGCACCTTTACTGCCTGCCCGCCGAGTTTAGCTGGAACGACCTGGGCTCCTGGGCATCGCTGTACGAGTACCAGGTGGAGACTCGCCTGCGCGGCGACGGTGACGGCAACGTGGCCGAAACCGACGGCCATCTCAGCATCGAGGCGGGGAATAACTACGTTTTCAGCCCCAAGAAGTTTGTGGCGCTGGTCGGGGTGGAGAACCTGGTGGTGGTCGATACGGAGGATGCGCTGCTGATCGCACACCGCGATCATTCTCAGGATGTGGGCAAGATCGTGAAGGAACTGGGCCTCTCGGGCAGGACCGAGCTGATTTAAGCATCAATCCTGCATAGCGCTCACCGGGAAAACCCCGCCAGGTGAGTGAGGCTGGCCTTGTCCGCGCCGCCAGCCCGCTCACGTCACATACGAATAATTCGAAGATCTTTGCGTCGTGTTTCCCTTACGGAGGAACGCAAAACGCAGGAGATCCCGTCCTTCATATCCCGGAACATCCAGACCCTCCACTATTTACACTCATTGCAAGGAGAACGTGAACGCCAGGATGGCCCATCCACAGATCAAATTTGGAACCGACGGCTGGCGCGGCCTCATCGCCGACGACTTCACTTTTGCGAATGTGCGCACCGCTGCCGAGGCCGTCGCCGCCTACGTCCACGCCAAGGAAAATCCCGCCAAGGGCCTTTGCATTGGATACGACACGCGTTTCGGATCGAAAGCCTTTGCCCGCGCCTGTGCGGAGGTGGTGGCCGCGACGGGAATCACGGTACGCCTCGCCAACGACATTACTCCCACACCTGCGCTGAGCTACGGAGTGCGCGAACTGGGAGCGGCCGGCGGCATCATGATTACTTCGTCGCATAATCCCGCAGAGTGGAACGGCGTGAAGTACAAGGCCTGGTACGGCGGCTCGGGCAAGCCCTCCATCATCGCGGAAATCGAGGGATTTCTGGGACAGCCGGTTGCGCGGTCAGCAGGGCCGGCAGAGATCTCCGAATACGATTTCGTGCCCGCCTATCTCGATGCGATCAAGAGTTTTGCTGACCTTGGCCTGATCGCCAAGTCGGGCCGCAAGTTCGCCATCGATTCGATGTATGGCGCCGGCCGCACTATCCTCTCAGACATCTTCATGCAACTGGGCGTCGACCACGTGCAGATCCGTGGCAACGTCGATCCGCTTTTCCCGGGCATCAATCCTGAACCAATCGAGCCGCACATCCGCGCCCTCGGCGAGGCGGTGGTTGCCAATGGATGCGACGCCGGCCTCTGCACCGACGGCGACGCCGACCGCATTGGAGCGACTGATGAATTCGGCGATTTCGTCGACCCGCACAAGATTTTCTGCGTGTTGCTGAGCTGGGTGCTGCGCCGCAAGGGCTGGCCCGGAGCCGTCACCCGCGCGTTCAATACGACGAAGATGCTCGACCGTATCTGCAAAACGCATGGTCGCGAGCTCATCGAGCACGGCATCGGTTTCAAATTTGTCTGCGACTACATGCTGGAGCGCGAGATTGTGATGGGCGGGGAGGAGTCGGGCGGCATCGGCTTCCAGCGCCACCTGCCGGAGCGCGATGGCCTGCTCAACGCCCTGCTTCTCGCCAACGTGATGGCGGAGGAGGGCAAGACCCTGGGTGAACTGGTCGCCGATCTCCAGTCCGAGTACGGCGAGCACCAGTATGGACGCATCGACCTGCACATTCCCGACGACGTCAAGAGTGGGGCCATCGCCCGCGCCCGGGCGCTCAAACCCGGCGATCCGGTCATCGCCGGCATGCCCATCCTGCGGCAGGAGACGCTTGACGGGGTGAAGTTTTACCTCGACAACCCGGAGGCAAAGACCAAGGCCAACGCCGCCGAGACGTGGATCCTGTTCCGTGCCAGCGGCACCGAGCCCTTGATGCGCATTTACACTGAGTCGGTATCGAAGGAAGCGGTGGCGAAGCTGCTGGACGCAGGGCGCGCCTTCGCTTTGGGAAGCTAGGGTAAAGCCTTATGTTCATTCATATCTTCGGATTCAAGTGGAGGCCGGCGGCAACCGAGGCGGACAAGGCCCGCGCCGCGCAGGAGATTCCTGCGTTCCGCGGCTCCATCACCGGGTTGATCGATGTGCATGTCGGGCCGAATCTCTCCCCGCGCGGACAGGGATATACGTTTGCCGGGCTGATGACCTTTACCGATAAGGCTGCGGGCGACGCTTACTCGACCCACCCGACGCACATGGAGCTGCTGGGGTGGCTGGTGCCGTTGATTGAGCCGGTTGAGCTCGATTTCGAGGGCTGAGCGGGCGAGCGTTGCCATC
>VFSW01015793.1_pt1 | contig 10352 bp, 7 predicted proteins | sample 5358111 | NCBI WGS metagenome assembly VFSW01 (sample SAMN11554181, study PRJNA540505) | mine drainage metagenome | isolation source: sediment from site ElyBrook_90M | place: USA: Ely Copper Mine, Vershire, VT | collected 2017
GGTTTATACCTATGACCCAGGTTTTCAGGCGACAGCCAGTTGTCGTTCAGCCATTACTTACATTGATGGGGATCTTGGATTGTTGTATTATCGTGGTTACCCCATTGAACAGTTGGCGGCAAATTCTGATTTTATTGAAGTCAGCTATTTGTTGTTAAATGGCGAGTTGCCCACGCAAGCTCAGTATGATGATTTTCAGGCTGTCCTTCGCCATCATTCCATGGTCCATGATCAACTCACCAATTTCTTTAAGGGATTTCGTCGAGATGCTCATCCGATGGCGGTTATGGTGGGGGTGGTTGGAGCTTTGTCGGCTTTTTATCATGATTCTTTAAATATCACAAAACCCGAGCATCGAAATTTGTCCGCTATGCGATTAATTGCAAAAGTGCCCACGATTGCGGCCATGTGTTATCGCTATAACACGGGATTACCCTTCGTTTATCCCCGTAACGATCTGAGTTATGCGGCAAACTTTATGCACATGATGTTCTCTCTTCCTACCGAAGAATATGTGCCTAACCCGGTTCTCGTGCGCGCTTTTGATCGGATATTGATGTTACATGCTGATCATGAGCAAAACGCCTCAACGTCTACGGTCCGTCTGGCGGGTTCTAGTGGAGCCAATCCATTTGCGTGTATTGCAGCAGGAATTGCGGCGCTTTGGGGACCCGCTCATGGCGGGGCAAATGAAGCCGTTTTGAAACAGTTAGCTGAGATTGGTGACGTGTCTCAGGTTCCAAAGTACATTGCTCGAGCCAAGGATAAAAACGACCCTTTCCGTTTAATGGGTTTTGGGCACCGGGTTTATAAAAACAAAGATCCACGGGCAGCGGTTATGCGACAAACCTGCCATGAGGTTTTAAACGAACTGGGTTTACATAACGACCCGACCTTTAAGTTGGCTTTAGCTCTTGAGAAAATTGCGTTAGAAGATGATTATTTTATTGAGAAGAAGCTCTATCCCAATGTTGATTTTTACTCAGGGATTGTTTTGAGTGCTTTGGGTATTCCTACCAGCATGTTTACGGCCGTGTTTGCTCTGGGTCGGACTGCTGGATGGGTCAGTCAATGGAATGAGATGATTACTGATCCTGATCAGAAAATTGGGCGGCCCAGACAATTGTATGTTGGTGCGACTAAACGGGATTGGGTTTCAGTTGAGGCCAGAACAAAATGATTGCCCCTAAGCTTACTCGTCAAAGTTCAGCAATTGATTGGGCTGTTCAAGGTTTTTTGGGAGCTGAAAATGGTGGGTATTTGGATGCTTTGTATGAGGATTTTTTGCGTGATCCCAATTTAATCTCTTCAGAATGGAGTGAATGCTTTGCATCTTGGCGGGTAGCACATGATGCCTCTGAAAGGTCGCACCGATCGATTCGAGAATCTCTAAAAAATAATTTGAAGGGACGCAGCTTCTCTGATACTCGTCAGATTGGTGTTTTACAATATATTAATGCTTACCGTTTTTTAGGTAATAGAATTGCGCATCTTGACCCACTTGATCGACATGAGCGTCCTGTAATTGTCGAGTTGACCCTTGAGCACTATGGATTGGATTCTGTCGACTCCAATCAACTTTTTGATACGGGGTCATTAGTGGGTTCCGAAAAAATGACACTGACTTCAATTCAGGCTGCTTTAGTGGCGACCTATAGCAGTACAGTTGGCGTGGACTACATGTATCTCGCTTCTATTGAACAAAAACGCTGGATTCAAAATCGTTTTGAAGGATGTCTTTCTCGATGGGTGCCCAAGGCAGAACAACAAATTCTTTTATTGGAGCAAATCACAGCCGCTGAAACCTTAGAGCGTTACTTGCATACTCGGTTTGTCGGTCAGAAGCGATTTTCTCTGGAAGGGGGCGAGAGTCTAATTCCTTGTCTGAATGAATTAATTGAGCGAGCCGCTTCGCTTGGTGTCGAGGAATTGGTGATAGGGATGGCTCATAGAGGGCGCCTCAATGTATTGGTAAACTGCTTGGGGAAAATGCCTCGAGAGTTATTTGAAGAATTTGAGGGTGTTCACTCTACCGACTTGTCTTCCGGTGATGTAAAATATCACATGGGGTTCGCCTCCGATGTGACCACGAAATTCGGGGGTATTCACCTCACTCTAGCGTTTAATCCGTCTCATTTAGAAATTGTTAACCCTGTTGTCGAGGGCTCGGTTCGTGCCCGTCAAGATCGTCGTGGAGACTCACTCGGTGTTCAGGTGTTGCCAGTTTTGATTCATGGTGATGCAGCCTTGGCTGGACAAGGGGTGGTGATGGAAACCTTGGCTCTGTCTAAAACTCGCGGCTATTCTACGGGGGGGACAGTACATTTGGTGATTAACAATAAGATTGGCTTTACTACCTCAGATCCAAGAGATACTCGTTCTTCTACCTATTGTACCGACATCGCCAAAATGATTGATGCACCGGTGTTTCACGTAAATGGTGATGATCCAGAGCAGGTAATTTTGGTAACGCAAATTGCGTTAGATTATCGCATGCAATATCATGCTGACGTAGTGGTGGATATTGTTTGTTATCGGCGTTTGGGACACAATGAACAAGATGAACCGATGGTGACCCAACCATGGATGTATCGGCGTATTAATCAACACCCCACTACGCGCAGTCTGTATGCTAACAAATTGATCCTGCAAGGTATTATTTCTGGTGACCAATGTGAGGAGTTAGTCCAGTCTTATCGCAGGGGACTAGAATCTGGTGTTTTGAAATATCCCGTTTTATCTCAGAAGTCTCATTCTTCAGCAACATTAAATTGGTCTCAGTTCCAAAATAAAACTTGGCGAACTTTAGCGGTGACGGCGGTATCTTTGGCTCAATTGAAAATATTGTCAGAGCGGTTGACCACCATTCCTGCAGATTTTTCTTTACATCCTTCCGTGAAAAAAATTATTGATAATCGGGCATCGATGGGGCAGGGTCTGCTCCCAGTAGACTGGGGGATGGGAGAAAACCTAGCCTATGCGAGTTTGCTGGCAGAAGGGTACTCGATTCGCTTAGCAGGACAGGATAGTGGGCGTGGGACTTTTTTTCATCGACATGCAGTTTTGCATGATCAAAATCGGCAACGTTGGGATACGGGAAGTTATATTCCACTGGAACATATCACGGCTGATCAAGGTTCGGTGCAAATTATTAACTCGATATTGTCTGAAGAGGCCGTATTAGGTTATGAGTATGGTTATTCGACAGCATCTCCAAATTGCCTGGTACTTTGGGAGGCCCAATTTGGTGACTTTGCCAATGGTGCTCAAGTGGTGATTGATCAATTCATCAGTTCTGGTGAAGCCAAATGGGGGCGGTTGTGTGGGATGGTTCTTTTATTGCCTCATGGTTACGAAGGACAGGGTCCTGAACATTCTTCAGCTCGCCTGGAGCGGTACATGCAGTTATGTGCTGAGTATAATTTGCAAATTTGTGTTCCCACGACAGCGGCGCAAATTTTTCATGTCCTCCGGCGTCAAATGTTGCGCCCTTTGAGAAAGCCGTTGGTTGTTTTCTCGCCCAAGAGTTTATTGCGTAAAAAAGAAGCCTGTTCGAATTTGACGGATTTTGCCGAAGGGTCATTTCAACCACTGATAGATGAAGTCGAGCCTGTTGACAGCGCTCAGCTTCAAGGAATTTTACTCTGTTGCGGCAAGATTTATTATGATCTGCTGCAAGAACGTCAGGTCAGAAAGAATAAACTCTGGGTGATTGTACGATTAGAGCAACTTTATCCTTTTCCCCATGATGAATTTAAGGAGTTGCTGGTCCGGTATGCCCAAGTAAAGCATGTGCGCTGGGTTCAAGAAGAACCAAGGAATCAGGGAGCTTGGCATCGGATACGGCATTATTTACTGCAGCATCTGCACCCCGACCAACAACTCAGTTATGCTCTTCGTCCTTCGGCAGCCGCACCAGCTGTCGGTTATTTAGCGCTCCACAAACAGCAGCAGCAAAGTGTCCTGGACGCTGCTTTTACACCCCCATTATCATCATAGAGGATTACTCCATGCGTCAAGCCATTAAAGTTCCTGTGTTAGCTGAATCCGTTTCATCCGCCACGGTACTGGAGTGGCGTGTGACAGTAGGGCAATCCGTCCAACAGGATCAGGTATTGTTTGAAATTGAAACCGATAAGATCGTTATGGAGATTCCATCCCCGGTTTCTGGTCATTTGACTGAGATATTGGCTCCTGCTTCTACCGAAGTATTGGCTGAACAAGTAGTCGGATGGATTGAAACGGAGGCTTCTGCGACTACTCCTCCCGCCGTAACAGTTGCTCCAGTCACAGCGTCTCCAAAACCAGTCGCTGGAATGACTGAAACGGAGGCTTCTGTGGTTAATCCTCCTGTCGCGCCTGTCTCTGAAGTTCCTCAGAAAGCTGCCGTTGTTCAGGCTGTTGATGCTAGAACAGAACAAAGAGTTCCCATGACACGGTTACGAGTTCGGATTGCTGAACGTTTGGTATTGGCCCAATCTACGGCGGCCATTTTGACGACTTTTAATGAAGTCGATATGTCAAGCCTTTTAGCGTTCCGCCATCAAAAACAAGATGAATTTCAAAAAAGTCACGGGATTAAATTGGGTATGACTTCTTTCTTTGTGAAGGCTTGTGTGCGGGCATTGAAGGAGTTTCCTGTGTTGAATGCTTCTGTGGATGGCACTGATGTTCTGTATCATTCGTACTATGACATAGGGGTAGCGGTGAGCAGTAGTAGGGGGTTGGTGGTCCCAGTATTGCGCGATGTAGATAAACTTTCAATGGTCGACATCGAGAAACAGATTGCTGATTTTGCTAAACGCGCTGAATTAGGGACTTTGACTTTGGGTGAGTTACAGGGAGGTACTTTTACTGTTTCAAACGGAGGTGTTTTCGGTTCGATGTTCTCTACGCCTATTATTAATCCTCCCCAGTCAGCAATTTTGGGAATTCATGCTACTCAAGATCGCCCAGTAGTGGTTCAAGGAGAAATAGTGATTCGCCCAATGAATTACTTTGCATTATCCTACGATCATCGTTTGATTGACGGACGAGAAGCGGTATTGGGTTTGGTTACGATTAAGAATGCATTAGAAAAACCCGAAACTTTAATGGATTTGATTTGATTGTTTATGACGCCTTGGGAGTGGTTTAGAACGTTTCAACAACGCCCTGAATACGTTGCTGACCCAGACCAATTGGTGGTAGTGGAACATTTTGAAACGCTTTATCAGCAGATTCGTTCCCATCACCGGCAGTCCGCAAAATGGATTCGCCATTTGTGGCGCGCGAATGATTCACATCCCCTCGGTATCTATTTATTTGGATCTGTTGGTCGTGGAAAAAGTGTGCTTATGGATGGGTTTTGCGAGTGCCTAGACTTTGTTATTAAACGACGTATTCATTTTCATGAGTTCATGCGAGAAGTGCATCAACTCCTTAACGAAGCCAGCGGTCAGGAGAACCCACTTTTATTTGTCGCTCAAGAGTTGGCTAGTCAGGCTAAGGTGTATTGTTTAGATGAGTTTTTTGTGGCTGATATTGCCGATGCGATGATTTTATTTCCTTTGTTGGAAGCGATGTCTAAAGCAGGGATTTTTTGGGTTATTACCTCTAACTTCGGTCCGAGGGCACTCTATCCAGAAGGTTTGCACCGTGAGCGGTTTTTTCCAGCCATTGAATGGATTGAGAACAATTTGGACGTTATTGAGTTGGTTGGATTACAAGATCATCGAGCGGAACAGTTGGGATCCGGAAAGTTTTATTTTATGCCTATTGATTCGGTTAGTGATGCACGGATGGATGAAATTTTTCGTCGGTTGTGTCCGATTCCCTCTCAAGAGTGCAGTGTGACCGTTCTGGGGAGAACGATTCCTGTCCTAGGTTGGCAGGCCGGGGTTGTGTGGTTTGAGTTTTCTGTCATTTGTGGTTCAGGTCGTTCTCAATTGGATTATTTGGATTTGGTGGAACGTTTCCAAGTTTTTATGATATCCCATGTCCCTGTTTTAACCGAACGGTACTTAGAGGAAGCCTACCGCTTTACTTGGTTGGTAGATATTTGTTATGATCATCGTAAGCGATTGATGATGTCCGCACAGGACAGTCCTGATGTGCTGTTTCAGTTTGTGGATACTCAAGAGGCGCAACGAACAATCAGTCGGTTGCGTACTTTATGAGTCTTTTTTGTCTTCTGCGCTAACGAAAGCATCGGCTTCGATTTCAATTAGCATCTCGGGGTCAATAAAAGCACTGACCTGAATAAGGGTGGTGGCGGGACGAATTGTTTCAAAAAAAGACCCATGTACTCTGGCGATTTTTTCCCATTCGCTAATGTCTTTGACAAAAAGACGGGTACGAATGACATCTTGAAGGTCAGCCCCTGCTTTTTGTAAGGCTTTTTGAAGGTTGCTCAGTGCTTGACGAGTTTGTGCTTCAACAGAGCCGATTCCTACTAACGTTCCGGTTGGACCAGTGGCGGTAGTTCCAGAGACGGCGATCCAAGGGCCAATTTTAACTGCTCTTGAGTATCCGATAATAGGTTCCCAAGGAGAGCCTGAGCTAATATTTATTCTGTTCATGAGTGGTTAAGCTATCGGGAGTAAAATGTGACATTATACGGGTATTCATAAAAGATAGTGCTATGATTCAGCTGGTCAGTCAACAAAAAAAGCAATGGCGAGAGCAGATGCTCCAAGTACGAGATCAAATCTCGTTGGAAGAGCGTCAACATCGAGAAAAGGTGTTTTTTGAGAAAGTGCTTCAATCACCTATTTTTTCTGGCAGTAAAGTTATAATGTCTTTCGCTAGTATGGGGAGTGAACTCAATACTTGGGGTCTTATGAAAGATTTATTGGCTGTAGGAAAAAAAATTGTCTTACCTAGAATTCATGGGGAACATTTGCAACTCTTTGACGTTGGAATGATGGAACAGAATTTGATACCGGGGGTATGGGGAATTAAAGAACCCGATCCTAGCCTTTGTACAGAAATTTCTTTGGCATCAGTTGACCTTGTTTTGGTGCCTGGTTTGGCTTTTGATCAAGCAGGTTATCGCTTGGGATATGGTAAAGGTTTCTATGATCGGTTATTAATGTCCCCTCGCCCCAAAGGCTTGCAGTCTATCGCACTGATTTTTGAAGAGCAATGGGTGGCACAGGTACCGAGAGAGGCACACGATCAAGTAGTTGACTGGATTTGGTCTGATCAAGCGGCCGCACCCCTATTAACTTCAGCATTTTCTTAGGATTGTTCGACATGTCTCTGATAAGACTTTCTAAAGCAATGGCTGATCGCGGTTTGTGTTCTCGTCGAGAGGCGGATGTGTGGATTGAAAAGGGTTGGGTTCATGTGGATGGTCAATGTGTTGGGATTTTAGGCTCAAAAGTAACGCCTGATCAACAAATTACGGTATCTCTTGCGGCTCAGCAAACCCGATCTCATCAGGATACCGTCTTGCTCAATAAACCGGTTGGTTATGTGTCAGGCCAAGCAGAGGGTTCCTATCAGCCGGCATCCGTATTAATTACCCCAAAGTACCGTTGGGCGGAAGATCGTACGCCCCTTCCTCACCGACGAGAGCATTCTAAACATTGGGCTCCTGCGGGGCGTTTGGATATTGATTCGACGGGGTTATTGGTGCTGACGAAAGATGGGCGGGTGGCCAAAAAATTAATCGGATCAGACTCTGAAGTAGAAAAAGAATATTTAGTTCGAGTTGTTGGAACCTTGACTGATGAGGATTTATCCCTGTTGTGTTGTGGTTTGTCTTTGGATGGTAAGCCGTTAAAAAAGGCTCAAGTGAGTTGGTTAAATAGTGATCAGTTGCGTTTTGTATTACGCGAAGGTAAGAAACGTCAGATACGGCGGATGTGCGAGCTGGTGGGGCTTAAGGTCACTGGGCTGAAACGGGTTCGTATTGGATCGGTTTGTTTGGGAAACCTTCCCATAGGTCAATGGCGTTATTTAGGGGTCAGTGAGAATTTCTAAAATGTTTTGCTGTTATTTTGAGGCTGTTCTATGAAATATTATCCACCTGATTTGCGTGAAGTCAAGTATATTCTGGAAGAATTAATGGGATTAGACCAATTCAAAAATTCCGATACAGACACTGAATTGACCAGTGATTTTATCAAAGACATCTTGACGGAAGCTTCGAAATTCAGTGCTGAAGTTTTAGCTCCGCTGTACAGTGATTGGCATCGATCTGGGCCCGAGTTAAAAGATGGCGCTATTTTAATGTCTCAAGAAATGAAAGCGGCGTATCATCGATTTTCTGAAGGTGGGTGGGGAGCAATGACGGCGTCTAAAGAATTTGGGGGATTTGGTTTTCCTAAAGTATTGGGTTTGGCCGTGGAAGAGATTTGGCATGGGGCTCACTTAGGATTTGGCCTCTGTTCATTGTTGACTCAAGGAGCAGCGGAAACCATTTTGCAAGCCGGGACAGAAGAGCAAAAAAGAAAATATCTTCCCAATCTTATTTCTGGACGCTGGGCGGGAACGATGAATCTGACGGAATCTCAAGCGGGCTCAGATTTAAGTGTGGTGACGACCACAGCTATCCCCGAAACCGATGGTACTTACCGTATTACAGGGCAGAAGATTTTCATTACGTATGGAGATCATGATTTAACTGAAAATATCATTCATTTGGTTTTGGCTAGACTTCCTAATTCGCCTCAAGGGGTGAAAGGTCTTTCTTTGTTCATTGTGCCGAAATATCTCATTCAGGCAGATGGTGGTTTGGGGGAAAAGAATTTTATCAGTGTGTTATCGAATGAGCATAAATTAGGGTTGCAGGCTAGTCCGACTTGTGTTTTGAAATATGGACAGGAAAAAGGAGCGTGGGGAGAATTATTGGGTTCTGTTAATCAGGGATTGTCCATCATGTTTATGATGATGAACCAAGCGCGTTTCTCAGTGGGGGTGCAAGGTCTGGCTATGGGTGCGCGTGCTTATCAGGGGGCCTTGGCCTATGCTAAGGAACGTATTCAGGGGGTACCCATTGGTGGGACCAAGCCTGTCCCTATAATTAATCATGGGTCAGTTCATGTACTCTTAAGTACGATGAAAGTTCGGACTGAGGCTAGTCGGTTTGTAGCCTATTATGTTGCCTATCTGATGGATCAAAGTTCAACGGGGCTTGATGAGTCTGAAAAACAGAAGACGAAGCAATTGGTGGATCTTTTGATTCCGGTGGTTAAAAGTTTTTGTACGGAGCACGGGGTCATGAATGCTCATGATGCCATTCAGGTGATGGGCGGAATGGGTTATATGGAAGAATCCGGGATGGCGCAAGTATGGCGAGATGCTCGAATCACCACTATATATGAGGGGACGACCCAAATTCAGGCCAACGACCTGATGGGTCGTAAGATTATTAAGGATGGTGGAGAGACACTTCGGCATTTGTTTTTCTTGATGCGCTCATCAGTTCAGGTAGCTGTTCAAGAGTCGGATTGGGCAGTGTATCAAAAAAAATTCCTGGCTGGCCTTCAGCAAGTAGAGATTTGTACTGAGTATTTAATAGGGTTAAGTGATAAAAATCCAGCTGCTTGTTTTTCTGTGGCACCGCAATATCAAGAACTGCTGGGTTGGCTGGTTTCTGGCTGGTGGTTCTTAAAGTCTGGGAGCTATGCACTCCATAAAATTCAATCCAGTAAAACTTCTAATTCGTATTATCAGGGGAAATGGTCTGCGTTAGAGTATTTTATGGCTTTTCAGTGGCTGCAATGTCAGCATTTAACCGCTTTAATTCATTCTGTCGCAGAAAAAAGTTTTATTGTGACGAATGAGCAACTGGAATAGGGTTGGTGTGCAACCTACCGATGACATGCTCTCTACACAAAAACGTGACTGGGCATGCAAATCAATCTATTTGCCATTATGTTGACATCAATTGACTGTTAACGTATTATTGTTGACAAAATTCCTTGAATTGGCCTCTTGATGCGCATAAATATTAACACTCTTGCGACCCTGATTTTCAGTTCTGCCGAAGATCAGGCGAACGCACAACGCGTTTCCAGATTGACTCGCTCTGGAAAATTGCGGGTAATTCATCGAGGTATCTACACCAGTGATCTGGAAACGCCACTTGAGCAAGTCGTACGGCCCAACTGGCGCCAAATTGCCGAGTATCTTTATCCAGGGTCGATTCTTGGTTATCGTTCTGCTCAAGAAGGTAAGCCTGATCCAGAAGGACCAGTTTTTTTTGTTCAAGGCAATCAGGCACGACGTGTTGAATTGCCCGGCCTAACATTGATGATCATCCCTGGTCCCGGCCCAATTTTGGGGCGGGAAGCTGCGCTGAATGACGCACCCTACGGCAAGCTGTTTGTTTCGTCCGAAGCTCGCCGTCTTCTGGAAAATCT
>VFSW01015794.1_pt1 | contig 10352 bp, 7 predicted proteins | sample 5358111 | NCBI WGS metagenome assembly VFSW01 (sample SAMN11554181, study PRJNA540505) | mine drainage metagenome | isolation source: sediment from site ElyBrook_90M | place: USA: Ely Copper Mine, Vershire, VT | collected 2017
CTTTATAACTATCATATCATTTTCAATTTTTAAAGTGTTATTCTAATATTGAAACCGTAGTTCCTGGTTGCCGGGGCACCATTTAGATCAAGCCCTTGAATATTACCAGCGCCTTGCGTGTTTACGGCCGGGTCTCCCGGAGCATACGGGGCATAGAATAGTAAATTCCTCCCGCTCACCCCGATGCTAACTGATCCCATCGGGGTTTTCGTTAGCCATTTTGATGGAAGCCGATACGAAAAAGAAACTTCCCGAAGCCTATACGTTGTGGCATTAAAAACCGCTGCTTTTGAAGCGAGCCCCCCCAGTGCCCCCCAATAGGATTGGGCGGATAGTTGGATGTTATTGGGTTGGTAAACAGATCCATCGCCATTCACATCAATGACCCCGGGCAATATCCGTGGTTTAGCTCGATCAACTCCGGTAATCTCAAGCGATCCGTTTGACCGGAGGTCAGTCCATCCAAATGAATACAGGTCGCCCCCGTACCTCACGTCAACCAAAGCAGACAGGGTAATGCCCTTGTAATGAAATGTATTGGTCAGCCCTGCCAACCAATCTGGGTTTGGATTGGCAATGACCGAGTTGGGCACTCCGGCTGCATAGAGCCCTGTGATTGGGTTGACCAGGCGATCACCCTTAGAACTTTTGGCATAATCCGTTCCTATGATCACCCCATAAGGAGAGCCTTCTTTAATGGAAGGGGATATGCCTATAAACGAGTTGCCCGGTATGGTGGAACTTGTAATTCCAGGAGCTATCCGTACTACTTGATTCCTTAACCTAGTCCAATTTCCGGAAATTTCCCAGGCAAATTCTCTTGTCTTAATCGGGATTGCCGATACTTCAAACTCCCACCCTCGGTTGGTAATCAATCCTACATTGGAAGTGCGCGTATCAAAACCAGAAGAATTGGATATCGCCACATTGAATATTTGCTTTGAACTTTCGGAATAGAAATAGCCTAGATTGAAATTTAACCGATTATTGAATAACCCTAACTCTACCCCGCCATCATAAGAAGTAGTAAACTCAGGGGTAAGTTGGTTACTCCCGATTCGTGAGCTGGGGATAAAGCCAGGGACACTTCCACCAACTGATATGGGGAAGGTTATGCTGGCCACATTATTCCCGAACCCGGCAGGAACATAAACCGAGCTCAATAAATAAGGGTTGGCGTCTTTTCCTACTTTAGCCACACTGCCTCTTACTTTCACATTGGAAAGAATATTGGATTTAAAATTAAAAGCATCGGTAGGGATGAAACTCAACGAGACCCCAGGATAAAAGAACTCTTTGTTTACCTTGGGCAAGGTAGAAGATTGATCCATTCTACCTTGAAGGGAAACAAAAAGATAGCCCTTATAATCAAACGACAGGTCTGAGTAATACCCCACTAACCGTCTGGTTGTACTGGTCTCCCCGCTTCCGGTGAAAACACTTCCATTGCTCACATTTTGAAATCCCGGGATGGTTAACGATTGGGCATCGGTGGTTACATCCTGAAATTTTCGCTGGTTAATGTTCTGGCCTAAAAGGAGGCTTGCATTCAATCCCTCAATAAACAGGTTTGCTTTCGAAGCCTTTATCATCAGATCTCCATTCAATTCAGAATTTGAAATGGCATCTTGCGTGATATCCCCCGTTGGAGAGCGTGCGGACCCGATGGCAAGGGATTGCTTACGTCTATCAAAAAACACATCGGTGGTAACCCGGTACGAAACATTCAACCAAGGCTTGACATCATATCCTAAAATCAAGAATCCAAAAACCCTGTCCACCGTAGATTTAAGCGTTTCATATTTTGTGCTCCACAATGGGTTATTCTGGGCGGGGTTGTAATAAATGCTATTGCCAATCGAGTTCTCAAAAGGGCTTCCGATTAGGTTGTAACTCCGTGGAATCCTCGTCATTTGACCAAGTGCACTTCCGCCATTCCCTTGGGTTATGCCCGACTGTGTGCTTTGAACATAGGTTACCGATGCCCCCACTTTTAGTCCATTGTCCAGTTTAGTGTTACCGCCAAACTGCACACTGTTTCGAGTATAAGAGGTACCCGGAATAATCCCATCCTGAATGGTGTTGGAAACGGACATTGAAACGTTCCTGTCCTTATTTCCCGAAGTCAAATTGACACCGTTTTGCAATATCCTTCCGGTCTTGAAAAAGTCTTTTACATTGTTGGGATAAGCTTGGTACGGAACGGTATCGCCCTGAATTCTGACAACTTTTTGCAAGGAGCCCCCAAAGGCAGGTCCCCAAGAGTTAGCAGATGTATTGTTGAAATCATTATTAAGCCCTTGGCCGTATTGATTTTGGAATTTGGGAAGGCCATAAACGTTTTGGAAATTGAGAGAAGAGGTGATGGTAACTTCCGTTTTACCCGAAACCTTCGAAGAGCCTTGTTTTGTGGTGATTACAATCACCCCACTGCTGGCCCGCGATCCATAAAGCACAGACGCACCAGGGCCTTTCAGAACGTTGATCGACTCAATATTTTCAGGGCTTATATCATTCAACCGGTTTGACGGCTGGGACCCGAACAGGGTATTTTGCGTATTGTTTACATCATTGTTGAAAATAATCCCATCAACAACAATTAAAGGCTGGTTGCTTCCGCCAAAGGAGGTTACGCCACGTATGTTAATGTTGGTGCTTGAACCGGCTCCACCACTGGAATTGTTGATGACAACCCCGGATAGTTTTCCCTGCAAGGTATTCAATAGGTTAGGCTCCGATTTTTGAGCCACATCAGATCCAACAACAGTCTGAACCGCAAACCCCAAGCTCTTTTTTTCTTTCGGAATATTTTGAGCGGTTACAACAAATTCGTTTAACTGGCTGATATCTGGAACCAATTGAATATCCACCGCTGTCTTTTCCCCAACATCAACTTCTTGGCTTGCAAAGCCAATAAAAGAAAAAACTAAAATCTTTTCAGTGGATGGCACGGTCAATTTATAGCCACCCTCCGAGTCAGTGACAGTTCCATTGGTTGTTCCCTTCACGATAACATTCACACCAGGTAAAATGGATCCATCATCGGATGAAACCACTTTACCCGTCACCACCCGGTCTTGCGCCCAGGCACTGAGCGCAAAGACGAATGAGAAGCACGTCAGTAAAATACTCTTCATAAGTTTTAGGTTAGGTTTTAAATTTTAAATCGAATTCCTTTAACATTCGGTTACGGAATTGTTAAAAGAAAATAAACCTCAAATGTCTACGGACGTGTACGCATTTTTGTCCTCCCAATTGACGTATTTATTTTAGGCAGTATATAGAATATTGGGTTAGATCAATACCGCATTTGACTAACGACCGTATGTTTACATACAGCCGCTATTTTAATTTAGAGCAGTTATAACTTTGATGATGATCCGAAACCAAGCCAGAGAATACCAGCTTAGGAATCAACGTTTGAATAGGTACTGCTTACCGCGATAATCTTCGCCAAATAAATCTAACAAGGAGGAAAAGCAGCAAAAACCAAACTAATGAAATGAAGATTGACCAAATGTAAATATCTATCGTTGGTTTGATTGGAGACATAGATTTAAGATTTTTAAATCAAGAACTTGATTTGCAGATGTTGTGTAAGGTCACTGGATGTCAAAATCAAACTTCATTTCGGTCATGCACTTGAAGTGCCCCCGCGGGCATTTGTCGAAACCGATTTTCGAGCAAGGCCGGCAATTCAAATTTGTATTTTCCAAAAGGTGATGGGTGGTGCGGTACGGGTACATGCCAAATGCCGGGATGGTATTTCCCCATATACTGTACACTTCCTTTTTAAATGCGGCCGCAATGTGCATCAACCCCGTATCGTGCGAAAAAATACAGGTGGATTTTTTTAGCAAACTGGCGGATTGGTTGAGGTTCAGCTTTCCACAAGAATTGAAAATAACTGCCCTGCCAACAGTCTCAGCAACCAGCTCCCCATTTTCAGCATCTTCAAGGCCGCCCAGCAAAACGATGGGCCGGTTGATTTTTCGGCACAATTCAACCATCCGTGCCACCGGGAGTTTTTTGGTTTCGTGCTGCCCACCAATGGCGTAAGCAACAAATCCGTTTTGGTGAGTTTCAGGCAGCCATTCCCACGGCATTTCATCCCTTTCGGGAATAAAATAATCTAAGCCAAGGGCGTCATTTTTAACGCCTAACGATTTTGCTGTTTCCATGTACCGCTCTACGATGTGCAGGGCAGGCAGTTGATTGATTTTAAGGTTAACCATCAGCCATTTTTGGATGTTCAATTTGTTGAAACTAAAAGACCGGACGCCCAGCCTCCATTTTACTATGCGCGTGCGCAAATTATGGTGGAGATCAATCACTACATCGTATTTCTCCCTTTTTAAAGCGTGAACTAGCTCGCCCAGGTTTTCGGTTAAAAAGAAAAGTTTGTCCACATAAGGGTTGTTTTCAAGTATAGTTTTATACTGTTCTTTCGTGGCATAGTGAATCTCTGCATCGTCCAATTGTGTTTTGAGGCAACGGATCACCGGGGTGGTCAACACAATATCGCCAATGGACGAAAAACGGAGGATCAGGATTTTCATGAAATTTCTTAGCCAAGGTAAAATTACAATTTACTTTTTTGTAGTACCTTTTAGAAAGTTTGCTTCCATTCCACAAAACATAAAAAAAATGAACTACTGGCTAATGAAAACCGAACCGGGCACCTACGCGTGGGCTGACCTGGTGCGCGATAAAAAAACCACGTGGGATGGGGTACGCAATTTTCAGGCGCGCAACAACATCAAAACCATGAAAAAAGGCGACCTTGTCTTCATCTACCACAGTGGTGACGACAAATCTATTATTGGCCTGGCCGAAATCACCAAAGAATTTTTTCCGGACCCCAACGACAATGCTTGGGCAGCCGTGGAGATCGGCCACAAAAGGAAATTAAAAAACCCCGTTACACTTTCCATGGTCAAAGCCGATCCCCGGTTAGTGAGTATGGCCTTGGTGCGAAGTGCGCGCCTGTCGGTGCAGCCGGTGAAGAAAGAAGCGTTTGACCGGATAGTAGAATTGAGTGAAGGATGAACTGCGCTCATTTAAAATTCAAAATTCAAAATTCACAAACCAAAAACCACCAAATCGGGAAGTTGGAGGTTGGAGGTTGGCGTTTATGGTTTTGTAAACCCTTTTTCACGCTGCTCCTCACGTTTACTTCCCTTGTGCTCCACGCCCAGCTTACCCAGCCGGCCCGTTTCGAGCGCGAGCACAAAAGCAATGAGCCGGATTTCTCCGTCATCTCCCTGGGCGAAACCGGAATTGCCTTAGTGCACGACACCGAAAAATTTGAGGGCAACAAAAAAAAATGGGAAGTCATTTTCCTTGATACCGCGTTGCGTGAATCGTGGAACACGTTATTGGAGGTAGAGCAGCACATGACTATTTTTGGTCATGATTACCGGGACGGAAACCTCTACCTAATTTTTGAAGACACCGATACCAATGACCGGGAAATCAACTTGACGGAGATAGTGTTTGCCAATCGCACGGTGGCCCACCACCGGTTCAAACCAGAGGTTAACATAAGGTTTACCCATTTTTCAGTGCTTAGAAACAAAGCTTTATTTGGCGGCTACATCAACACCGAGCCTACATTGCTCATGTACGATATGCGCACTGAAAGCGCACGGGTAATCCCTGGGCTCTTTCAAAAAAAAGTAGAACTCATGGATATGCGGGCCAACAGCAATGATACGTTTAATGCCTTATTAGTGGATCGGAGTTTGGCCTCAAACAAAAAATTGGTCGTGCGGACCTACGATGCCGAGGGGGTAATGTTGGTGGACGACATTATCCAGATGGAAGAGGGAAAATCGATCATGGAAGCAATGACGAGTTCGTTGGTGCACGATGAACTGGTCATCCTGGGCACCTGGACCTACGGCCTAAACAAACAGGCAGCCGGAATATTCAGTGTGGTGGTTGATCCTTTTAAAGACCAAAAAATAAATTACTATGCCCTCACTGACCTCAACCATTTTTTAGATTACCTCAAACCCAAGCGAGCCGCCCGGATAAAGGCTAAAGCAATGAGGCGGAAGGAGAAGGGCAAGCCCGCTGAATTTCGTGCTTATCTTTCGGGCGAAAAAATTGAAGAGACCAAAGAGGGATTTGGCTTTCTGGTCGAAGCGTACGACCCTTCGGGTTATTATAACCAGGGCATGGGTTACCCCTTTAGCCGCTACGGCAATTACCCCACCTATTATAGTCCGTACGGGTATAGCCCCATGAACATGCCCATGTATTACAATTCGCCCTACGGATATACGCCCTCATCCGGCACCTACAGAAGCCGGACGGTCACTCATTCCGCAGTGATTTTCTTTGATGCCCGTGGAATATTAGCGGCTGACCATTCCATGAAATTTGAATCAATTAACCAAAGTACCCAAGAACAAGTTTCCGATTTTATATCGATTACCAATGGCGTGGCTATGGCCTGCAAAAATGACGAAGAGATTATCATACAAGTAAATGAACCCGATGGCTCCCTTCGGAAGGAAGAAAAGGTAAAACCCGAATTAAAAAATCCAACGGCCACCATTCACTCGGAGTCTAACAACAGCAGCATACGGGCCTGGTACGCTCGTTCATTTTATGTGTACGGCTATCATACCGTAAAGTACACCGGGGGCGGAACTTCACGCGATGTTTTTTATGTCAACAAGATCAAGCTGTAAGCTGGGCCTTCTTTTTTTGTTGCGGCTATCAACGGCATATCCACAGGTTTACCAAAACGGCCGATTGGAAATACCAATCAATGCCGACATTGAAACCTATTCGGTGATTCCCTTGGATACCGCGGGCATAGTTCTCTACCGAAATTTTATCGGGCCGAAAGAAAACATACTTGAGCTAACCCGGGTGGATACGGCTTTTAAAACGGTTTGGAAGGGCTATTTGCCCGTGCCCAAAGAATTTTCATTTATTTATGCAAAGGCCGTGAACCAGAAGTTATACTTCCTCTTCAAACCGTACGATCCGGCAAAGCACAATTTTTATGTTACCGTTGCTAAAGTTAACGATGGAGGTTATGTTTCTCACCCGATCGAAAACCTGATAGCGTTTAACCCCACCTTGTTCACGGTAAGTAAAGATGCCCTGCTCATTGGCGGTTATTTTAATTTGCGGCCTGTTGTTTTGTACTCCTCCCTTATCGACCACAAGTCTTTCCTGCTACCGGGTTTTCTGAATGAACCGGGCGAAATCACGCAAATTAAACCCTACCTGGATGGCAATGTAGATATTATTGTAAGTGCCAAAAACAGCAGCCACAGAAAATGCCTTTGGATACGGCAATTCAACAGCCGGGGAGAAATGATCAAAACGGTCATCCTCGAGCCGGGTGAAAATAAAAACCTGATCTTCGGGCGAGCAGCCAAAACAGAAAACAACAAACAGGTAATTGCTGGGGTTTACGGGCGCAATACGCAATACTCGCGGGGGATTTTTGTGGCCGAGGTCAACCCCAACGGAGAATACGTGATTCATTATTATAATTTTGCAGACTTGAAAAACTTTTTTCACTATTTGAAGGCGAAAAAAGAAAAAAGGATCAGGGAACGGATCGAGCGAAGAAAAATTCAGGGCAAAAAGATAAAATTCAACTACCGTTTCCTGGTTCACGAAGTGGTGCCCTACCAAGATCAATTCATTATGCTGGGCGAGGCGTTTTATTTTCACTATTCAAGTCAGGGCAACATGTCTTATTTTGACGGTTATGAATACACTCATGCCATTGTTATAGGGTTTGATGCCCACGCCAAACTTTTGTGGGACAACAGTTTTCAGATCAATGACGTGCGCAGCTACCAGTTGCAGCAATTTGTAAAGATCATACCCATTCAAGATCGCTTAGTGCTTCTTTATGTTTTCGAAAATTCGATCCGCTCCAAAGTAATCAACGGTAGTGAGGTGGTAGAAGGCAACCTACAAGCACAAGTGAAAACCCTTGCGGGCGGGCGGGTAGCTGAACGAAACACCGTAGACAGCAAACTTGACTATTGGTACAGCAACCACCTTTTGACCTATGGGGTGCAGAATTTAAAAAGCAGCGAAAACAACAACGTTCACAAGGTTTTTTTTATTAATAAATTGGGCGTTCACTATTCCCGCGAAAACAACGGCTACCTCCTTCCGATAAAAAAATGACTATAAAAATTTTAGGCCGCTCGGACCGTGTGGACCTGCCCGGCCTTGAACTGGAGAACCTCCATGCCAAAATCGACACGGGGGCATACACCTGCAGCCTGCACTGCTCCAGCAACGAGGTGGTAAACGGAGTGTTGGAATTTGTTTTGTTGGATGAGGAGCATTCCGAGTTTACCGGGCGCAAATATTATTTTAAGGAATACGATCAACGAGAAATAAAAAATTCGTTTGGCGAAGCCGAAATGCGGTATGTGATCACGACAAAGATCAAAATTTTTGACCGCGTGATTCGGGCCGAATTTTCGTTGAGCAACCGTGGAAATTTAAAATTCCCTGTTTTGCTGGGGCGGAAAATCCTGCGAAACCGCTTTCTCATTGATGTCACAAAAAAAGATTTATCTTTCTCCTCGAAAGATAAAGGTTAATTGTTTATCTGTTAATGGTGTGCCCCGATGCCATTAAGGAGTAACAAATAACTAATACTGATTAACTGACCTACTATGAACATTGCCATCCTCTCCCGCGACCCCAAGCTCTACTCCACCCGAAGGTTAAAGGAAGCAGGGGAAAAGCGGGGGCACAAGGTGGAGATCATCGACCACATGAAGTGCGTACTGCTGATCGAAAAGAAAAACCCGATGGTGTGGTACAACGGGCGCAAGCTCGACTACTTTGACGCAGTCATCCCCCGCATTGGGGCATCCGTTACTTTTTACGGAGCTGCGGTGGTGCGCCAATTTGAGATGATGAAAGTTTTTACGGCCATCGAGTCGCAGGCCCTCATCCGCTCGCGCGACAAATTGCGGAGCATGCAGATCCTTTCGCGGGCGGGCTTGGATTTGCCAAAAACCATTTTCATGGATTACTCCAAAGACACCGAAGGGGTGATTGAGGCGGTGGGGGGAGCCCCCGTGGTGATCAAACTTTTGGAAGGAACACAAGGGCTTGGCGTGGTGTTGGCCGAAAACAAAAAAGCGGCCCAATCGGTAATCGAAGCTTTTCATGGGGTGAAGGCACGCATCATTGTGCAAGAGTTTATCAAAGAAGCCAAGGGGGCAGACATCCGTGCCTTTGTAGTAAATGGCGAAGTGGTGGGTGCCATGCGCAGGCAGGCGCGCGATGGGGAGTTTCGCAGCAACCTTCATCGCGGGGGCTACGCCACGGTGGTGAAACTCACGCGCCACGAAAAACATGCCGCCATTATTGCCGCAAAAAAAATGGGCCTGGGCATAGCCGGTGTAGATATGCTGCCTTCCAACCGAGGGCCGCTGATCATTGAAGTAAATTCATCACCGGGATTGGAGGGGATTGAAGGTGCCACCAAAACCGACATAGCGGAAAAAATATTTCAGTACATCGAAAAAAATGCAGGCACAAAAAAAATACAGAAAGACAAAATCAACGCGTAAAAAATCGTTGTTGGTTATTCGTTAATCGTTGATTGTATTTCTTAGAGACACAAGATTTAAGACTTAAGCCATAAGATAAAAGACACCATACCCCATGCCTAAGTCCATCTCCATAGCAGATCACGAAATCAAGCCGGGCGAGTTTAAGGAAATCAACATCAACATTGCCCGCTTGCCATCGCGCACGCAAATTAACACTCCGGTGTATGTTTATCGTGGCCTAGAAGATGGGCCGGTGCTTGCCTTAACAGCAGGGATGCACGGTGACGAAATCAACGGAATGGAAATTGTGCGGAGGATCATTGACCTAGGCTACCATCGCGTGAAGCGGGGCACAGTGCTATGTATGCCGGTGATCAATGTGTATGGGTTTTTAAATTATTCGCGCGAAGTGCCGGACGGCAAAGACATCAACCGGTCATTTCCCGGAAATAAAAACGGTTCGTTGGCCTCGCGGGTAGCCTACCACATGACGCACGACATTCTGCCCTTTATCGACTACGGTATTGACTTTCACACCGGGGGTGCCATGCGCACCAACTACCCGCAGGTGCGCTGCGTGATGCAGGAAAAAATAAATGTGGAACTGGCGCTTGCCTTTCGTGCCCCTTTTACGATCGACTCGCCTTTTCGCCCACATTCACTGCGGCTTACCGCATCAAAAAAAAACAAGCATATTATTGTTTACGAAGGCGGGGAATCCGTTCGCTTCGATCAATATGCCATTGAAGAAGGGATAAACGGAACGCTGCGGCTGATGAAGCATTTGGG
>VFSW01015795.1_pt1 | contig 10351 bp, 8 predicted proteins | sample 5358111 | NCBI WGS metagenome assembly VFSW01 (sample SAMN11554181, study PRJNA540505) | mine drainage metagenome | isolation source: sediment from site ElyBrook_90M | place: USA: Ely Copper Mine, Vershire, VT | collected 2017
CAGGGATTGCACTTAAAAAGTCGGTTCCCGTGTTCAAACCAAAGGGTCCAGCTCTCTGCGTGTAATGGCGGCAGCGGCTTTTCTCGTGTTCTTTCAGGCATATCTTGTCGCCCCACTGATTCCTTCACTCTCCTTGGAGTTCCGCGCATCCACGGACTTCCTTGGCCTTATGGTTCCAGCGTACATGCTCCCCTACGGCATATCGACCCTGTTTTATGGACCAATCTCCGATCGGTTTGGCAGAAAACCGGTGATTCTTACCCTACTGGGACTGATGGTGGTCAACATGGCCGGAGTCGCGACGTCGAATACCGCGGTTCAGATGATGGTCTGGCGTCTGCTGTGAGGGGCGATTACCGGTGGAACCGTGCCGATCGCTCTGGCCATGCTCGGAGATATTTTTCCGTATGGAGAACGTGGAAGACCCCTTGGATGGATATTTGGAGCCGCGGCTGGCGGTATGGCCTTCGGGTCAACCCTCGGTGCCTTTATGAATCCCATCATTGGGTGGCGCAACGAGTTCCTCATCACAGCCGCTCTTACTGCGGCCGTTCTGGCATTTGCGTTTCGAGTGCGCAATTTTATGGAGGGACAGATCGTTGCTCATCCATTAAGTCCGGGTAAGTTGATTGCGGGATACTGGTCTCTCATTACCAGCAAAAGAGGAGCAAGAACGTATTCCTACATTCTTCTCAACAGCATGTTCCATTCTGGAGTCTACACCTGGCTTTGTCTGTATTTTTCGCAACGATACCACCTAGGCGATGAAGGGATCGGCTTGGCGCTGCTAGGCTATGGAATTCCGGGAATGCTCTTCGGGCCGCTCTTCGGGCACATAGCAGATCGAGTTGGAAGAAGGCGCATCATCCCGTTAGGCATCCTGGTTGGAGCTCTCGCCGGTGCAGCATTCATTCCACAAGCACCGCTGCTGTGGCCGGTAGCGATGACCACCGTTCTTTCCCTGGGCTATGACATGAGCCACCCACTACTGGCCGGAATCAGCACTTCGCTAAACCCTTCGCAACGGGGGCTCGCAATGGGCCTGAATTCCTTTTCATTATTCAGCGGATTTGGATTGGGTGCGTTGGCGTTTGAACCACTGATAAAGTACGGATTCAGCACAGCGTTGGCGGTTTTTGTAGCGTTTCAACTGTGCCTTGCAATGTTGGCGATTCCGCTGTTTTGGGACGAAGATTCTTCCGCTGAGGATCATTCAAAGCCGGTTGATTCCAGAGGGGGATAGTCAAAATTGGTGTATGCGTAATCTGAAGCATTGGTTGCTCAGACGGCGAGTTTTTGATCAAAAGGCTGGCGTGACTGATAACCTTAGAGGAGATTCTATGCTTTTCTGCTATGACTGCTCATGAGAAGTTTCAATGACTCCTTTGGGCACGTAGTGTGAGTAGCGTTTTTTGGTAAGCGGCCGCTCAGATTCGTCGCTTCAGTTATGTTAGCCGGACGGCAGCAATGGACAGAATTGCAGTCGCTCAAGCAACTCGTCCCCAATGGCCGTTCTGGCCGAACTGCGGCCAGATGCTATTTGGCAGGTCATCGGCAATTGCTGTCGTTCAGAAATCCGGCCAACTGGACTGCTTTGTCATTTTTTAAAACTAAGTATCAAACTGATTCATCGGTACTGGTTTACCAAATAAATAGCCTTGAAAATGAGTGCAGCCCATATTCAAGAGCATTTGGAGTTGCGTTTCCGTTTCCACCCCCTCAGCAATAACACCCAGGTCCAAACTCTTCGCCATAGCAACAATAGTGCGCACGATGGCTCTATCGCCACTATCAACGGCAAGATCGCGCACAAACGATTGGTCGATTTTGATTTGATTGAGCGGCAAACGCTTGAGGTACTGCAAGGACGAATATCCAGTTCCAAAGTCATCCAACGAAAATTGGACACCAATTTCGTTCAAGATGCGCATGATTACAATGGTTTCCTCGAAACTTTCTAAAAGTATGCTTTCGGTAAGTTCCAGCTTCAACCTCTTCGGATCGATTGCATGTTGTAGCACCGAAGCTTTTACTTGATCTACGAAATCTGTTTGGCGAAGCTGCCGTGCGCTGACATTTACTGCTAAAACAAGTTGGCGGGTGCGCTCATTCTGCTCCCACTCCTTGATCTGGGCACAGGCCGTCTCAAGGACCCACTGCCCGATAGGCAAAATCAGTCCTGTTTCTTCAGCCAGTCCAATGAATTGCGCTGGAAGAACCAAACCACGATCAGGATGGTTCCACCGGATCAACGCTTCAGCCCCTGTAGGTTGCATAAAGCTATCCATTTGAATTTGGTAATACATCTGGAATTGCTGCTGATCCAAGGCGTTACGCAATTCATTCTCAAGAACAGCGCGCACAGTAACGGCTTCTTGCATCTGCTGATCGAAAAAACGCAGGGTATTACGCCCGGCATTCTTGGCTTGGTACATGGCAATGTCTGCTTGTTTCAGTAATTCATCAGTCGATTGCCGAAGGTCGTTGAAAAGGGTGATGCCAATACTGCAAGTGCTATGGTATTGCCGTGTTTCAATTTGGTAGGGTTGGCCAAGTAATGACAGAATTTTCCTAGCGACGACTTCTGCCTGTGTGGCAGCCATTGAAGCATGTTCACTCAAGTCTTCAATCATGACCACGAATTCGTCACCACCCATGCGGGCCACTGTAGTAGCTTCCTGAACGTCCCCATCCAGGTCATTTTGAACGGCAACAAACTCGTTACTATTCACGCGGGCCAGCGTGTCGACTTTTCGGGTGCAAGTGGTCAAGCGTTGGGCAACTTGTTGTAACAGCAAATCTCCAACGGCATGGCCTAGAGTGTCATTGATGGTCTTAAAATTATCCAGGTCTATAAATAAAACCGCTCCTTCCCTCCTGTTTCGCGCACTCGAAGCCAACGCAATTCGTAGCCGATCCAGGAGTAGCCGTCGATTGGATAGCCCTGTCAGGGGGTCATAAAACGCTAAGTTGTTGATTTTATTTTGTGCTTCTTTCCATTCGGTAATCTCAAAAACGACACCATTAATCCGCAATGGTCGTCCTTCATTATTGCGCACGACCCGACCACGGGCAGCCATGTGGTGGACACTACCGTTTGGCCAGATAACGCGATATTCCAGTTCGTACAAAACATCATGCTCGATGGCGTGAACCAGCATGGCTTTAACAGACTCTCGATCACTTGGATGCACAGCTTGGAAGAAATCCTCGTCAGAGCCTGTGAAGGTATTGGGGTCGATTCCCAGAAGGTGGCATGTTTGGTCATCAAAATGCCGTTTGTTCGAAACAAGGTCAAAACTCCAAACACCCATACCGGCCGATCGTAACGCAAGATCGAGGCGTGCTTGACTCTCACTTAAAGCCGCTTCCGCTTGTCTGCGTTCGGTAATATCGATGTGTGAACCGACATAGTGAGTGACTATTCCATCATCGTTATTGACTGCGGAAATAGTGAGCAGTTTGGGATAAATCTCACCATTTTTCCGTTTATCCCAGATTTCTCCCTGCCACTTTCCGGTGCGATGAATGATCTCCCACATCTTGCGATAAAAATCTGCATCATGGCGTCCGGACTTGAGCAGACGGGGAGTCTGACCCACAGCTTCTTCAATTGTATAGCCGGTAGAGTCTACAAATGCTTGATTGACTCGCAAGATTACGCCCTTGGCATCAGTGATCATCAGGCTTTCCTGTACATTGAATGCAGTGGCGGCGATACGCAAGGTTTCCTCGGTTAGTTTGCGTTCAGTGATGTCCTGAACCGCCCCCCGCATTCTGACGGCACTACCAGTTTCGTTGCATAACACTTCTATTTGGTCATGCACATGGCGTAGCGAACCGTCTGGTAACAAAATACGGTGATCCATGCCGAAAGAGGTTCCTTTTCCAAGTGCCTCCTGAATATGAGCATCCAGAAGCTCCCGATCTTCCGGATGCGCGAACTGCAAGAATGCTTCGTAGCTGTGGCCAAGCTCCTGCGGAGTTAGGCCGAAAATGCGGCACATTTCATCTGACCAACTCACGATGCCTTTGGAAATATCCCATTCCCAGCTCCCAAGCCGAGCAATTCGCTGTGCTTCGGACAGTCTGCACTGACTTAATGCCAGAGCCTGTGCATGCCGACGTAAGGCTTGGGCGTAGGCCGCCACGGCCAGCGTAAAGGCGATACCCGCGAGGAGAGCAGTCCAGGCATACCCACTGATGCTTGTGTCATAGTAACCGGGGGCTGGCGTGTACTTGACTGACCAAGTGCGCCCCCCGATGAAGAGGTTTTCGCTATAAGTCAAATCCGTGCGCAGGTTTGGCCAGCCTTGCTCGCTTACAGGGAGACTGCTTCGCGTCCTGGAAAGATGGGTATAGAGAAACCTATGAGATGGATCGGCGGATTCGTCGTAAACGGTGAAATCCAACCCCACGGGCTTGAGACGGCTGATCGCATTCTCCACCACCTCCTTAATGCGGAAAACGCCAAGGGCAAACCCAAGAAGATCGTCCCGCCGTTTCTCAAGCGTTAAAGTATGTGCGCTCCGATAGACGGGGGCGAATACCAGATAACCGAATTGTTTTTCTTTCTCCTGGACCAGGACAACCCTTGGGCTGGCAATAACATTACCGGTATCGCGTGCCTGGTTCATGGTTTCCAGCCGGTAAGGATTTGATCCCAAATCAAACCCCAGAGCTTCTTCGTTTCCTTTGTAAGGCTCAACATAGAAAACCGGAAAATACTCTGATCGTGGCTGTGCTGGAACCATCGTGCCCTGCTTGAGTCGTTCGGTAAACCGGAATCCTGGGAAATCCCGCTGCGCATCCTTTTCGTACCGTGCGCGCCGCTCTGCAGTTACTCGTGGACTCCACTCTAGGGCATGCACGCCGGGTTCTGTGGCTATGAGCGGCTGCACGAAGAATCGGAAGTTTTTCCGGTTCGCATTCGCTGTTACCTCTGAATACGATTGGACCGAACGGACTAGTTGGATGCTTTGAGCAACTCCTTGGGAAATAGCAGCCGTTTCGTTCTGAGCTGCCCTAAGAAAACCATCCTTGATGTTGACTTGTTGCTGGTTATGTATGGAAATAAACAGAATTGTGGTAAGAGACAGGCCTACAGCCAAAATGCCTAAGCTCAAAAGATGGTAGCGCAAGCCTACCGGTGCCATGTGTGGTGGGCTTGGTGAGTTAAACATACTCATGCGGAGCAGTTCCGTTTGTTCGTTGTTTTAGGAAGGGAAAGGCTTCCCTCGCATTTTCATATGCCAAGACAAAGGAGGCTCATGCTACCAGTTTCTCCCGGTCAAAACATGAGGGGTTGTTTTGAAGCGAATTGCAGAATATCGTTTGTTGGCAGGGAACTCCCTGGCAAAACGTTGGGCTTCGCAGGCCTTTCTTCCGGTTTCCGAGCTAAAAACAACTATCAGATTCCATATCCATTTGTCAGCGGTTGATGTTTATTCAGCTACCGTTCCCGCCTTCTTGAGATTATTGATGACTTTATTTATTGCCTCTTGCAGGGAGGCGCTCAATTGGGCTTTCCGCTCCTCATTCGTAACCGTTCTGAAAATGCGCGACAAACGCCCATCCGAAAACCCGGTTTCACTGTCAGCCCATACCTTGCGCCCTGTATGGAGGTCGATCATTTCAACTTCGACCCTGACCGGTCGGTATACCTCGTCCAAGGTCCAGAAGCCGGAGTATGCTTCAATGGTCTCCTCGACGGTCTCTTGGGCCAGATACACCCCAGCGATGGCGCGAGTAGCGGGGCGAGCATAGGCAATTGCAGCGATACCAAGCGTCGATACCACCTCGAAGACTATGACACCGTGACGCCATGCTTTGGGCGTTAGGCCGTAGTCTGAAATGCCGAAGCGCAGTAGCGCATCAGCACCTGATGATTTGCGCAACGAGGCGGCAACCTCTGGAGTCAAAGATTCACTGCGATCAGCGATCGGAAATCCGTTGAGTATAGTTGGTAGCAGAACTGGTGCACTGTTCACGGTAATGCCGGGAAGCCCCGCGAGCGCGTTGGCCATGTCGGTGAACCCTTGCGACCGCATCGCTTCAATGGCGTTGTTAGTTTCCTGATCGGCCTCTGCTGAGGCTTTCAGCTGGTCCTGCGCGACGACGATACCGAGAGCGTCTTTGTCCTGAAATGGAATCTGTGCCAACCCAATCTTGAGTGGTTTTGTCAGAAATTGATTATCCGGTTTTGACGCTGTGGCGGCGCAGCCGCCCAGGGCAAGCCCAATAGCCACGGCAAAAAATGGTTTACAAAAGCCCATGGGATAGATTGGGTTATCAAAAATTATGCGTTTAGCGGCGTACCCAGCCTGCTGCAATTGGCCGTGCCAGGACCTTGCGATACACCTTCTCAGCCACGCGTGTGAGCGTGTCAGCAATCATGAGCCATACCGGGGAAGTGATGGCGTAGACTGCGCTTGCTACGGCGCACATGATCGCCCCATAGCCACAACCCAAGTACTAGAAGAGGAATAAGGTAAATCAAGTAATTGGCCAAGCCTATCGCGACCTGAATCAGTCAGGCCGGGCTGTCATCACTGCCATTGATATGTAAGAACATGGTGCGGTTGAATGCTTCAAGCCCGTTCATTGATTCTATCTTACTCAAGTGATTTGACGTGTGGCGGGAGTGTTAAAAATATCCTCATCGGATCACCGACAGGCCGACTTTACTGATGTGTCACACATCAGAAGATCAGGTACGAAATGCGAATGCCGCTCATTTGTAAGGTTAATGGCTGCTAAGTGGAAAATTTATTAGCGACTGCTCATGGCTGGTTGGCCGTTACGCTGAGTGTTCCACGGTTGGGCTTTCGCATAGTCAAAGAGTATTCCTCGGAAGCGACTCGCCCGCTCGCGTGAGACCTCGATTTCGAGTTCTTCGTCTGTCAGGCAATTAACTGCGCTCTTGCGCTATTCTGTAAGCATCTCTGCCTCCGCAGAATGGGGCCACACTGCCGGGAAGGATACCTTAATTTCCACCTCGATTAAGATTACAAAGCGCTGGTCGGTAGATTCGATCTGGGCGAGAACAGAAGAGCAAGCGAGACATGCATTCAAAATGGTATGGAAAATATAATAGCGACCCGGCACATTGAGCGTCCGCTTGCAGTTGCGCTCAGTGGCCGCTCAAGGCACAAAGCGGAAGTTCAGAAGCGTAACCTTGAAAGGCTGCTTTGGCAGAAATGTGGCCTGATGCAATTTGGCATGTCGTCGGCCTTTGCTGTCAGTGGCGTTGGCCTCGTTCAATGGCTGCTGTTCTGCAGGTTGCCGACATTAACCTGGCACATTTTCCGAATGGCTGTTTTTTCATGAGCAACGGACAGCACCGTGCCCGTTGCAGACGATTGAAGAGTCCAAAACCGGACACTCAACATGCGAGTTCATAAGAGCGCCGAAGATGCCGTCCGGCGGAACGAAATGTTAGAAATCGTGGGAAAAGCAGCAAAGTTTCTTCACTTCTGTTTTTCTTTGGCTAACAACGGAGAGGACTTGGAAGGCTGTGAAAGTGGTAGTTTGGATAGCTCTTGGGTTTCAGGTATTGGCATAGCTCCTGACGATTGCTCGGTTTGAACCGCATACACGGGATTTTGCGGAGTCGCATATACCTGAGTGGGTGAAGGAAATGTGAGGGACCAGAGAGCAGAGATTGCAGAAACAAGTCCAGCAACAAGAGCAACAGACGAAACAATGAGGGCAACTCGGCTCTCTTTCTTGGCTTGTAGATTGGCGTCTTCACTGACCCTCATGGATAAGGCCATTCTGACCGTTTCGCACGTGCCAGGAAATTCTGGTGCGCTGAAGTTCTGGAATGCGTTTGCTCTGCTAAGTGCGGCGACAAACTGCTCTAGCTTTTCTCGTGGCAACGAGAACACAGACCCGGAGTTGATGCTTTGTCGAATTTCCAGATACATAGGCGTCGTACTCATGGTGTGATTTATAACATTTGAGGTTACCGTCCTCCGGAGCGCGGAACGCAGAGGAACTTTGCAAGCGCGGCTTGCAGGCGGTCCGGTTGACTACGTGTGGCCATTATTGTCACACAGGGTTCGATAAATATTTATACCATTCCAAAATACTGCATATTCTTCAATGGAGTCATGGTGGCCCCTGATGAATTGTAAGCGCTCATTAAACAGCGTCTGGCACTGAGGTGTTTTGTAGGGAATGATGGTGTCCACGTTCATCTACGTGGACACCTATGACAGAGAATACTACAGAGTTATCGAGACCCTTGGTGGTTGGTCACAAGCGTGACGGGCGTTGCCGCTACGATGTGGAAGCCAAGCGCGAGTTGGTGGAAGCCTGCCTGAGGCCGGGAGTATCGGTGGCTCGGGTGGCACTGCGCCATGGCATCAATGCCAATTTGCTGCGCACCTGGATCGCGCGCCATCAACCCCGGCATCCGGTCCTGGGCACCTCCCCCGAGGCAGCCAAATCGCCATTTATTTCCGTTGAGACCAAGGGGTATTCCAAAGCAGGCGGGTTGAAACTGGAAGCACGGCTCTCCAACGGGGTGCATCTGGAATTGAGCGATGCCAGTCCCCTTGATCTGGCCTCGGTGCTGCGCCTGCTGAATGACTTGCCATGTTCCGGCTCGACGCGGGGTTGAGGGTTTATCTGCACCGGGATGCAGTGGATGGCCGCAAGAACATTAATGGATTGGCGGCGCTGGTGGAACAAGCCCTTGGACTGGACCCCTTTGCGGCGGCAGTGTATGTGTTCAGCAATCGTCGGCGCGACCGTATCAAGCTGCTACTGTGGGATCGCACGGGTTTCTGGTTGTTGCTCAAGCGCCTGGAAGCCGACCGGTTCGTCTGGCCCAGGGAGGCAGCGGTGGTGGAACTGACGGTGGAGCAACTGCACTGGCTGCTGGAGGGCATCGACCTGTCGGCGATGCGCGCCCATCCGCAACGAAAATATTGCAGGGTGGGATGAACCGGGCAAGAGACCATTAGTCTAATCCGACAATGCCAACGATCACACTCACCACCGAAGAATACAATGCGCTCGTAGCCGAGCGCGACGGCCTGCGTGGCGAACTGCGGGTGATCACGGTGGAGCGGGATTTATTGCAGGAGCGGGTCAAGGCGTTTCTGCGCCAGCTCTTTGCCGCCAGGAGCGAGGCCCGTGGCACAGATCAGCGGGATCTGTTCCTGAACGAGGCGGAGGTGTTGGCGCCGACTCACGCCACACCTGCGGCCCAGGAAGTGGAGCCCAATGAAATCGAAGTGGCTGGCCACACGCGCAAGAAGCGCGGGCGCAAGCCTCTTGATCCGGCGCTGCCGCGCGAGGTGGTGCGCCATGAGCTGCCGGAGTCGGAACGCGTCTGTCCCCATGATGGAAGTGTATTGGTGGAGATGGGGGTTGAGACCAGTGAACAGCTCGACATCATTCCCCAGCAAGTCCGGGTGATCCAGCATCAGCGCGTGAAATACGTTTGCCCCTGCTGTGACCAAGGCATCAAGGTAACCCCTGTGCCAGCACGGATCATTCCCAGGGGGTTGCTCACGGACTCGGCGCTGGCCTGGGTGGTGACCTCGAAGTATCAGGATTCCTTGCCCCTGTACCGCCAGGCGGCATTGTTAGGACGTTTTGGCGGCGACCTGTCGCGCAACACACTAGCGGCGAGCGTGGTGCGGGTGGGCGAGGCAGTGCAGCCAATCATCAATCTGTTGCGTGACCATCTGCTCGATTCCGATCTGATTCATGGTGATGAGACCGAAATTCAGGTGCTGAAGGAGCCGGGGCGGCCGGCACGAACGAAGAGCTATCTGTGGGCGCAGATGAATGGCACGGGACCTCCGGTACGGCTGTTTGGTTATGCCCCGGGCCGGGGTGGGGGGCAAGCCGCCCAGTTGTATGCGGGTGTTCGGTCAGGGGTCGCGTTGATGACAGACGGCTACGAGGTCTATAACGGTATTGCCCAAACCAACGCCCTGGTGCATCTGGGCTGCTGGGCGCATGCCCGAAGGTACTTTGTGGAAGCGGAGGCGGTGCTGCCCAAGGACGCCCGGAGTCCAGCGCAGCCTGCGACCCAATTTATTGTAGCTATTGGTGAATTGTATGCGGTGGAAAAGCAGGCCGACAGGATGTCGGTAACCGAACGGGGTCAATTGCGTTTGGAGCGCAGCCAGCTAATCCTGGCAAAGATCGAGGAGATGCTTTTGCGCCATCTGCACAGCGTCACCCCGGGCAGCCTGTTGGGAAAAGCATTGCACTACCTACATGGCCAGTGGCCGAAGCTCATTCGCTACGTGGAGAATGGTGCCTGGCCCATCGACAACAACGCTTGTGAAAATGCCATCCGTCCCTTTGTGGTGGGTCGGCGCAACTG
>VFSW01015796.1_pt1 | contig 10350 bp, 9 predicted proteins | sample 5358111 | NCBI WGS metagenome assembly VFSW01 (sample SAMN11554181, study PRJNA540505) | mine drainage metagenome | isolation source: sediment from site ElyBrook_90M | place: USA: Ely Copper Mine, Vershire, VT | collected 2017
CTCCGACCGAGCATACGTATGCTCCGACCGAGCATACGTATGCTCCGACCGAGCATACCGAAGGAGGGAATTGTCCCAGTCTGTTACAAATCCTGGGCAATGTGCCCCGCTGCGGCATTTCGTGGGACCGACGCCCACCTGTGTTCAACTGCGGTGCAAGTGTGCGCCGCCGAGGACCGTGACGGTTGAAAGGATCTCGCCGATTGTCCGAAGGCCAACGAAAACACCGTGATTTCCCTGGGCGTGGGCGTCTGGGCGTGGCCGTTGCCATCGGGCTAGCCTTCGGCGCTCCTTCGTGCCGCTTGCACCGTCTCTTTCACCGACATCACGGAGTCGCCGTGGTCACGCCGCGCGATCCCCGGGTGCGCTGGACAACGGGGTGTGCCGACTCGCGTTTTGTCAGCACGCCTCCCCTTGCGTGGCTCGGGCCCTCACCCCCCGCGTCTCTCCCCTTTGCCGCGGGCAATGACCGCATCCAGGCGATCGGTGCCGTGCAGGACAGGCACCTACGTGCCGTTGTGCATGGACATCCCGGCGTGGTGGACATTGCCGTGGGAGACATCACCGGGGTCGTGGCCGTGGCCGCGGGCGCTTCCGTGATCGTCGCATGGTCGGTCGCTCCCCAGGGAATCGCCCTTGCAAGCCTCGGTCACGACGGCTCCGTGAGACTCTTTTCCGCGGGGGACCCGCTCGGCATGGCTGTTTCCAACGGGCAGTTTCCTGCGCTCGCCGTGGGCGATGGTGTCGTCGCGCTGGCCTACCGTGCGCCCATGGAATCCGTCTCCGGGATCTTTGTCAGTCGTTACGACCTTGCGACACGAAGGCTACGGAGCACGGCGGCACGCATCGCCAGCGGACCCTCGGTGGGCGCGCACGCCATCACTTGGACGGGCGACCGCTGGGCCGTTGCGTGGGTCGCGGAAGACACCGTTTGGTACGCGACGCTCGCGCGCGACGGGATTCGTCCCACGGTGTCGGTGCCGGTGATTGCTCCAGGGGCCACGGTGGATCACGTGGCGATGGCGGGGGGAGACGGCAGGGTCGCGATTGCGTGGTCGGACCGCCGCGGAGACTCGGAAGCGCTGTACAGCACCGCTGTGGATGCCGCCGACGGAACGCGCACCCCTGCGGAACAACGTTTGTCCGCGCGCTTTGATCCGGGCGCGGTTCCCTCCATGGCGTGGGACGGCGGTGCGTTTGGAATCACCTGGTGGGAACCCGTCAACCGAGGCGTTTCTCGGGCAGTCTTTTCGCTTTTGGACCGTGACGGCGACCGGGTGGGATTGCCGATGCAGGTCCTGACGAGAGTCGGTGTGGGCCTCGGAACATCGACGCTCGCGTGGGGGGGACGAGGCTACCTGCTTGTCAACGGCCAGGTCGACGGCACCGTGGCTGCGAGAGGCACCGGCCCCCGAGGTTGTGACGAAGAGCCCTGAGATCCCGAGGCCACCATGGGAATGCGCCCCTACACGCACGGCATTGGCAACGGGTAGGCGGCACGCAGCGGGTGGGTGGATCGCCGACGAGGATGCGAAAGCCCGCCCACACACCCAGCGCCGTCGGCTCCGCCCGTGCGGGGCGATGCGACCCTGCGCCATGGCGTACGTCTACGCAGTCGGCCTACGGAGACACCGCTCGACGAGAGGAACGCGGTCTTGTCCCCAGAAGAGCTCGGTGCCGTCGACGATCCAAGTGGGCGCGCCGAAGACCCCCGCGGACTCGGCGCGCGTGGTGGCGTCGATCAGCGATTGCTTCACCGCGGGCGTTCGCGCGCGATCGAGAATCTCGCCGGCGCCCGTGCCGAGGATGTCGGCCAGGACGTTCTCGGCTGAGATGTCACGGTCGTCGGCCCAGTAGGCCCTGAACGTGTCTGCGCGAAAAGCATCGCGGCGGCTCTCAGGCAGCGCGAGCCACACACGCAGCGGGAGGATGGTGTTCATTGGAAATCGGGAGGGAAAGCGAAACGGAACGCCCATAGAGACGGCTGTGCGGGCAAGGTCGTCCAACGTGTACTTCTGGCGCGCGGCGCTCCAGGTCGCCATGGGCACGTTGGCCTGGCCGATGGACCGAAACAGCCCGCCGAGGAGCATCGGTCGCCACACCAGCGTGGCTGCCGTACGCGCCGCGAGGGCCTCGGCTTGCACGCTCCCGAGGTACGCAAAGGGCGACGAGAAATCCCAGTAGATCTCTACGGTCTTGCCGGGTGTCACCGTGTCTTGAGAAACTGCGCCGGGCGCGAGGCGGTACACGGCGTCGCTGCCTTCAACGAGGTGCAGTCGGTCCTGGCCCCAGTACATCGGCTGGCCGTCCACCACGGTGGCCGGCGCGCCAAAGATTCCCAGGGCGATGGCTTTATCGGTGCGTGCCCGAAGATCGTCGCGCAAGGAGTCATCCGCAAGGCGCGCGAGAACAGCTTCGGCGTCGTGGCCCGCCGCCGTGACGACATCCCTGACCGTGTCCGGCGCCGAGATCGGTCGGTTGTCTACCCAGTATGCCCGAAAGAATCCGTGAATCACCCGCGGGTCGATGCCTGTCGCAAGCGTCGCACGCAGCGCTTCGACCGACCGCTGCGGGTGTCCCGCAGGCCAGCGGACGGTGGTGCCAAAAAGATCGGCCCAACGGGAGACATCGCGAGCGTTGTGCCGGGCCTTGGCCGGCGGCAGGGTCTCGCTGAGGTTTTGCGCAGTGCCCACCGCCCGAAAGACCCCGCCCAGAAGAAACGGCCGCCAGCGCAACGCGGCACCCGTGCGAGATGCCAACGCCTCGATCTGTGTGCTCCCGAGGTAGGCGTAGGGGCAGGTGTAGTCAAACCAGTAATCGATGGTGCGCGGCGTCGCTCTGGGCTGCATCGTAGACAATCCATACGCCTCGGATGCGATTACGGAAAGCGCCCTGCGGCGACCAGGAGGTCGAGTCGGGCTTCGCGCGCGGCGTCTTCGGCGACGGCGACGGCGACGGCGGCGTCCCGGGCCTGGCGTTCGGCGTCGATGACCTCAAGGTTGGTGGTGGCTCCCGCGCGGTAGGCTGTTGTTGCAAGATCCAAGGCCTCTGCGGCCAGCGCCGAGGCTTCGCGGGCGGCGGTGAGACTCGCGTCGGCGAGACGGACGGCGGCAAAGGCCGCGCGGACGTCGGAGTGGGCTTGACGCAGGGCGTCTTCGAGGGCGAGACGGGACTCCCGCGCGAGGGCGCTGCGTTCGACGGCTTCGCCTTCGCGGTTGCCGCCATCGTAAAAGGGTACGGTGAGTACGAGGCTTGCCTGCAAGCCCGTGAGGCGCATCGTGGGGGTCGGCGCGTTCTGGTAAAACGGCTGAAGCACGCCGTAGAGGTACGGGAGATACTCCGTCCAGGTGTCTCTGCGCACGTGGTCGGCGGCGGAGATCCGTGCAGAGAGCACCCGGAGATCGGCACGGTGCGTGACCAAGGCGTCGTCGGTGGTGGCCAGGGAGTCCGCCGAGGGAAGCACCGGCGGATCGATCACGTCCAGGGGTGTCTCCCCGCCGGCCAGTACGCCGAGGGCTTCGCGCGCACGCAGGGTAGACGTCACCGCGGACTGCACCTGCGACTCGGTCGTGGCGAGTTCTTGCGCCGAGCGTACGTCGTCGAGGCGGTTGCCCACGCCCGCGGTGAGCCTCCCGTGGGCGAAGGCGTAGTGTCCCCGGGCGTTGTCTCGGGCGAGGCGAAGGGCGTCTTCGGCGTGGTGGGTGGCGAGCACGGTGAGGGCCGCACGGGCCGTTGCGATGGCCACCTGCCGACGGACGTCGTTGACGGACAAGCGGGCGATGTCCCGGGACTCGCTCGCGTGGGACCACTGCGCCCAGTGCGCGGGCACCGCCAGGGGAACGGACACCATGACATTGGCCCCAAATTCGTTGGCGTTGAGAAACACCGCCCCGCCGGCGATGCGATCCGAATCCAGACGCGTGTACGCCGCATTGCCAGTGACCGTCGGGAGGGAGGCTGAACGGGCTTCGGCGAGCAAGCCCTCGGCACGGTGGACCTCGGCGACGGCCGTGGCGACGGTGGGATTGCGGGCGAGGGCGCGGGCGACGGCTTGCTCAAGGGTGATGGCCTCGGCAGCGACACCGTCGGAGGGGGTTGGCGGTGGTGGATCGTCGGCGCGGGCAGACGCGCCCCGGGCGAGGATGACCGAAAGCGCTGGGACCAGGAGCCATGAGCGGTGTGGGAGGGGGCCGGACATCGGTGCGTACCGCGGACTGTTACGTCCCGCGCGATGGACGGCAAGAAGCAATGCGTGCACGGTGGGGTTTGACACGGGCCACCGTGGCTCAATAGTCTGCGGGCCCTGGCAGTGGGCGTGGAGAGCGAACGTGGCGGACGGAGTCATCGAGATCAGGTCGCAGCGAGAGATCGAACAGATGCGGGTGGCTTGCCAGATGGCCACCGAGACCTTGCTTCTGGTGGGGGAGCACATCCACCCTGGAATGACCACGGAGGAGATCAACACCATGGTCCATCAGGACACGGTCCGTCGCGGGGCCTACCCCTCGCCGCTGAACTACCATGGCTTTCCCAAGAGCGTGTGTACGAGCATCAACGAGGTGGTGTGCCACGGGATCCCCGGGCCGCTCAAGCTACGGTCGGGAGACATCATCAACGTGGATGTCACCACGTACTACAACGGCTACCATGGAGACACCTCTGCGACGTTTTACGTCGGCACGCCGTCGGCAGACGCACGAAAAGTCACAGAAGTCGCCCGGCAGAGTCTTGAGGTGGGCATTGCGCAGGTGCGGGATGGCGGGCGTATCGGAGACATCGGTGCGGCCATCCAAGACTACGTCGAAGGCCAGGGGTGTGCTGTCGTGCGGGACTACGTGGGCCACGGGATCGGAAGAAAGTTTCACACCGAGCCGCAGGTGCCGCATTACCGTATGCCCAAAGAAGCCCCCAACCCACGGATGCGCGCAGGGATGGTGTTTACGATCGAGCCCATGATCAACCTCGGGAGTTGGGAGGTCGAAGTCGATCGCAAGGACAAATGGACGGTGCGTACCGCCGACCGTAAGCTCACGGCGCAGTTTGAACACACCCTGGTGGTCACTCGGACGGGGTGTGAAGTGCTCACCCGACGCGCACGCACTCTCGCAAACAGTGAATTTGACGACCTGCGCAAGGCCGTGGCGACGTAGCTTCGGACTGCGGAAGCAGCGGGCCAGGGCCATGGGTGCACCACCGTGAGGCAGTACCAGGATTTGCTGCGGAGGATCGTTGCCGAGGGCAGCGATCGCGGAGATCGTACGGGTGTAGGCACCCGGGCCGTGTTTGGACACCAGATGCGCTTTGATCTTCGGGCGGGGTTTCCCGCGGTGACCACCAAGCAGTTGTACTTTCGGTCGGTGGTGCACGAACTGTTGTGGTTTTTGCGCGGGGACACGAACGTCGCGTACCTCCACGAACACAACGTGCACATCTGGGATGACTGGGCGGACCCAGACGGCTCACTGGGACCGGTCTACGGGCATCAGTGGCGGCATTGGGCCACCCCCGACGGCGGGTCCATCGACCAGATCGCCCAGGTCGTCTCGGACATCCAGCACCACCCCGAGTCCCGTCGCCTCGTCGTCTCCGCGTGGAACGTCGCAGACCTCCCCCGAATGAAACTCCCGCCCTGCCACGTGTTGTTTCAGTTTCATGTCTCGGGCGGACGATTGTCTTGTCAGGTGTATCAACGCAGCGGGGATGTCTTTCTCGGCGTGCCTTTCAACCTGGCTTCATACGCCTTGCTCACGTCCATGATCGCCCATGTCACCGGGCTCGGCGTCGGCGACCTTGTGCACACCCTTGGCGACGCGCATGTTTACACCACCCACCGTGCCGCCGTGGACAACCTGCTGTCCCGCGATCCATTGCCCCTCCCAACGCTCGCGCTCAGTCCCGCGGTGCGCCGACTTGAGGATTTTACCGCGGATGACATTCAACTCACGGGGTACAAGCACCACCCGGCGATTCGTGCGCCCATTGCTGTTTGAGCGGTCCGCGTGAAGATCTCGGCCATTGCCGCCATCGACCTTGCCTACGGCCTGGGCCACCAAGGCAAACTCTTGTGGAAGCTCCCGTCGGATCTCCGTCGCTTTCGCGGAATCACTCTCGGGCATACCGTGATCGTCGGGCATACCACCCACGTTGCCATGGGTCGGGCGCTCCCGGGCCGCACGACCATTGTTCTCTCCCGCAACCCCGCGTACGTCCCCACGGACGCTCTCGTCGCCCGATCCCTTGATGACGCCATCGACCTGGCGAAGACCACCGAGACCCACCAACACCCCGAAGCCATTGTCATGGGCGGTGCAGACGTCTTTGCACAGGCACTCCCGCGCTGCACCCGTCTGTACCTCTCGCTGGTGGGCAACATCTACCCCGCGGATGTGTACTTTCCACGCGCGTGGGGGGATGGCTGGGAGCGGGTGCGCTCGGAGGCTGTCCCGGCGGACGCGTCGCACACCGATCCGCATCTCTTTGTCCTGTTTGAACGGTCGGCGCCCCAGGGTTATTCGGGCCCGTCGCCGCTGCCCATCCCGCAGTAGGCCGCACGGGCCGCCACCGCGAAAATCTTGGCCCTGCGTTCGTCTCCAGGCACGGGTACCTTTTCGCCAGCATCGAGCACCAAAGCCGTGAGCGTTCGGCCGTAACAGCAACCGGTGTCGAGGCCGGTGGCCCAGTGTTCGATCTGCAACCCGCGGCGTGCGTCATGGCCAAAGACCACATGCTCCGGGCCCTTCCACAGAGACGCCCAGGGTTTGCCATCCAGTTTGCGGGTCGGGACGCCCCGCGCGTCCACCGAGCGTATGCTTAAAAGCACGTCCTCGGGGCTCTCGCTGGCAATGCTCGACGGATCGAGCCCCGCGTGCACCACCAAGATTCCATGCGCGGGCAACGGGATGGCCAGCGGGAGGGCATCGAGCGCTTCAAAGTGTTCGGTCTCGAAAGTACGCACAACGGCCTCGTGGCGTGGCGGCAGGCGTACGGATTTCCACGCCGTGGCGGGGCCCTTGGCGCGCGCGACGCGCCACCAGGTGAGCACTTTTTCGTCGTGGTTGCCGCGCACAGCCCTGGCGCCGTACTTCAGCATTCGATCCACCACACCGCGGGAGTCCGGGCCGCGCGCGACGAGGTCACCCACCAGGATCAAGTCGTCTGACCCTTGGCTGTACTTCACCCGCGCGAGCAAATCGTCAAGTTCCAACGCGCAGCCGTGAATATCCCCAACCACGATGGTTCTACCCACGGGTGCTTAATCTCCGTACGGGGTGATGGTGATGGATCGCCCTTGCCAGCCGTTGCGCACCCAGGGCTCGACCATCCGCCGAAAGTTCATCCGAGCGTGTGCCCGTGAGAAATACTCGTAGTAGCCAAGAACCACCCGCGTCATGAACAAAAAGTCCCTTTGCGACGGCGGCACTCTCCGCGCCTGGAGAAAGTGCAGCACCAGATCCTTGGCGCCCTTGACGTAACTGTACTCCCCAAAGTCAAAGCTCTCGTCCCGGTCCAGTGCCAGGGAGAAATAGTCCGAGATCTTACGGACATCCGCGAGTTCCCGCGGGTCGTCCCGATGCTCTAGCAACCCGAGGGCCATCATGGCGTCTTTCAAGCGTTCGTCGTTGGATTCGAGCCGTGCCCGGACCATGTCTCCAAACGGCGCGAGAAAGCTTTCGTCAAAGACTTTGACGCACCCGAAGTCCAACAATCCCATCCGCCCGTCGGGCATTGCACGGTAGTTTCCCGGATGCGGATCCGCGTGGAGCACTCCCCCACGCATCATCTGCCGCCAGAACATATCCGATAGCTGCCGAACGATCCGCTCCCGGGTGGCTTCGTCCCCTTCTTTGAGGGCCGTTCCGAGATCCGTGCCTTCAAGGTAGTCGTAGGTCACCACCCGTAGCCCAGAGTACTTCAAATGCACCCTTGGGATCACCACGGCAGGGTCACCCTTGAAGACCCGGGCCATCATCCGGGCGTTGTAAGCCTCGCGGCAGTAGTCGGTCTCCTGGGCCAGGTGCTCGGCGATCTCTTCGGCAATGGGGGTAAAGTCCAGCCGGGTGTTGTCCACCAGGTCCGCGATGAAGGTCTTGACCATGCCCGCGCCAAACTTGAGGTTCTTGAGGTCACCTTGGACCGAGGCGTCGGCGCCGGGGTACTGCACTTTGACCGCCACGTCCGTGCCGTCTTGGAGCGTGGCGCGGTGCACTTGCCCGAGCGACGCCGCCGCGATGGCTTCGTGTGAAAACGTCTTGAAGATCTCGTCGGGCGTCCCGCCAAGGTCCATCTCCACCACGTCCCGGATGGTTTCGTACGACATCGGCGGCGCCTGACTCTGGAGCGACCTGAGAATCTCGCCGTATTCCCCGGGGAGGGCCTCGGCGTGCGTCGACAGCAACTGCCCGATTTTCATCAACGGTCCACGGAGCTCTTTCATCGTATCGGCGATGCGCTGGGCGTTCTGGACGTGTCGATGGAGGTCCTGTTCGGCTTTTCGAGGGTCGTCCGGGCGCAGTCGGTCGATGATCTTCCCCCCGAGGTAGCTCCCGGCGACGGTGCCGCCGAGCCACCCGGCTTTGAGCGTTCGCACCAGGCGACCGGGTATCTTCACCTGGGGATCCTTGGCCATCGGGTCTGACGATAGCCTGGAGAACTACGGTCCTGCCAGGAGGTTGTCCAACGCGACGGCGACATCCGCAGCGCCGCGGGTGCTGCCAAAGGAATTCCAACGTACGCGCCCGCGGCTGTCGACAATGTAGATGGCCGGGTACACATGGTCGGTGGCATACGCACGCTGCACGGCCCCAAGGGGATCCATGAGTACGGGAAACGTTAGCCCGTAGCGCCCGCTCCAACCGACGCAGTCGGCCGAGGTTGCAGTCTGCGCGGCGGCGCCTTCGGTGAGCACCTCGATCACCCGAACACCCCGACCGTGATAAGGGATGTACACGTTGGACTCAAAGTTGTGGGCGTCCGTCGCACACGCCGTGCACCACAGGGCAACAAGATTGACGACCGTGAACCGTGCTGCGGAAAAGTCAGGACCGTCGAAAGCGTAGTTGGCGCCGACGCAGGTGGGGAGCTGAAAGGGCTCAAACACCGACGAGACCGTGTACCCGTAGGGACCAAGGGGGTAACCCGCTTCATTGAAGGTCACGTCGTAGGGGGCGAGGGCGTCGACTGCGACGGGCGCGTCCATGTTGTCCGAAGCGTCGACAGGGACGGTTCCAGCGTCTTCGATCGGAAGTGCCGGCGCGTCGATCGGGGGAACATCAACGGTTGTGAGGGCGCCTGGGCGTTGGTTGCCCGAGGCGCACGCCCCTGTGATCATCACACCGACGACGGCAGCCCTACGCGCACGGTAAAACATCGATGCAGCGGTGTCCGGTGAAAGGTCGGGAGAGTCCGTACGCCAGTGTGCTACAACCCCGACCCCGATGCACCCGTTGGCAGCGAAGATCCTCGCGGGCGATGTGCGGGCGACAGCGCGGTTGCTCCGGCAGATCGACGATCGTGCGGGCAGCTACCTCGACGCCTTGCGGGATGTCTTTGTGCACACGGGCCGGGCTCAGGTCGTGGGCATCACGGGCAACCCCGGCGCTGGCAAAAGCACCCTGACCGACCAGCTCGTTGCGTACTATCGCGCGAAGAATCTCCGCGTCGGGGTCATCGCCGTGGATCCTTCGTCGCCGTTTACCGGCGGGGCCATCCTCGGGGATCGCATTCGGATGCAGCGTCATGCCCTGGACGCCGAAGTGTTCATCCGTTCGTTGGCCACCCGGGGGCAGCTTGGGGGAGTCTCGCGGAGCACCGCGGACAGTATTCATGTCCTTGATGCCTGGGGGGCGGACGTGGTGCTTGTCGAGACCGTCGGGGTCGGACAAGACGAACTCGAAATCGCCTCCATGGCCCACACCACGGTGGTGGTCATGGCCCCGGGGATGGGCGACGAGGTCCAAGCGATCAAAGCGGGAATCCTCGAAGTCGCGGATGTCTTTGCAGTCAACAAGTCTGACCGGGACGGCGCGGATGCCACGGTGCGCGACCTCGAAATGATGATTGCCCTCGGACACGAACTTGTACACTCCGGAGCGCACTCTCGGGGGCACGTTGGCGCAGGGCTGGATCTCTCCCGGGAGCGTTACCAAACGCCCGAGGGCGAGTGGTTGGTACCCATCGTCAAGACCGTGGCGTCGCGGGCCGAGGGAGTGTCCTCGCTTGCAGATGCCATTGAACGGCATCGTCAGTACCTCTGTACGACCCCCGAAGGTGCCCGACGGATGACAGCCCGCACCCGTGAAGAACTCCGGGTGGTGTTTCACGCCATGCTCGCCGAGACCGTACGGGAGGCTC
>VFSW01015797.1_pt1 | contig 10350 bp, 8 predicted proteins | sample 5358111 | NCBI WGS metagenome assembly VFSW01 (sample SAMN11554181, study PRJNA540505) | mine drainage metagenome | isolation source: sediment from site ElyBrook_90M | place: USA: Ely Copper Mine, Vershire, VT | collected 2017
TTTTACCTCTCACCCCGATTTTGCCGCATTTATTTTTGTATCACCCTCATTTTCAATATCATGCCATTTTTCTTGCCGCCCCCCCCCCACCCTAATCCGGCAATAAACGGCAAGAACCGACAAAAAACGGCAAAAATGAAAATAAGTAAAAAATATGCATCTCTAAATTTAGGCGACTGGCTTTATACCTTCCACCTGGGCGGCACAGGGAACGTAAACCCATTTTCCATTCTGCAATACCTGCTTTCCTTTGCCCTTAAAGGCAGGCACTCGGTCATATCCAAAGCATTGGCCCGTGAGCTGCAATCTTTTTTTACACTTTTTGTGCGACTCTATCTGATATACTATCAATTTTCCAATTCATAAGGAGGTTATGAGCCAAATCTTACCTTTGCATTTTAAAACCACCGGTTACATGAAAAAGACAGTTGTGCTGTTTGCCTTTTTGGCAGCTATTTTAAGCGGTTGTACCACAAAAAGCAGCAAGTATCACTATGTAACCGTACCTAATGATCCGACAAACGGACGCATTTACACCCTTGCAAACGGGCTTACGGTGTATATAAGCCACTATAACATAGAGCCGAGGATACAAGCACTCATTGCCACAAAAGCGGGCAGCAAGTTCGACCCGCATGATGCCACCGGTTTGGCGCACTATCTGGAACACATGCTCTTTAAAGGAACCGAGGACTATGGCACGGCTGACTATGCAAAAGAAAAACCGCTGCTCGACAATATTGACAGCCTTTTTGAAAAGTACCGGCATATACCCATGACCGACACTGCGGGAAGAAATGCCATGTATGCTGAAATAGACAGTGAATCGTATAAGGCTTCGCATTACGCCATAGCCAACGAATATGATAAGCTGATGACCGCTATTGGCGCGCAAGGCACCAATGCATTTACCAGCGTTGAACAAACCGTATTCCAGGAAAACATTCCGGCAAACGAACTTGAACCCTACCTGCAGATTGAATCAGACCGGTTCAGCCATACCGTAATGCGCTTGTTTCACACCGAACTGGAGGCCGTATATGAAGAAAAAAACAGACATCTGGATAATGATTTCAGCAAGGTGGATGAGGCTGAAATGGCTATGCTTTTCAAAAAACATCCTTATGGCACACAAACCACCATCGGCACCATACACGACCTGAAAAATCCATCGCTTAAAGATATAATTAACTATTTCCACACTTATTATGTGCCGAATAACATGGTAATGGCTCTTTCGGGAGATATAAACCCTGATTCAGCCATTCAATTAGTTGACAAATATTTCGGAGGAATGCCTTCCAAACCCGTTCCTGCTTTCATTCCCCCAGTTGAAGCCCCTATCACTGCACCCGAGTACAAAACCGTGCTCGGTCCCGAGGCGGCATACGTTACCATAGGCTACCGGTATCCGGGTGCCGATTCCAGGGAAGCAGATACGCTCGATCTTGTTACACAGTTGTTGAGCAACGGACATGCCGGCTTGTTTGATATTGATATAAAACAACAATTTAAAGTTCTGGATGCCTATGCATGGAACCAAACCATGAAAGATTATTCTGTATTGACTCTTCAAGGTTACCCCAACCGGGGACAAACGCTGGAACAGGTAAAGGATACCCTGCTAAAGGAGGAGAACAAGCTTAAAACAGGCGATTTCCCGGACTGGCTGATTGGGGCGGTGGTTAATAATTTAAGGCTGCAGCAGATGCAGCAAGACCGTAGTTATCAGTCGCGGGCTTATAGTTTTGTGAGTGCATTTACATCAGGGCAGGACTGGGGCTACCTTCAGGATGAAGTTAACAGGCTTGCAAAAATCACCAAAAAGGATGTAATAAATTTTGCCAGGCGAAACTTTAATAACAATTATGTGGTGGTTTACAAAAAAACAGGCAATGACACCGCAGTTGAAAAGGTTCAGAAACCCAGAATTACACCCATACAAACAAACGCAACGCTCGCTTCGGCCTTTCTTAAAAGAATTGAATCAGAGAAGGTTCCTGAAATTAAACCGATTTTTTTGGATTACAAAAAAGATATCAGTCATTTAACGGTAGACGGAATATTGCCTGTGTACGAGGTAAAAAATAACGAGGACAGTATTTTTGATATTTATTATCTTTTTAAAATTGGAAATCAAAACAGCAAACTGCTTGACCCTGCCCTCACATATCTGGAATACGGAGGCACATCTGATATGACACCCGCACAGGTTCAGCAGGAATTCTATAAACTGGGATGTTCCTATAATACATTCGTGCAAAAAGATCAGCTGTACATATACATGAGCGGACTAACACAGAATTTTGTACCTGCTCTTAAATTAATGGAAAAAGTGCTGGCAGACATACAACCTGATACGGCTATTATGCGCAAAGTGGCAGGGGTGATTGCCAAAAACCGCGAGGACAATGAACAAGATAAATACTACATACTCTTTCAGGGAATGTATCAGTACGGTATTTATGGAGAACATAACCCGTTTAACTATACACTCACAAATGATGAGCTGACGGATTTGAAAGCCGAAGAAATTACCGATTTGCTGCATCACCTTACCTCCTACCCCCACCATATACTGTACTACGGGCCTGAAAGTCCGGCATTACTGGCCACCCAACTAACTCAATACCAAAAACTGCCGAAGCAATTCGACATTCCGCCCAAGCCTTCAGAATTTATTCAGCAAAAAGGCGACAACCAGGTTTATTTTGTTGATCATGACATGAAGCAGGCAGAAATAATTGTACTTGAAAAAGGCGGCAGGTATAAACAGGCCGACGCCCCGCTGTCGTCCTTATACAATCAATATTTCGGCGGGTCGATGGCGTCGGTAGTGTTTCAGGATTTGCGCGAATCGAAGGCCTTGGCCTATTCCACCTGGTGCAGTTATAACAACCCATCCGATACCACTGAAAGCTGCTATAACCTTGCCTATATTGGCGCACAGGCAGATAAATTGCCTCAAGCCCTGAACGGAATGTTTTCTCTACTGAACGATACCATACCCGATTATTCGCAATTGTGGAGCACTTCTAAAACGGAGGTTTTGAAAAACATTGAAACAAACCGGATTATCCGCCAGAACGAATTGTTTAGCTACGAACATGACCAAAAACTGGGCATCAATCATGATATAAGGCAGGATATATATGAAAAAGTTCCTTCACTAACCTTTGAAGATATTCAGCATTTCCATACAAATAAGGTATCAGGTCAGCCATATACCATTCTTGTGATAGGCAATAAAAAGGATATGAACATAAAGGCGCTTGCCGGGTATGGAAAAGTAAACCAGCTAACGTTGAAAAACATTTTCGGATACTAATAGTCGCAAATCATCTAAATAATCTAAAAACAGCAATAAATTCGCAATTTCAAACTTAAATTACATACATCATGAGCGCAGAAAAAATCACATTGAAGAATGGACAGCTGAACGTTCCAAACAACCCAATCATACCATTTATTGAAGGAGACGGAACGGGCAGGGATATATGGCAGGCATCGGTGCGGGTGTTCGACGCTGCAGTAAAAGAAGCATACAGCGGAACCAGGAAAATAGAATGGAAAGAGGTGCTTGCAGGCGAAAAGGCGTTCAACAAGACCGGTAGCTGGCTGCCCGATGAAACGCTTGCGGCATTTAAGGAATACCTTGTCGGCATCAAAGGCCCCCTGACCACGCCGGTAGGCGGAGGCATCCGTTCGCTGAATGTGGCATTGCGCCAGATGCTGGATCTCTATGTGTGCCTTCGCCCGGTACGCTGGTTTGAAGGCGTTCCTTCACCGGTAAAAAATCCGGGAGCTGTAGATATGGTTATCTTTCGAGAAAACACCGAAGATATATACGCCGGCATAGAATATGTTGCAGGCAGCGCGGAAGCACAGAAGATATTAGATTTTATCGCAAAAGAGTTTCCCAAAGACTTTCAGAAGATACGCTTTGGAACCAAACAAAAAGCAGAGGATTTTTTTAAAATGGCAGGCACCGCGGAAGATTCCGCTGTGGCCGTTGGCATAGGGATAAAACCCGTCAGCCGAGCCGGAACGGCGCGTCTTGTGCAGAGCGCCATAGAATACGCCATAAAGCACAACCGCAAATCGGTTACCCTGGTGCACAAAGGAAACATTATGAAGTATACCGAAGGCGCCTTCCGCGATTGGGGTTACGACGTTGCCGAAAAAGCTTTCAGCAATAAGGTTTATACATGGAGACAATGGGAAAAGACCAAAAAGGAAAAAGGCGAAGAGGCTGCCAACGCAGAACAAAAGCAGGCTCTGGCTTCGGGCAGGATATTGATTAAGGATTCCATTGCCGACATAACCCTGCAGCAGGTGCTTACCCGTCCTGAAGATTTTGATGTAATTGCAACGCTTAACCTTAACGGCGACTATTTGAGCGATGCCCTCGCAGCACAGGTAGGAGGTATTGGAATTGCCCCGGGAGCCAACATAAATTATGTTACAGGACACGCTATTTTTGAGGCCACCCACGGCACCGCGCCAAAATATGCCGACCTCGATAAGGTTAATCCCGGCTCGGTAGTGCTTTCGGGCGCCATGCTATTGGAGCACCTGGGATGGATTGAAGCCGCCCGATTGATATACAAAAGCATGGAACGTACTATTGCATCAAAACGCGTTACATATGACTTTGAAAGGCAGATGAGCGGCGCAACCCTCCTGAAATGTTCGGAATTCGGTACGGAACTCATTAAAAACATGCAGGCAGTAAAGGTTTAGCCGGAAACGGTTCAGGCAGCCTCTAAATCATAAAAAAGGGCAGGGCCCGGGGTTACTTTCCTATTACAGGTAAAGGTGGTCAAGTATCAGATGCAATACAGTCTGGTGGAAACACTCCACAATGCCGTAGCTCTTAACAGGTACTATGATATTAGCTTGCCCCAGCTTGCCAAGCGAATTGTCCTTATTGAAACCTGAAAGGGTAATTACCTTACCCTGCATGGACAAGGCTTGTCTGGTGGCATTGAGTATGTTCTTCGACTCACCTGAACTGCTTATGGAGACCAGCAGGTCGCCGGGTGTAAACTGGAATTTTATCCATTCTGTCATGGCATTTTCCCAGCCATAGTCGTTCGCAAAACAGGTTATCATTGCCGCATCGGTGAACGATGCCGTCTTTTTACCAAGCATTTTCATATAATCTTCCATCATGTGCGAACAGATGGAGTTGGAACCGCCATTGCCAAGAAAAAAAATTCGGTCGTGCGTCCGCACGAGTTCAATGCACTTTTCCATTTCGGCTTGTATTTGGGGTGATGCGAAATGGGCATCAAACTCTTTTCTGTATGTATCGAAGTGTTTAATCATTATCGTTTATAATTTAAAACGTAAAGATACGAATCTTATCAATGGATATGGTATTCAGTTTTACGTTTTATGATGGAATGAGGGGGCATTATTGCTACATTTGCAGTAATTTACTTTCCATTCACAGCTAAATTGCGCGACAGGTTAAATATATTATCGGTTTTTTCGGTGTACAAAAGCTGGAATGCCGCCAAGGTGCTTTTTAGCTACTATTTGTCAAAACTGATAAGGTACCCTATACACTGGGGTATGCCGGTAAGCGTTTCGATAGAACCCACCACCTCGTGTAACCTGCGTTGCCCCGAATGTCCGAGCGGCAAGCGCGAATTCACGCGCAACACAGGCATGCTTGAATTCAGCTTTTACCAAAAACTCATTGACCAGCTCTCGTCTCACCTTGCATACCTTACGCTCTATTTTCAGGGCGAACCATACCTGAACCCTTCATTTACTGAAATAATCAGGTATGCATCCATGAAAAATATTTATACCGCAACATCCACCAACGGGCATTACCTGACACCGGAGAATGCCCGTAAAACGGTTGAATCGGGGCTGAAAAGGCTGATTATTTCCATAGACGGTACTGCTCAACAAACATATTCAAACTACAGGATTGGAGGGCGGATCGAAAAAGTTATTGAAGGAGCTAAAAATATGGTGGAAGCCAAACGCAGGTTAAAATCCCATACCCCTAAACTCATCTTTCAATTTCTGGTAACAAGTTCGAATGAGAACGAGGTGCGGGAAATAATCGAACTCGGCAGGGCTACGGGTGTTGATGAGGTAAAACTGAAAACACTGCAGGTATATGACTATGCCCAAGGCAACGCACTTCTGCCCACAAATGAACGGTATTCACGCTATAAAAAGGACGGTTCAGGAAAGTATGTTATTAAGAACAGGTTGCTTAACCATTGCTGGAGATCGTGGCAGGGATGTGTTTTTACCTGGGACGGACTTGTTGTGCCCTGCTGCTTCGATAAGGATGCCAAGCATACCCTGGGCGACATTAGCAAAACACCGTTTTCAACTATCTGGCATAGTTTAAAGTATAATGATTTCCGTAAAGCCATACTGCGCTCCCGAAAGGATATTGATATCTGCAAAAACTGCACGGAAGGAACAACGGCATGGATTTGAAAAACCTGCCCTCGCCTATTAACACGACTATAAGCAGTTTGTAGCTTGCGGGATGTAATTCTGCAAACAGATACCTTAATAAATAAAAGGAAGCAGCCTTTTTGTTCGATTCATATATTCCCTGTACCCGGCTCCGAAAAATTTGAGCAGAACGCCCTCTTCCAGATTTATGCGAATAATAAACACCGTTCATATCGGAACCATTAGAACCGACATGGAAACCCAACTGCCGAATAGGAGAGACAGTCCGAGAAATTCCAAAAGTGCACCGGTATAACTTGGGTGCCTTATATGCTTATATAATCCTGTATCTTTTAAGTTGTAGAAACAGCAACATCCACTGTAAATGCTTTACCGAGTTGATAAATCGCCAGAAAACGAACAGCCATGCCGACAATAAAAATACCTGTTCCTGCCCAACAAAGTGCCACCGGATAGACGGAGGCTGGGAATACAGCGGATAGATAAACTGAAGCAAAAATAGAAAACATGATGGTTAACCATATTAAAAGAAGGGATTTCCTGTCGTGGCTGGCGCCACCTTTAGCAGCCGAGGAACGCTTTGAAATAAGCAGTATGATTTCGGATAAAAAGAGGGCTACCGACATCACATTGAAGTCAATACCTGTGTGCATCTTTAAAAGCTATTGATTTGTAAAACTAAGATATAATTTCTAAATAACCTGAATACAGGAGGGAAGCTAATTAGCAGGAATGCAGGCACCTGTCGAGGTTTTCTTCTAACCGGCAAGCATATATATTGTAAAAACACTACAGCCACTGTTTGAATTTTTTAATGAACCACATTTTTACCACCTGTGTAAGCAAACAATATCCCAAAAGTATGGCCAGCAATATGGGGAAATATGACAAAGGCAGCCTTGTAAACTTAAATGTTTCGGCAAACGGCGAAAAGGGCAGGTAGATGCCTATGAGCATAATGATGGAAGTCATCAAAACTACAGCAGGGGCAGCGGTGCTCTGTATAAATGGTATCCTCCGCGTACGTATCATGTGTACTATAAGGGTTTGGGAAAGCAACCCTTCTACAAACCAACCGCTTTGGAAAATACTTTGCATGGAGGGATTCGTGGCCTTGTACACAAAATACATGACGGCAAAGGTTACATAGTCGAAAATGGAGCTGATGGGTCCGATATAGAACATGAATTTGGCGATGCCTCCTGCCTCCCATTTTCTTGGCTTTACAATATATTCCGGGTCCATTGAATCCCATGGCAGCGAAACCTGCGATATATCGTATAAAAGATTTTGGGTGAGCACCTGTATAGGAAGCAGAGGCAAGAAGGAAAACAGGGCGCTTGCGCCCAGCATACTGAACATATTGCCAAAATTGCTGCTCGCAGCCATCTTCAGATATTTAATTATGTTGCCAAACGTACGCCTTCCGTATATAACGCCTTTGCGGAGTACCATAAGGTCTTTTTCGAGAAGAATGATATCGGCGCTTTCCTTTGCAATGTCCACTGCCGTATCCACCGATATGCCCACATCCGCATCGCGCAGGGCACCGGCGTCATTTATACCGTCTCCGAGAAAACCAACGGTATGACCTTTTGACTGCAGAACTTTTATTACCCTGCTTTTTTGCATGGGCGACAGCTTGGCGTATATGTTTGTACTCTCAAGGCGGTCGAGCAATTCAGCGTCATTCAGGTTTTCTATCTCATTGCCCAGCAGAACATCGGTTACGGCTATCCCTACATCCCTGCAAATTTTTTTGGTAACTATCTCATTGTCTCCCGTAAGTACTTTTAGTTCTATACCGAAACGCTGCAATGCCTTGATTGAAGGCTTAGCCGATGGCTTTGCCGGATCAAGAAACCCGATGAGCCCGGTAAGTATCATATTATTCTCATCCTGCACGGAATAGGTAAGAGGGCGGTTTGCCTCACATTCTTTTATTGCAACAATAAGAACTCGCAAGCCATCTTCATTCATTTTACGGGTCATATCAAGCACCTTGGCCTTCAGGGCCGCATCCATCGGGATAACCGTATCATTTTCGGCATGAAGCGTAAGGTTCTCGCCCGGATCAAAAACGTGCGTGCAAATATCTATCATCTCTTCCACAGCTCCTTTGCATATCAGGAGTTGTTTACCACCCGTTTGTTCGAGAATTACGGACAGGCGGCGGCGGTTGGAGTCAAAAGGGATTTCATCTATTTTTTTAAACTGCCCGAATTTCTCCAGTATCTTCTTTACCTCGGCGTGTTCGAGCACTGCCGTATCGAGCAGGCTCCTTAGCCCTGTCTGGTAATTGGAATTGAGGTAAGCCCACTTCAATACCTCATCATCTTCCACTCCTTCTACGTTCAGGTGGCGTTCCAGCACAATCTTATCAAGGGTCAATGTACCTGTTTTATCGGTACAGAGTACGTCCATGGCGCCTATATTCTGTATGGCATTCAGGCGCTTTACAATTACTTTGCGCTTGCTCATGTTTACGGCGCCTTTGGCAAGGTTGGCAGTAACCACCATGGGCAGCATTTCAGGGGTTAACCCAACAGCTACGGCAATGGCGAAAAGAAGGGCTTCGGTCCAGTTGTGCTTGGTAAGACCGTTAATAACAAATACAAGTGGCACCATTACCAGCATAAATTTTATCAGCAGCCATGCCACGCTGTTCACCCCTTTGTCAAAGCTTGTTTCCGGACGTTTTCCGGTCAGGCTTTTGCTGATTGAGCCGAATAGGGTGTTTTTGCCGGTGGTAATTACTATGGCCGAGGCAGTTCCGCTTACCACGTTGGTACCCATAAAGCATATATTTTCAAATTCGAGGGGTGATCTGGCTTTTACATTATCTACCGCATGTTCCTTCTTTTCGACCGGCAGGGCTTCGCCTGTGAGTATGCTTTGACTTACGAACAAGTCTTTGGAATAGATAATACGGCAATCGCCCGGAATCATATCGCCTGCCGAAAGAAATACCAGATCGCCGGGCACGAGTTGTTTAATGTCGATTTCCTTTTTCCCTTCCAGATGCCTCATGACAGTAGCGGTGGTTCTTACCATGCTTTTAAGCTGTTCTGCCGCCTTGTTGCTCCTGAATTCCTGCCAAAAACGTATAATTGTGCTTAGCAGTACCATGGCCAGTACAAGAATGGTAGTGGAATAATCCCTTTCCTGCAGCGTGGGAGCCATTACCACATCCGTTATGAATGAAATGGATGCTATTACCGCCAGTATTCCGTTGAACGGGGTTAAAAATGCAAGCAGGAACTGCATGATCCATGACGGAGCTTTTTCAGTAGCCACCTCGTTTGGCCCGAATTTCTCCTTTTTCTCCTTCACTTTTTCTTGTGTCAGCCCGCTTTCCGAGGTTTCCAGATTAGAAAAAAGCACATCGTTTGCAGCCTTTGCTGCATCCCGTAGTATTGCCAGAATCTGCGCATCAAATGCGTTTTGTTGAGTTCCGCGAGTAACAAAAGGGAACTTTATTTTACTTTCTTTTTCAGCCGTTTCCATAAAAAAATGATTTAGGCATTACAATTCTTAGTTATCAGCCATTGAAAAGGGAAGGCAATAAACCGCGCCGACAGGCAATAACAAATTATCGCCGGATTAACACTCCCGGCGCAAGCCGTTAAAAACCTATGTAAGATGTTTCTTTGCATCTTCAAGTTGCCGTTTTTCTTTTCGCCTGATGCCGACAACTTAAGAGCCGCCTGACAAATCAGAAGGAAAGGTGAACTATTATTTTACTGACAGGCCCGCCGTCCATTTAAAAGCGTGTTTTGGTTGATGCAAATGTAAATCATTTTAGTTACGGCACCGACAGAGTAAAATATTTTTTTTACTTACTACGGTTTTGTCAAGAACCAGGTTCACGAGAAAATCCTAACCGATGGCGGC
>VFSW01015798.1_pt1 | contig 10350 bp, 7 predicted proteins | sample 5358111 | NCBI WGS metagenome assembly VFSW01 (sample SAMN11554181, study PRJNA540505) | mine drainage metagenome | isolation source: sediment from site ElyBrook_90M | place: USA: Ely Copper Mine, Vershire, VT | collected 2017
ATTCCGGCGCTGATTGCGACGCTCGATAAGAAGGGGCTGCGTGACGACACCCTGGTCATCATCACTGCCGCCAGCGGCCTGCTGGCCGGCCGGCACGGGCTGTGGGACGCGGGCCACGCCTCCGATCCGATCAACATGTACCAGGAGGTTGTCGAGACGCCCATGATCTGGAACTGGCCCGGGCGGATTCCAGTGGAGGCGAGGCGTCCCGAACTGGTCAGTTCCTGCGACCTGTTCCCGTCCCTTTGCGATGTCACCGGCGTGCCGGTTCCCGAGGGCCGAGGGCTCTCCGGCCGCAGCTATGTGCCGCTTGTCACCAATCAGTCCCTGCCGAAGAAGCAGCCCTGGCGGAACCTCGTGTTTGGTCACTTTCTGAACACGGAGATGGCGCGGGACGTGCGCTACAAGCTCGTGCAGCGCAACAATGGGACGGGCCAGAACGAATTCTACGATCTGTCCAAGGACCCGCGCGAGCGCGTCAATCAATACAATGACGACGCATACATCACCATACGCACCGGGCTGGCGAAGGAACTGGCGCAGTGGCGGAAGGCAAACGCCTAGTCCGAAGGAGGAGACGCGGACTCGAACAGCTCGTACGATCCCCCGAAAGGGATCCAAGTAGGACGGATGCTGGAGGGAATCAAGGCGGTGTACTACGAGGAGCCCTGTCCGTTCGATTATCTGGAAGACACGAAGAAGGTGGCGGACGCGCTCACCATTCCCGTGGCGGGTGGAGAGCAGGAGTACGGAGAATTACGGGAACTGGTTCGACCCTCCGATTGTCGTCAAGGACGGTAGAATGAGCGTCCCCAGCGGCCCCGGTGTTGGCATCAAGGACCTCAAAGGCCTCTTGCAAGGCGCCGTCGAGGCGGCCTGAGACCCATCTTCTACACCGGCTCCAGCCATGCAGATTGCAGAACCCAAAGCTACTTGATAGGTTAAAAGTCAGTACTCTCAAGATTTCCCGACCATGCCCGAAATAGGTCCTGGTTCACCTACGTGGGCCGTGGTATACTTCGCAGGGAATCCGGGCGAACGCTACGGCTAGGGTTAACGGGACTTGAGGGGACTGGAGCGGAACCCAGCGGGCAGCAAGTAGCAAGAGGAGTTCCGAATGAGCGATCAAGTCAGCAGAAGACAGGTGCTCTCAGTCCTGGGGGCCGCCGCTCTCGGCCTGTCGCGTCCACGGGCAGCATTCACCATGTCCGCACCGGCGGGGACGGTGGCCATTGGCAAGTGCCGTACGTATGACCGCGCCGCGGTGCTCAGTACACTGCAAACCGCCTTTGACCAGTTGGGCGGATTGGGCCGTCTGGTGAAGGGCAAGACCGTCTCCATCAAGCTGAACCTGAATGGCGGCCCGAATCGGAGACTGGGCTACCTGCCGCTGGAGGAGAGCCACTTCCCGCACCCGGTCCTGGTCGGCGCGGCGATGCAGTTGATGGGCAAGGCCGGCGCTCAGCGTGTCCGGCTTTTGGAGTGTGCCTGGGCTCCTTCGACTGCTCCCTTAGAGGACCACCTCATGGAGGCCGGCTGGGACTGGCGCCTCCTGTTGGGCACTGTCCCCAAGGTTGAATTCGAGAACACAAACTTCCTGGGCACGGGCAAGAAGTATTCCCGGTTCAAGGTCCCATTCGGCGGTTTTCTCTACCCGGCCTACGACCTGAACCACTGCTATGAAGACTGCGACGTGTTCATCTCGATCACCAAGCCAAAGGACCATAGCACGTGCGGCGTCACGCTGGGGATGAAGAACGTCTTCGGCACGACGCCGCTGACGCTTTACGGGAGCGGCGTGGGTGTCGACAAGGACAACGAGATCAAAGAACTGCCGAACAATGGCAGGATGGAGATCCTGCACTACGGCAGGCGGCAACCTTCCTCTCTGGTGCTGCCGGAGATCGATCCCCAGTCTTCGCGGAACGACGGTTATCGCATTCCCCGATGTATTGTGGACTTGGTCGCCGCCCGGCCAGTGCACCTCACCATCTTCGACGCCGTGCTGAGCATGGCGGGCGGACAGGGAGCGGGCCTGCGGTCCGTGCAGACTAAGCCGGGATTGATCGTAGTGGGAAATAACCCCGTCAGCAGCGACGCGGTCATGACGGCGCTGATGAACTACGACCCGGCGGCCGACAAGGGACAGACTCCGTTCACTACCTGCGACAACACCATGGCGCTGGGCGAAAGCGTTGGCTTGGGTACGCGGGATTTGAACCGCATTGAAGTGGCCGGCGCGCCCATCAAAGACAACATCTGCGATTACCTGGCGTTGCGCAAGGCACGGCAACCTCGTCCAGGACCGGGCTTCGAGACGAAGAGGAGCACCTGAGCGGTGGAACCCCTTAGCAGTTGGACTCCCATGCGCTGGCCGAGCGGCCCGCTCGAGGCCGGCATACGGCAGAAGAAAGACCGCTTTTCGACTGAGCTTAAGGAAACGTTGGAAAGATGGCACATGCCGGCGGCGCTCAGCTTCCTGAAGGGGAGTCCAGTCAATTGCCTGGTGGTGAGCTGGGCCGCTGGGCTGCCGGAGGATGCGGCGCAACAGAAGTCGCTGGGGCCTCTGATGGAAGCCGGACGGCGTGAGGGCCTGAAGTTCGCCGGCCTGATCACCGGACCTGCCGACAAGCGGGCCGCCATGCAAGCAGCGAGGAGTGCGGGACTTCAGGCCATAGTTGCGGAGGGCGAGACTCCGAAGGGTGATCTGCCCGTGATCCCCTTGGCGGAGGTTGCTTCGGCGCCCTGGGGATCCTCTCCCACGATTCTGGCCTTGGCCGGCGCCCGCTGGCCGGGCGTACGGGGCCAGGCTGACCCGCGGGAGTCCAACGACATCAACGCCGCCGCCACCCACTTGGCATGGATCGACTCCAACATCTACTTGATGCAGCTCGCCAGGGCGCAAGCTCGGCGAACTCCCGTCTGGCTGATGTTCGAAGCCCCCGACGACACTATACTGACGCCGGAAGCTTACTTGCGGGCCGTGGCCGACACTGGCGCGGCGGGCGCCCAATGGGCCGTGTCGCTGGGGACAAGGCTGCGATCTGGCCTGGCGAACGGCTCTGCGGAGGCTCTCCAGACCTGGAGGCGGATCGCGGATGCGCTGGCGTTCTTCCCCAAGCACCCGGAATGGGCCTTCTTTCGTTCGAAGGCCGTCCTCGGCGTCCTGTCGGACTTTGCAGGCAACAACCAGATGCTGGGTGAGGAGATGCTGGTGCTGCTTGCCCGGCGGAATCTACCTTTCCGCGTGATCTTGAGATCCGCGGCAGCAACGGCAGACTTGACGGGCCTCAAAGCTATCCTCTGTTTGGACCAGGAGACGCCGGACGGCGCCGCGAGGCAGCGGTTGGCGTCCTTCGTAGAACAGGGCGGGTTGCTGCTGGCTTCTGAAAAGTGGGGCCGGGAGGGTGCGCCGGCGCCCGGCGTGAACAATCCACGGTTTGACGTCAGGACGCTCGGAAAAGGCCGTCTCGCCGTCTTGAAGGAGAGTTCTCCCGATCCCTACTTGGTGGCCCGCGACGCGCATTTCCTGTTGGATCGCGTCAACGACCTCCTCCGGTTCTACAACATCTCAACCACGATCTGCCGGTTCATTTCCGCGGGCGGCGGCAAGCCGGATGTCCTGCAGTTCGTGAACTTCGCCCGTCGCGATCCTGCCGATGGCATCCCCCTCTGGCTGCATGACTCCTACAGGACGGCGCGGCTGTGGAGCCTCGGCGATAACGCGGCGGCGACTGTGAAGCTTTCCCCTGAGCTGGGCGGAGTCACGGCCCAGTTACCGAGTGTTCCGATTTACGGCGCGCTCGAACTGAGTTGAAACATCAAGGAGTATGATTCTATGTCACTTCAGAATTCGGTAAGCCGGCGGGCGTTGCTCGGCAAAGGGCTAGCTTCCGCGGTCGTGGCCGGGGTGATCACTCCGACGGGATTGGCGCAACTGACGGATGAGCTTCCGCGCAAGGCTCCAGGCGATACGCGAGTGGTGTTTGTGGGGGGGGACAACATGCACAATTTCATGGCCCAGGAGCCGGCGCTGAGGTGTATCGCCGAAAGGGCAGGCTGGGTCTTCTTCTCAGTTCACGATGCCCGCTACCTGACGGCCGATCTGATAGCCAGCAGCGACCTCATGATGATCGAGCGCTGGACAGGAGGCACGCCTGGTTGGGTGCCTGGGCCGATCCAAACCAAGGCGCCTGTCCGGGACGGCTATATGACCCCGGAACTGGAACGCACCATCGTGGAGAACGTCACACGCCGCGGCATGGGCTACATCAGCATTCACTGCGGCATCTGGGCACTGAAGCAGGAGAAATACCTGGACATGCTGGGCGTGAAGCCCATCATCCACGGACCTCTCCAGACCGTGCGTTGCCAGCGGTTCAACGAGAACCACCCCATCAGCCGCGGGATGAAGCCGTTCGAAATCGCTTTGGACGAGAACTTTGGGGCCCAGATAACGGATCCGAGGACGATTCCGCTGTACGAGACCTTCGGTTTCGCGGACAAGAGACAGGACTACGGTGGCTGGTGCACCGAGAAGAACAAAGGCCGTGTGGTCGGGCTTCTTGCGGGACATACCTATTTCGCGTTCCAGAACCCGAACTACTTGCGACTCTTCCGCCGCTCCATGTATTGGGCCTTGCGGCGGGACATCCCAGCGGACGCATAGCGGTCACTGGCTGGCTGACACGGTATCCAGGGGAGGAACAACATGAGCGACTACGAAAGCATACAGGGTGTGAGAATGGCGGTGATACCCGCGGGAAAGTTCCTGATGGGACATGAGTATCGCGAGGACGCCGCGATACCCGCCGAGATCAACGTTTACTTTCCCGACGAGCAACCGGTGCATGAGGAAGGTCTCCCGGCCTTCCAGTTGGGGGCGACGACAATCACCCAGGCTCAATATGAGCAAGTGATGAAGCTCCGCCCTTCCGCTTTCAATGGCGCTGAACTGCCCGTCACCAACTTGGGACCGTTCGAGATCCGGACGTTCTGCACCCGGCTCAGCAAGATGGCGGGGCTGACACCGTGCCACGACGAGAGTACGGGGGCCTGCGATCCCACCCGGAACGGGTTCCGAATGCCGTTCGAGAGGGAATGGGAGTACGCTTGCCGCGCTGGGACGCGGACGATGTTCTACACGGGGAACACCGAGGCTGACCTTGCCCGCGCGGGATGGTACCGGGCCAACAGCGGCGGCAGGCCCAATCCGGTCGGGCAGAAAACTCCCAACGCCTGGGGCCTTTACGACATGCACGGCAACGTTTTCGAATTCTGTGAGGACGACTGGAACCCGAACATGGCGTACGGCCGCTACCTTCCCAAGGGATCGGCGCCGGACTTCAGCTACTACCACAAGTTGAACGTCGCCCGGGGGGGCGGTTGGTTCAGCGATGCTGCCGTGTGCCGGTCCGCAACGCGATCCTGCTTCTGCAGTTGGCAGGACATCAACCAGAGCTACTACATGGGCTTCCGCGTTGCCCGGTCCATCGGCTAAACAGGAAGACGGGTCTGTCGCGGAATCGCGGCAGTGGTTTATTCAAGGACGAATTGGAGAGAACAAAATGAGCATACGTTGTAAGGACTTCATACATCATCCAGGGTTGACCCTGCTGGTTGTGGGGCTGATGACTTTCCCGGCCTGCTCCAGAATCGGCAGCAAGGACGAACCGTGGAGGGAGCAGAATTCCCGGATCGTAAGCAGCAATAAGCTGAAAATGCGCAGCCGGTCCATACCGGAGACGGATGTTCCGATCCGGACCGATCCAGGCAAGGCATACCCGCTGAGCGCTCTGCAGAAGATCACGATCGCACCGGGCGTCACGGCCAGCGTAGCTTGGAGCAAAGGCGCGCTGCTCGAAGTCCTGGAGATGGAAACGGGCGCGACTTACCCAGCGCAGCAGCTCGCAGAGGAACTGATCACGGTCGTTCGTGAAGGCTCGGCGACATGCACGCTCGAGGGCAAGACTCTCGATCTGAGTGCGGATTCCGTCCTGTACCTCACACCGGGCATGACCCGTTCCCTGAAGGCGGGCCCCAAGGGAATGAAGGCCTTGGAGGTCTTCTCTCCCGTGCGTGTCGATCTGCTCAAGATGGCCGGGATCAGCATGCCGGCGAATGCGAAGGTGTCCTTCCCCGACCAGGGCGTGCGGCCCTCCTTGCGGCCCGGAGAGGTCTATCGTTTCAGCGAGGTGCAGCTCACGCCGGTCACCGATCCGGCTCCTTCCCTCTCCTACAAGCGCAGCGGAGCGAATAGCCGCCTGCTCTGGGGCAAGAACGTCATGTTGAGTTTCGTCCGCATGGACCCCAATTCGTTCTTCCCCTTACACAACCATCCCGAGCACCAGCTCATGACCGTTCTGCGCGGCAGCTTGACCCAGGGCGTGATGGACTCCACCATGTCCATGACGGAGAAGGAGCACAGCGTGCTGCTAATGCCGGGCGAGATGGTGCACTCGGCCAAGATGGGCGAGTTCGGTGCGGATGCGCTCGACATATTCTGGCCCGTGCGCCCAGACTACATCGAAAGAGCGGAGAAGCAGAACGCCCTCTACCAGCAGGTGGTCGCTCCAGATGCCAAGCCCACGAAAGTGGCCGATGGCTTCACGTTCGCCGAAGGCGTGACCTGGCTCAAGGGCAGGCTCTACTTCTCGTCCATGTACTTCAAGGATCCTGCCAAGGGCGACTGGACCGGGAGTCCGGCCCGCAGCCGGCTGATCGTCATGGAACCCGACGGCAAGTGGAAGGCGCTCTCCAAGGGCATGCAGACCAATGGAACCATCGCTGCCAGGGACGGGAACCTCCTGGTTTGCGACATGTTCGGACACCGTGTCATCGAAATGGATCCCAGCAGCGGCAAGGTGCTGCGGACCGTCCTCGACAAGATCAACGGCAAGCCGATCGACGGTCCGAACGACCTGGTGATGGACGCCAAGGGCGGGATCTATGTCAGCGACCCGCAGTTCACGCCCGAAGCCAAGAAGAGCCAGCCGGGAAAGCAGGTATACTACGTTGCCCCCGACGGCACGGCTAAGGTGGTGGTCCCAGCAGGGGAGTACGCCATGCCCAACGGCGTCGAAATCTCTCCCGATGGCAAGACCTTCTACGTGAACAACACCTGGCTGCAACCAGGGGAAGACTTTCTCTACGCCTACGATGTGCAGCCTGACGGCTCCCTGACCAACAAGCGCAAGTTCGCCAAGTTCTTCCTGACGGACGCAGCGCTGAGCGCTCCGGATCCGGTCAACCGCTTCGACTCCCGCGCCGACGGCAGCGCGGTTGACATGGACGGCCGCATCTACGAGGCGACTCTGACGGGCGTCCAGATCTTCGATAAGACTGGAGTGTACGTCGGGAACATCTGGTGTCCACAGTATCCCGTCAACATCACTTTCGGCGGGAAGAACGGCGACATTCTGTATATGGTCGGGGAGAAGGAGGCCTGGTCCATCCAGACCAAAGTGAAGGGCTTCCGTCTCCCGGCCGGGCTCGATTAAGAAGCGCATAGCACCGCCCTGCGGCAGGACAAGGCCGCAGGGCGGTGCCAACGCTCGAACCGGCGGTGATTCCGAACTGTGCCGGGCGCGGACCTACCGCTTCGGCCGCGTCCCCGTTCGGATCCACAGCGTCCCATATTCCGCGAGATGCGTACGGCCGCGGGGAGTTCCGGCAAACCAATCTTCGTGATGGAAGTTGAAAACATTACCCGCGCCCTTTTCCGGTTCATCCAAATCGCCTAGCGCAATGTTTAGGCCCATGGGCCGGTCACCCATGGCGGTGGAATAGAATTTTCCCGGCTCCACCTCCAGACACGGGTTAAACTTCACCGCCCACTCGATGACATATCCGTGGCCGCCCGGCTTGACCTTCGCCACGGCTTCCTGCGCGCCGCTGAGAATCCACCGTTGATAGGTGTTCCAGGCCACTAGCTTGCTGCGTGGTTCCCCTTCGAGCAGGCCCCCCTTGCCAATGCCGCCCTTGCGCGACTTGGTGAGGTTGCAAACCATCTGCCAGGAAGAGCCGTCGCCTGCCGCGTTCTCGTTTCCCGTCCAGTGATTCGAGGCGTTGATCAGCAGTTCCATCTCGTCCCCGAACCAGGGGAAACCCTCACGGGTCAACTCGTGCGCTTTGGGATTCGCCGGAGGCAGCCAGCGCGGGGTGTCGATACCGTAGAGTACATCGTCGGTGATGTCGAACGCGAAATAGAGGCGCTTGCCGTCGTGTTTCACCCAGCCGCGCAGAGCCAGATCCTTGGGGTCGGTGGTGTGCGAGAAGGCCGAGATCCCGTCCAAAACGCCCGGGAACTCGGTGGCCTCGGCATGCTCGCCGCGGGAGCTCACGCCGTCCAGGACCGGCTTCTTGCCCCGATAGGCGTCCAAACTCCTGGGATAGTCTCCAGCGAACAGCGCATTGGCCAGCAGAAAGAAAAGAATGATCATGATTGCGATACTCTACCAGATTCTTGTTCCTTTTTGGTCTTCCGGTTGACCTGAGCGCACCACAACCGGTCTGTCTTTGCGCCGTCGAGGCGGCCTGAGCGCGCGGAGGTTCTCTTTCTCCACGCCCTGCGGAAATTCGCTATCGTTGCCCGTCGTGACGCTTTGAATAGCTTGCGCCGGTGCACCGCGCTCATCTGGACGAAGGGTACGGCTTGTTGTAGCCTTTCACCGAATGCCAGATCGCCCGGTTCAGGGTGTCTTCGGGAGCTGCGTCAGGCTTCGAGAAATCCATTCGCAGAGAGGCCTCGGCCAGCGTTCGCGAGAGTCCTTTCAGGGCGCGCAGCGGCGGATTCATTTCATCCAGTGGGATGTGGTTTGGCAGCGCTTTGTACGGCACGAAGTCCGGGTTCGAGGAAAATACCGTAAACATCGGCTCCGCCGCGAGGTCGAACTGATTCGAGGGAGGAAGCCCCAGGATCTGCTCGATGGTGCGATACATGTTGATGGTCGTGTAGAACGTGCTATCCACGGCGGCACGCTTCGTCCAGGGACTGATTACCAGCCCCACAGTGCGGTGCCCGTCCACGTGATCGAGACCGTTTTGCGCGTCATCTTCCGTGACGAAGATGGCGGATTCCTTCCAATACCGGCTGCGGGAAATCGCTTCCACGACGCGGCCCAGCGCGAGATCGTTGTCGGCGACGCAGGCGCGCGGCGTCGGGTACCCCGGTGCGGTTCCGTTGGTGGGGTTCTGCGGCAGAAGCAACACGACCAAACGCGGCAGCTTTCCGTTCTTCTCGAATTCCGCAAACTCCTTCAGGAACACGTCCGCCCTTACCTGTTCCGGGATCTTCAAATTGAACCCGGGGTATCGTGGATGGTAGATATCCTTGAGCCCGAGGATGCTAGGGGTAGCGGTGATCGAAACCTTTCCGGAATGATCCTTCCAGTCGTTGTAGATCTCGCTCCAGCCGGCCGAGGATGGCGTAATGGTGGAGGCGCCCTGCTCCCCATAAGACCGCACGGTGACATGATTCGCTTTGGCGTTGTCCCATAGGAAATCGGTCGGCGCGAAAAGCATGGGGTTGGCGTCGATGCGGGCATTGGCGTACTTGTGAGCCCAATCGCCGGCGTAGCCCTGGGTGCACCAGCGGTGGCCGAGCATTGACTGATCGCCCGGAGCGTAATAGTTATCGAGCACGACATACCCTTCCGCGAGCGCGTGCTGGTTGGGAGTGACTTCGCGCCCGAACTGCACCAGCGACGGGTCGCCGTTGGCGCGTGAAATGTCGCCGAACACCTGGTCATACGTGCGGTTTTCTTTGACGACGTAGAAGACGTATCGGATGGGCGAGGGCCTGCCTGGCCCCATCGGAATCGGATGCCGCCGGTCGGTTGGACGCGTGGGCGTCTGCTCTGCCCGGTTATTCAGCCGAACCTGCCGGGTGAAGGATGCCAGCTTGGCCGCGTCGGGAATATCGAGAATCGAGACCACGCCCACGCGGTCGCGGTAAGTGCGGCCCTTCCGGCCCGCCGGAGTTGGGGCCAGGGAGCCGAAACCGTAGCCGCTGGCGATGTACAACTGCCGCTCGTCCGGGCTCAACGCCACGGCCGTGGGAAACCAGCCGGTCGGAATGAATCCCTGGATGGGACTGCTCGGCTTGTCCAAATTGACGATCGCGACCGCATTGTTAGCTCCGTTGGCGACGTACAGAGTGTTGCCATCGCCGCTGAGCGCCAGCGCGTCGGGCGAACTTCCCAGGGGTGCCGTCCGAAAAAGGCGGACGTTGATAGCGCCCACCACGCGATCCGCCCCGGTATCCCCGACGGAAATCGAATCGCTGTTCGCGCAGGCGACGTAGAGCCTGCCGGTCTTTGGGCTCACCACCCTGGCGCTGGGATGCAGTCC
>VFSW01015799.1_pt1 | contig 10349 bp, 7 predicted proteins | sample 5358111 | NCBI WGS metagenome assembly VFSW01 (sample SAMN11554181, study PRJNA540505) | mine drainage metagenome | isolation source: sediment from site ElyBrook_90M | place: USA: Ely Copper Mine, Vershire, VT | collected 2017
TGCCAGAGCCGTCCGATATGCCGTACATCGGACGGTGGTTTTTGCCTATCCTAGCTTCTGGCTCTTGCAAAGGTTCCGATCACACCCGGGCGCTCGGCCATGGGGCTGACGGTCAGTCTGTCCCCCTTCAGAATTTTTCCGTTCAGCTTGGCGATCGCCATGCGGGCACGTTCATCATCCGGGACATAGACGTAGGCATATCCTCTGTCGCTTCGGCTGCCGCCCGCAGGCATCAAGCTCGCAAAAAACACTTCCCCGAGCCCGCTGAAGATGTGCTGCAAGTCTGCCCGTACAACACCCGGTGAGATATTGCTGACATACAGATTCATTCGAGGCTCCTTGCATTGAGAATCGCCGCTCCTTGGGGGCTACACCCGTGCCGCCATCCTATTCGGCGCAGTCGGCTATCTCATGCCGGTGATGGATCACCGTTTGAGTATCGGTCAGCCTTTTGAGACTGTATAGCAAAGCAAGAGGCCTTTCGTCCGTATCAATCGACCGGCCGTCGCCACAGGCCCGTACCGGCACGGCACAGCCGGAAAATGCCGGGGTTGCGGTGTCACCCGTTCTGGTGCGGTTTCATGCTCCACCCTGCGACCGGTACTTCGAGTAGCGCAGACTGCGGGGCGTGCCGAGGTAAAGCGGCGCTACGTCCTCGATGCGAGAAGGCGTGATGTCGAAGATCGACGGAAAATTACCGTCGCAGATGCTGTCCAGCTGCAGGGACCGGTAGTTGTCGAGTGAAAATGGCTTGCCCGGGACAAACTCCAGAAGCCGCGCCTGTAACCGCGACAGGTTGTCGCCGAGAGCGATGATCCGGCGCTGCACGCCAGCAAGCTGGGCAAGATATTCGACAATATCGCGCAGGGAATAGACGTCTGGGCCGCATAGGTTGTAGCTCTGCCCGTAAGTGCGGTGATCGTCCAGTGCAATTTCAAACGCGCCGGCCACATCCTCCACATGCACCGGCTGAAAGCGTGCGTCCGGACACGCAAGCGGAAACACCAGCGGCGTGGCGCGCAGCAAGCGCACAAAACGATTGGTAAAGCTGTCGTCTTGCCCGAAAATTACCGACGGTCGGAATGCCGTGACGTTCAGGCTGGCGCCTTCCGATCCCATGACCAGCGCCTCGCCTCTGGCCTTGCTGCGCAGGTAGTGGCTAGGCGCATCCGGTGACGCCCGAAGCGCGCTCATGTGCAGCAATCGCCGCACTCCGCAGTCGCGGCAGCCCTGGATGATTCTCTGCGGCAATTCGACGTGGGCGCGCTCGAATCCCCGGCCATCACGGCCGCGTTCGTTCAGGATACCAACCAAATTGATCACTGCATCCTGTCCGCGGAATTCGCGTCGCAGCAGCGCCGCGTTGTAGACATCACCCTCGATCAGTTGCACTGTCGGCAGCACGAGCAGGTCCTTGTGGCGCTCGCGGTGACGTGTGAGGATGCGAACTTCGTGACCGGCAGCAGCGAGCCGCGCCGTCAGGCGCCGGCCGACGAAACCAGTGCCGCCAAGTATACAAATCATGCGTTTGGACACTTCCCCTGCCTCTGCTCTTGCCAGTGCGGTGGACGTCTGGCAGCCGCCCGGCAATGCGCCTCTGGCGACGTGAGTGTGGCGGCGCCGGCGACACGAAGTCAAGCCGCTGCGCGCGCGAGAAGAAACTACCGTTTGTTCGCAGGAAGCAGCGGCGCGCCGCCGCCCGCCGGAAGCACCGTGGTCATGGCGCTGTCCAGGTTGAAGCTCTTGTCGCCGAGGAGGTAGGCGTATACGGTGCTGAACGCCATTACGTTCTTCACGTAATTGCGCGTTTCACGATAGGGGATCGTGTCGACCCATGCATCAGCGTCAAGCTTGCCGCTCTGCGGGAGCCACTGCATTATGCGGTTCGGTCCGGCGTTGTATGCCGCCGTGGCCAGAACTTCGTGGCCGCCGGTATCGTCAAGGACTGTCTTCAGGTACGAGGTGCCGAGCCGCAGGTTGTTTGCGACATTCAGAATGGCGCTGTCGCTGCGCACAAACAGGTGAATACGCAGCCCGGCGAGCCATCCGGTGCGCGGCATAAGCTGCATCAATCCCAGCGCCCCAACATCGGACCGCGCATCGGTCATGAACGCGCTCTCCTGACGCAATATTCCGTAGACCCAGCTCGGGTCGATGCCATTGTCCTGGGCATTGGTTTCAATCATGTTCCGGTAGAGGACCGGAAAGCGCAAACCGAGATCGTTCAGATCGTCGCTGCGCGCCGCCGTGAGTATTGCCCGATCGTACCACCCCCATTGGCGCGCCAGCACTGCTGCCACCTGGAGATCGCGGCTATTCATGTTCCGGGTGGCCCATGCCCACTGGCGACGCGCATCGACGGTTTCGCCGAGATCAAACAGCTCCTTTGCCATCTGAATTGATGGCTGGGCAAGCATCGCGCTGATTTCCTCGGGAGTCGCCTGGATCCTCTCGCGCTGCATTGCGTAGCGGCGGCCAAGCCGGTCAGCCGCCAGGAATCCGTAGTAGCTGCGCTCTTTCGCAAGCTCCGAGAAAATCTGCAGTGCCGCAGCCTCGTCGCCGACCTTCTCGAGCATACGCGCCTTCCAGTAGCGCCACTCGTCCTGCCTTTGCTCGCCGTGCGCGAGGTCCGCGATGAAGCGCAGCGCCGTATGCCATTTTCCGACACGTCGCGCGGCACGCACTCTCCAGCGGCGCAGCGATCCGTCACCGGGGTTGACGGACGCCCGGGACAGCCAGCCCACCGCCTGCGGCAGATGGTCCTGTGCTGCCAGGATTCCGACCCGACGCAGAACGTAGTTGTCGTCTTCCCCGAAAAACTGGTATTTGAGCCTGAGGGCATCCCAGGTTTTCATCGCTTCTGCCGGATCGATGTAGGCCAGTCTGACGACACCCTGGCGAATGATATCGCGCGCTAAAGGCGTCTCGACCGGGTAGCGGATGTCGTTCAGCTCGTGCTGCGGGTTCCGGTACATGGCCAGCCAGCGGTCGACCCAAACCTGGTCTTTCGCAGGAAGATCCCACTTGAGCTGAGCAGCAAGGGTAAGATCCCGCTGCTTCATGGCAAGGCGGATGCGTTCCCACACCTTGCTGCTGGTCATGTCGCCGGCTCGACGCCAGGCGGCGAACACAGGGTTGCAGGCGTCGGGAAGACTGTTACCGGTCAGCCAGAGCTGGCCGATCTCGGTCATCAGCGCCGTCCGCCGTTTTGCCTTACGCAGCAGGTAGGCCAGGCGATCGCAGTTGAGGGCCGAATCCTGATCGACGTCCTGGTACTCTTCGATAAAGGTCTTCCAGTTGTCCCTTTTTGCCAGATAGCGCAGCCACTTTTGGCGCAGCATGTTACCGATCGGAGCGTCCTGGTTCTGCGTAATGAACGCGCTCAGCGTGCTGGCGGGCGTTGAAGGGATCCGGTCCTTCAGATAGTAGTATTGCAGGTAGCCCTGCAGAACATATCCGTTCAGCTTCCCCTCGAGCTGGCGGAAACGCCCCAGATCTCCCGACCGCAACGCCGCAAGGGCGTTCAGGTAATCTTGCCGATACTGATCGATTTTCCGGTCTGCAGCGCGCGCCGACGCGGCCGCCCCCAGGACAACGGCCAGGATAATGAAGCAGAGCTTAAAACGATGCGTCATGTCCTATATTATAACGTCAAGTTAGCGTGGCGCCGTCGGCGCCGCGACCGTCAGGGAACGAGACCAGTGGCGCTGGCAACCGTTAACCCGTTCAACGGGGAACATGTTAAATCACTCGACGGCAGCGCCGCCAGCGAGATCGATGTTGCGCTCGCCGGGGCCGCGGGTTCGGCGCCTACCTGGGCCGCAACCACGTTTGCCTGCCGCGCGGCGCTGATGCGGAATGTCTCGGCCATCCTGCGCGGGCGGTCGGAACTCTGGGCGCGGCTCATCACGCTCGAAATGGGCAAAATAATCCGCGAGGCGCGCGCCGAGGTCGAAAAATGCGCGGTAACCTCCGAGTTCTACGCCGAGCACGCGGAGCGCTTTTTGGCCGACGAGAAGATCCAATCGGACGCCGGGCTCAGCTACGTGGCCTATTTCCCGCTGGGCACGGTGCTCGCTGTGATGCCGTGGAATTTTCCCTTCTGGCAGGTTTTTCGCTTTGCAGCGCCTGCTTTGATGGCCGGCAACACTGTGGTACTCAAGCACGCATCAAACGTACCGCAGTGCTCCCTGGCGATCGAGGCCATCTTTCGGGAAGCCGGCTTTCCCGAAGGGGTATTCCGCTCACTGCTGATCCCCGGGGAGCAGGTACAAGCCCTCATCGCCGATCCGCGCATTCACGCCGTAAGCGTCACCGGCAGCGAGGCCACGGGCCGCAAGATCGCCGCCGCCGCCGGGGCTGCGTTGAAGAAGACGGTGCTGGAGCTGGGCGGGTCAGATGCGTTCGTGGTTCTGGCGGATGCGGATCTGGAGCTCGCGGCGTCCGTCGGTGTCGCTGCGCGTTACCTCAATGGCGGCCAAAGCTGTATCGCAGCCAAGCGGTTCATACTCGTGGAATCGGTTGCCGACCGCTTTCTGGAGCTGTTTCGGCGCCGGGCGGGCGACTTGAAGCAGGGCGATCCCAGCGATGAGGACACCCACATCGGACCCATGGCCCGGGCGGACCTGCGGGACGAGCTGGACCGCCAGGTACAGGATTCAATCAGGATGGGCGCCGTGCCGGTAATGGGGTGCGGACCGGTGGCCGGGCCGGGCTTTTTCTACAGGATATCCATCCTTGACCACGTGCAGCCTGGTATGCGGGCCTACGAAGAGGAGCTTTTCGGGCCGGTCGCCATCGTAATCCGGGCGGCGGATGAGGACGACGCGCTGCGAATCGCCAATGACAGCCGCTATGGACTAGGCGGCAGCATCTGGACACGCGACACCGGCAAGGGCGAGCACATGGCCCGCCGCCTTCAGTCCGGGACGGCGTTCGTCAACGGCATGGTCAAGAGCGACGCACGTCTGCCATTCGGGGGCATCAAGGCATCCGGATATGGCCGCGAGCTTTCATACCTGGGCATACGCGAATTTGTCAATGCGAAAACCGTATGGATAAAATGAACTGAGCCCCGGGATTTCTTCGCCTCCCGGAATTGCCATTTATTTTAGGTTACCCGGCATCCTGGTCTTGCACGTTCCAGCCGCATAACCCCCACGGCCGGATGCGCTGGCCCCAACCGTCGATGATTCGCCATGCTGCAGATCGCAATTGTCTATGTCCTGGTCGGGGCCGCTGCCGGCACCATTGCCGGCCTGCTCGGTGTCGGCGGCGGATTCATCATCGTTCCGGCACTGTTGTTCGTATTCCACAATCAGGGGTTTGCACCAGACCTTGCGGCGCACCTCGCGATCGGGACGTCACTGGCGAAAATAGTGCCGACCTCGCGGTCTTCGCTGCTGGCGCATCAGCGGCGGGGAGCGGTGCAGTGGCCTGTATTCCGGTTGCTGATCCCCGGCATCATTCTTGGGGCCCTGATCGGATCAGCGGTGGCCAGTGAGCTGCACGGCAGGATATTTCACGCGGTCTTCGGTCTTTTTGCCTCCATCGCCGCGGTGCAGCTGATATTGAACCGCCCTCCGGCGCCGCATCGTCGACTTCCAGGCCGGGCCGGAATGGTCGGTGCCGGCTCTTTCATTGGGGCTGTCTCGGGTATCACGGGGATCGGAGGCGGCAGCCTGACGGTTCCCTTCCTTCTGTGGTGCAACGTCAACATGCGTCAGGCGGTGGCGACCTCTGCCGCCTGCGGATTCCCGATCGCAGTGTCGGGTACGCTTGGCTTCGTGGCAAGTGGCTGGCACGACACCGGCCTGCCGGCCTGGTCCACCGGATCGGTATACTGGCCGGCGGTTCTGGCCATAGCTTCCGCGAGTGTGGTATTCGCACAGCTTGGCGCGCGGCTGGCGCACCTGCTTCCGGTGAGACTGCTCAAGCGGATCTTTGCGGCTTTCCTGGTAGTCATGAGCGTGAAATTGATTCTGGGGTGAAATCTGATCGTACCCGGCTGCCCCGGGCACCGGGTCATGTGCTGCCGCGACGCGCCTGCCGCCGATAGCTCCAGGCCAGCAGACCGAGGCCGATGATGATCATGGGCGCGCTGAGGAGCTGACCCATAGTCAACCAGCCGAAGGCCAGGTAGCCGAGCTGCGGATCCGGAACGCGTACGAATTCCACCAGAAAGCGAAACAGGCCGTAAAACGTAAGAAACATCGCGGACACCGCACCGACCGGCCGTCGTTTGCGGGAAAACAGCACCAAGATGGTAAGCAGCACCAACCCCTCGAGTACCGCTTCATACAGTTGTGAGGGCTGACGCGGTAGCGGTCCGGCGTCACGGAACACCATCCCCCAGGGCAGGGTGGTCACCTTGCCCCACAGTTCCTGATTAATGAAGTTGCCGATGCGGCCGGCGCCGAGGCCCAGGGGCACCCATGGGGCAACAAAATCCGTAACCTCCAGCAGCGACTTGCCATGCTTGCGTCCGAACAACCAGAGCGCCGCGATCACGCCGAGCAACCCGCCATGAAAGGACATTCCCCCGTCCCATACTTCAAATATCGCCGGCGGGCGCGACAGGTAGTAATCGAGGTTATAAAACAGCACATAGCCGATGCGCCCCCCCAGGATCACACCGAGCGCGCCATAAAAGATTGCATCGGCAACCTGATCCGCGGTCCAACCGGACCCTGGCTGGCGCGCGCGGCGGGTGGCGAAGTACCACAGGCCGATAAACCCGAAGACATACATCAGCCCATACCAGTGCACCTCGATGTGAATGGTGTGGCCCAGGACGCTGAAAGGCGGAAATCCGAACGCGACGGGATTTATGTTTGGGGCATGAAGCATGGACAAAAACTCCAGATGTAGACTGTTGGCTAGGATTGCAGATTCGCCGATTCTATCCCTTCAGTTGGGCAGGATGCGCGAAAAAAACACTTTTAGGTAGCTAGTCTCGGGAATCGCCGGGTGCACCGGGTGATCCGGCGCCTGTCCACCCTGCTCGACAAGCTGGAGAAAGCGATCCAGATGACGGCTCGACTGCAGCAGAATCTGCTGTAGATCGGAGCGCGCCAGATGATAGGAGCACGATGCCGAAACAAGAATCCCGTCCTTGGCAAGCACCTGCATCGCCATTTGGTTCAGGCGGTAATAGGCCTGCATTCCCTCCCTGGAGTCTTTCTTGCGCTTGATGAAGGCTGGGGGGTCGACGATGACCACATCGAAATGCTCGCGCTCTGCGCGCAGCAACCGCAGCGCCTCGAATGCGTCTTCGTGCATCAGTGCAAGCTTGTCTTCCACACCGTTAATCGCAGCATTGCTCCGCGCCCAGTCTACAGCGCGCGCCGAACTTTCGATGCACAGTACGCGCGCAGCGCCGGTTGCAGCGGCCTGTACACCCCAGGCCCCGATATAGCTGAAAACATCGAGAACCCGGCCTCCGTTCACATATCCAGGCAAGCGCGCACGATTCAGGCGCTGATCGTAGAACCATCCGGTCTTCTGACCCGCCAGCACCGGGACCTCGAATCGGACGCCGTTCTCCTCGATGGCGACACGCTCGGGCACCTCCCCCAGCGCACTCTCGACATAACTGTCCAGTCCTTCGATCTCCCGGCTGGCCCCATCGTTGCGCAGGAGTATGGCTCGTGGCCGCAAGACCTTGTCAATGGCGGCAACCACCTCGTGCCTGAGCCGCTCCATCCCGGCGGTGGTAATTTGCACCACCACGACATCGCCGTAACGGTCGACCACGAGTCCCGGAAGCCCGTCACTGTCACCGAATGCAAGCCGGTAGTAGGGCTTGCCGAACAGTTTTTCGCGTAGGCTGTAGCATACATTGAGGCGGTGGACCAGAAGTGACTGGGTCAGGCTCTGGGTGCTGTCCCGGCTCACCAGGCGCGCACTAATCAGGGTGCGGGGATTAACGTAGCCGGATCCCAGCGGCCGCCCAGAGTGGTCTTCGATGACCACCGGCTGACCGGGCTGAAATTCCGCAAGTGGCGTCGCCGCCGTGTCGACTTCGTTGCTATACACCCATACGTGGCCGGCACGCAGGCGGCGGTCTTCGTTTTTTTTCAGTCGCAGGGGTGCAAAAGTCATAGTAAATGTGCCAGATTGCGCGGGCGCAAGCTTACGGTAAACCGCTCGGAATGGGAAATTTCCCACGGACGCGGCGGTGACCGGACTGGCGCTCCCACACAGGGGGGACAGAGGGGGCGGTGGTCAGTGGCGGAGCGATTCCTGCCTTGCCTGACTCATGGCCTGAAATCCGCAGGCCGACAGCCCGATCCTGGCCGGAATTACCCGAGATCAAGTAAGGTCTTCCGAGCAAAGACAGTTTCCGTTCGACGCGCTATAGTGCGTTTTGTGATTCAACCGACAATTCCCGGATGTCCCCGACCACCGTACCCCACACCAACCGGCTGATCGACGAGACCAGCCCTTATCTGCTCCAGCACGCGCACAACCCGGTAGACTGGTTTCCGTGGTGCGCTGAGGCGCTCGAAAAGGCGGGGCGCGAAGACAAGCCGATACTGCTGTCAATCGGTTATTCGGCCTGTCACTGGTGCCACGTCATGGAACACGAGTCGTTCGAGGACGAAGAAGTCGCCGGCGTCATGAACGCACTCTACGTCTGCATCAAGGTCGACCGCGAAGAGCGTCCTGATCTGGACAGAATCTACCAGCTGGCCCATCAGATGCTGGCGCAACGCCCGGGTGGCTGGCCGCTCAACATGTTTCTGTCTCCCGACGACCAAACACCTTTTTTCGGCGGAACATATTTTCCGAATACAGCGCGCTACGGGATGCCGGCGTTCATCGACGTACTGCGGCGGATTGCGTCGTTCTACCGCGAGCATCGCGGTGAGATCGGGAAACAGAACGCCACCGTGCGTAATGCCTTCCGGAACATGGAGCCCGCCGCTCCCGAACCGGGACTGCGTGTGAGTCCCGAGCTGCTCGCAGCGGCACGACGCGAACTTGAGCAACATTTCGACCCGCGCGATGGGGGCTGGGGGGGCGCTCCGAAGTTTCCACACCCGACCAGCATCGAGCGGTGCCTGCGCCAGTGGGCATCGAACCCTGCCGCACCGGATCGCGGAGCCCTGGCGATGGCAGAGCACACGCTGCGCGCCATGGCGCTTGGAGGAATCTACGACCAGGTGGGTGGCGGCTTCTGCCGCTATTCCGTGGACCAGCACTGGATGATCCCGCATTTCGAGAAAATGCTTTACGACAATGCGCAACTGCTGACGCTCTACAGCGATGCTGCAATTGCCACCGGAGATGATTTGTTCCGGCGCGTCGCGACGGAAACCGGAGAATGGCTCATGCGTGAAATGCAGTCTCCGGAAGGGGGTTACTTTTCGACGCTCGACGCCGATTCGCAGGGTCATGAGGGCAGCTTCTATGTATGGACGAAGGACGAGCTGCGGGCAATCCTCGGCGACGACGAATACCGCGTCGCGGCGCTACATTTCGGTTTGGACCGTCCCGCCAACTTCGAGAACGAATTCTGGCATTTGCATGTCTGCAGGTCCGGCGCCGACATCAGCGGTGCCCTCGGGATTCCGGAGAAAGAGGTCAACACGCTGATCGAGAGCGCCCGGCACAGGATTTTCGCGGTACGTGAGCGGCGCGTGCGTCCGGGGCGCGACGAGAAGATCCTTACCAGCTGGAACGGGCTTGCGATCAAGGCCATGGCACATGCCGGACGCTTACTGGGGCGCAGAGACTTCGTCGATTCGGCGCGACGGGCGCTCGATTTCGTGCACACACACCTATGGAAGGATGGCCGCCTGCTCGCCACCTGCAAGGACGGCATCGGACGCCTGAACGCCTACCTGGACGACTACGCCTTCCTCATCGACGGGACGCTCGAACTCGCGCAGGCGCACTGGCATGACGGCGATCTCGCGTTTGCAATCGAACTTTCCAAGACACTTCTCGACCACTACGAAGACCGGCATCATGGCGCCTTCTTCTTCACCGCCGATGACCATGAACCACTCATTCACCGCCCCAGGCCGGCGGGTGATGACGCCCTGCCATCGGGAAATGGCACTGCCGCGCTGGCGCTGCTGCGTCTTGGCCATATCCTGGGGGATGCGCATTTTCTTGCAGCCGCGGAAAGCACTGTCCGGGCACTGTACCCGGAAATTGCCCGATATCCTTCCGGACACAATGCGCTGCTTGCTGCAGTGGAAGAGTACATTTATCCGACACAGACGGTGATATTGCGCGGGACTGCGGAAGCGATGAAGCCTTGGGTCGAACGCTGCCAACGCCGGTACTCGCCGCGCCGAATGATACTGGCCATACCGGATACCGCCAGTGACCTTCCC
>VFSW01015800.1_pt1 | contig 10348 bp, 14 predicted proteins | sample 5358111 | NCBI WGS metagenome assembly VFSW01 (sample SAMN11554181, study PRJNA540505) | mine drainage metagenome | isolation source: sediment from site ElyBrook_90M | place: USA: Ely Copper Mine, Vershire, VT | collected 2017
TTGAGCTATTGCGGTCTTTGAAGAAGATATATCCGCCTGACGCTTCTATACGCTTCTCGTTGCTTTTGATTAGCTCTAAGGTCTGTTTGAATAGTGGGACAGGTATACGCAACGTGTCGATTATCCTTGCCTTTTCGGTCTTTAAGATCAGTTCTCTTGTTTGGAAGTTGATGTCTTTGACGTTCAGCTTTACAGCCTCACCAATCCTAAGACCCAACTGAGCCTGATACGAGAACAATATCCTGAACTTGTCGCTGTCTACCGCCTTAAAGAACCTCTGCAATTCGTATTCCGTAAAGCCTTTGTTCAGGTTGCCGTACTTTGGTGTACGGCTTCTCTTGAAACGCTTTACGTAACTTTGATGGATTAGTGTGCGCAGGTCTTCAACATTGTGCTTTGCCAATGTTGGTAGAATTCTTTGCAAATCCTCTTTTAGCTGACGCAGTTCAGATTTGCCCAGAATTCTCTTTTCGGTTTGGGCCTGCTCAATGCTTTTGAACTCCGACTCTGTCGTCGTAATTCCTAATTTGGGCCCGGAGAGATTTGAACTCTCGGCCTCTTCCTTATCAGAGAAGCGCTCTAACCAAGCTGAGCTACGGGCCCTTTCCCAGTCTAAGTATTAAGATAGCCAAATATCTTTATTCCTTATTCATTTTGCCATCAGCGGCATTTATCGCGGATCCGAAACTTTCGAGGTCCCTGAGAAGTATCCCGTGCACTCTCTTGAACCTGAGCGCAGCTGCAGGATGGAAGGTTACCATATATCTCCTGCCATCCTTCTCTATAATTCTTCCATGCTCCTCTTCGACGCTTCTTACTCCGAGCAGGGTCTTTCCTGACAGGCTGCCAAGGGTTATTATGAAATCCGGTCTTATCAGCTCAATCTGCCTTCTAAGAAACGGCAGGCAGGCCTCGACCTCTTTGTCAGTAGGCATCCTGTTCTTCGGAGGGAAAAACTGCACAACACTTGTGATGTAACACCTCTCCCTGGCCAGCCCTGCCTTATTCATAGCCTCGTTAAGCAGTCTGCCGCTTCTGCCCACGAACGGCCTGAGCATCTCATCCTCAAGCTTTCCAGGCGCCTGGCCCACGAACATTACCTTGGAATTAAGGGGTCCTTCTCCCGGGACAAGTCTCCTGCTAAGGTCCCACGCTTCTACAGATTCGCAAAGCCTTTCGTATTCGCTGTTTATCAGTTTCATCTCAGCCGCTCTTCTTATGTACTCCAGAGCGTCTCTAAACACGCCTCTCATGTTACTGAACTTTATCTTTCCAAGCACCAGGTCGTATCCAATCCACCTGTATCCTCTGTGCTCCTCCGATATCTTCACCTCTCCAGATGGGGACTCTGCAAGGAAGACCAGAAGACGCTTGATTATTTTCTGCCTTCCCCTGTAGAAGACGTACCTCATGTCCCTGGAGAACCCCGGCGTGAAGCTTACCCGAAGTCCGGTTTCTTCCATTATCTCCCTCAGCGCAGCCTGCTCCGGGCTCTCTCCATTCTCGATGTGTCCCTTTGGTATGTCATACTCCCCATTCCCCTTTACAAGGAGCAGAAAGCTCAGACTTCTGTCATCAGCCCTTCGATATATTACCGCTCCAGCCGAGAACTCAGATATCATTTTACCAACTTGTCAAGAGTGCAATATGCATCAAGCATCTTGTCCCTAATGGTACTGTTGTAGAATTCCTGGTTTAATAAGTTTGTCTCATAAACGCCGGAAATGTAGTACCCTGCGCATCCGGGCAGCTCCTGGTCTGATGGCAGCACCATATCTATCCTGACAACCGAGGAAACCTCCTCTCCCGGAATTACATACGGGGCCTTTGTCTCGTAAACGAAAAATCCTGTGTTGTTTGATTCGAGATAATAAACGACTCCTGAAAGGCCCCACGCATCAATGAAATTTAGCCGCCCTATTATTCTGCCTCCTGACAGAAGCCCCCCGGCAATCTCCCCATTTCGATATCCGAGAGATACGACAACGGGCTCGGCTTTCCCAATTCCTCTTCCCCACGCAACCACCGAGGCTATTTCTCCTGTCTGCAAGGAGAACGTTGCGTTAAGCCCGGAGACATTTACCAGCGAATCTACCATTCTTGCCGCAGCAATGCCACTTAGCTGCGGAGAAACATCGGTGTACAGGTATGCGGGGGAGACATTTAGCGCGGTCGAGTATCCCTGCGTGATGGTGAAATAAAGGAGTCCGGCAGCCACTGCCATGGCAGCTCCAGCCACGCAGTACCTGCCTCTTGCCGTTACGCGGCTCTTTCCCTCAATTCTTCCCGTACCGATTCGCAGTCCGTACGATCCGGCAACAAGCACTGCGATTATTATGCTAAGATAAAAAAGAAACATCCCTGCAAATATGTGAATCTCGAATATCGCGCTGCTTGGGCCGTACGTTATCCACGCCATGGTTATCGCACTCATGCGCACAAGGTTGAGCACGAAGAGAAGCGCCACTGTTCCTGCAATCCACAGTGCCTTCCTAAGAAGCCTTCCCTCGTAGAGGTATGCGAGCGGAATTAAGAAGAGCACTATTCCAATGAGCACCCCAACTCCTACGCAAGTCTGCCCTATTCCGAGCCTGTATCCGTTGGCGACTATTGTTATTGGTGCTGAGTAAGCTATCTTATGTATGAATATCCTTGTTACGGAGTAGACTATCCTTGTGTTCAGCACCGCGAAGCCCTGGTTTGCTTCTATGAAGGGAAGCATCAGCAGCGATGACCCGAGTACAGCGTATACTGCCATCGGGGCAAACTTTCCTATGTTCTTGCTGCCAAAGAGCATCAGGGCAGCGGCGCAGATAAAGAGCGGGAAGAGGAGCATGTCAAGCCTGTAGCTTGCAAAGAGGTATGAGAACTCGAATCTCATAAGCACCGTAAGGGCAAGCAGGGCGATAAGCGCGAGGAGCCCCATCACAACGTCGCCCAGCCCGACATTCGGGATAAGCCTCCTTTTTCCGACAAAAACGGCGAAAAGCGGGAGCATCAGCACTATTACTATGTTATATGTAGAAGGATCGGAGTCGCTTATGGAGAGCGGAGTGATATACAGCGCGCTTGCCATAGCAAGCGCGATTACAACTGCGAATATCACGATGCCTACGCGTCCGTCATATTTCAACTACACACCAGATGTCCTCGGTCGATATAGGCTTCATCATTCTTCAGCAGTTACTCTTGTCTTCACAGGACAGATATCTTTAGTATACCTCCTTTATATAAGTTCATCACGTGCGTGCCGTAACTGCAAAGCCCCCACAAAACCTGAAACCATCTATTGTAGCGTGGTCCAATTTCCTAACTTCACGAGCCTGGCTTCTCTACTCTTTGCGTAAACTCTTAGGCCACATACAGCGCTCTACGCTCCCCCAGCGCCTACGGCGAATCCTACCGCTTTCGCCCGAGAACGCTATCCTTGCGTTTCCTGGCATTTATCCTTCTAAGTTCGGTATCTATCTGCTTCTGGTCCCTGCTCTCCCACAACCTTACGGTATCCTGCTTGCTCTTAATCCATTCTCTCTCGTATTGCAGATAAACGACAAAGGCCAGGGCAGCAAACCCACCAGCCAGATAGTAATTCCTAGCTCCTAAGAAAAATGCAAACAGGGTGATTAGCAGGCCCAGAAACATCTGGTATCGCGCTATTAGTCTCTGAAACTGCTGATTCTGCGAGTAATCTACCCTTCCGATCAGGGCCGTCTCCAGTTCCCTGAGCCTTTCCCAGTATCTATCATCGGATTCTGATTCCAAGCAAGCTCCCATTAATGCATATTATCCATACGGAACCAATCGATGCGGCACTTGCCTGCAATCCGGGCAGACTACCTCTTCTTCAAAGTAAGCATTTCGTCAAGCTCCTCAACAAGCCTTATTACCCGCTTTCCCTTTTCTGTTGTACTGTACGCAATCACCCTTCTTCCTGCCTTCGACCTGGTTATAACCTCCTTGAGGACTTCTACCCTGATAAGATCACCAATCCTTTTCGATACGGTGGCCGAGCTCAGTCTCTTGCCTCTTATCACTATTCTGGTAAAGTCGTTGAAAGACTTGGGATCGCCACCGCTCGCCATCTTCAGCATTTCCTGGACTCCTTTTATCGTTATCATACTATCACAATCGCAACAACAAATCGAACCTCTTATATATAATACTGCCGGTTTTCTCAGAAACAAACATTTAGAGACTAAATCCACACTCCTTCAAATAAAAATATCTCAATGGAAGTAAAGTATCATGTATAAAAGCAAAGTACTATATATACTAATAAAGTAATACATATCAACTAAAGGTGTAAAAAATGAAAAACCAAATAAACGAGATATCTCACTTCGAAATCCCTGCAAAGGATCCGGAAAAGCTAAGAAAATTCTATACGGACGTGTTCGGATGGAAATTTAAGAATTCGGCAGCTCTGAATATGCAGTACTGGAACATAAGCACAGGTACCAAGCACCTTCCCGGAGTGAATGGGGGCATGTACAAGAAAGGCAGCGAAAACCAGACGGTCGTGAATTATATCAGCACGCCGGACCTGGACGAGTCAATGGCAGAGGTAGAGAGGGCCGGCGGACATATCACTGTAGGCAAGAAAGTAGTGCCCGGCCACGGATCCACTGCAATAGGCACTGACCCGGAAGGGAATCCTATCGGACTGTTCGAATCCAAGGACAGAGGCTTTCTAAGAGAAAAGGGCAAACAGAGCCAAAGCGGAGCAGACAGGATAAGGTCCAGCCGCAGGGATGACATGACAAAGGACAGCAAATAGCCACGTTTGGATGCGTTACTTGAAAAGAGGCACAAAACGAAGGAACTTTAGGAGGCATTTGGCTATGCCTCTACCTCCTAAAGCATAAGATAGTCGCCGGATAAGAATCGGATATCTGGCATAATTTGTTATCATATTTAAAAGTTGATCGTATGGACGCAAAAGCAGGACACGGGATTGGATTGTTGTTAACGTTAGTTCTCATCGGGCTGATCCTTCTATTCATTCTTCCTCTTGCCGGAGGGCTTCTGTACGCTCTACTGGTCAATACCGTAGTTGGATTTATAGTAATATTCCTGGTAAACGCCATCTTCGGCCTTGGGATAGAGTACGATCTGCTAGTCCTTATCTTTGTTGCGGTATTCGGGCTTTTCGCAGTACTGGTCCTGATAATACTGAACCTGCTGGGCGTGTCAAAGGCAAAGAACAAGTGATGTGACTATATGTTGGGCATGTTGTTCGTTATAATTCTGGGTCCTGTTCTCTCCGAAATTCTGCTTATAGCTGCAATAATGCTCATATTATTCATCATACTCAAGCTCGGGCGTGTGCTGATTGGGCTAGTGCTAAACAGCATACTGGGCCTAATAGCAATATACCTGGTAAACACACTTTTCAACCTAGGCATAGCCTACAATCTGCTTACAATAGTGATAGTTGCGGTATTGGGGCTGCCCGCAGTTGCCGTCATAATAATTTTGAAACTGATAGGGATCTCGATCTGATTTATGCTTCATAGATGATAAAATGGCAGAACAAAAAAAACATCCAGGACAAAAACGAGAAAAATTCTACACCGTTTCGGCAAGATTGGTATTTTCCACAATACTGATAATATTGATACTGGCATTGGTAGTAGTAGCATCAGTTGTAATAAACAAAGGCCCAGTATCTCCTCTGCTGGGAGTGATACCTCTTGCCGCTGTGCCTATCACCCACCAGACAACGACGAATAATAACACCGGATATCCTGGCTCCCCCGCAGCGCAGGCGCCTGCTCCAATAATAATCTCGGTAACATGCTCGCCGACCTCGCCTATCTACGGCTGCATAAACCCTGTTTTCAATACTACTACGGGGAATTTCACTGTTGCAATAAAGCAGACTAGCGGATACGACTGGATCAGGGTTACAGTCCAGTTTGTCCCTAAGGGCACCGTGTATGCCAATACAGGGGTGCCTGAGCTTTCATGGTCTCCTCCGGAGGCAGTAAATGTAACGAATGGGTTGTTAAACAACACTGTAAGGTACATAAACATACCAATAACCTCAGGCCCCATTGCTGTAGGAACAAATATAACGGGTTCCATATGGGCCAAGTACCAGCTTGGGGAGGGTAAGGTCCAGTTCTACGCGAACATGTCCTCTGCGGTTATCCAGGTCAAGAGGGCATCCTGATCAGTAATGCATAATAATTAGGGGTGAATCATATGGCAAAGAAAAGCAGGGGAGGAAGGATGAACGCGGCTAAAATCCGAGCGGCAAAAGGGCACGGTGGAAAGGGCATGGTCAAGAACCGACCTGCAGGAAGGAGGATAATGAGAACCTAACGCCCAAAGCGGATAAAGCTGCGGCGTCTAATCGAAGCGCCGCAGTTTTCCATTTAATGGCGTGAGCGGCAAATTCCGCACTCCCCATCCTGGGGTTTCCTTCAGGGGTGGGATGAAAGCGAACCGCAGTGAGGCGTATAGACATGAATGACGGTGTAAGTTGTACAGAAGCGACAAGAGCATACACATTCAGAATCTATCGCCGTTTATCTGCGGAAGGATGCCACCGACATGTGATAAATTGCAAGCAGCAGAACACGAGAATCAGAATGCATTCCAAAATGCAGGCACAGCGCCACTAGAGAAATTGCCTTTTGAATTGCAGCAAGGCGAAAAGATCATCCGTGAACTAAAGCCGCAATTTCTAGGATTCATGCTAACCTCTTTATTTGGCAAATACGTGGGACTACTGTGCATCGTTGTCCTGGGATTCGTAGGAGTTCTTCTGTTCGGTGTGACAATCGGGGAATCTTCGATCGTGACTGCCATTGTAGCCTTACTAGTGCTTCTGATATCAATAAAACCCCTCATCGCATACGGAAAATCCTGGTACTGGATCACGACTCGCAGAGTCATAGGCAAGAGGGGGTTCATAGGGTATAACATCTATTCCATACCTCTGGAAAACATAACCGATCTTGTGCTAACCCGAACTCTGCTAGACAGAATCCTTGGAATATCCTCCCTAATGGTGGTTCCGATGGGCGGCGATTCATATGTGTCTAATGACTCTCCAGACAGAAAGACGCAAAATACCAATTTCTTTCCTGCGCTGCCGCAGAATGTCGCCAGAGAGCTGCAGCGGGTAATATTCAACTTACGCGATGAACTAAAGAAATCCCAAATCACTCCACACGCGCCTGGAGCGGATATACCCGGAAGTTCTGAAGCGCCGCAGCCGAAGAGCAATTTTCCAAGGGGCACGATATAAGCTGAAAAGTCCCTGGCAAAACATAAATACCAGCTTTACCGTACTCTTCCATGGCAAACGCAAAGTTCAGGTATCTCTCGCATACTGCAGACATAGAGTTCCTGGCATATGGCAAAGATACAAAATCGGCGATCGAAAACGCCGCCCTTGCGCTCTTAAGCATCATGCTGGACGTAAGAAAGATTAAAGCTGCAAGGGCAAAAACCAGCTCGATACGGATAGTCGAACACGCCGAGACGATAGAGAATCTCGTCTGGTTTGTCCTCCAGGACGTCCTCTCCAAAAGGGCATCGGAATATCTCAATGCGTACGCATTTGAGGTCGATCGGCTGATAAAATCGGGCAGCAAGTTCAAGCTTTCGGGAAGACTCCTTCATAAGAATTTGGAAGGCGACCATACAATTCTCGATGTAAAGGCAGTGACACCTCACGATCTCAAAGTTTTCAAGACAAAGACCGGATGCTCGATCACTGTCACTGTGGATGTATGATAGAAAAACAGACTGAAAAACATGGTTAAGTTCAATCCGACACTCCAGTAAAAATTAAAAGCAGAAAAAGTCTTTGGAGATGCGCTGCACCATCCCAAGCGCGGGAAGCTTATCCTCTGCTTCTGCGCAAGAGTATTCCCGGAAGGCGTAAATTCTGAGCTAACTGTGCGTCTCTGACAATGGCTAGCTTTTCAATTCCGCTAAACGTTGCCCTTCTGTTATCAGCTGACGTTTTTGCAGCTCCAATGCCTTTTCCGGTCCCTTCTTTTCCTGCTGCTGCTGTTGCTGTTGCTTTTGTTTTTTCCATTTTCACACCTTAGTATAATGTGCGAATAGCCCAATTCTTGGTCAGGTGAACAATATTACTGTAGCATTCATCGATTTAAACCATTCCTAGTCAAACATGTAATGATCTCCAACCAACCGTAGGCGTTCTGCGCCTAGATTAACCCCTAAGGTGGGCAAGACAACACAAGTACCTCTGATTGGAACGCGCAAGAGCATATTTTGATGTGCAATTTAGCACAGATCTTTCTATGGTAACACTGAACAGTGCTCTTTTTGAAAAAGGCTTGCGAGAAAGAACTAAACGAGAAGAGACCCTGACGCAATTCTTGAAGGCTATCCGGAAAATTTCAGATTTCTGGACGAAAAACCAGCCTAGGCAACTGCCAAGATATCTAAACGATATAACATGTCCATATACGATGCCATGTTTATGGTGACTGCATCAAATAATAATAATATCTAACTGGTGACACGCGATAATCATAAGACAACGAATTCCAGAAACTTCGGAATCAAGACAACCGAACCAGTATCAAGCAAGAATTCATCAGAACGAAGCCAGGAGAAGGTCTATAACGTTAGGTTATGATCGCTCGAAACTGTTGTCAAATTTTCTAACATTTCGAAAAGTATAAATATCTATTCCTACTAATTCTTACTTAACGATAAGAATGGAACTTGAGAGGAGTGTAGGCCCAAAAGGCCAAGTAGTAATACCTATGGACGTCAGGAAGAAGATGGGCATAAAGCCAGGTTCGGATGTGGTATTCGAGGTAGAGGATAGTAAAATTATTATAAAGAAGAAGCTTAGCCCAAGAGAATTCGTTGAGGATTTCGGGAATATACCAAAGAAACTCAAGAAGCCTCTCACAGCCCGCGAAATAAAGACCATAATAGAGGAAGAGTACGACGCGTAGGGGGAAACATGAAATATCTAGATGCAAATATCTTCCTATACTATATCCTCAACCCTGAATTAGACAAAAATGGCATTGCCGCCAAGTCGCTTTTAATCAAAGTTGCTGATGGCTCCATACAAGGGGCTACAAGTGTACTTACCTGGGACGAAATCGTATGGAGTGTCAAGAAAAAGGCAGGATTTGATATTGCAAAAACGGAAGGATCCAAATTCTTGGAATTTCCAAATCTTAAGCTATTAGATGTAAATGAAAGCATACTATCCAAATCCCAGAGTCTCATGGAGAAATACAACATGAAGCCAAGAGATGCTATTCATACTGCTTGCTGTGTAGAAAATGGCATAGAAGAGATAATAACTGATGATTCTGACTTTGACGGAATTGCAGGTTTAAAAAGAATAAAACTGGAACACGCATAAAACCCTGGGCTTTATGCAATCTTTTGTAAAAACGCAAAAGCCAGAAGAGGAAATTATAGGGGAACTGCGATAGTTTTTCGTATGTATACGTAATACCCTATTTACACGCATCGGGGATCACTTTGCGGTAAGGAAAGCTTTAACCTGGCTGTAATACTCTCTGAGAGAAAATTCGACAAACATCTTAGGTTTGTTCTGTTCAACTGAAATAGCTAAAGCATCAAAATATTCCTCCTTTCGAATCGAGATATTTATCAAAGGAAAGTTATTATCGAGTAATGTTTTATTAAATATTAATCTGCAAACCCGTTTGTTACCATCAAGAAATGGATGTATCTTATAAAGTTTGTAATGTGCCAAAGACGCTTTCTCTACTGGATTAAGATCGCTTGATTCATACCAGTTTAAGAACTCATCTAGTAATTTGCTAATCTTTGTATGTTCTGGTGGGCGATAAGCAAGTTCCGTTCCTCCTAAACTATGTTCTCCTTTGCGTTTTAGGTATACTTGCCTTTCTCTTAATTTGCCTGGTGTTTTATCCTTAAAGTTTGACATTATCATATCGTGTAATCTCAGCAAATACTGCTTGTCCAATCTATGATGTCTTTTTATGGATTCTACGGCACGAAGCATATTCCTGCTAATCTGTTCCTTCTCTGTAAGCCTAGCGCTTTTTTCAAAGGCATTCTTCACATCGATAAGGTCGACATCTACCTCTGCGGTTGTCCGCGTAGTCAATATAAACGACACTGTACTATCAGTATCATATCTTCTTCTGCCAAGTTCTCCAAGTGCCTGATATTTATGAGCAAATAACTTGCTAAATAATACAGTCTTAATAACGTCATCCTTGCTAAGTAATACTACTGAGTAATATCTACCCGAAAGTTTCTGTATTAATTCATTTTTAAATAAATTCTCTATCTGTGCCAGCTTCCTCTCCGTGGGTTTTGCCACTCCTATATATCTACT
>VFSW01015801.1_pt1 | contig 10348 bp, 8 predicted proteins | sample 5358111 | NCBI WGS metagenome assembly VFSW01 (sample SAMN11554181, study PRJNA540505) | mine drainage metagenome | isolation source: sediment from site ElyBrook_90M | place: USA: Ely Copper Mine, Vershire, VT | collected 2017
AAATGACGCATCGGGTGCCGGATCGAGCGAACCGCGCGGCCGCGATTGCGACGAGGTTGGCGTGGTCGAGGGCCGACAGCATCGCGTCGGGGGGCGCCCGACGGAGGTGGCGGATCAGCGCCGGCAACGCTCGCGCGACCCGTCCCCCGCCGAGTTCGACCACGCGCACCCCGGTCGCCACCTCATCGAGATAGGGACCGCGTGCGGCGGCGAGCGCCAGATCGACGTGCAGACCGGTCGCAGCGAACCGGTTGGCGAGCTCGACGAAGACTCGTTCCGCCCCGCCGCCCTCCAGCGACGGCAGGAACAACGCGATGCGTCCTGAGCCGTGCAGAGAACCGTTAGCCATCGAGCCAGGACTGGAACATCAAGTATGGCCAGATCCCGTCGACGCTGATCCGTCCCCCTTGCAGGAATCGGATCCAGCGACGCCTGACGAGTGATTCGTCGAACAGACCCTGGGCGCGCAAGCGCGTCGGGGCGAGGAGATCTTCGGCCCATTCTCGCAGCGGACCGCGAAGCCAAGGTCCCACCGGGATTCCGAAGCCCGCCTTCGGTCGATCGAGCAGGTTGGCCGGCAGGAATTTCGCCAGGATCATTTTCTGGAGATTCTTGTGCACGCCGACGCCCGAGCGCATCGGCTGAGGCAGGGTCCAGACGAATTCCACGACCCGGTGATCGAGCAAGGGAACACGGGTCTCGAGACCGACGGCCATCGCGGCCCGGTCGACCTTCACCAGGATGTCGTCGGGCAGGTAGGAAAGCGTGTCCTCGCGCATCATCAGGTCGAACAGGTTCTCGTCGACCCCGACGCCGGCGGTCCGCGGCACGTGTCCGAATGGCGCCGGCTCGACGCCAAGCACGCCGCTCGGTGCGCCGGCGTGATGCGACACCTGCACGACATAGCACTCTTGGGCGGTGCGCGCATCGAGGTAGGCAGCCCCTCGCCCCAGCCGCTCGGCGGAGCCGTTCGCGACCGGCACTGCGGCAGCGGCTCGCATCACGCGTCCGACGGCTCGACGCACGCCCTGCGGGGCGCGGCACAGTCTTGCCCAGAGACCCGCGGTGCGCCGGTACCGATCGTATCCGCCGAACAACTCGTCGCCACCGTCCCCGGAGAGCGCGACGGTGACCGACGATCGGGCGAGTTGCGCGACCAGATACGTCGGGATCGCGGAGCTGTCACCGAACGGCTCGTCATAGATCCTGGGGAGCAACGGGATCACGCGCTGCGCGTCCGACTCGCTCACGTAGCACTCCGTGTGCTGCGTGCCCAGACGGTCGGCCACCGCCTTCGCGGAGGGGGCTTCTTCGACCCCCTGGGTACGAAATCCGATCGTGAAGGTCCGCACCGTCATCGACGTCTGCGCGGCCATCAACGCAGTGACGAGGCTAGAGTCGATTCCCCCGGACAGGAACGCGCCCACTGACACGTCGGCGACGCTCTGCGAGGCCACCGAGCGGCGCAGCAGCCGCTCCAGCGTCACCGCCGCCTCACGCTCGTCGCCACGAAACGGCTCGCGACGAGCACGGTCGATCGCCTCGCCGAGCGACCAATAGGAATGAATCCGCGGCGATCCACCGGGGCTGTCCGCCGCGTTCACCTGCAAGACCGTCCCTGGCGGCAGTTTATGAATCCCACGGAAGATCGAATCCGGCCCGCGCACATACCCGTCCCGCACGTACTGATCGACGACTCGCCGATCGATCTCCCCGCGGAACGCCGGATGGGCCTTGAGCGCCTTGAGTTCGGATCCGAACAGGAACGCATCGCGCTGCCAGCCGTAATACAGCGGCTTTTCCCCGAGCCGGTCGCGGGCCAGCGACAGCACCCGGTGCCGCCGATCCCACAGCGCGAACGCGAACATCCCGACCGCTCGCTCCAGGGCAGCGTCCGGACCGTCGCGCTCGATCACGGCCAGCAGCGTCTCCGTATCGCGGTGGCCGCGCCAGCGGACGCCGGGCTCCACCCGTTCGAGGGCCTCGCGCATCTCGCGGTGATTGTAGATTTCCCCGTTGAGCGCGATCACGTACCGCTCGGTCGACGATTCCATGGGTTGATGCCCCGCCGCGGACAGATCCAGGATCGACAGCCGCCGGTGCCCGAGCGCGACGCCGACCTGCGGATCGATCCAGCAACCCGCGTCGTCCGGTCCTCGATGGTCCAACGTCGCGGCTTGGGATTCGACGATCCGGCGCGCTGCGTCGGCCGCGATGCCGCCCGGCCGGAAGAAGCCGGCTAGTCCGCACATCGATCGACCCTCCGGAGCGTCAATTCGTTGCAGCCCCAGCCGGCCGTCCGCACGCAATGGACAACCTCGAACCCGCGGGCGCCCAGGTAACTCTGCAGCGTCTCCAGGGACGCGAACTCGAACGGGAACCCGCCGATCCAGTCGATCTCGTCGTATTTCGCATTCATTCCGCGACCTGGTTTCGCCGGCCCGCGGCGCGCCCCACGGCTCCCCACGGACTTCGCGAACGCGGCGCTCCGCGTCAGCGTCGACACGGCGAACGCAAACGGTGCTCGTAGCCCGCGCGGCATCCCGTTATACGCGCTCTTGATCAACCACCAGACGTGGGACTTCCACCCTTGGTCGTTGTAGATCGCGATGACGAACCGTCCGGCCGACGGGTCGACGCAACGGATCGCATGCTCGATCGCCGACCACATCGCGCCCGTGTGGTGCAGAACGCCCCAGCTGTACACGACGTCGAATCGCCCGAGTCGTTCGATGTACGCACGATCCAGGACCGACCCCTCCTCGATGGTCCAGTCGGCGTCGTCCTGGAAATACCGTCGCTTCATCTCGCGCGTGCAGGCGACCGAATCCGGGTCGAAATCGAACGAATGGACCCGCGCCCCCAGACGGCGCGCCGCGAGGCTGAACAGGCCCGATCCGCTGCCGATGTCGAGAAAGCGCAGGCCCGCGAGGCTCCGCTGCCCGAGCGCATCCACAAGCGACTGCTCGGCGCTCTCGACGCCGCGAAGATCCAGCGTACGGAGGAACCTCGCCCAGTTCTCGCCGAACCCGAACCGCGTTCCCTGCTCGATTTCCTTACGTGCCGACATTCGGTCCACGCATGCCTCCGCTCGGTGGAATCACTGGTGGGTCGATCCCAGCAAGCACTGTTCCCATTGCCGCATGATCGGCCCCTGCGCGTAGCGCTCACGAACTCGCCGGGCCTCGTCGCCGAGCCGCCGCCTCGTGGCCTCGTCGGCAATCAACTCGCCCATGACCTCGGCCAACCGCTCCACGTTGCCCACCGGAACGAGGCGGCCGTTTCGGCCGTCCTCGATGAGCTCCGCCGGCCCGGAAGGGCAATCCGCGCTCACCACCGCCGCGCCCATCCCCATCGCTTCGAGCACGACGTTCGGGAAGCCCTCGAATCGAGACGGTTGCACCACGAGCCCTGCCCGCGCCCTCCAGGTCTCGACGTCCTTGGTCGGCGCGAGAAACTCCACCCGATCCGAGATGCCCGTGCGGCGCGCGAGCGCCTCCAGCGACTCCCTTTCCGGACCTGCGCCGATGAGCACGAGGCGCCAGATCGGAAATCGTCCGGCGAGCCTGGCGAATGCGGCGATCGAAAGGTCGAACCCCTTTTGGAAGGAGAGTCGACCGACCCCGAGCACCAAGGGTTCCCGGTCGCAGGCCACGTCCGGCAATGCTCGCAAGGCATTCGGAATGACGAGCGCCTTCGTCCCACAGGTTCTGCGAACCCACCGCGCGGCATCCATCGTTTGCGCGACGATCGCGCTCGCACGCCAATACGTCAGCGCCCGCAAGACACGCCACGGCCATCGAATCGTGGGGTTCTTGGCGCCGTTGACCCGTTCGGAGACCACCACGCGCGTTCGCAGGCCCGTGCAGGCGATCAAGGTCATCACGTTCGATATGTCGATGAAGCTCAGCACGGCAACGGGTCGGACCTCGGCGACCAACCGGCGCAGCACCCGCAGTCTCGCCCAGTACGCCCCGAGTCGCGTGCGCGCCGCCGGCGTTCCCGATTCGCCTTGCAACCAAACCCTCTTGACACCGGGTCTGAGCGTGAAGAAATCCTCCGTGTCGGGTCCGGACCAGGTCGCGAACGTCACCGCCCATCCGGCATCGCCCCAAAAATTGGCCATGTCCGATAGCGCGCGCTCTGCGCCGCCACCCGCCAGAGTGCCCGTGACCAGCACGATCGACGGCGACGCCCTAGTGCTCATGCGAGGAGAGGACGTCTTCGGAGTGCTCGAATCGCTGCAGGAGCGCCGCGCTGACTCCGATCGTCGCGAGCAGGTACACGTTGTACTCCATCGTGCCCGACAGCGAAATGAACGCGTAACACACCAGCGCGGCGAGCATCACCGCGCGCGGCGCGCCAGGCACGCGCCGATCGTCCCGAATCAATCGCCAAGTCAGGCTGCCGAACATGCCGTAGAAGAGGGAAATCCCGATGAGGCCCGTGTTGTAGAGAAGGTCGATCGGCGTCGAATGGGAGGTGATTCCGTAGTCGGCACGAAAGGCCTCTGGCCCGTAACCGAAGATCGGGTTCAGTTCCCAGCCCTCGAGCCCGGCCCGCTCCCAGAATTCCCGCTCGTTGAACGCCGAATAGCCCGGCAAGTTCTCGCGAGCCTCCAACACCTCGACGCCGAGTTCGATGCGCTGGACGCCTCGATCGAGCGCATCACGCGCACGCTGGTTCCACACGAACAGCATGGCGATCGCCCCGCCGAAAAGCAGCAGCACGCCCACCCGGCGCTTGAGCGCCCGCCGAAACGTCCGGTGGTACATCAGCGCGGCGGCGCAGCCACCGAGCGCGATCCCGAGATTCGTCTTGATCGACGTCGTCGCGACGACCAGCAGAAACACGACCGACGCGACCGCGAGCCAGACCGTGATATGGCGCCGATATTGGCCGTACAAGATCACGAGGAACAGGCCGAACGCGTACATCGCGGCGATCGCGTTGTAGGAAAACCCTTTTGGGTAATGCAGCGGAAACCGGGTCGTCATCGTGTAGCCGAGCGCGGCGGCGATGAAGCCGTACACCAGTCCGCCGAGCGCCGCCGTCTGATCGTGGAACCGAACCAGTGAACCCGCGAGCACGGCCACCAGCAAACAGGAAGCGGCCGGCACGAGCGTGTTCGCCGACAGCGGCATGTCCCGCGTCCACAGCAATGCGAGGAGCATGTAGCTCAGGAATGCCGCATACAACGACAATTCCCGGCACCAGAATATCCTCGGACGCATCATGGCGTGCGCCCCTAGCAGCAATACCGCGATCGCGCCCAGATGTGTCGCGCGAAGTGCGTGCGAAAAGGCGCTCCCCGGCGCGATGATGCCGACGGCGAAGGCGAGCGCGAACGAGGCCGCCCGCTCCACGGTGAGTCGGGTGCTCGGCACCCCATCACCCGGGTGCAACTCCGACCGTGCGGCATCGACCGGCGTCACGATCCCTCCACGCCACGGGTCGCGATCACGCGCGCCGGGACGCCCGCTACCGTCGAGTGCGCGGGCACGGGCCTCGTGACGACGCTGCCGGCGGCGACGATCGAGTTGCGCCCGATGGTCACGCCGTCGAGGATCACGGCGCTCGCGCCGATCCAGACGTTGTCTTCCACTCGGACCCCGCGACCCGTGACCCCGGATTGGTGAAATGGCTCTCCAGCCCGCGAGACCACGTGGTTCGCCGACACGATCACGGTGTGGGCGGCGATGCGCACGCCGCATCCGATGTGCACGCCCCCGTATCCGTAGATGATCGCGAAAGGATTCAAGCTGCAATCATCCCCCACGCGGATCACGCCGCCGTAAGTCAGCATCATCGCGTAGGGGTGGATTTCGCAATTCTTGCCGATACTGATCGCGCCGCCGCCACGGTCGCTCAGCCGCGCGCGGTGTGCGATCCAGGTCGACGGGTGGACCGTGATCGATCGCCCCGCGAATCGCAACGCGCGCGTCCAGCGCCGCATCCGCAACAACACGCGGCGCTTCCACGCGACGGGGATCATGTCCGCACCGCGCTCTTCGGCGACGTGTCACGTTCTTCCGATCGCAACCACGTCGCGAGACATTCGAACAACCCGACGAGGCCGGCGATGTTGCCGTCGGTCGGACGTTGGGTCCAATCATTGTAGGCGGCCGGAGCGAACGGTCTGAGATAGTCGCAGTACGCGGCCAGGATCCGCTCGCGCGACGGGATCGGTAGTGCCAGCGCTCGTCGAACCGTCGCCGGCAGCTCCGTAAGGCGTCCGATCGGTACGACGCTCGGAAACAGCGCGATCGGGGAGTCGCCGAGGGAAATCACCGGTTTCCCGATCAAGGCTGCCTCGAGGCCGATCGTGCCCTGGATCGAGAAGACCAATGCCGCCGACTCGATGAGCCGTCGCGCATCCGCGGACGGGGCCACGAGTTCCACCCCTGGGAGCGCGCGCATATGATCCAATTCAGCCCGTCCGTAGTTCGACACGTCGCTCTTGTGAATTTTCACGAGCAACCGGTGGGTCGGCGGGAGCGAGCGCGCGAGCAGCTCGATCACCCAGAATTGATTGCTGAAGAACGGCGCCAACACGTCGATCGATGACTCCGGCTGCGTATGCAATCCGAAGAACACATAAGGACCCGGGGGTGGCTCGACGCGCAAGGGCACCGCGGCCAGGGCCTTCCGTGCCGCAGCGGCGCGCCGTTGCCGCCGGATCGCGGCGAACGGATCGTAATCGCCCGGCTCGACGACGAATCGCAGGTAGGATCGGCGCGGCCACTTGCCGGCGATTCGCAGTGCATTCTTGGTTCGCCGAGGGAGGTTCCGCGCACGATCGAGGAAGCCTCGCCGCACGGGCGCGATGTACGCTGGCACGCGCAGTCGCCGCGCGCGAAACTCCTCGAGAGCGGACTCGGCGGTCGTCGAAACGTTCCACAAATGCCCGGTATCGAGCGGTACGCGAGCCGCCGGTGACATCGTCGTGCAAAAACTGGCCAGCCCCGAGGGGATCACACTGAAGTTCAACGCGAACCAGGGAATGTTCAGTTTTCTCGCAACGGCCAATCCCAAGCCACCGTGCAGCGAGTCGAACCCTCCAATGACGGCCTCCGGTTGCATTTCCTCGTAGAACGAGATCAACCTCCGCGCGAGGAACGTGCAATAGCTGCGCACCGAGTGATAGTCCAACTTCGAGACGATTCGATCCCCGAGAATCATGTTGTGCAGGGTCGGCACGCCCTCGCGCTCGAATGATGCGAGGAACTGGTCATCCGGGTCCGGCATCCGACTCACCGGCGCTGGAGAGAAGAACCGCGCGTTGGCCGGCACTCCACCGCCTCTCCAATCTCCCGGGTGGAGACTCGGTTCCATCAGGTGGGTGAAACGAATGCCGCCGGCCCGAGCGATGCGCTCCCAGAGATTTTCGATCAGAATTTGCGAGGTCCCTACGGTCGCGATATGCATCGATCCCTCACCGCTCAAATCGACCGGCCGTTCATATCGACGATCTCGTCCGCCCAGCCCATCGCCGTCACGCGTGGGAGGATCTCGCGGACGAACGACGACGCGATCACCAGCAACGGTCTGTCCGCCGGGCGGAAGTTGCGAGCCGACAGCGCCTCTTCCGGACTCACGATTTCTCGAGTGCAGCCGGGGAACACGAGTCCGACCTTGTTCGGATTGCCGTCGGTCCAATAGTCCGGCTCACGCCCTATCGACCGCACGATCCCGATGGCCGCGGACCCCGCGCCCCAAAACACCAGCGGTCTTCCGTCGACCAGCCACCGAAGGTGACCACGCAGCGCGTCAACCGCCGCCTGCAAGCCCTCGAAGCGCACGTTCGGGTCGCAGGAAACTGATCCTCCCGGTTCACAGCGCGCGAAAACCGCGATCAAGTTCCCGTCATCCGTGACCCGATCGCGAACGAGTTGCCAGCCGAATCGGCGTGCCAGTCGCGCGAGCGACCGCTTGGAGAAGACGTGAATGTGCTCGACGTGGAACGGCGCGAGAGAACCCCTCCCGGCATGGTGTTCGAGGCTCGGCGTTTCGAGGACGAGCGTCGCATCACGGCTCGTTACCGACTCGATACCCGCGAAGAAGCCATCGAAATCGAACAGGTGCTCGATCACGTGCCGGGACAATGCGATTTCCACCGCGCACGGCAAGGAATCGCGCGCATGTCGATCGAAGAACTTTTCGTATACCGTCAGTCCCCGTTGCCGCGCGACCGACGCGTTGGTCGCGTTCGGCTCGAACGCGAACGCCCTCGTCGCTTCCATTCGCCGCGTCAGTGCGAGCAGAACGTCGCCATCGGATGCGCCGATTTCGAGCAAGGCGCCGCGACGTGCCAGCACGCCGAAATCATCCATCGCACGAAGGAATTCGTCGCGGAATTGGATCGCCATACCGCCCGGCGCCGGCGTGTAATAGTGATTTCGATAGATGCTCTCGAGCAACTCGGGGACGAATTCGCGCTGCCAGGCATGTCCGCATGCCTCGCACTGCGCCCATTCGAGATCCACCGAGAACGGACCGGGAACCGGCTCCGACGCCGCCACCGGATGTTGATAAATCGGCTGGCTTTCGAGAAAGAGCAGCGGCAGTGCACCGCCTCCACACACCGGGCACCGGCTCATGTGCGTCACGTCGTGGACCGTCACTCCACGTCCTCCCAGGACAGCGGTTGACCCCGGACGAGATCGCGCCGGGCGCGGCGACCGAACACTCGTCCGATCGCACGCGGCGGAAGCCCGCAACCGGGGCGTATCGCCCGGACGTTGTCGGGTCCGAACGTCTCGCCCGCACGGATCGGCGAAACGACGAACAGCGAGCGGGCGTGGTCCACCCCCGTGCGATCGGCGCGTTCCAGCACGCGCGCGTCGCCGATCGCCTCCCACGCGCGCCTCGCATCCCGGATCAGCGCACCGAGTTCATCCGGTTCGAGCGAGAACGCCGCATCGGGCCCGCCGTCCGCCCTCGACTCCGTGAAGTGCTTTTCGATGACCGACGCGCCCCGGGCGATCGCGACCACGGACGCGAGGTTGTCCAGGCTGTGATCCGACAATCCGACGACACACCCGAATTCGGCGAGCCGATCGATCGCGGCCAGGTGCATGGCTTCGGCTTTCGCCGGATACTGGGACACGCAATGCAGCAAAGCGATCTGCTGGCAACCCCCATTGCGCAGGACGCGGAGCGTCTCTTCGATATCGGGCAGTCGTGCGATGCCGGTCGAAACGATCACGGGTCGTCCCGTCGCGGCCACCGCCCGCAACAGCGGGTCGTCGCAGATCTCGAACGACGCGATCTTGTACGCAGGACAATTCAGAGCAGCCAAGAGATCCACGGCGCGCTCATCGAACGGGGAGCTGAAGATCGTGATCCCGCAGTCCCGCGCCGCGCGAAAGAGCTGTTCCGTGTATTCGACGGGCAAACCGATTTCTCGATACAGCTGGTAGTAATTCCGCCCCTCCCACGGGGGCGATCGGATGATGAACTCCGGTCGATCGGAGTCGATCGTCAACGCGTCCGCATCGTACGTCTGAATCTTCACCGCGTCTGCGCCGCTGCGCGCGGCGATATCGATCAAGCGGCACGCACGATCGACTTCACCGAGGTGATTGTTCGAAATCTCGGCGATCACGTAAGGCGGTTGACCCGGGCCGATGAGGCGGCCGTCAATCTGCATCATTCGAACTCCTGAATCGAAACTCCAGGTACCGCGCATTTCCAGCCTCCGCAAATCGCGCATCGACCGGATCGTCACCGACGTAGACGATCGATCGGTCTTGACGCCAGTCGCTCAACTGCGTCCACGCCCAGGCGGATGGCTTTTGTCGATCGGGCAGGTCCGGCCCGCAAAAGATCGTTCGGTCGAACACCCCGTCCAGCCCCATCGCCGCACACTTGCCCGCCTGTACACGCGCCTCGCCGTTGCTCACCAGCGCCAGCCGCTTCCCCGACTCTCGCAGTGCGACCAGGTGTCGCCGCAAACTCTGGGCCGTGTGCAAGTCGATCGGCGGGTGGGCGTGAAAACGTCGCAGACATTCTCCGCCCCAGTGGATCGGCAGCCCGTGCTCGCGCAACAAGTCGTCGAACAGACCCGGACGGTGCCGCTCGGATTCCCGCCGGCGCCACAATTGGGTCTCGATCGCGGTCAAGGGTTTCCCGCTCGCGGTTCTGAGCCATTCGGCCACCGCCGCGAGCGCCGGCCTCTCGAAGTCCCGGGTGTCATAGATCGTACCGTCCAGGTCGAACACGATGCGTTCCGCCGCGCCGATTTCCTCGATCAAGTGATCGATACGCGACGCCCGACCGCATCGAGGGGATTCCGCGCTCACGTCGGCACAGTCTCCGCCAACTCTTGCCAATATCGCCAGCCGCG
>VFSW01015802.1_pt1 | contig 10347 bp, 13 predicted proteins | sample 5358111 | NCBI WGS metagenome assembly VFSW01 (sample SAMN11554181, study PRJNA540505) | mine drainage metagenome | isolation source: sediment from site ElyBrook_90M | place: USA: Ely Copper Mine, Vershire, VT | collected 2017
GGGGCCCGCCCGGGGCTAAGCGGGCGGCGTGAGGCTGGTCGGCTTGGGCTACCGCGCCTAGCGCCGCTGCGACGCGGTGGATTGCGCGGCCGCGGGCGCCGAGGCGGCCCGCCGGGCCCTGGCCGCGATCGGCGCGCGCCGCGCCCGCGCTGGCCGGCGCGCGGTGCTCTTCGAGCCGTGGGTCTCCGGCGAGTTCCTCGAGGTCCTGGCGGGGCTGCTGTCCGCCGAGGAGGTCCAGGGCGGGCGCTCCCTGCTCGCGGGCCGGATGGGCGCCGCGATCGCGTCGCCGCTCGTGACCCTGCGCGACGATCCGCGCCGGCTCGGGGGAAGCGCGAGCGCGCGCTTCGACGACGAGGGCGTGCCGACGCGCGACAAGGCCCTCGTCGAGCGCGGGGTCCTGCGCGCGCTGCTCCACGATGCGGCCACCGCGGCGCGCGAGAAGACGGCGTCCAACGGCTGCGGCTACCGCGACGACTGGAGCGGCCTGCCCGGCCCCGGCACGTCCAACTTTTTCCTGGCGCCGGGCTCCCTCACGCGCGAGAAGCTCGTCGCGGACACCCGCGACGGCCTGCTCGTGCTCGAAGTCCTGGGCATGCACATGGTGGATCCCGTCTCCGGCGAGTTCTCGGTCGGAATCTCCGGCCTCGAGATTTCCAAAGGCGCCCTCGGCCGTCCCTTCAAGGGCGCGATGCTCTCGGGAAACCTCCTCGATCTCCTCGCCCGCGTGGACGCGGTCGCCGACGACCTCGTCTTCCACGGCTCCTTCGGCTCCCCGACCTTCCGCGTCTCCTCCCTCGACGTCGCTTGAAAGGCTTGTTGACTCAGCTCGACCAGTAGTCGCGCAGGCCGCGTTCGAGGCGGGTTTCGGAGTCGGTGGGCGGCTGGCGACGCAGGACGTCGAGGAGGCGGCGCAGGCCGCGCTCCTGGTCCGCGCTCAGGTTGAAGTGCAGGCCGAAGTGGCGCGCGGCGGGCGCTTTCGGGGCGCCGCGCGGGCCCTCGCGCACGACGCGGAACGGCAGCTCGAGCGGGCCGTCCGCGCCCGCGATGACGAGGCGGTACGGCGTGCCGCGCTGAAGCTCGCCCTCGAAGCGCAGGTAGGCGCCGGCCAGGCTGGCGTCGAGAACGCGGCCCTCGCCGAGGCGGCGGCCCGCGCTGGCGCCCATGAAGATCTCGACGGCGCGGTCGCAGCGGATGCGGGCGTGCGAGCGGCGAAACACATCGGCCATGGAGCGATCATAGCTTACTGGAGTTACGAGCGTGTTTCGGCCGCTCAGCTGGACGACGAGGTGTAGCGCGCCACGCCGTCGCGCCAGAAGCGGGCGGCCAGGGCGAGAAAGACGGCGGTCAGCGCGAAGGCGTACGCGGCCCAAGCGGGGGACAGAAGCCCGAGCGCCGCCTTGGACGGGAACGACGTCATGACCGCGATGGGGATGCCGACGGTGAGCGCCCAGCGCACGGCGGGCGAATACACGTCGACGGGAAACTTTCCCATGAACATGAGGTCGCGGTAGATCCAGATGGCGTTCTCCATCTCCTGCGTGCGCACGGCGAGCGCGGCGACGGCGACGTGCAGCGAGAAGACGAGGGCGATGCCGTTGGCGACGAGGGCGGCGTAGGCGGCGCAGCGCCCCCAGCCGAGCGGAGGCAGGCGCGCGAAGACCATGGCGATCATGACGAGAACGGGGATCAGCGTCACGATGTCGAGGAAGTCCACGTTCGCGCAGACGAGGCGAAACAAGGGCGAGCAGGGCTGGACCAGGTAGAAATCGAATTCGCCCTCGCTGACGACGCGGCGCGCGCCGTATACGCCGCGGAACAGGAACTGGGCGGTCATGTCGACGACGTTGAAGGTCAGGAAGAACAGCGCGGTCTCGACGAGGTTGTAGCCGGCGACGGTCTCGACGTGGTTGAAGACGGCGGCGACGAAGGCGAAGAAGAACAGCAGGCGGATCATCTTGCCGAGCAGGAAGCCGAACGAGCCCAGGCGGTAGGTGAGCTGGGCCTGCAGGGACATCGAGGCGGTGCGGGTCCAGACGCGGGCGTACTTGCGCAGGACCGCGGTCATCCGCCCTCCGCGGCGTAGGACCGCACGCCGACGCGCCAGACGGAGAGCGCGGCGGCCGCGAACACGGCGAGCCAGGCCGCTTCGACGGTCAGCACGCGCGCGGCCTCGCCGAGGGAGACCTTCTCCAAGAATATGCGCGCGGGGAAATAGACCAGATACGGGAAAGGCGTGGCGGACAGCAGGCGGCGCAGGGCGTCGGGCAGGACGTCGAGCGGGAAGAAGGCGCCGGCGGCGAACTGGAGGAACAGCTCGAAGCAGAAGAGCGGGCCGCCGGACTCGGAGGTCCAGAAGGCCAGCGAGCTGACGAGGAACTCCATGAAGAAGAATATCAGGGAGCCGAGACCGGCCGAGGCGGCGAAGAGGAGCCAGGTCGAGGCGCGCGCCGGCAGGAACAGGCCGCCGCCGATGAGGAAGGCGAGCAGGGAGACCTCGACGACGGCCGAGGCGGCGTGGACGGTCTTCTGCGCGAGGTCGAGGGCGAGGGCGTAGCCGTGATAGCTGAGGGGGCGCACGAGATACGACGAGATCTTGCCGCTCGAGATCTCCTGGACGAGCAGCCAGCCGCGCCCGGTGAACACGAGCGAGCGCAGGACGTTGATGGCGAGCACGTAGGCCAGCATCTCGGAGCGCGTGTAGCCCATGAAGGACGGCTTGCCGCCGAGGAGCGCGTTCCAGAACGAGTACAGGCTCAGGACGACGGCGAAGCCCCCGATGCGGTCCAGGATCAGCGTCGACCGGCGCTGGAGCGTCTCCTGGAGGGAGATGGAGTAGGCGACGAGGTACTTCTTCACGAGTTCGAGAACAGGCGGCGGACGATGTCGTCGATGTCCACCTCCTCGACGTCGAGGTCCGCGACGGGGTACGAGCGCAGGAGCGCGGCGGCGCTGGCGGGGACCTTCTCGCGCGGGACCTCGAGCGTGGCGACGAGGTCGTCCACGGAGACCACCGCGCCCAAGGTCTTGAGATCCTCGGCCGCGACCGCCGTCTTGAAGCGCACGCGCACGATCTTGTGGTCGGCGTAGCGCTCGACCAGGCGGTCGAGGAGGCCGTCGTAAAGGATGCGGCCCCGCTCGATGACGATGACGCGGCGGCAGAGCTCGACGACGTCGGTCATGTTGTGGCTGGTCAGCATGATCGTGGCGCCGGCGCGCTTGTTGTAGGCCTTCACGAACTCGCGGACCTTCTTCTGCATGACCACGTCGAGGCCGATGGTGGGCTCGTCGAGCAGGAGCAGGCGCGGCCGGTGCAGGAGGGCGGCGGCCATCTCGGCGCGCATGCGCTGGCCGAGCGAGAGCTTTTTCACCGGGACGCTCAGGCACTGGCTCAGGTCCAGAAGCTCGACGAGCTCGTCGAGGCTGCGCCGGAAATCGGGCTCGGGGATGCCGTAGATCGCCTGGTTGAGGCGGAAGGTCTCGTAGGCGGGGATCTCCCACCACAGCTGGGTGCGCTGGCCCATCACGAGCGAAAGCTTCTTCTGGAACGCGGCCTCGCGCTTCCACGGCACGTGGCCGAGCGCGAGGGCCGCTCCGGAGGTGGGCGTGAGCAGGCCGGACAGCATCTTGAGCGTGGTGGTCTTGCCGGCGCCGTTGGCGCCGAGGAAGCCGACGAGCTCGCCTTCCTCGATCTCGAACGAAACCCCGTCCACCGCGCGCGTGTCCTTGTATTCCCGGTCGAACAGCGACTTGATGCCGCCCCACAGGCCCGGCTCCTTGACCGGGGAGCGGTAGTCCTTGGCGAGGCCCTTCACGTCCAGCGCGAGCTTTTTCATCGCACCTCAGCGTAGCTTTTTGTGCGGGCGTCCCACACGCTTTCCGCGCGGACGCCTGCGCTCGGGGAAGCGGGCGTCAAAAGGCCCCTTCCCGGTCGCACCGGAAAGGGGCCTCGTGCGTCGACGGAACGGATTACTTCAGTTCGATCTGCGAGACCTCGGCCTTCTCCTTCTCCATGCGGTAGGACACGCGCACCTTGGCGCCGGCGGCCACGTCGGACAGCGCCGCGCCGGCCTTGCCCTTGAGGACCTTCACGCCGTCCGGAAGCGGGAAGCTGCGGGTCTTGCCGTTGGGCTGGGTCAGGATCATCGTGTGCGACGCCGCGTCGACGCTCTTGACCACGCCGGTGTAGTGGCGAACGCGATCCGGGTCCAGCGTGTTCTTGATGGCGCGATCGACGTGCTCGGCGTCCTTCTTGAGGTCGTGCATCAGACCCTGGCTGGGCGCCGGGGTCGGAGCGGGCGTCGCGGCCGCCGGAGCGGCGGCGGGGGCCGGCGCGGGCGTCGTTGGAGCGGCGACGGGCGCCGCCGGCGCGGCGGCGGGCGCGGTTTGGTCGTTCGCGGGCGGGTTCTGGGCGGCGACCAAGCTCGGGACGGCGAGGGCCGAGCCGAGGGCGAGGATGCGGACGAGCGTCGTGTTGCGAATATTCATTCGGATGTCTCCTGGACGTCGTTTCGGTCTTGCGCCGGGAGCGCGGCGGCCTGACTCCCGGCGTCGAGGCATCTTACGTCAATCGCGCGGGCGAGGGCGTTCAAATTCCGATCAAATCTTGCGCGGGCTATTCCCCGGGCTTCGTCAGCCGTGACGGCCCATCTCGCCGATGTAGGAGAGCGTCTTGAGGCCGTCCATGCGGTCGAGATAGACCAGGCCGTTGAGATGATCGGTCTCATGCTGGATCACGCGCGCGGGGAAGTCCTCGTACACGCGCTTGAAGCTCTTGCCGTCGAGGCCCAGGCCGGAAAGCTCCAGCTTCTTGTGGCGCGTCACCATGCCGCGCAGGTCCGGCACGGAGAGGCAGCCTTCCCAGTCGTCGACGGTCTCGCCGCCGATCGGCGCGATCACGGGGTTGAAGACGACCGTCAGCTCGATGCCGTCGGGGTGGCGCTTCGTGCCTTTGGGCAGGCCCATGACGAAGACCGCCAGGTCCTCTCCGGCCTGGTTTCCGGCCAGGCCCACGCCGTCGTACTCGTCCATGGTGACGGCCATCTCGCGCACGAGACGCTGGACGTCCGCGGCGCGGACTTCGTCCGCCTTCAGCCGCCGCACGACTTTGCGCAGGACGGGGTGGCCGAGCAAAGTGACTTTTCGAATGCCGGTGCCGACGATCATGTTTTTATTCTGCCATATCCGGCTTGCGGGCGTCACGCCGGCGCGTCTTGACGCGGCCCAGGCGCCAGCCCGCCCAAGCGACGCCCATCGAGATCAGGAGCCAATCGAAGCGCGCCGGCTCTTGAAGGTGGAAGCGCTGGTCGAGCGCGTTGAGGACGGGGAGGAAATTGATTCCGACGAGCGTCGCGGCCGGGCCGAGAGCGAGAACGCGGGCGCCGACGAAGCCGAGCAGCAGCGGGCACAGCCCGACGGAGACGAGCAGCGCGAGGACGAAGGTGTTGGGAATGGAGGTCGCCCCCACGCCGAGCGCGAGGAGGAACGCCAGCGCCCCGAGGCCGACCGTTTTCGCCGCCGTTTTGAGCCAGGACATGGCCTCAGATTAGCTTTTCCGGCAGGGACGGGGGAACGGCGTGAATTTAATATGATGACCCCATGACCCCGGACTTCACGAAGGATCTGGACCGCATCCGCGCGGGCATCGACGGCGTGGACAACGGCATCGTCGAGCTCCTCGCCAAGCGGCGCGCGCTCGCGATCGAGCTCGCGAAGATCAAGAAGACCATGAACGTCCCGATCTACGACCGCCAGCGCGAGCAGGCCCTCGTCGACCGCGTGAAGAAATGGGGCGTCGAGCACGAGCTCAACGAGGAGTTCGTCGAGGTCGTGTTCCGCCTCATCGTCATGAACTCGAAGGAAGTGCAGTACCATGAAGTTTTCTAGCCGTACCCGCGCCGCCGCCGAATCGGCGACGCTGAGGCTGTCGGCCGAGGCCGCGCGCCTGCGCGCCGAGGGCGCCGACATCGTGCGCTTTCTGGAAGGCGAGCCGGATCTCCCCGTGCCGGAGCCCGTGCTGCGCGCCACCGAGGCCGCCCTGCGCTCCGGCCGCACGCGCTACTCGGCCTCGACCGGCTTGGCCGAGTTGAAGGCCGCGATCTCCCGCAAGCTGCGCGACGAGAACGGAGTTCCGGCCGCGCCGGAGAACATCCTCGTCGCCAACGGGGCCAAGCAGGCCATCTACGAGACGCTCCAGGCGCTGTGCGACCCCGGAGACGAAGTTCTCATCCCGTCGCCCTGTTGGGTGACTTTCCCCGAGTCGGTCAAGCTCGCGGGCGCGACGCCGGTCCTCGTCGACACGGACGCGTCGCATCGGCTCGACATCGAGGCGCTCGAGAAGGCCGTCACCGCCAGGACCCGCGCGATCATCCTCAACACGCCGAACAACCCCACCGGCGCGGTCTACTCGGAGGCGTCCCTGCGCGCCGTCGCGGCCCTGGCGATCCGCCGCGACCTGACGATCATCTCCGACGAGGCCTACGAGAGTCTCGTCTACGACGGCGCGCGCCATTTCAGCGCCGCCGCGCTCGGCCCGGAGGCGGCCGCGCGCACGGTCACGATCCAGACTTTTTCCAAGAGCTTCGCGATGACCGGCTATCGCGTCGGCTACGCGGCCGGCCCGGCCGACTTCATCCAAGCCGCGGGCCGCGTCCACGGCCACCTGACTGGAAACGTCTGCACCTTCGCCCAGCTCGGCGCCGTCGCCGCGCTGGACCTGGGCGCCGCGCACCGCGAGGCCTGGCGCGCCGCGCACCAGAAGCGGCGCGATCTCGCCTTCGAGCTCGGCTCGCGCCTGTTCGGCGGCGCGAAGCCCGCGGGCGGCCTCTTCTTTTTTGCCGACGCGCGCCGACATCTGGGCGGCAAGCTCAAGGATTCGGAGGCGCTCGCGCGCCATCTTCTCGCGCAGGGCCGCGTCGCGGTCGTCCCGGGCTCGGCCTTCGGCCGCGAGGGCTTCCTGCGCCTGAGCTTCTCGTCGCCGGAGGCCGTCCTGCGCGAGGGCTTCGCGCGGATGGAGAAGGTCCTGTGACCGTCGGCCTGATCGGCTTCGGGCGCATCGGCCGCCTGCTGACGCGCCATTTCGCGCGCGACGCGAGGATCTTCGTCTTCGACCCGAAGCCCGACGCGCGCGCGGTCCGCGCCGCGGGCGCGATCCCCGCGACGCTGGCCGAGGCCTGCGCCCAGGACGTCGTCGTGCTGTGCGTGCCGATGGCGGCGTTCGAGGAGGTGACGCGGCGCGTCGCGCCCTTGCTCCGGACGGGGGCTCTCGTCGTCGACGCGTGCTCGGTCAAGGAGCATCCCGTGCGCGCGATGAAGCGCCATCTGCCGAAGAGCGCGAGCCTCCTCGCGACGCACCCGAACTTCGGACCCGACAGCGCGGCGGATTCGCTGAAGGGGCGCAAGATCGTCCTCTGCAAGGTCCGCATGAAGGACGCGGACTACCGCCGGGCCAAGCGCTTCCTCCGGAAAAAGGGATTGGACGTCGTCGAGATGACGCCGCGCGAGCACGACCGGCGCATGGCGTCGTCTCTGGTGCTGACGCACTTCATCGGCCGCAGCCTCGTCGCCTACGGGGCCAGGCCGACCGGCGTGGACACCGAGGGCTACAAGCGCCTGCTGCGGATTCTCGAAACGACGCAGAACGACTCGTGGCAGCTGTTCGACGACATGAACCGCTTCAACGCCTTCGCCGCGCCCATGCGCCGGCGGCTGCTCGCCGCGATGCGCGCGACCGATCGCCGGGTGCGGCGTTGAAGATCGCCTTCCAGGGCGTGCGCGGCGCCTACAGCGAGGCGGCGCTCCTGAAGCATTTCGGCGCGGACGTGGAGGCCGCCGGCTTCCCGTTCAGCGAGCAGGTGTTCGACGCGGTCGAGCAGGGGCGCGCCGACGCGGGCTTCGTGCCCGTCGAGAACAGCATCGCGGGCTCCGTGGGCGTCAACACCGATCTCCTGCTCGAGAGGAAGGTCTTCGCGATCGCCGAGTCTTATCTCCCGATCGAACACTGCCTCCTCGGCCCGCCGGGGGCGCGCCTCGAGGACGTCAAGACCGTGCGCTCGCACCCGGTCGCGCTGGCCCAGTGCCGCGACTTCCTGAACGGACGCGGCCTCGTCGCCGTGCCGGAGTACGACACCGCGGGCTCGGCCGAGCTCGTCGCCGGCCGCGGGACTCCGGGCGAGGCCGCGATCGCGTCGCGCCGCTGCGCGCAAGTCTACGGACTGACCGTGCTCGCGGACCGCATCCAGAGCGCGGCCGTCAACATCACGCGCTTTCTCGCCTTCGTGCGCGAGGGGGCCGTCCCGGCCGGCCTCAAGCGCGGGAAGACGAGCCTGGCTTTCTCCGTTCATCACCATCCCGGCGCGCTGCTCGAGTGCCTCAAGCTGTTCGCCGATCACGCGATCAACCTGACCAAGCTCGAGTCGCGCCCGATCCCGGCGGACCCGTTCGAGTACTCCTTCTTCGTCGACTTCCTCGGCGGCTCCGACGCCGCCGCCGTCCAGGCCGCGCTCGCCGAACTGGGCCGCAGCGCGCGGCACGTCAAGGTGCTGGGCAGCTACCCGCTCGCCGAGCGGCCGAAGACGGCCTGAGGCCCGTGAACAGGACCGGCGCTCTGATCCCCTCGCTGTACGCCCTGATCTGCCTGATCTGGGGCTCGACCTGGCTCGTCATCAAGATCGGCCTGATCGGCGTGCCCCCGTTCCTGGCCGCGGGCCTGCGCTTCACTCTGGCCTCGGCCGTGCTGTTCGCTCTGATCGCCCGGCGCGGGGAGAAGGTCCGGCTCGATCGCGACGGCTGGATCTGCGTCCTCTCCTGCGGTCTGCTCAGCTTCTTTTTGTCCTACGCGTGCGTGTACTGGGCCGAGCAGTACATCTCGAGCGGCTTGGCGGCGATCCTTTACTGCCTGATGCCGCTCGTCACCGCTCTGCTCAGCCGCTTTTGGACGCGCTCGGAGACGCTGACCGGGCGCAAGATCGGCGGCATCCTGGTCGCGATGGCGGGGACCTCCGCGCTGTTCTGGCCCGGCGCGGGCGTCTCGCGCGCGGAGCTCGCGGGCACGGCCGTCGCGCTGCTCTCGGTCGTCGCGGCCGCGGTGAATCTCGTGACGGTCAAGCGCCACGGCCGTCATGTCGACATCTACGCGATGAACGCCTTCGGCATGGCGATCGGATCCGTCCTGCTCCTGACGCTGAGCGCTCTCGTCGAGTCGCGCGCCTCGGTCGCTTGGAGCCGCGGCAACGTCCTGGCGATCGTCTACCTCGCGCTCGCCGGCTCGGTGACGACCTTCCTGTCCTACTATTATCTCGTGAAGGTCATGGAGGCGACGAAGCTGAGCCTGATCACGCTGATCTTCCCGATCGTGGCCGTCGCGCTCGGACGCGTCTTCCTGCGCGAGAGCCTTCCGGCCGGCGCCTGGTCCGGCACGGCGGCCGTGCTGGCCGGCGTGGCGATCGCTATCGTGCCCGCGCCGCGCCGAGGATGAGGCGCTTGGTGTCGTCCCAGCCCAGGCAGGCGTCGGTGACCGAGACGCCGTAGCGCAGGCGGCGGCGGTCCTTGAGGTCCTTCGGGACGTCCTGGCGTCCCTCGTGCAGGTTGCTCTCGAGCATGAGTCCGACGATGGGCGACGCGCCGCCGCGGACCTGCTCCAGGCAGGCGTCGAAGACGGCGGGCTGACGCCGGGGATTCTTCTCCGAGTTGCCGTGGCTGCAGTCCACCATGAGGCGGCGGTTGAGGCGGGCCATCTTCAGCTTCTCGGAGGCGTAGAGGACGGAGGCGCGGTCGTAGTTGGTCTCGCGGCCGCCGCGCAGGACCACGTGGCAGTCCGGGTTGCCCTTCGTGCGGTAGACCGAGACCTGGCCGTCGGGGTCCACGCCGATGAAGCGGTGGGGCGCGGCCGCGGAGCGGAGCGCGTCGAGAGCGACCTGCACGTCGCCGTCGGTGCCGTTCTTGAAGCCGACGGGAGTCGAGAGGCCGCTGGCGAGCTCGCGGTGCGTCTGCGACTCGGTCGTGCGCGCGCCGATCGCGTGCCAGCTGACCAGCTCGGACAGGTATTGCGGCGAGACCGGGTCGAGCGCCTCGGTCGCGGCCGGCAGGCCCAGCTTCGTCACCCGCAGGAGCAGCGCGCGCGCCGCCTTGAGGCCTTCCTCGATGCGGAACGAGCCGTCCATCCGGGGATCGTTGATCAGGCCCTTCCAGCCCACGGTCGTGCGCGGCTTCTCGAAGTACACGCGCATGACCAGCACGAAGCGCTGCTCGACCTTGTCGGCGAGCTCGCGCAGGCGCTCGGCGTACTCGTACGCGGCGCGCGGGTCGTGGATCGAGCACGGGCCGACGACGAGGAAGAGCCGGTCGTCGGCC
>VFSW01015803.1_pt1 | contig 10347 bp, 11 predicted proteins | sample 5358111 | NCBI WGS metagenome assembly VFSW01 (sample SAMN11554181, study PRJNA540505) | mine drainage metagenome | isolation source: sediment from site ElyBrook_90M | place: USA: Ely Copper Mine, Vershire, VT | collected 2017
GGCTTGGCTGACCATTTTGACTTGCTCGATGCAGCGACCATGCCAGTTGGACGCCTTCCAGGCAGACAGGAATTTATTGAGTAACTCGACGTCCCGCTCAGAGAAACGCTGGATAGCGCCGCTCAAGGCCCACTCCAGGTTGAGATACACCTGCTGATCGACCATGCGGTCGGTCGCCAGCAGCCAGGGAATGCCGAGAGACGTCCAGTACTCTCGTTCGAGCCTAAGAATCCGGAATATCTTCTTACGCCGTCGGAGGCGCTTTTCCTTGGATGGCTCCTTATTGGGATCCCCCCGCATGTCCTTCCAGTATTTGAGCGAGACCGCGACCAGGAAAGGTGCCCGACCGGGGAGCTTGACTGTCAGAACCTGATCCGTTGAATAAATGAACGGCACTTTAAGGCCCACGTAGTTCGCATGGCGAAATTTAAGCTCTTGCGCAATGGCTACTGTGCCGGGACTGTCCAGCCAGAGATCATGAGATGCGGCTGTCGTCGAATCCAGGATTTCCAGCATCGGATTGGGATGGGTAGCCGTCCACAAGGGGTAATTCTCGCGAATGTCCACTATGCAGGGCTGAGCCATATTTGTTACGCAATGGGCTCGCTCGAGATTGGACAGCAGGTGATGTTGCCGGTTAATGAAAGGGTTAAACAGGATGTGGGACTGCCCAAGGGACGAATAGTCCTGCTTGGTGACCTGGATCCAGGAGCGGTAATCCTTGCCAACTCCCTGACCGCGGCCATCCTTAAGCCGATTGACCAAACGAGTTTCTGTGATTGCGGCGCGATGCATATTTCTCTCCTAAGTGTTTAACTCCAACGAACATGCGGATGACCGGGTGCCGGCTAATTGCCGGCACGGAAGTGGTGCATCCACAAAGTTCATGGGGTCGTGATTAGGGACAGGAGTCCCCTTGACCTCGGGCACAAAGAGAGAGATACTTAAAACGTCCTTTCAGTATGTCGCCCTGTTAGCGCAGGGCGTGTCTCTAATGACCAAGGCCGTAACCATGGAAATGGGTGCGGCTTTTGTTTTATGTCATGTTGTTTTCCTTATTCTCCAATCGTTATTTATCTAAAATAGCGCTCATGCCGAGGGTAATAGGCAGGCGCATCAAAATGATTGTTTGGCTTTAACCGCCTCGCGTATCGCTGATTGAAGGCCCTTGATGAATCTCGGACTCATGCGATGAGCATGGGCACGAATATCGCGTATAAGTGCTTGGGTCTCGGGTGGAAGATCGGCCTCTCCATAGGCGAGTCCTCTTGCGATCGTCGCGAGTTGTGCAAGTTCATATGCCTCTGTTTCGCAAAATTCGAGCATATCGAGAATCTTTTTCATTGTTGTGGAAGGCGGTGGTATGCATTTTCCGGTTTCGATTTCGCTCAGATAGCTAGCTGAAATTTCCGCCTTTGCGGCAATCTTATCTAACGTGTGCACCAATTCCTGACGGCGACGTCTAAGTCGCTGTCCAAGGCAGTTCCGAATTTCAATTTGTTCATCCATAACGGCTGGCCTCGTAGGCAATAATTACGACGCCAAGGATAGGATGATTTTCTTCACTCGAAGTGGAAGAATCTTGTCAAAATGGGAGTGACAAATTTCGTCAGTTTTACTCGTTAATGAAGAAACCACGCAAGAAGCCTAAACCGCCGACTCCAATAGCTATCTTGCGCCACAAGATTGCCATCAACCTTTTCAAGCAACTACTATTGAGGGACTTGAATTTACTTGGGGACAGTCAGGCGGTAACAGTCATCAAGGAGTTGAAGAAGGACGGTCGCGTAATTCAATTGACCTCTGCGACGTGGAAGAAATGGTTTGAAAAGCCAACGATCATCCCAAAAATTACCAAGTCGCAAGTAATGGATGTATTGGCAGAGCGGCACATTCGAATGCCGTCAAAAGACGAATCCTTAGAAGTGAAGTTGCCGGCTGAGTTCTTTACTTCCTTGGTTCATGGTGGGTTGCTGGCGGAAATGCTGAAGGCGTCGAAGTCCAAGCAGCCCCTTGTCTCTTTAAGAGTCAAGGCTGAAAGCTATACGCCATGTTCGGCACTTCATCTGCACCTTGACGCTATCGAGGTAAGTGCACTTTCCGAAGGACACGGAAATATTTCATGGGAAACAGTCAAGCGTATCGGCGCAGTAAGAATTCTTAGCATATTGACTGAGCGATGGGGACCTCGGCATGGCACAGTCTATGCGGAATTCTCTTCTGACATAAGTTTGGAGTGGGCCGAAGCCGACGCGGACAGGCGTGTCGAAATCCGCAAGGGTTATGCGCGCTTCAAGCCGGATCTATTTGAGAATGCATTAAATCAAGCGCCTCATCCTGCTTGGGCCAGAACTGGTATAGGCGCTGATGTGTCTTCAACGCATATTTACAAGGCTCTATTTTCGTTGGCGGCAGATACACGCTTTTTGAAAGCGGATCGGCTGGCTACCTGGTCGCTTGACTTGGCAACTGCGGCCCTAGCGATGCATGCCTTGGCCTGGTCTGATCGATACGCAACCTTTGATGACCTAATGCCTGACGAACTGATCTATTGGATCGCATTAGAGGAAATATTTTTCACTTCAGAGCCGCTGGACGCAAGCAATACTGAAATAGTTAGAGCGATGTCACAACTTGATGCTGGTTGGATCGAGGAAACATTTTCAATATTCACACGCGCGAGAGAAATATATCAGTGTCAATTGGCTGAATTTGGCGTAACTGCAAGTGAGCTTTTAGACATTGCCATGTTGGCATCTAAAGTGCACCCACTCAGATACGTGATGGAGGGAAAAAAAGGTGGTAATGCGGAGGCTATATAAAAAATGTATAGGCCAAATGGCATATACCCAAGCGAACAATTTAATGCTAGTTTAGTCTCTCTGTCATTATTGCATCTCGTTCAGTATGCACTCTGTCCTACGTTAGAAAAAAGTTAATCGTCTGCGTTAAAGGTTTGGGATTCTAAATCTGTTTAATGTTGCTGTTGTGGGAGCTACCCTGACAAACAAAATTATCTATCTGACTGGTGCGCCTGCCACAGGAAAGTCCACGCTTACCGAAAATCTGAGACACCAGCTCCCTGGTGCGGTAGTGTTTACCTATAGCAAGGAATTGTTGGATTGGGTTCAAAGGCGCACAAAGCTGATTGCCACTCAAGACGACCTAAGGCGTGAGTCCGCCAAAATGATCACGCCGGGAGATGTTCAGGCTGTGGATAGTCAGCTCGTAGAGTTGGCCAATTCCTGCAGGGGGCAGCGAACACTGGTAGTTGATTCACACCCGGTTACGATCGAGGAGTTCGGATTTCGGGTAACTCCATTTACGAAGGAACGACTAGGTGCACTTGCACCGGATGTGATTGTCTGTCTGTACGCCAATGCAGAGACAATTATCGAGCGCATTTCGAAGAATGCTGCAGGCCGTCCAATGCCGTTTCGCTATGAAATCGATTTGCATAATCAACTCCAATGTCAGGTAGCTAGTATTTACGCCATCGAAACAGGTGCGTCGCTCTACTACTTGAACGCATCGTGCTCGCCAGACGATTTGCTCAGTAATTTTATGAGCGTTACAGGAGTTGGAAGTCCGAGAAATAAACAGTAACTTCAATTCCAAGGGGGCTGGATGTCAAAGAAGAACAACATAGATTTACGGGCGGCGATCAATGCGATATCGGATGTGGTTCAGAATAGGCCACGACCATTGCGTGAACTTGATCAAATTTACATGAAGACTGGGGATATGGTTCTGCAGTCTGAGCTGATTGCCAAGTGGGCTGATGGTAAGAGGCTTGCATTTATTGGCGATGGTGACGCAATTAGTATTTGTGTTGCATACCTTAAACATCGCGAAATCTTCGACTTCGGTCCCTCTGAGATTGCGGTATTTGATTTCGACGAGAGAATCTGCGGAGCAATAACAAGGTTCGCCGAAAAAGAGAATATTACGAATCTTCGCTCCGTACTCTACAATTGCCTGGACGCATTCCCGGAAGAAGGGAAGTTTGACTGCTACTACACCAACCCACCTTGGGGCGCGAGCAACGATGGCGCGAGTGTGAACGTATTCGTTCAGCGGGGCATGGAAGCTGTTGGCTACCAAGGAGAAGGCACAGTGGTTATTGCGGATGACCATGAGTTGGAGTGGCCGCAGCGGGTCCTTGCAGCAACCCAATCATTTTCGCTTGGGTTTGGGTTCTACGTGCAAAAGATGTCCTCAAAGTTGCACTTGTACCACCTTGATGACAACCCCAACCTACGATCCTGCAATCTAGTATTTAAGTCATTGCCAGGAACAACTCCACCGGGGAAATCGGTGGCTATCGATGATCCAGTACGTCTAGCGAACTTTTACGGACAAGACCAGCACCCCAAGATTAAGTACGTGCGTGAGAAGAAGCGCGTCGATTACGGGAAAGCGCACGACGACGAATATCAGTACGAATTATTTGAGGTAGCGAAATGACCAAGATACTTACGCCGCAGCAGGGCATTCTCTTTATGAAAGTTGGCGTGCATGCCAATGAGTCTCTTGAAGACATTATCCAGAGGAAAACCTTGGAAATTGAACAGGCCGGCTTTGCGCTCTGGGGCTATGGGGGGAATACCTGTCACCCTGGCACGATGGTTCAACCATTCGCGAAAATGCACCAAGCGATGGGGGGCAAAATATTTCTTTGCATGCAAGAGATGGAATCCCATCACTTTGCCGATCCGATCAGAGCGGAGCAGTACTCGGTCGACGGCATCCATTGGCAGGAAGTGCCCGAGGCAATTAATGTATTGGGCTCCCGATTTGCTTTGGCGATTAAGGATCTGCACGAAGAGAAATTCATACTGCCGCTGGACAAAACAAGAGTGGCGGTGGGGAATAGCAAGGGTGCGCTTGGTAATAACTACATCGCAGGACGCGTTGACAAAGCATGCCTTGATTTGTCGGATCAAGTTGACATTCCGTCGGCACCTGAAGAGGCAACCAATATACAGATTAGTTTGGTGGCGGAGCTTTGCGATCCTTACGCGGTCTTCTTGAAAAATTAGTCTTCTGACACAAGAACGTTAGGAGCATCCTGCTGCAGGTTCAGAATATAGCTATTAAGTCCCTCAATACATGCTTCGTTCGGTACCTCGGGAGAATAGCAACTGAAACAGCTTGTCAATGCGTTGTCCACGGCTTTATCGGTGCACACTGCGTTCCGGACTTTCTGAATTTCATGGTCGTTTGCGAGCCAATAGAATAATTGCTCCAAACAAATTATTTTTGATTTGAAATTGTTCGAATATTGCCCAGTGGCGTTCAGCACTTCTATCGCCTTGATGGCGCGCTTATCACCCGTAAGAATGTGACCGAGATGACGCGCAAGCAATACAGCGCAAAGAATGCTTTCGCCCGTATCAAGCTCCAGATTTTGTAGTTGCGCCAGGCGTTCGATATTAGCTGCTGTTTCCACCTCTTCGGGGGTCGGCTCAATCTCTTTTAACATCCCCATTGCAGCAGTAAACTCAGCAAGTGCTACATCTACACCACGTGAGGGCGGACGTTTGCTTAGTTTCTTGCGAACAACAAACCTGGCCGTGCCGAGTGCACCATAAACTTCATTCTGCAATCGCGGCATCGCGAGCATGCCGGCAAATAATCCATACGCAGTTGTTTTGTGGAGAACATCGTTGTCCATTAGGGATGTGACCAAGCTATAGCCCCCCCCATTACTGCTCTAGCGAAGTTGGAGGTTTCGTCACTCATCAATTCCCACTTGATTTGGGTCGCCGCTATTCTGTTTACCACTTCCCATACAGGCAATGGCTTGTCATAGATGTACTGCAGAGCCTTCTGTGCGGTCGCCCAATCTTTGTTTGTGTAGGCGTAGCACAAGGCCAGGGTCCCAGGCTCAATGTGGCTGTACTGAGCGGCGCGCATAACTTCGTTTGCTAGTTGGCGCGCACCACGACCCGTTCCAGTATTTTCCACTTCAAGTTTTGGATAGCCAGTTAAGAGTTTTAGGGCATATTGGTCAGCTGCAATTTCTTCCGGATCAATTTCCTCAACTCTCTCACTCGGGTCGTCCATATCTATCAGCGCGCCACCATCTGAAAGATGTCCCAGCGCGATGTGCCCGATTTCATGGGCTAGATGAAAAGCGATAGAGGCTGGGTAGTTAGCGTCTCTTGCGAGTAACACTGCATAGCGGTCGCCTATCCTCACAGACATTGCGCACATGTTCTTCGCGGCCAGAGGGTGGACGCGCAAATGAACAACGGGAATACCGATAGCCCACAAAAATCCAATTATTCCGGTGAGGTCAACGAACGGGCGTGTTGCCAGTATGCTTTCTCTTAACCCGATGGGATCAAGTTCATGCAGGGGGGTGTAGTGTGGGAGGCCATTGATGAGCATTCTGCCGAACGCTATGCCGAACGAACTGATCGCCGGTCGAGCTGCCTGCATGTCTCCACGGAAATTCTTGAACTTGGCGGCATCTTCCCATATGAATTTAGGCGTTTCATCATCCAGAAGGGAAAGAGGGTCGAGACCTAATTTGCGTGCAAGGGTAAATCGCAGGTCTGCTTGTGACGATGGTGATGCGTCAGCCGCATCGCTCCACCATTCCGGCCAGGCAGCCGAAATCATGGACTCAGTCAGCCCGGTAGACTTAATAAGCCTTCTTTTGAATTCTTCAGCACTATTTGGGAAAGGGGTCACCTATAGTCCAAGATTGTTTGCGGCGCCACATTCTAGACTGCCTTGCGGCCCTCAACCCTAAATGATTTCGTACTGCGAATCAACTTGGCGAGTAGCTTGGCATGTGGCTCTGATCCGTCCCATACGGACGCCAATTCCGATACAAGCTTCGTGAATTGGTCTGGTTGCACTTTTACTTCAAATTCAAGCGCTATTTTGAAAAAATCGCAAAGCTTCTTGGCATTGCTTGATTGATTGTGCACACCGCCCAACTTAAGGCGGCGAATTGCATAATAGCTAACGCCTGAAGCACTTGCGAGTTGGTTGTAACTCAATTTGCTTTGCGTTAGCTGCTCATTTAATTCCCTGGCAACGTCAGGCCAATTTCTTTGCACTTTTTTCATAATCGGATGCTACAATAGCGCAAAATTGCAAACAAAGGAATGGCTATGCATCTCTCTGACCTTCGTCCCGCGTTGAACGCGACAAGCCAAGAAGTAGCGCACGAAAGTATCCCCTCCGTTTTTTGTTGGACGAAGATGGGAACGGAAGCAGGTCAATCCTTGGATCTGATCTTGCGTCGCAAGGAACTGGAGAGAAGATCTGGTCAAGGACTTTTTGCCTGGGGTATCGGGAATTCTCTAGGCGTTGCGGCAACGCTTGCGAGACAAGAGGCGCGGAGTAATGAGGTAGAGGTGCTATTTACGCCCATGCGAAGCGCAGCAAAGCATGTGGATGTTTCGCCGACTCAAGTGTTGTTATGGCTTGGTTACCACAATGAAGTTGGGGTTGAGACTCGTTTGCCAAGTCACATGGTAATAACAAGTCGGGGAAACCATGGGCGAGACGGGGGGCGGCGCTCTCATTACGCTCTACTGTGTGAGGGGCGACGCGACATAACCATTCCAGCAAATCTCGGTGTAATTAACGCAAATAGAGCAAAGAATTTTGCCAGTTTAAATCCACTTGGCGCATCTCAAGTCACGGCGGTTGTTCGATATCAATCAACCTGTGATGAGTTGCCCGAAAAACATTACCCGGTTACCTTTCGTGCAAAGTTGCATGGTGCCGGTTTTGTACGTCTCGCATCTCCTGTCGTGCTGGAAGGCGATCTAGCAAATCTTTACCACAAAGTCTGCAAGTCAGAGACCGTGGAAGAGTGGCTTGAAGGAACAGCAATCCTTAGGCAAAAGGCAGAAGAAACGCAAACTCCGCAATCTCCCCAGAAAAAACTCTTCAGCGAGGTCTTGGTGAGAAAGACTAGGCATAAAGAGTATGTCGTACCTCCCAGTATGCCGGGCTTAGTAGCCGCATAAGTGCCCTTTAGAGGCCAATGAGTACAACATATTGATTATCGGAGATTATGACAAATTATCCGGAAATGAATAATTTGTCATTTTCGGGAAAATTCAATAAGTGGTCTCAACAATTTGCATCTTGAGATTTGTTGGCGCGCGTTTAAAATTACCTAGCACTGCGCGTTGAATTTTACCCTGGCACTTTAGATGCCGTTTTGGGTGGAGGCTGCGGATAAGAGTAGCTCAGTTTCGAGGTGGAAAATCAAAGGTTCAATTGAAACTGTCCTAGCATTTCGATATAAGCCATGCGCTTACCAAGCCTTCAAAAAGATCGGCACGCTCTATTTTGCAGCCGGTAATGCTCATATATGTTGGCGTGACAGGTATTCCGTTTACACGCGTCAATGCCCACAACATCAATATCCAATTTCGATTGCCGAATCCGTTTTGCTTTAGCCATGCCCACACTTTGCTTGGTTTCATCAAAGGTGTCGTTTCAATCACCAGCAAAATTCCACCATCGACTAAGCATGACAGGAGTTGGCGAAGGGCTTTCTCTTGGTCATTCAGCACGAACAGCAAAGATGCTGCCGATATGACGTTCGCCTTGCGCCCGCTGGCCTGCAATTCGTCGATACTGGCGACCTCATAGTGGGGTATCGATAGCTCATTTGGCGAGCTCTTTTTCGCTTGCTCGATCATGGTTGGATCTATGTCAAACCCCGTAGTCCGATAACCACGTGCAGCAGCTAGCCGGGCAACCAGCCCCGGCCCACAACCCACATCGAACCATGCGGAGCCAGAACTTGGGGGCAACAGTGCTACTGCTTTCTGATGCAACTCACGATAGAAATCCGCCCCCTGCACGTAGCTAAAAAAGCGTGCCGACAATTGACTCATCGAGCGGCTTGCTCAGTTTGCTTTTGAGCCGGGCGCCAAAGCCACAGCAACAACGCAATTACAGTAGCGTTGAACATAGGGAAGGCAGATAGCGAAAGCGCCACGGTGGATTGCAGCGTATAAAACACGCCAACGGCTAGATCGATGATTTGAATCCATATCATACCCATGATCAGCAATCTGTTCTGGCTTGGGTTTCGCGCAGCTATCAACATCAGCGCGCCATATACCAAAAAGCGTGCTGACAACATACCGAGTGGGTAGCTAATGTCATCAGCGATCGGGGAGTGCCCCATCCATCGCAAAATTCCGTGCGGGGCCAACAGGAAGGCGAGTCCCAAAATAATCTGAACGATACCTACGACAAAAACTAGCACTTGTATTTTTCTCACGAATTTCTCCAGTAGTAAAAAACGAGGTGCCATCATAGTCAAAGCACTATACAATGAGAAGTAGTTACCAAATAGTAAGTCCATAAAATGAAGAAAAACATGCTCGCTCTAACCTGTGATGAAGAATGTCCCGTCCGCCAGGCGTCTGAGATTGTTGGACACAAGTGGACTACACTGGTTGTGCGCGATCTATTGTCTGGAAAAAAGCGTTACTCGGAATTACAACGCTCGATCTCTGGAATCAGCCCAAGAATGCTAGCGGCAAGATTGAAGGAGTTGGAGACGGCGGGGGTGGTGACCAGAACGGTATTTCCAACGATCCCACCCACCACGGAATATGAGCTCACCCGTCTTGGACGGAAACTGGAAACGTTAATTAATGCCTTAGCGGAATTTGGCGTTGCACTTCAAAGACGACGGTGAATCTAGCGCAAACTGGCAAATTCTCTGGAAATAAAATCGATTACCAATTGCACCTTGGGCAGACGATGGTGACGTTTATGGCAAACGAGAAACAGACTGCCGACCGCATTAGGACCTAAATCGATATCGAGTTCTCGTAACTCCTGCAATTCGCCCAGACCGGTATAATGGTGCAAAACTTGTGGCAGAACCATTGCACCCACGCCGGCTTTGCAGGCGGCGATCTGCACGATATAGTCGTCAGAAGTGAATGCGGGTTTGAAATTGGGTATCGCCGCGTTCAGTTCCTGATTGCTGCGCAATTCGTCGTAAGGCGCAGCCCAACATATCCAGTCAAGATCGGCGAGCGCGGGCTGCGGTGGGAGATCTGCTGCGTAGCTTTTGCTGACATACACACGCATGGCACTGGAAACTTCATCTACGCACACTAGATCGGTATCGGTAGGTTTTTCTGAACGTAATGACAAGTCTGCTTCGCCACGTCCCAGGTTTAAAACTTCCACGGCTGACAAGACCTCTATCTGTATCTGCGGGAATTGCCGGCGTATTTTAGCGGCCAGCGGTGCGACCACTTCATACGCGATGCCGGGCGGCGCCGCAATGCGCACTTTGCCTTCTGGCAGATAGGTCTGTTTCTTCACCCTGAGCTCTGC
>VFSW01015804.1_pt1 | contig 10347 bp, 10 predicted proteins | sample 5358111 | NCBI WGS metagenome assembly VFSW01 (sample SAMN11554181, study PRJNA540505) | mine drainage metagenome | isolation source: sediment from site ElyBrook_90M | place: USA: Ely Copper Mine, Vershire, VT | collected 2017
GCGCGCGGCCCTCGCTCCCCCCTCGGCCGGAGGGCCCCCCCCGCGGCCCCACCCCCCGCCAGCCTGCGCGCCCGCGCCTCGGCCCGCGCCAGCAGATCGCGCCCGACGCCCCGCCCCCGAAAGGCGGGATGCACACAACCCCGCAGGTAGAGTTCGCCCAGGTGAGCCGGGCCAGAGACGTTCATCCAGCCGACCAGTTGGCCGTCGGCGGTCTGCGCCACCCAGGCGTCGCGAGCGGGGGTCATCCCCGGAATATGCAGGTCACTGCGGATGCTCTCGGCGGTGAATGGGGTCACGCCGAAGTCCGCCAGCGCGGCGGCGTTGCAGAGCGCGGCGATCGCCTCAGCCTCGGCCATCCTTGGCGCGCGGACGCTCAGTGTCGCTGAGGGATCGTTGTGTGTCGCCTCGTTGTGTTGGGTAGCCATATGCTATGCGCTCCTCCCTGCGATCATAAGCAGACGCCAGAATGTCACATCAAGTTGCGCCTACCGGATGGGTTGAAGTAGCCCAGCGGGCAGGCGTAGTGGCGCCAACGCATAATCAGCGTATCACATGGCGCGCCCAAGCAGGAGTGACGCAATCCTCGCGCCATGCCAGGCCACTCAACAGACCCACCTGCCAAAAAACGTGGCTTATGGTACGGTAATATCCCAGATGTTGGAGAGCGAGTTCTCGTTCTGATCGTCGCATTCGATGGTGACGCTGTGCAGCGAGGTGGGGATCTCGGCGATCAGCGTTCCTTTGGCGGTGACGTTGGGCGCGACCGTGCCGTTGAGCGAGATGGAGCCGGGATAGTTATTGCCGGAGCCATCGAAGGGGCCGTAAAACGCGAGGTCGGAGAGCGCCTGGGGCTGCGATGAGACGTTGCGCGCCGCGAGGTTGACGACGAGGTAGACGTAGCCCTTCGCCGCCTGGGACCCGTCGAGTGACTGGCTGGTCGTCACGCTGGTGACAGTGATCGCCCAACTGCTGCCGACCTGCACCGTCTCGCCCACATGATGATGGCCGATGAACCGTCCGCCGAACACTGCGAGGGGGATCGCCAGCAGCGCCAGCAACGCCACAGTCACGCCGCCGATGATGAACCTGCGTCGGTTGCCGGATGGCGCGACTGGCCTAGTCTCTGCCGCGCTTCCCTGGGCGCCGTCCTCAGCGGGGTCGTCCGCTACGGCAGTCGGCGCCGCCTTGATGGATGATCGCTGCTTCTGCTTCGCCATAGTATCCCCTCGCGCATTCCGGTGGCCGTCGGTCAACAGGCGTCTGCGTGTCTGCTGCCCATCTTCGTATAGCGTAGCACAGTCGGGGCGGGCGTCAATGGGCAATAGCCCTGTCAGTCGCCTTACAGAACAGGCGCGCCGCAGCGAGAACAGACTGAGGCGCATGGATGACACATGCCTGTGGGCGATACGAGATGAGCGAGGGCGCCACACCGTATTGTGTGGCGCCCTCGCTCATGGGATGGTCTATACAGTCGTCCGCTGGCGGGCTAGTTACCTTGTGGGGGCGTTCCTGGTGGCAACCTCTCCTCCTCGAAGCTCGTCACCTCCTCGGCGATGCGGGTGCGACGACCAGTGCGGGGGTCAACCTCGTCAATGTTGCGCTGCACGGTCGCCGTGCCTGCGCCACCGCTGGGGTTGACGGTCGTGGTGTCGGTCTCCTGGATGGTGGCGGGCTGGTTCTGGTTGCGACGCCGCGCCAAGAGGAGCAGCAGCAAGAGCAGCAGCAAGAGCAGCAGCAGGCCGATCAAGCAGTACAGAATCCCGGCGCCATGGGTGAAGATACCAATGATCGGGCTGATGGGGTTGCCACCCGTGCCACCCGTGGTTGTGCCACCGCCGCCCGTGGGGGTTGGCGGGGCTGGCGCGCGGGGTACCGTCGCGGGGGGGGCGACCGTCGGCGGCGAGACGATCGCCGACGTCCCCGAGACCGTCAGGTTGGCCTGCGCCGAGAGCACTGGATTGCTGCCGCATGAGCCTGCCGGGTCTACGGCGGTCACGACGAAGTTCGTGTCCTGCTGCTCGGAGGGGGCGTTGAACTGGAAGGTGAACGTGCCGTCGCTATTGATCGGCGTCGTCCCGGCGACGGTTGCGCAACCGTTCGACCCCTGCGGGCCGTAGAGTATCTGCGCGGTGCCAGCCCCAGCCAGCAGGAAATTCGAGCCAGCCACAGTGACTTGCCCGCTCGACTTGACGGGGTTCGGGGTGACGGTGATGGCGGGCGCGTTCTGCGAGGTGGAATGGAACTGATTGCTGGATGGATAGGCCTTCGCGCCGTCAATCACGCAGATGGTATAGGCGCCATTAGGCACGGAGGGCCAGATGGTGTTGACAGTGACGTTGCCACTGCCGTCCACTGTGCCAGTCGCGCCAGAGATCGTTGTCACGCTTGGCGAGCATTGGCCGGTGGTATAGCCGATGGTGACGTTATCGCCGGGATTGAAGTTCCCGCCGGAGACGGTGATATGTGTCCCCGCCGGGCCAGTGTCGGGCGCGACGGTGACGGATGGCCCCTTGCCGCTGAGCGGGCTGGCCAGCGCCGTCGCGGGCGAGGCGACCAGCGCCAGTAGCAGCATCAAGGGTAGGACGAGTGGCAGCGCCAACCGCCAGGGGAGCGCACTGGCCAGCGCCAGGCGCTGACGCGGCGCTGGCGCGTTCCCTACGCCATGCTGCGACTCAGCTTGGCTACGTGTGTGTCTTCCCATAGTCGGCGACGCCTCCTCGTTGCTTTCTGCGCTCAACCTGTCCGGCTGGGCGCATCCCTCAAGTGATCATGGATGATGAGTCTGCTGGGTTTTACGCTGTTTTGCCACGATAGGCGGGGTTCCGCCAGGATAGCGAAGATTTTGCCGGGATGTTGACCATGAATGGCCGCGCACGGCGGTCACTCGTTGCGCATGACCGGCAATGATGATATCTGATCATGGTCTGTTGGGCGCGGGCCGCGCGTCCACACCACCCTTGCCGCCCATGCCACCTTTGACGCAGCCCACCCTGGCCATCACGCCCTGGCTCCCTGCGCCATGCGACGCCAATCCAACGCAAGGAAGCCTCAGCGGACAGCAAGCGCATACCGGACGAGTGTAGCACTGCGCCAGAAGCCTGTCAATGCGCCCGTCTGCCCCACTTTTTCAGCGATTATGTCAAGCAATGGGTAAGCGTGGCAGGGGATTTCGCATGCAGACGAGGCCCACACTTGCTGTAACGAATGAGCGGCGCGACAGTACCAACATGGCGCATGCTTGGCGCCAGTTACAGCGCAGGTGTGAGCGAGTTCACATCCCCGGCTTGGCGTTTGCGATTTCTTGGGATACGATGGGCAGACGCGACGCGCGAACGCACGGCGCCTTTTGATGGGCGATCGCGAGCCAATTCGGGGCCGGTCAGTTCAGGGCTAGTCAGTATGAGGAGAACGGATATGGGCTATCAACCGCAACCACCGCAGCTTTTGCCGACCAGCGTGCTGGACGGGCGGGCGCCGGGGCTGAGCTATCGCATCCAGGGCGAACTCACGCCAGTGCTACATCTCTGGCTGGATGGATCAATGCCGGTCTTCTTTGAGCATCACATCATCCTGTGGAAAAGCCCCGCGCTAGATGTGGGCATCCACCAGATGCAGGGCGCGTTCAAGCGCATGATCGCCGGGATGCCGATCTTTCTGACGGAGGCGCGCGGGCCGGGGGAGATCGCGTTCTCGCGTGATGGCGCGGGGCATGTCTTCCCGATCCACCTGAAGCCGGGGCAGGCGGTCGAGGTGCGTGAGTATCAGTTCCTCGCCGCCACGGGCAACCTGGACTACGGCTTCACTCGGCAGAAGGGCATCGCCAATATGTTGGTTGGCGGCACGGGCTTTTTCGTGGATCGCTTTGCCGCGACGCAGAGCGAGGGCGTCGTCTGGCTGCACGGTTACGGCAATGTCTTCGAGAAGGTTCTGGCGCCCGGCGAGCAGATCGATATCGAACCCGGCGGCTGGATCCTCCGCGACGAGAGCGTGCGTATGGAGCCGAGCGTCTAGGGGCTGCGTACGGGTATCTTCGGTGGGTCGGGCCAACTCGTCTTCAACCGCTTCACTGGGCCGGGCCGCGTCGGCATCCAGTCCATGTACGTGCATATGCCCAGCACGGAAGGGAACTAGCAGGCAGCGTGTCGTACATCACAAGCCTTCTCCGCCCAGCAGGAGAAGGCTTGTTCTTTCGGAGGTCGTTGGTCACATGACCCGCAGGTGAGCAGGTTTGACGCATGGCGCGCAATAGAGTACCCTACATATGGACGAGGCGCGCCAGAGGAGACCGTGATGCCAACCATCAGTGCAGCAAAGCCAAAGGATACCAGCCGGTGAGTGAGCAGATTAGCAACGAGCAGCGTCAGTTCTCCCCTGAGGTGGCGATGGAAGTGGCGGGCCGGGTCAACAAGCTGGGGGTGGATGAGATGGCGCCTGATCTGCCGTATGAGCCAGCCAACCTGGGCCGCACACCAGACCCGTATGCTGACTGGGCAGGCGACGCCTTGGAGGTGGCAAGCGCGGCGCCTGTGGCGAACGCAGCGGACGCTCACCCACTCGCACGGCCTGACGATCACGCGCCAGTGAGTATGGCCGCTGATCCCAGTGTTGGGGGCGATGTGAGCCAGCCAAGCGTCAAACCGTTGGATACGAAGCACACACCGGCGCTGCGGATTGCGCGCTCGCGCCCGGAACGCGAGCGGCGCTCCCAGGGACCGCGTGTGACCGGCAGGCCGCCCTCGCTGGCGATGGCGCTGGAGAATCCGCCGCCGCTGCTACGACTGCGCCGTCTGCTGGTGGGCATCGTGTTGCTGGGGCTGGCGTGGGCGGGCGTCTTGCTGGTGGTCTACATCGCAATGGCGCTGATCAACGGCTTCCCCGCGCAGCCACACCTCTCGATCCGGCTGGCGCTGTATGTGCTCGGCGCGCTGGGAACCGCTTGGCTGGCGATCATGACGCTCGCCAGCATCATCGTCGGCGCCTTCTCGCTCAGCCTCGCCCTCACCCACGGCGGCTGGTAGTAGCGCAGGCGGGATGCGCGACGACTGGCGCTCACTACTGATCGGGCAAAGTATCGAATGCCGATAGTATGGTCGCCGACGACTCCGCGACCGCCTTCAACTTCGTGCTGAGCCGCGCCCAGGCCACCCGCCTCCTCACCGTGCCGGAAGATGGCGCCGTCAGCCGCTTCATCCGCGACCAACAGCTGCTGGTGGACGAGCGGCGGTAGCGGTGGCGCGTGTCTGCTTCGTCTGGGTTGGCGCTAGCGTTGGTTTCAACCTGGACGGCGTTTATCGGCTACTTCTTCAGGCTAGCCCGATCCATCTGTAGCAGTGACAGGCCAGGGACGCGCTCGAAATCGCTATCAGCCGTGACCAACGTCAGCCTGTATTCTATGGCCGTTGCGGCGATCAGTGTATCCATATCACCAATGACGCCGGAGCCAGTTGGGCGACGCATGGCGCGTCTGAGCGTCGCGTAACGCTGCAAGATGGTATAGGTCAGATTGTAGGGATAGATGTCGGTCAAGAGGGTTTCCAGGTCTTGCTGGCGTTGTGCGGCGTTGGTATACCCCTGAATGAACTCGGTCACTTCGCCATACACGATCATGCTGGTCGCCAGTTCATGCTGAGCTAGCAACGGCGAAAGCAGGGTAACGGCTGCTGGGCGGCCATTCAAGAGCGCGGCCAGCACTGTCGTATCTAGCAAGTGCGTCTTCATTGCGCCTTGCTACCGTCGTCGGCCTCATCAGCGTCCAGCGGCGGGGTCGGTGGAGTTTCGTGGCGGATGTGGTCAAGCTCCGCTTCCATCTCGTCCCACGGAATATCACTCCACGCGCCAATCAGATCGAGCGCACTATGTTTCGTTGGCGCTGTATCGCCTGATTGGTGTTCCCGCTGTAGGATGGCTTCGAGCTGCGTGGCGGCTTCCTCCTGCGCCTCTGGCGGCAGGCGCTCAAGCTCCTCAATCGTTCGGTGTAGCCGTTCCGTGATCATAAGATGCCCCCTTAGCGCACGCTCTATGATGGCAGTATAGCATACTATGCCGCGTCAGCCCCCACCCCGCGAACCATCCAAAAACCCCTGCCGCATACGACTCCGCGACCGCCTTCAACTTCGTGCTGAGCCGCGCCCAGGCCACCCGCCTCCTCACCGTGCCAGCGGATGGCGCCGTCAGCCGCTTCATCCGCGACCAACGGCTAATGGTGGACGAGCGGCGGTAGGGGCGCAGCTTCGTCTCCACGTTGCTCAATCAGAGCGAGGCGCCTCTCGCCTCGCTCTTCACTGGGAGTCCTCTCTGCCCAGCAGCCTTCGCCTGAATAGTCACGTTTCGAATCATCAATCCATCCAAAGGCGGAGTGAATTGAAGTGTCCTGAGAACGGAAGCGCGCCGATGTCATCTACCGCCTGTGCGATTGTCAGTTTTCCTTTTAGAAGACTTTGACACAAATTGTCTACAGCCTCGTCGTTTTCTGATGCGCTGAAAGCGGATGCTTGCGTTGCTAAAAAAAAGTTATAGGCTGATAGGTATCTGGTGCGACTTTCTGCGTTCGACAGTTTGACTACCTTACCATCAAGCTCAGCGAACCCATCCTCATACTCCTCCCCCTTGACGTACCGACCGTTCCAAAACCCAACATATTCCGTTGAAAAACCATACTCTTGGATATCATCATGAATTTGTTCAGGGGTAATACCTGATACTCCGGTTGGCTGGTCAGCATCAACCGAGACGTAAACAAAACTTCTGTAGCTCTTGTTGGTACGGAAAACTGCAACTGTATTGATTAAAAGTTCGTAACGTGACATCAGGCACCACAAGCGTACATCATCAAGCACCTTAAAACCATCAATGGACATGTTTCCTCTCCCACTCCACCACCATATCGGCTGGTTGGCATGATGGCGCTGGATAGTAAGTGGCGACTTGAGCAATGTCTCTAATCGTGCAAGAGCATCCCGACCCTTGTATATTTGTAAGCCATGTACTCCTCGGAACGCTTCTGCCAGCCGGTCTTCAAAAAAGGCATACGCATCGCGGAACCAATCGGCTGTTGCCATATCTGCCCGGATTGCTCTGTCCTCTATCTCACTCTCGGTTGCGCTGGAATTATCGGCAGTAGCTGCGGATAGGTTAGAAACAATAGAGTGGCTTAGCTGGGATTGAGGCGGATTGTGCTGTTCTGCATTCCTAACTAATGTAGCAGCTATATCGTTGATCACCTGCTGGGCAGCGGCGTTTGCATCCTGGCCCACCGCCTTGATCCACTGGCGGGTGAGGATGAACCCATCCACCTGGGTGGGCATATGTTCCACTACGATAATGCGTCGCCGAGTTGCTAGCGCAAGTTGCAACTCCTCCTGCACCCACTCTGATTCCCAGGAGGCAGGCGTGAGAATCAGTATAAAAAGATCGCGTGTCTCTACTTCTTTTTGGATCACCTTCACCCAGGCAGATCCGGCTTGCAACCCCTACTCGTCATACCATACGTTCAATCCACTGGCCTGCAAATCAGCGACAAAGGGGCGACACCATTCGTTATCCAGATGACTATGGCTCACGAAGATAGTGGGATTGCTTGGCATATCAACTACTCCCCCTGCATGTCTAGCTGTATGTACCGGTGATGGTGGTAGTATACCGCAGAGAATCGTGGCCACACAGCCAAACCCGCGCCATCATCCATCATATGGCGCGGGCTTGGCTGTGTACTTGTGCCTCTCCTTGAGCAGATCGCTAGCTATTGAGCGTGAGCACCAATTGCGGCGCGGGAATCTGGTGGTCGGCGCTGGTGGGGGTCACGGCGGTGCCGATGGCGAAGAACTCGATGATATGCGAGTCCCAGCCGTGGCTCGACTCCTTGATCTGCGTGCCAGTGATGCCCTCGGCGCCCAGCGCGTTGGCCTCGGCCTGCATCCGCTCCATCGCCAGTTCGCGGGCGTCGTAGAGCGCCTGGGTGAAGTTCTCCATCTCGGCGTTGCGGCCCACCGTCTTGAACCACTGGTTCAACCCCTGGTGCGCCACATGGTAGACGCAGCTCCCCATCACCAGCCCCTGCGGACGATACCCCGCGTGCAGCAGCGTGCGGAAGTCCTGGCCGGAGAGGTCGCTGGTGAATGGCTTGCCGAAGCGCGTGCGGTGGTCGGTACCATCGCGCGAGCGCACCGCCGTGCCGACGGCGATGAACTCCGCCAGATCGGCGCCCCACTCGTAGCGCCCCACATCCAGCCGCACGCCAACGATGCCGTCGGCGCCCAGCGCGTCGGCCTCCGCCTCCATCCGCGCCATCGCCAGCTCGCGCGCGCTATACATCGCCTGCGAGAGCACCGTTAGCTCCTGGCTGACGTTGAAGTACGACATCTGATAGCCGATGTGATAGATGCTCGACCCGATCACCATCCCCACCGGATCGAACCCCGCCTCCTTCACCAGCAGAAACTCGTTGACCGAGAGATCGCTGGTGAACAGGCCACGCTGACCGTCGCCGCCGCGCATACGCTTCAGGCGTTCGAGCGCGTGGGCGGGCATGGTGACGGGCGTGTTGCGTTGGTCGGGCGGCGTCCAGCCGGGTTGCTGGCCAGGTTGCCCCTGCGGTTGGTTCGGTGTCTGCTTTGCCATCGTATTTCGTTCCCTTCTGTAGTACTGCCTTCTCTGATACAGCCATTTCCCAGGCGCAAGGCTTCCCCTTGCGCCGGGGAAATTATTACCCCACAAGAAGTTGCAGGGCGGCGCGATCCTGGGCGCTGCGGTCGGCGAGCAGGGTGAGTTCGGCGGCGAGCGCCTCGATCCACTCATCCAGGCCGATTGGCTCGCTTTTGAGCGCGATGCCCCGAACGAGGTGGGTGCGCGCGGCGCTGAGCATGCCGCCATCGGCGACGATCTCATACTGCCAATCTCCCAAGTTCAGCGCGATGCGCCGCACCGGATGCGTGTGGCTGAACATGCCGCCGCCACGCTCGACCTTGGCGCGCTGGGGCAGCGCGCCGCCGAGCTTGTTCGCCAGCGCCTCCATGAAGCCCCCGGTGTCGTTCACATCGGCGCGCAGCGAGGCGGCCAGCAACTCGAAGCGCATCCCGTCATCCTGTGGCAGCAACGCGAGATCATCGTCGGCCATCACTTCGCCTCGCTTTCCGTGTCTAGGTCGGGTGTATGCAATCGCGCATAGGGTTAGTGGTCGCGTCTGGATGAGCCATGCCAGTACACTGTATCGTCTGGTATACGGCTGAAGGTTATCAGTCGTTCAGTGGCAGGATCAGGCTGGGCGTGGGTATCTCGTGGTCGGCGCCCAGCGGGGCGATCGCCGTGCCGACGGCGTAGAGGTCAGCGACGAAGCTGCGCCAGTGGTTCGCGGGCATTCCAGATTTGGAATCGTTGATCTCCTCGCGGAACTCGGCGTCGGATGTGGAGAGTTCTGTCTTCATCTCATAGCGCATGCCGACGACGCCTGAAGCGCCCAGGTTCGCCGCCTCGGTCTGCATGCGCCCCATCGCCAGTTCGCGCGCGGAGTAGGTCGCCTGGGTGAACTGCTGCACCTCCTGGTTGACGCCGCCATAGCCCCACCAGCCAGAGATATTCTGGAAGGTGACGCCATTCTGGTACGCGGCGAAGACGCAGACGCCCAACACCAACGCCAGCGGACGATACCCCGCATGCAGCAGCGTGCGGAAGTCCTGGCCGGAGAGGTCGCTGGTGAACGGCTTGCCGAAGCGCGTGCGATACGTCCCCGCCGCCGCGCCGCGCGCCCGCACAGCGGTACCAATGGCGATGAACTCGGAGAGGCCTGGCCCCCAGGCGTACTCGCCGACATCTAGCCGCACGCCGATGATCCCATCGGCGCCCAGCGCGGCGGCCTCCGCCTCCATCCGCGCCATCGCTAGCTCGCGCGCCCGCAGCTTCGCCTCGGTGATCACGGTCAGTTCCTGATCCTCGTAGACATAGCCATAGCCGAAGCCATAGCCAATGCCGCCGCCCGCCGTGGCATACGTCGGCTGCCAGCCGATATGGTAGACGCTGGAGCCGATGACCACCCCCAGCGGCTCAAACCCCGCCTCGCGCGCCAGCAGAAACTCGCTGACCGAGAGGTCGCTGCTAAACATCTTCTCCGCGCGCATCTGCTCGATGCGGGTGGTGGCGTCGGGTGGCGCCTCGACGGCGACATTCTGCTGATCGAGCTGCACACCCTGCTGATCCGCTGGCGCAACACCTGCCGCTGCCAAGGCGGCATCGGGCGGCGTCGCGGAGTTGGTGGTATTCGTGGTATCGGCGCTATCGGGGGTAGTGGCGGGTCGGCGTTTGGGCGCGCGCCCGCCCCCTTGCGCGCCTTTGTCGGTGGAATAGGGGGGCGGTTTC
>VFSW01015805.1_pt1 | contig 10347 bp, 7 predicted proteins | sample 5358111 | NCBI WGS metagenome assembly VFSW01 (sample SAMN11554181, study PRJNA540505) | mine drainage metagenome | isolation source: sediment from site ElyBrook_90M | place: USA: Ely Copper Mine, Vershire, VT | collected 2017
CCCCCCCGGCGCCTGGCGCCCCCGAGGAAATCGCGCGCCAGAACCAACTCTCGGCGCTGGCCGACAGCGGCGCAGCCGCGTCGGCCACCCAATCTGCCGTCGCCGCCATCGGCTCCCAGCCAGCCGCCGTCCAGGCCGCCCAGGGCAGCCCTGTCCCCGAAAACGTCCTCAGCCTACTTTTCCCCGAGTAAGCGGCCGCGGCTAGGCGGCCTCGGGGTGGAGCGCCCGATGCACGGCGCGGGCCAGCTCGTGCATCGTGAAGGGCTTGGCCAGGAGGTGGACGCGGCCGATGTCTTCGAGCGCCCGGGGGGAAATCTTCGAAAAGTAGCCGGACATGATGACAATCGGCAGGTCGGGCGCGAAGATCCGCACACGGGCGGACAGCTCCAGGCCGGTCATGCCAGGCATGGTCTGGTCGCTGAGCAGGACCGCGCAGCCGTCCGGCTCGTGCTTCAGCGCCTCGTAGCATTGGTCGGGGGAGTTGAAGACCAGGGTGCGATAGCCGAAGCGCTCAAGGCTCAGCCGGGTGACATGGGCGACGATCTGCTCGTCGTCGACAACGCAGACCATCTCACCCCGGCCGAGCGGCATCGGGTCCGACGCCGCGGGAGGCTGTTCGGCCTCGCCCTCCGCCACCGGCAGGTAGAGGTCGAAGGTCGAGCCCTCGCCGAGTGCGCTGGTGACCTCGATCGTGCCGCCGTGGGCGCGCACGATGCCGTGGACGACCGAGAGTCCGAGGCCCGTGCCCTCGCCTACGTTCTTGGTGGTGAAAAAGGGATCGAAGATGCGCTTTTGGGTCTCGGTGTCCATGCCGTGCCCGGTGTCGCTCACGCTCAGGCGCAGATAGGTGGCGGCGGGAAGGTTGCCGTGGGCCGCGGCCTGGGAGGAATTGAGCTCGACGGAGGCGAGCGAAAGCCGCAGCACTCCGCCGCTCACCCGCATGGCGTGGGTGGCGTTGGTGCCGAGGTTGAGCAGCACCTGGTGCAGCTGGGTGGGATCTGCCAGCACACGTCCGCAGCTGGGGGCGATATCGACGTCGATCTGGATCGTCGCCGGCACGGTGGCGCGCAGGAATCGGCGCGCCTCCTCGATGACGAAGGCGAGGTCGACCGGCACCCGCTCGAAGCCGCCGGTTTGCCGGCTGAAGGTAAGGATGTGCTCCACCAGTTCCCGGGCGCGGAGGCAGGCGTTGCGTGCCTCGCTCAGGCAGCTGCGCGAGGGATGGTCGGGGGCCAGGGTGTCGAGCGATAGGTCCTGATAGCCCATGATGCCGGTGAGCAGATTGTTGAAGTCGTGGGCGATGCCGCCAGCCAGGGTGCCGAGGGTCTCCATCTTCTGGGCCTGGAACAGCTGAGTCTCCAGCTTCCGCTGCGATTCCTCGGCCTCGTGCTGGGCGCTGATGTCCTGGACTGCGCCAAAGAGACGGACGGCGCGGTCGTCCTGGAATTCCGCGCGGCCGATGACCCGGACCCAGAGCCGCCGCCCCCGCAGCGTGACGAAGGGCGCCCGCAAGTCGAAGGCGCGGCCCCCTCGTGTGGCCTGTTCGATCGCCCGCATGAAGGCGTCGCGGTGCTCGACGGGAAAGAAGTCCTGCATCGAATTGAGCGTCGGGGTGTACCCCAGCTCGACTTCGCAGATGCGGTAGAGCTCGGGAGCCCAGGTCAGCACCTGGGTATCGAGCGACCATTCCCAGGCCCCGATCTGGGCCAGGCGGCTGACCTGGATGGAGATTTCCTCGCTGTGGCGCAGACGCTCCTCGAGCTTCTTGCGCGCGGTGATGTCGCCCTGGGTTCCGACCATGCGCATCGGCCTCCCGTCCTTGTCGCGGGAGACGATCTTGCCGCGATCGAGCGTCCAGATCCACTGGCCGCCGGGCGCGCGCCAGCGGTGCTCGGAGACGTAGACCGTGGTCCGGCCCTGGAGGTGTGCGTCCATCGCGGCCTGGGCCGCCGGCAGGTCCTCGGGATGCACCCGGCTGGCCCAATCGGACTTCTCGCTGGTCGCCTCCTGGACGTCGCCGCCGAACAGCTCGGCCCAGCGCCTGTCCCGGTAGATCTTGCCCGTCGGTATGCTCCAATCCCACACCCCCTCGTTGGTGGCTAGGAGCGCGAGCGCCAGGCGCTCCTCCGCGACCCGCAGGGTCTCGCGCATCTCCATTTCCGCGGTGATGTCGCGGTTGAGGCCGACCAGGCGCACCGGGAGGCCCGCCGCGTCCCGGACGAGGAAGCCGTGGGCTTCGACGTAGTGCACCGTGCCGCCGGGGTGGATGATCCGGTAATCGATGTCGAAATTCCGGACCGTGCCGTCGATGACCTGCTGACGGTGGGTGGCGAGCGCCTCGATGTCATCGGGATGGACCAGCCGAAGCCAGTCTTCCATCGTCGCGCCGAAGTCCTTCCGGCTGATGCCGTAGATTTCGAACATGTGCTCGTCCCAATCCAGCCGCTGGCTCGGAAAATGGGTCTCCCAGATGCCGTATCCCGACGAGCGCAGCGCGAACTGCAGCCGGTCGTTCGCCGCCTGGAGCCGCAAGTCGGCCTCGCGGTAGGCGGTGAAATCGTCCAGGATGGCGATGAAATTGGTCAGGACGTGCCCCTGGTCGCGCACCGGCTGCACCGTGATCCGCAGCCATCGCGTGCGGCCGTCGACGCCCGGACCGCTCACCTCCAGGCTGTCGGGCTGCCCGGACCGGAGGATTTCGGCGGCGCGGAGCCGGGCCGGCTCGCCCCAGATTTCGCCCAGCATGGCGTCGACCCGCTGGCCGGAAGACTTCGCCTGGTTCCAGCCGCTGAGGCGCTCCCACACCGGGTTGGCCCACAGGACGCATTGTTGGGCGTCGGCGATGATGACGCCGTTCGGCGTATGCTGGGTCGTCAGCGCCAAAAGCGCGTTGACCTTGGCCACGACCCGCAGATTGGAATTGACCATCTGCAGCTCGCGGGTCCGCATCGCGACCTCCTGCTGCAGGGAGGCCGCCTGCGTTTGCAGGCGCGCCATGACCGCGTTCTCGCCCGGTTCGGCGTCGACCGCGCGGGCGATCAGGGCCAGGACGATCAGGAGCAGGGTCATTTCGCCGGCGGTGAACGCCGCGATCGTTGTCCACAGACCCAGGAGCTCGTGGTGGATGACCTCGAGCTTGGCCAATTCGAGCAGCGGCAGGGCGAGGAGGACGAGCTTGAGCAGACTGCGCGCGCGCTGGCTGGCGGCGCGCGGGCTGAAGAAGAGCCGGATGAAATCGCGGGCGGGCTGGGCGATCAGGATCCCGAGAGCGAGCACGAGCAGGCCTCCGGCCGTCGGCAGCTCGGCCAGGGAGGAGAAGCCGCTCGGGGTTCCCAGCCCGCCCCAGCGGAATAAGTAGTCGAGCAGGGCCACCAGCGCGACCGTGGCCGCCGCCAGCCCGAGGCCGGTGGAGAGGGTGAAGGCCCGCCGACCGCCCTTGTCGAGCAGCAAGAGCGCCGCCCCACCGCACGCGAGGGCGGCCGCCGCCGGGGTGGAGAGATGGACCCGCCAGCCGACCAGGCCGGCGCCGGCGATCAGCGCGGCCAGGCCAGCGCAGATCCGCCCGGCGAGGTGGGCCATGCGGGGGACCGGATGGCTGAGAAGCCAGAGCGCCACACCGGCCAGGAGCAGGCCGGCCGCCGGACCGAGCAGATAGGGGTCGCGGCCGGGAGTGGTCGCCTCCAGCACCCATTGGCCGAAGCAGTCGAGCACGGCGACGCCCACGGTCAGGCCTGCGGCAACGCTGGCGCGACGGTTGGACGGGCGCAAAGTGGGCATGTTAAGTCGGCTGGCGGGTCCGGAGGTTGGCCGGAAGGGACGGCTGCGGCAACCCCGGAAGCAGCCCGTTGCTACTGGAATAAGACGGGCTGTCCGAGGTGCCGGGCGAGGGCGGCGAGAAACCGGAGGCGCTCGAGCAGGTATTGCCCGTCGGCGTCGAGAAAGCACTCGAAGGCGTTTGCGGGCTCCGGTCCGGCCGGATCCGCGGGCCCCGCCGGCCGGTCCCAGCCGGAGGGGAGGGGAGGGCGCCGCTTCAGCTCCGCGATGATCGCCGCAAGTTCCGCCTCCAGCTGTCCGCATGCGGCTGGCGACCATTCCCCGTCGCAGTCTGAATGCTGCATCAGGGTCGGGAACCGGGAGCCGGGAACGCCGCCTTCCAGTTGTTCCCCAATCACCCGGCGCAGGCGGCCGAAATCCGCGTAGGATCCGGCGTCGATCCCATCCAGCTCGCGGCCGTCGGCCAAGAGGCACCAGTAGAGGCTCACGGGAGGTCCTCCCGTCGAATCGCGGAGCCCGGCGCGTCCAGGAGCGCGGCGAGCGCGGCGTCGAATCGGCATGCCGCCGGCACCTGCAGGACCAGCTGCCGGCCGCGCTCCGCGGCGAGGAAAGCGAGCAGCCGAATCTGATAGGTGGCGCGGAGCATGGCGACGTTCTTGACCAGATAGACCGAACTGGAAGTCTCGGCGTCGGGCCGGACTCCGCGGGCGAGGGGAATAGGATCGGGATATTCGGAAGGACTCATCAGGGTTCAGGTTCTGGAGGAAGGGGCTTGATCGCCACGCCGTGGGGGTCCAGCCATTGGCCGAAGCCGGCCGTGAGCGGCCGGCTGGTATAGAGGGTCAGCGGCTTCTTTTCGACCAGGGAAAGATAGGTCTGCAACCGCAGCTGATAGGTCGAATCGAGCAGGCTGGCCCCCGACTTGATCTCGGCGAGGCCTCCCGCGACGCTGTCGAGCACCGTGCCGCGGGCCAATCCTGTCGCGGTATAACGCGGATCCCCCACAATGAGCCGAAAGGCCGCGCTGGCGATCTGCTCAAGCGAGGGGCGCCATACTGCGGTGTTCTTCTCGAGGCGAAGGGCTTGGAGGGCCTGCGCTTCGACTTCCTGCCCGGACATCAATGGGGCCGGAATAGGCTTGGCATGGCTGGGTGCCATGCCGATCAAACATAGCACGGGCGCGTACGGACCGATTGATTTCTAACCCGTTAATTATTATATAATTGAATTATATCAAACTGCCGGTCCGGAGGCATGCTATTATCGGGATATGCCCTTCGGATCCAGCCTGCTTCTGGGAGCGCAGCGGTTCGTGGCCGCCTGCGGGAACCGAATTCCAATCCGATCGCCTTGGCTCTGCACGGGCCTGAGCGTCGTGTTCGTCCTGGCCGGATCCTACCTGTTGCCGCGCCTGGAACGATCGGCTCGCGCGGCGCCGCCGCTCGCGGCGGCATTGGACGGGTTGGCGGGGGGTTGGGGCCGCCTACGGGCCCAGGTATGGGTTATGGCGGCGGGCGCCTACGGCGGCGCCTGGATATTCCAGGCCCGCTGCCTCCAGATCTGCTGGCCGGATGTCTTCGATCCGGCGGACGACGGGCCGGCTGCGGGCGGCACGGCGGCAGCCCGGCCCTGGTGGCCGCGCCGCCTTTTCCGCAAGCGCCACGGTTTCACCATCGCGGGAATGCCGGTCGGACTCGACGATCTCCGGACGTCGGTCCTGGTAACGGGCGTGACCGGATCGGCGAAGACCGCGGGCGTCCTCCTGCCCGCCCTCTCCCAGCTGCTTCAAACCTACGACGAAGAGACGGCCGACGAGCGGTCTGAAAACGAATTCCAGAAGCTCGGCGCCTTTATCCCCGAGGTGAAGGGCGACCTGGTCGACGCCTGCATCTACCTCGCACACGAGGCGGGCCGCTGCGTCTCGCGCGACGTGCTTGTCCTCGCGCCCGCCGGCCGCATTCCCGCAGCACGGTATCGGGACGAGCGCGGCCGCCGCTGGTTCCTCGGCGCCCGCGGCGGCGCGGGCGGTTCGGACGCCGGCGAGTTCGTCCCCCGCCTCGAGTTCCCGCCCGGCCATCCGCGGGCGGGCCGGACCGTGCCCGCCGATGTTTTCGAATCGCCGGCCGACGTGGCGGCGATCCGGCCGGAGCTGTCCAAAGTGGGCATTCGGCTCGGGAAGCGCCGGCCGCGCTTCGTGGGCTGGCGCTGGAGGGGAAACAGCCTGCTGCGCACCAGCCACACGACCGGCTGGGAGCGGACCGCGGCGATGCCCGGGCTCTCCGGCCAGCTCCGCTGGGCGGATCCCCCGGAAGTCCTTACCTTCGAGGATGTCGACTACGTCGACAACGGCCTGCACTACAACCTGGTCGATGCGCGGCTGCCGGCCGCGGAGGCCGCCGAGCGCCTGACCCGGCTGGCGGCCATGGCGCGCGGCACTTCGTCCCGAGGCGAGAACGACTATTTCTACGAACAGGGCCGCAAGGTGATCACCGCCTGCATCTCGTTACACCGCGCGATCGAGGCGGCCCCATGCACGGTGGGCGACATCGTCCGCCTCGCCACCCATGAGCCGCGGCTGGAATCGGCGCTGGCTCGCCTGGAGGAGGAGATCGGACGCATGAAGGCGGCCGCCGCGGCCGGGGACGGCCGTGGGTCGGGCGCCGAATGGGAACGCCGCCGGATCGCCCCGCTCGAGGACCTCCTGGGGTTCTTTCGCGACGAGTGGCAAAAGATGGTGGCCGATGGCAAGACCGGGAACATCATCAGGTCGACCATCTCGGGCGCCTTCGGCGCCCTCCTGCAGGATCCCGATCTGGCCGAGACGTTTTGCCGGCCATCCACCTTCTCCTTCGAGGACATCGTCCAGGCCGGCAAGATCATCGGCCTGGTTCCGGGCGACCGCTTCGAGCAGTTGGGCCGGCTGCTTGGGACCTCCTGCAAGCTGGACTTTCAGAGCACGATGCTGGCGCGCAACGGCCGCGCCGAGCTCAACTCCCGCCGGCTCGCCTTGTATTTCGCGGACGAGTGCCACAAGTATGTCATCAGCGGCTCGTCGACTGCGGGTGATCCGTACTTCATGAACCTTTCCCGCTCCAATAACGTCGTCAACCTCTGCGCGACCCAGAGCTACGCCTGGATCGTCGAGGTGATCGGGCGCGAGGCCGCCAATGTCTACATCTCCGCCTTCGGGGTTCAGTTCTGGCTCCAGCAGACCGACCCTGAGACCTGCCGACGCGCGGCGGAGATCTGCGGCACGCGGAGGCGGGAGCGGATGAGCGCGGAACCCGAACTCGACGCCGCCGTGCTCCTGCGCGCATTGGGGGGCGGGGCGCCTCCGGCCGTTCAGCGCCAGCGCCGCGAGGAGGAGCGGCCGCGGTTCCGGCCCGAGGACTTCGCGCTGCTCGATGTCGGGGACGTCGTCGCCTATAACAAAGGACGTCCGGGCCGGACCTCCAAGGTGGCCAAGGGGCGGGCGCAATACGGATTCTGCACCCAAAGGCCCGCGGGGGTCGCGGCGGTCGCCGCCCGGGTGCGGGAATACTATCGCGAAGTCCTGGAAAACCTGACCCACCAGCGCGGGCAGAGCAGGTTCTGGGACGAAACCGCGACGCCAGTATGAATACGGCCCAATTCCCTCCTGCGCGAAGCCTGGCCGGCCGGATCGCATTCGTCCCCGAGTGCCGGGGAGATCCCCTCGGCGCCTTTCCGCTTCTGACCAAGGAGCAGCGGCCGTACAATCTGTGGCTGACCGAGCTGATCCTCGAGCCGGTGCTGGGCCGCTGGCTGGCGGAGCCGGCCTCCGGTCCGGTGCCGGTGGCGGCGGACGTCGATCGGGCCTGCGACCGCGCCCGGCGGGCATTCCGCGAGATCCTGCCGACGGCGATCGGCCTGGGCGACACCGCCCTGCTTGCCGCGATGGGTGTCACCGCCAATCTCGAGCGCACCCTGGCCTTGATCGGTGAGCTTCTCGTGGATGGCGTCGGGACCGACGCATCCGGCGCTGCCGGATCCGGACCGCCGTTTCGCTTGTCCCGGCTTTGGTGCGGCCTGACCGCGTATCCGCCCGGGACTGCGTACTTCAGCGGACGGATCCATCCTCCGGCCCATTCCAGCCGGCTCGACCCCCGGCGCCGCGATCCCGGCCATCTCGCCCATGCGCTGTGGTGCCCGGCCGCGACCATCGGTGCGCGCTGTGACGAGGCGATCGCCGTGCTGCGCGAGGGAATCCGCCGCAGCGGCCTTTTCACGCCCGGCGCCCTGCGCCATCTGCGCGGCCATTCGATTCCCGCCCGCTCCCGCGGCGGGGCGCCGCGCCGATAGGGGGCGAGCAGGTCCCTGGGTCGCAAATTCCGAGAGCGACCGCGCCGACGCGCTTCAGGTCTTCGCTTCCGGCTGCCCGTAATAGGCGGTCGCACCGTGCTTGCGCCTGAAATGCCGGCCGAGCAGGATCGGCTCCAGGGCCGCCACCCGGGGGGAAAGCTGGAGGGTGCAATAGGCGAGGTGGGCGCACAGCTCCAGGGCCACGGCGTTCTCCACCGCCTTGGCCGCGGACGGTCCCCAGGCGAACGGCGCGTGCCGGTTGACCAGCACGCCCGGAAAATCGACCGGATCCCGGCGGCGGAAGGCCTCGACGATCACCTTTCCCGTCTCGATTTCGTAGGCGCCGCGGATCTCGGCGGGCGTCAGCCGGCGGGTTACCGGAATCTCGCCGCAAAAAAAATCCGCGTGGGTCGTCCCGAACGCCGGGATGGCGCGGCCGGCCTGGGCGAAGGCGGTGCCGTGGAGCGAATGGGTGTGGACGACGCCGGCGATTGCGGAAAAGGCGCGGTAGAGCACGGCGTGGGTGGCCGTGTCGGAGGAGGGCCGCAGCCTTCCCTCGACCGTGCGGCCTTCCAGGTCCACCAGCACCATGTCGGAGGGCCGGAGCCGGCCGTAATCGACGCCGCTCGGCTTGATCGCCAAAATCCCCCGCCTCCGATCGAGCGCGCTGGCGTTTCCGAAATTGAGGTGGATCAGCCCGTGCCGCGGCAGCGCCTGATTGGCTTCGAAGGCTTCGCGTTTGAGTTCGGTCAGCATGGCGGGAGTCCCGGCGCGCCGAGGTATCCCGCCTCGTTCCAGCGCAACTCCCGGGCGAATTCGGGCAGGGTGGTCCCATCGTCAATGACGACGATTTCAATCCCGGCGAGCTCGGCCAAGTCGCGGAGGTGCTCGGTGGTGACCGCAAAGCTGAAACCGGTGTGATGGGCGCCCCCGGCCCGGATCCAGGCTCCGCAGGCGGTCTTGAAATCCGGACGGCAGGTCCACACCGCCCGGGCGACCGGAAGCCGGGGCAGCGGCCGCGGCGGCTTGACCGCGTCGACTTCATTCACCACCAGCCGGAAACGATTGCCGAGATCGACGAGGGAGGCGTTGAGGGCGGGGCCCGCGGGCGCTTCGAACACGAGCCGGACCGGGTCCTCCTTGCCGCCGATGCCCAGGGGATGAACCTCGAGCCTGGGCCGGCCGGCGGCGATCGACGGGCAGATCTCGAGCATGTGGGCGCCGAGCACGAGCGGACGCCGCGGGTCGAGATGGTAGGTGTAGTCCTCCATGAAGGAGGTGCCTCCGGCCAGGCCGGAGCCGATCACCTTCATCGCCCGCAGCAGGGCGCAGGTCTTCCAGTCGCCCTCCGCCCCGAAGCCGAAGCCGTCGGCCATCAGCCTTTGGACGGCGAGGCCGGGAAGCTGCCGCAGGCCGTGGAGGTCCGCGAAGGTGGTGGTGAATCCCTTGCAGCCGCGGTCGCGGCGGAACGCGCGCCGACCGCGCGCGCTCCGCGCTCCCACCTGCAGCGAGGCGTGGCGGGCGCCGCCGCGGCGAAGGGGCTTGGCCACCTGGTACGCGCGCTCGTATTCGCCGCAGAGGTCGTCGATTTCCCTCTGCCGAACCGCGGCGACTTCCGCCGCCAGGTCGCCGACGCCGTAGCCGTCGACGGTGAAGCCGAAGCGAATCTCGGCGGCCACCTTGTCCCCTTCGGTCACTGCCACCTGCCGCATGTTATCGCCAATCCGGGCGAAGCGGGCCCCCTGCCAGTCGTGCCAGGCGCGCGCGACACGCATCCAGGCCGCCAGCCGGTCCTGGGTCTCCGGATCGGTCCAGTGGCCGACGACGATCTTCCGGCGCAGGCGCAGGCGGGAGTGGACGAACCCGGCCTCCCGGTCGCCGTGGGCGGCCTGGTTGAGGTTCATGAAGTCCATGTCGATCGTGGCCCAGGGCAGATCGCGATTGAACTGGGTGTGCAGGTGGGCGAAGGGACGCCGCAGCCCGGACAGACCGCGAATCCACATCTTTGCCGGCGAAAAGGTGTGCATCCACAGGATCAGGCCGGCGCAGCCCGGGTCCCGGTCGGCCTCGAGGCAGAGGCGGTGCACGTCGTCCGGGGTGGTGAGGATGGGCCGGAAGACGACCGGCAGCGGAAGGCGCCGGGAGCGCCCGAGCGCGGCGGCGATCTCCTGGGCGTGGGCGGCCACCTGCCGGAGCGGGCCGGGACCGTAGAGGTGCTGGGAGCCGGTGACGAACCAGACGGCGGGAGAGGTC
>VFSW01015806.1_pt1 | contig 10347 bp, 12 predicted proteins | sample 5358111 | NCBI WGS metagenome assembly VFSW01 (sample SAMN11554181, study PRJNA540505) | mine drainage metagenome | isolation source: sediment from site ElyBrook_90M | place: USA: Ely Copper Mine, Vershire, VT | collected 2017
GGCTTGAACCGAGTCTCGGTTCCCGTCCCGTCGGCGGCGCCCAGGGTCTTGAGCTGGCTCACCGGCGCCCCCTGCTCGTAGCGCTGTATGTATAGCTGCCCGCCCCGCTTCACCCGGACCTCGAGCCACTCCGAGAGGGCGTTGACGACGTGGACGCCCACCCCGTGGAGTCCGCCGGAGACCTTGTAGGTGTTCTTGTCGAATTTCGAGCCGGCGTGGAGAACCGTCATCACGATCTCGAGGGCCGGCTTGTTGTACCGAGGGTGGATCTCGACGGGGATCCCGCGGCCGTTGTCGATGACCGTGCAACTCCCGTCGGCCAGCAAGGTCACCCAGATCTCGGTGCAGTACCCCGCGAGCACCTCGTCGATCGAGTTCTCGACGACCTCCCACACGAGGTGGTGAAGTCCGCGGGCATCGGTCGACCCGATGTACATCCCGGGTCGCTTCCGGACCGCTGAGAGACCCTCCAGAACCTGGATCGAACTGGCGTTGTACGTGTCAGCGGAAACCGTCTCCTGTACCATCGAAAAACCGACCCCGGAATCGGCTCGAAAATCGACTCGGTCCGCTCGATATAAGGCTTCGGACAGAGTGGAATCCCGGTCTCGATTCCGGGTTCTCGCGGCAAGCTTATGAGGCCCGGGAGTGCCGCAAAAAAACCAGTTCCGGACGGTGGGCGCCCGTCTCTCCCGGCCGCGGGTCCGGCCCTATCTTTTCTGCCTCACCAGCCGGTTTCCCCTCGAGACTCTCCCGTGGGAGCGGGCGCGGAAACCCCAAATAAGAATCGCTCGCTGCGCCGCCACCGACCGATGGCGAACGAGGAGTCCACCCGAGGCAACGACACGCCGGAAGTACCGACGACGAAGGTTCCCCCGGCGCCTCCCGAGCCGTCGGAACCGTCGGACTGGGAGATTCGTTTCAAGTACTTGCTGGCCGATTTCGACAACTTCCGGCGGCGAACCGAGCGGGACCGCGTCGGGATCCGCGTGGAGGCCGAGGCCAACCTCCTGCGCCGGTTGATCCCCCTCGTGGAGGGATTCCAGAACGCCGAGGCGGCCGGGCGATCGCTGCCGCCCTCGGACCCACTTCGGCGGGGATTGGAACTCTTGGGACACGAACTGGGCTCGGTCCTGAAATTCTTGACATTCGCCCCGGTCGCGCACGTCGGAGAGCCATTTCGTCCCGAGGAACACGAAGCGGTGGGGGAGGCTGACACTTCGACGACCGTGGCGGACGGCGACGTCGCGGAGATCGTCCAGCAGGGGTATCGCTTTCAGGGGGGACTGCTTCGACCCGCCAAGGTGCTCGTCGCGCGCGCAACCGGGGAAACCGAGGCCTCGGCCAGGCGCCGTACCAATCCCGGACACAAGGACCCGCCGGTCCCGACGGTCGAGGAGAGCTCGGTCTGACGTCTGTAGGAGGTCAAACGAATGGAGAAATCGTCCGAAATCTCAGGATTCTACCGATTGCCGATCGAGGGGCGACGGAAGGTACTCCGCGACTGGGCCGACCTGACCGACGCGGAACTGGCCGCGTACGACTTCCCGCCCGGTATTGACCCGGGCATTTTCGACCGGATGATCGAGAACGTGGTGGGCAGTTACGCCTACCCCCTCGGGATCGCGACGAACTTCCGGATCAACCAGAAGGACTACCTCGTTCCGATGGCGATCGAGGAACCCAGTGTCGTAGCCGCGGCCTCCAATGCCGCCAAGGTGGCGCGGGCCGAAGGAGGGTTCTCCGCCCAGACGACCTCGCCGATCATGATCGGTCAGGTCCAGGTGCTGGACGTGGCCGACCCGGCCGCCGGCCGCCTGCGCATCCTGGCCGCTCGGGATGCGCTTCTGGAGAAGGCGAACGCGCAGGACCCGATGCTCGTGAAGTTCGGCGGAGGGGCCCGGGACCTCGAGGTCCGAGTGATCCCGTCGCCGCGCGGCACCATGCTCGTCGTCCATCTGCTCGTCGACGCGCGAGACGCCGCCGGCATGAATGCGGTCAACACGATGTGCGAGGCACTGGCCCCGGAACTGGGCCGACTGGCCGGCGGCCGTAGCCTGCTCCGGATCATCTCCAATCTCGCGGTCCACCGGTGGGCCCGGGCCTCGGCGACCTTCCGTGCCGACCTGCTGGCCACCGATACGATGACGGGCGCCGAGGTGGTGGAGGCGATCCTCGATGCCTACACCCTCGCCGCGGTGGATCCGTTCCGCTGCGCCACCCACAACAAGGGCATCATGAACGGTCTCTCTGCCGTCGTCGTCGCGACGGGGAACGACTTCCGCGCGATCGAGAGCGGCGCCCATACCTTCGCCGCGTTCCAGGCGAAGGAGGGCGCCGTCGTGAGGCCGCTCACGACCTACGAGAAGGATCGGGCGGGGAACCTCGTCGGTTCGATCGAGGTCCCGCTCGCGGTAGGATTGATCGGAGGCGCGACTGCGGTCCAGCCAACGGACAAGGCGAACGTCAAGCTGCTCGGCGGGACAGGGGCGGCCGAGCGGGCGCAGGTCTTGGCATCGGTGGGATTGGCGCAGAACTTCGCCGCGCTCCGGGCGCTCGCGACCGAAGGGATCCAACGAGGGCACATGGAACTCCACGCACGGAACATCGCGGCGACGGCCGGGGCTCGTCCCGACGAGGTCGACCGAGTCGTCGCGCGGCTCGTCTCGGAGCACCGGATCCGGATCGACCGGGCCAAGGAGATCCTAGAAGAGCTCCGGGCCACCGGATCCCGATGAGCCGGGTCGGAGTTCTCGCCCTTCAGGGCGACGTGCCGGAGCACCAAGGCGCGCTCCAGGCGTTTCTGCCGGAGCATGACGTGCGCCTCGTCCGGTCCGTGGCGGAGCTCGACGCGGTCGACGCGTTGTTCCTGCCCGGTGGAGAGAGCACGACCATCGCGCGGCTCCTCGAGTCGACCGGGCTGTGGGCCGGCCTCCAGCGCCGGCTCTCGGAAAGGCTCCCTATCCTAGCCACGTGCGCGGGGCTGATCCTTCTCTCGCGCACCCTGGAACCCAGCCCCTCCGGACACGACCCACCGACGCTGGGAATCCTGGATGTCCAGGTGCGGCGCAACGATTACGGTCGTCAACGGAAGTCGTTCGAAGCGCCGGTCCGCGTCGACGGCTTGGGGAAGGTCCCGTTCCCCGGGGTCTTCATACGGGCCCCGCGTATCCTCGGCGTCGGTCCCGGCGCCCAGGCGTTCGCCTTCCGGGGCGAGGAGGTCGTCGGCGTACGCCACGGGCCCATCTGGGGGCTCACGTTCCCCCCGGCGCTCCCCGGCGACCCCCGGCTTCAGCGGGCGCTCCTGGACGCCGGCGTATGGCAGAGCGCGGAGAAGCCCCACAGCAGGAGCACGGCCAGGGCCGCCAAGAGAACGCCGACCAGGACGGCCCACCGGTAGGGGATCGGGGGATTTCGGCGCCACGCGCCGAAGAAGATGGGAATCGGTCCGACGAAGATCAGCCCGCCGGAAGGTGGATCGCCCGGGACGGCACCGGCGGTCGCGGGGGCTCGCGGAGTGGACGGAGGCCCCGACGGCTCTTCCCCGGCGAAAAGGAAGGGAAGGAACAGGAACCCGACCACCAAGAGAACGACGGAGAGGCCGAAGAGCGCGCTGGTGCCCGTCACGACGGGAAGGATGAACAAAAGGTAGAGGCGCGCCCCCCCGGTCATCAGGGAAGCCCCCAGCAGACCGAGGCCGGTAACGAGACATATTGGCCCGAGGGCGCGAACCATCGACCGCATGTCTGGTTCTCTGGGATCGGCCCGCTCAGTGGTAGGTATCGAACCGGTACTCCGAGAGGGGGCGCTCACCGATCGCCTGTAGGAACTCGGGAGGGGTGAGGACGGGTTTGGGGTACAGCGTCGCGTCGTCCAGGGCAATCCGAGGACAGGCCGTATTGACGTAGGCATCAAAATCCCGGCCCAGGAGGTCGGCCGGGTCCAGCCGACCGAACACGCGCGCCTCGGCGGCCAGCCCCCGGGCGCGTGCCTTCCGGAGCAGGGCCAAAGCCGTCGGGCTCCGGTTCTGGCCCGCGAAGGTCGAGACCAGGACCCCCCACTTTCGCGCGTCCCGGCATTGGGCGATCAGGAGGAGTCGGTCCCGGAGCAACCTCGCCCGGTCGATGGGCGGCTCCAGCTGTCCGGTCAGCGGGTCGAGGGCCCAGACCGGCCGGTCCACGGCAAACGCCAGCCCGCGGGGATGGAACGCCCCGGTGCCGAGGAACACAAACCCGCGGACCCTTCCCGCGATCTGCTCCGCGGAGGTGTAGTTGCATCCGAGCGCCTGCACCGGATAGGCCAGCCGCCGGTCCCCCTGTCCTGTAAGGAGCTCGAAGCCGCGTTCCCGCGCCGCCGCCTCGAAGGGTCCGATGAGGTCCATGTGCTGGACCGACGCCACTAGCCCCAGGGGCGAAGGGAGTCCTTGGGCGACCAGCGTGTCCGCGAGCGCGTTCGGGTCTCCCCCGGGGTGGCGCATCTCCACAAAGTACGTGGGCAACGGAAGACGGACGTTCGGGATCGGAGCGTGCCCCAGGACGATCGACGCGTCGGCGCCCGGGATCTCCTCGGACGAGGGAAAGTCGCAGGCCCCGAAGCAGGCCCGGGCGACGAGGACCACGTCGACACGTCCCTCCGTGCGGATCTTCTCCGCGAGCTCCCGGGATCCCCGGGTCAGCCCGGCGGGAACTTGAACCGCGACACGACGGAATCCCGAACCGCGGAGCGCCTCGAACAGCTCCGGCCCCACCGTCGCGAACACCGTGCTGGGCGCGCCGGAACCCCGAGCTCTCGCCCGCTCAACGAGTGGAGCGAGGTCGGCGGGGACGCCTGCGGTCACGTCGTCGGTCGTCACGGTGAGGAACGGTGGCCCCTGCCGGGGCTAAAGCTTTCGGGGTCGGGAGCGACCACTGGGGCGACCCACCCCGCGGAGGAGGCGCCGGAGGGCCGCCCGGTTGTCCCGGTAATGCAGCCGCTGTAGCGCGACCGCCGGTTCCAGCCATTCGAATGCGTCGTGCTCCCGGCTCAACCGGGGCTTCGCGCGCACGAAGAGCTCGACGCCGAACGCGTGGAGGCGCCAACGGCCCCCCTTCGGCCCCCGGAAGGGGAAGACCCAGTGCAACGGGGAGACTCTGCGGAACCGGGTGAACCCCGTCTCCTCGGCGACCTCCCGGTGAAGCGCGGCGGAGAGGTTCCGGTCGGCCGGCTCCACCTTTCCGCTGATCGGTACCCAGATTCGGCCCCGGGCGGGCGGCCGTCGAAAGAGAAGGACCTGAAGAGGCCGGCGGATGAAGAGGTAGCCCTCAACGCACTCTTGGTCGATCCGGGGGCGACTACCGGTCACTGCCGCCCCGGCGGGAGAGCACCGCGAGGATCGCCTCGGCCGGCGCGCCGCCCGCGGACTCGAGCGCCTGGATCGCCTCGGCGCGGGACCCGCCGGTTTGATCCATGACCAGCTGCACATCCTCTTCAGGAGGGCCCACGGAAGCAGCCGCGGCGGCCGGGACCTCGCCGTCGCTGGTCGCCTTAGGCGCCGACCGGGGACGGACCGTCGCCTCTCCGACCACTTGGTACGTGCGAACTCCCTGGACGGTGAGGAGGGTCACCTCGGGACCTTTGATGACGTGCTCCTGGTCTCGGGTCCGGATGAGGACCTCCTCGACGTTCTCGATCGGCTCGGTGGTCATCCCGAGTCGCTTCATCATCATCTTCATCTGGCGCTCGTTGACGCGCCCTCCAGGCATCATAGTAGGTTCGACCTCCGGTTCCTTCAGCGGCGTCGCCGCCGACGGCCGCGGGCCGTTGCGGACCGGATCCGGGCCTCGAGCTCAGGATCGGCCGAGGTTTCGGCCAATTCGTCGGAGATGAGTCGACTGGACGTTCGGTGGATCCCGTGAGGACCAGCCTCCTTCTGCCGACGGGCCTGGGTCTCGAGCTCGTCCAGCAGCTCGTTGAGGGCCCCGTAGAAGTTCCAGCCCGTGCGCGACGCGTACAGGATCTCGTGGTCCGTGTTGAGCCGGCCATCGACCGAGGCCTGCCCCGAGCGGTGCGACGCGTGGGGCTGGAAATGCACGTTCAGCATCACGGGATGGACATACCGGGCGATCCGCCGCAATCCCCGGGCGATCACCTGGTCGATGTCCGCCAGGATGGCCGGGTCCCCCGAGGCCCGGAGGCCCTGGATCTGCACGAACACGTCTCCCATCGGGCCCTCGCGGGGGGCGTTGCCGCCCACGGCCAGGCCGATAAGGTCCGCCTGCGAGACGATGCCGACCGGTTGCCCGCCGTCCGCGATGAACACGCTGGACACCCGTTCCTGGCTCATCCGCCGGGCCGCCGCCCCCGTGGAGGTCCCGCGGGCCACCGTCACCGCGGGGCTGTGCATGATCGTTCGGACCTCGACGTCCATTACCTTCCCCCGGTTCGCCACATCGCGGTGCCCCTGTGCGCTGGGGCGCCAAAGGACCTCACCGAGGTCGGCGATCCCCACCGCTCCGCTCAACCCGCCCTTCCGGTCGACGACCGGCAACGGATGCGTTTCGAGGTGCCGAAGCGCTTCCTGCCCGAGCAGAAGGCGGACCGGGTCCCGTTCCTGTAAGATCAGATTGAGCGGGGCCATCACCTCGTCGACCCGATGTTCGGCCAGCTGGGGGATATTGGGGATAGCGTGGACTAGGTCGGTCCGCGAGACGACCCCCAGGAGTTCGTTCTTGGGCCCCGTGACCGGCGCGGCCCGCATCCCGGTCGCCAACAACTGTTCGCTGAGCTCGGGGTAGGCGGTCCCTGTACCGACAATCGGAGGGAGCAGCATGATGTGCTGAATCTTCGTCGACAGGGGCAGATTGATCCGGCGGGCGATCGAGTCGAACGTGACCATGCCGACCACCCGTCGATTCTGTACGACGGGAATCTCGTGGATCCTCCGCGCTCGCATGATCCCGAGGGCCTGAGAAAGCGGGGAGTCACGAGTCAGTGTGATCGGTCGAACGGTCATCATGTCTCCGGCGGTGGGCCATTCCGTTACCATGAGCTTCTCGGGCCCCGGAGCCGGCGCACCGTATATGGCTTCGCCGAGGGAACCCCTCTAGCCGGTATCCCGGGCCATCTGGTAGCCATCCTCGCCATCGGAGTAGTATGTCCTCAGCAGGTCGGTTACCGAGAATCGGAAATCGGTGTAGAACCGTATCGCGGTAGCGTTGCTCACCCGTACCTCCAGGGTCACGCGCCGCAGGCCTTGGGTTCGGCATCGTTCCAGGAACGCCTGCATCAGTTGCGTCCCGATCCCCCGGGCGCGGTGTGCCCGGTCGACCGCGAACATGAGGATCCTCCCCTCATGGTCCACCTGCACTACGCCCAAGAGAAAGCCGATCGGACGGCCCAGCGCATCGGCCGCGACGAGGAACCCGTCGGGCCACTGCTGGCCGAGCGAAATGTAGAGCGAATTGTCGTAGTTCTCATGGAGCGAGTCCCGTACGATGTCGGCGATCACGGGGATGTCGTGCGGATGGAATCTCCGGAGCTGAGAGGCCGGGATCCCGGCCGGCGCTGCGCCACCGGCAGCGCGGGGAGCGGTCTCAGCGATACATCTCACCCGGCCCTTCGGTCTCGGTCTGCCGCATGCTGGACATCGACTTTTTCTGCTCGTCCAGCGATTTTCGCATCTGCGCCTCGAGGACCCGTGCCTTCTCGCGCAGCGGCTTGGTGTCGAGCGCGAGCATCGGGACGAGAGGGTTGATGGACTCGATCACCTTCGCCGCGGCCCGTGCGTCCGGGAAGTCTTTGTGGGCCTGGGCGACGAGACAGAGGACCGGCATGTGCCTTCCGAGCGCCGACAGCAGCATACCGCCAGCAAACCCCGTGATAACGCCGTTCGCGGGCTCGAACCCCAGCTTCTCGATCACCGGCACCGCCGGTCGATTCGCCATCGCGACGACTCGGGCATCCCCGCGGATCCCCTCGTCCACGGGTTGGCCCTCGACCGCGACGACCATCTGGATGCCCTTGCGTTCCGCCCAATCGAGCAGGGACCGCCCGAGCCCGTTCAGCATATCCACCGGGGGTTGGATGTCCGATATCGCGACGACGAGCTGGTCGCACTTGCGGTCCACGCCGCACACGAGCTTGCTCGCATACATCCGCACTGGAGAACTGACCGCGCCCCCCTCCATGATGACGGTCGGCGGAAACCCCTCGCTCGCGACGTACGCGACCGGGGTCATGTCCAGCGCGTGCACGAGGTACGAGGCGGCGACCGACCCGACGAGCCCGTGGGTGGGAAAGCCCACGATCATCATGGAGCCCGTCAGCGATTCGTCGCGGATGTCCACGACCCGGATCTCCTCCGACATCTCCCCTACCTCGGCGGTCGATGCCGGTCCCGGCATAAACGATTGCCGTGCCCGCGGGTCAGCTCCCCTCCGGAGCCTCCCTGCCCCGGCGGAGTTCACGCCCCTTGGGGAGCATCATAAAATAGCGTCACGTGGGAGTACCGCCCCCAACGCTTCGGGAGTCCTCCTATGAACGTCAGCGCGGTCGTCATGGCCCACGGTCGCCGCGAATTCCTCCGCGACGCGGTCGACTCCGCGCGGGGGCAGTCCGGGGTACCCGCGTCCTACGAGGTGATCGTGACGAAGGACTTCGCCGACCCCTACATCGATACGCTGCCGGGCCTGAGGGTGCTCGACTCCACGGGAATGAGTACGGGCGACATGATCGCCGAGGCGGCCAAGGCCGCGCGCGGAGACCTCTTGTCGTTCCTAGACGACGACGACGTCTGGGAACCTAGCAAGGTAGCGCAGGTGCTCTCGGTCTTCGCCTCGAGTCCCCGGCTCGGGTACTATGGACACGGACAGTCGGTTATCAACGACTCCGGTGCCCCGGCCCCCATGGGAGGGGCCATGTGGCGACGTCAGCAACGGCTCCGCACGGACATCGAGATCCCTCCCCCGATCTCCGGATCTGCCGCGGGTTCCCTGTGGGCGGACCCGGGGAATGACAGCTCGCTAACATTGCGACGGGAGTTGCTGCTCGAACGAGAACCGTTCCTTCGCCAGATCCGGGCCTCCATCGATACGTTCCTCCTCTGGACCGGCCTGCTCTCGACGGGAGGGATCCGGTTCTCGAGTGCACCCCTTACCCGGCTGCGGGTTCACACCGAGAACTTCTCCCGAGGCTCTCGGTCCTCCTTTCGGGGCTACGTGGCGCAGTACCGAACGATGCAGGCCGACCACCTCCAGAGCCACGGTGTGGTGCTTCGGATGGCGGCCGGAACTCCGTGGGCGGAGGCGATCCTTCGACGACGGATGCGTGGCATCGAGCACTTCCTCGAGGTTGCCGAGGGTACCGTGACTCGGCGGCAGATGCTGAAGGAGCTCCGGAGCACGCCCGACGATCCGGCCGCAGCGCAGCTCTCGCGTGCCCTCTACGTTGTCTCTCCGACGCTCGCCCAGACGGCCAATTTCCTGAACGCCATGGCACGGTGGTGAATGCCGACGTACATCGTGCTGGGGATGCACCGGTCCGGGACATCCGCCGTTGCCGGCATGCTCGACCGTCTGGGGGTCCGGATGGGGCCGAAGACATCGCGCCCCGATTGGATCGGGCGTCACTGGTCGAACCCGATGGGTCACTTCGAGAACCCGGACATCGTCGGGCTCAACGGAATGATCCTCGGGTACGACGGAACGGGCGTCCACGCGAGCCCGCGCTGGGACGAGATCCCCGACCGGGCGCGGGCTCTGGCCCCGGCGATCGAGCGGACGTTGCGCGCGACAGAGGGGGAGCTCTGGGGCTGGAAGGACCCCTGGAGCGTCCTCACGGTCGAGGAGTTTCTCCCTAAGGTCCGCGACCCACGGTTCATCTTCGTCCTTCGGGACCCGGGCCAGGTGGCAGACTCCTTGCTACGACGGGATGGAACCGGTCCAGCCGAGAGCCGCCGGATCGCGGACCGGTTCGCGACCAAGCTGGCCGACATCGCCGCGCGACACCCCGAGATACCCCGGCTGGACCTCCAGTTCGACGAGGTGATGAGGGATCCCCCGACCACGATCGACCGACTCGTCGCGTTTGCGGGGCTCCACCCCTCCTCCGAGCAACGTCGGGCCGCGGCCGCCCTGATCGTCGACGCCCCCACACTCAACGCCCTCGGACGTGAGTTGGCCGTGCGCGGGCTGGCGACCTACCCCAAGTGGCTGGCCTGGCTCGTCGCGAGGGACCTTCGGCGGGGCCGACGGAACGTCGGCGCTCTCTGGCGGAACGCCTCCCAGGAACTGGCCGGGGCATTCCGGGCCGTCGTCTGAGCCCGCCACGGAGGGCATGGATCGAGCTCGTCCCGGGCCGTTTCGTCTGGTT
>VFSW01015807.1_pt1 | contig 10346 bp, 5 predicted proteins | sample 5358111 | NCBI WGS metagenome assembly VFSW01 (sample SAMN11554181, study PRJNA540505) | mine drainage metagenome | isolation source: sediment from site ElyBrook_90M | place: USA: Ely Copper Mine, Vershire, VT | collected 2017
ATCGTGGGCTGCGGGACAGGGAGTTGCCATGCGGATCACCGTGTTGGGTTCGGGTAGCTGGGGGAGCGCCCTGGCGAAGGTACTTTCGGACAAGGGCCACCGGGTGGCGCTTTGGGGCAGACGCCCGGAACTGGCCCGAGCAATTGCCGAGACCCGTGAGAACGCTGCGTTTTTGCCGGGGTATCGCTTTGCAGAGAGCTTGTCTGCGACATCGGACCTCGCAGAAGCGATGGACCATGCGGAACTTCTCGTGGTCGCCGTGCCCACACACGGACTGCGGGAAGTCCTCCGTGGCGCGGGCCCGTACTTAGCCCATGGACCCATTCCGGTGGTCGGTGCGACCAAGGGAATCGAGCAGGGGACCTTGTCTTTTGTCCATGAGATCGTGGCGGCGGAGATTCCGTGGACGCGGGATCACTTTGTCGCGCTGTCGGGGCCGTCGTTTGCACGGGAAGTAGCCGCGGGGCAGCCCACGGTGGTGGTCGCTGCAGCGCGGGATGTGTCACTCGCCAGGGTGGTGCAACAGGCTTTTTTTACCGACGGGGTTTTTCGTGTGTACCACTCGCACGATCTTGCCGGTGTCGAAGTCGGCGGCGCCCTCAAGAACGTGATTGCCATCGCTGCGGGTGCAAGTGATGGCCTGGGCTACGGACACAACGCCCGCGCGGCGTTGATTACCCGTGGGCTGTGGGAAATCGCCCGCCTCGCGGTCAAGATGGGCGGCGAGCCGCTGACCCTCGCGGGACTCGCGGGCATGGGCGATCTGGTGTTGACCTGCACCGGCGAGCTTTCACGGAATCGCTATGTGGGACTAGAACTCGGCAAGGGACGGAGGCTGGCTGACGTTCTGGGCGAGATGCGTCAGGTGGCCGAGGGGGTGTTTACTGCACGGAGCGCGTATGAACTCGCGCAGCGGGAGGGCGTGGCGATGCCCATCACCGGGCAGGTGTACGCCGCGCTTTACGAAGGCAAGCCCCTGCGGGATGCGGTGTGGGAGTTGATGACCCGTGAGGCGGGACACGAGCGGGATTGAGCGAAGGGATGGGTCGGTCGTGGCCGAAACGCCACGGGGTGAGTATCTGCCAAAGGGCTGTCTCTCGGTCGTGCGATGGGGCTATCCTACGCGGCGATGAAGTCTCGCCCACTTGGCCTCCTTGCGCTGACCGTCACCCTCGGGCTTGCTACGACGCGCACGGCGCACGCGGTATGGCCGCCCGCCGCGGATGCGACACAAGCCGACCTCGCGGATCCCTCAAACTGGCCCAACGACCCGGGCTACGGTCTCACTCCCTCGGGCGGTGGCCAATGGAACCTCTGGTCGTGGGTTCCCGCGGCGAATCTCGCACTCCCTGGCTTTCGGATGCAGGAGGCCGCCATGGGGACGGGCAACCACATCGACGCCGCGTGGGGGCTCACCATCGGCGACCCGCGGGTGCACATCTCCGTCGTCGATTCGGGTATCGAATGGGACCAGACGGACATTCAGTACAAAGTCGCCCTCAACACCGGCGAGCTTCCGATGCCCATGGGTGCCACCAGCTACGACGCCAACGGCGACGGCGTGGTCAACGTCCAAGACTACGCCAACGATCCCCGTATCCCTTGCGGAACCACCATGCCCAGGGATCTCCGAACCTGCGTGGCCGCCGACGGCACCACGCCCAACGACCCCAACGGCAACGGAATCTTCGACGCCGGGGATCTCATCCGGGTGTTTTCAGACGGGACCGACGGCGACCACAACGGGTACGTGGACGACATCGCCGGCTGGGACTTTTTTCATGACGACAACGACCCCGCGGATGACACCCGGTATGGGCATGGATCCGGCGAGGCAAGGGATTCCGCGGCCGAGACCAACAACGGAATCGGAGACGCCGGGGTGTGCCCGCGCTGCATGTTTATCCCCCTCCGGGCTGGCGACAGTTTTATTACCGACGTCGACGACTTTGCCCAGGCCGTGGTCTACGCCGTGGACAACGGGGTGAGCGTCGTCCAAGAAGCTCTTGGCACGATCGACAACAGTACCTTTGCGATGCGGGCCATTGACTACGCCTACGCCCACGGCGCCGTGGTCATCGCCAGCGCCGCCGATGAAAACTCTCGCCATCACAACGTCCCGGGTACAAACAACCACACCCTGTACGTCCATGCCATTCGGTACAACCGTACCTCGCTTCTCACCAGCACCTCGTTCCTGGCTTTCAACAACTGCTCCAACTACGGCGCGCAGCTCGCCCTCTCCGTCGCTGGGAGCGCCTGCTCGTCCGAGGCGACGGGCAAGTCCGCTGGGATGGCCGGACTGATCTACTCCGAGGCCCTCGCGACGAGTCTCTCCCCAGCGCTCTCGTCCGAAGAAGTCCGGCAGCTTCTCGTCGAGACCGCCGACGTGATCTACGTCCCCGAGGCCCAACCCTCGTCCGCCAACTACGACCCCACGATCTATCCCTCGCTCCCGGGATGGAGCCAGCGTTTTGGGTACGGTCGCACCAATGCCCGCTCGGCCGTGCAATGGGTCCACGACGGCAAGATTCCCCCCGAGGTAGACATCACGTCTCCCCGGTGGTTTACCGTGCTCAACCCCGGTCGCCCGGCCGACCAGACGCTCACGATCACCGGCAGCATCGCCGCGCGTCGCGCGCCAAGCTTTGACTACACCATCGAGTGGGCGCCTGGCGTCGAGCCAGCAGACACCGACTGGCACACGCTGGGCACCCACACCGCCTCCACGGCACCCGTCACCGGAACACTCGCCTCGCTGAATCTCACTTCCCTCACGATCAACAACCCCGGCGAGGTCGAAAACCAGTATTCCATCACCGTGCGCATCCGCGCGACCGCGCACTACGGCGGCACGGTGGGCGACGTGCCCGGGGAGCAACGTCGGTTGTTTTACGTTCACCGCGACCCGACGATTCTCCCGGGCTGGCCGGTCTATGTCAGCGCGTCAGGCGAGAGTTCGCCCCACACCTACGACCTCAACGGCGACGGCGCCCGCGAGGTGATCTATGCCACCGCCGACGGAATCATCCACGCCTTTCGCGCCGACGGCACGGATCTCCCGGGCTGGCCGGTACACACCGGGCTGCTCCCGGGCTTTGACCCCACGGCGACACCGTCCTACGTCTCGGCCCCGGGGTATACCTCAACCACCCGCGCCATCGACCCGTCCACCGTGTACGAGCCCGTCACCGCGACACCGGGAATCGCGGACCTGGACGGCGACGGCCATCCCGAGGTGGTGATCAACGGCTACCACGGTCACGTCTACGTCTTTCGCCACGACGGCACGGCCTACGGTCATGGCTTTCCGTATGCGTTGCCCGACGTGCCGAGCGCCGCGACCGACCCGCAGGATATTCTTCAACGCGGGATCTTCGGGTCACCTGTGCTGTACGACATCGACGGCGACCATGTCCCCGAGATCATCTTCGGGGCTTTTGACGGCAAGCTCTACGCCCTCGACGCCCTCACAGCCGCGATCAAGCCTGGCTATCCTGTCCTGATCCATTTTCCTGAACCCGGCACCGAGCACAATCGTATCTTCGGCAGCGTGGGCATCGGTGACTTCAACGGTGACCACGTCCCCGAGATCGTCGTGGTCAGCAACGAAAAACTCAACGGCGACCGCAACGTCGGCGCGGCGTACATCGTCTGGAACGACGGGAACAATCACCCGGGCGGGCCGTACTTTCCCAACTGGCCTGTCTCCTACGGCTCATTCGACCTCTTTCCCCTCGTGGGCGAAGGACTTTCATCATCGCCTGCGATCGCCGACACCGACGGCGACGGCCGTGACGAACTCGCACTGACGGGATCCGGCAACGCCACGGTACTCATCGCCCGCGGCGTACAACCCGCCCACGTCGCACGTCCCGCGCCCACCGACCTTGCGCACATCGCCGTGATGGCAAGCAACGATCGTGGCGCACTGTCCAACTACCACTCCAACATCGTCGCTTTCATCAACGCCTTTGCCGTCGGAGCCTTTGGCGACCTGGACAACGACGGCACGCCGGATTACAGCGTCTCGGGCGCCTCCATCGACCTCGCGCTCAATCTCGCGGGAGGCGGGACCCGTCGGCCCTTTGACCATCTCGTCGGCGCCTGGAGCGGCCACGACGGCTCGGTGTTCCCTGGTTTTCCGCAGGTGATCGAGGACTATACCTTCTTTGTCAACCCGGCCATCGCCGACGTCAACAACGACGGTTACGCCGAGACCATCCTTGGCACGGGGGGATACTACGTCCACGCTTTTGACGCCTGCGGCCGTGAACCCACAGGGTGGCCCAAGTTCACGGGTCAATGGATCATTCCCTCGGGCGCCGTCGTGGATCTCCATGGCACGGGTGAAATGGACGTGGTCACGGGCACCCGCGGCGGGTACCTCTGGGCCTGGCGCACGGACGGCAACGCCCACACCGGGTCCGTCCAGTGGGAAGGCTTTCGGCACGACGCGGCGAACACGGGCAACTGGGGCACGCCGCTCACGCAGGGTGTACGCAGGGTCACGGGCGTCCCCACGATTGTCTGCCCGGTGGCCAGCGCAGACGCAGGCACCGATGGCGCGGTCGCAGACGCTTCGACCGTCCCCGACGGTGGAACAACAGACGCTTCGATGGATTCCAGCGTTGCCCACCTGCAATCCGTCACAGGCGGTTGCGGTTGCAGGGTCGGCACGGGCGAATCGACGCCTCCGCGGGGTGGGCTGTACGCCCTCGCGCTTGCCCTCACGATCGTCCGACGCCGCCGTCGCGTAGCGTCTTAGGTCCATCGATCTCCCAAGAAGTTCTCTCTCCGGGCCCTGGGCTGCTACGTACGTGGCAATGGCCAGGGCAGGGAGACTTGCGCAGTGGGTCCTGGCGATTCTGTTCGCCACGGAGGAGGCCTACGCACAGAGCGTACCCGCGGGTGACGGCCCGGAGTCCACCGCGCTGGCTTCGCTACGGGACGCCGAACGTGACGATGACACCGTCCAGCGGGGCGGGGGCACCCTTTCGGCCGCTGCGCAGCTTGCGGGGACATCTCTCGGTGACGTCGCCGACCTTGATCCCACGGTCGCCGTGCAAATTCACATGCCGTCCATCCTCGCGCGAATGTCTCCGCGGCTTGCGCGCGCAGTGGGTTTGTTTCTGCACGATGCCCGTGCGAGGAGCGTGCTGACGTCCTGGGTCCGCCGGGCTTCTCGTTATCGCGAACGAATGGAAAGCATCCTGACCGCCGAGGGTGTACCCACGGAACTCGTCTGGGTCGCTGCGGCCGAGAGCGGCTTCGACCCGCGGTCGTCGTCCGAGGTGGGCGCGGGTGGACCCTGGCAACTCATGCCTTCGTCCGCGCGGACCTACGGTCTGCGGGTTGACACCTGGGTGGACGAACGCCTCGATCCCGATCGGTCGACCCACGCCGCGGCGAGGTATCTCCGCGACCTGTACACCCGCTTTGGCACCTGGGAGTTGGCCCTTGCCGCGTACAACATGGGCTACAACGCTTTGTTACGCTCGGTGCGTAAGTACAACACCAACGACTTTGACACCCTTGCGGACCTCGAAGCAGGACTCCCCTGGGAGACCGTGCACTATGTCCCGAGGATCCTTGCGGCGGCCATCGCAACGACCAACGACACGGTGTTTGGCTTGGACCGTGTGTCCCGGGACCCGGTCGCGACGTGGGAAGACGTCCCGGTCGCGGAGTCCGTGGATCTCGCGGACATCGTCCGGGCGACGGGCGTTTCCCAGGCCAGTCTCCGGGCCCTCAACCCTGCGCTGGTACGGACACGGACCCCCGTGCCTGCGGACGGCGCAGGGGCCTACGTACTGCACGTCCCCGTGGGGGCGCGGGACACTGTCTTGTCGGCGCTGAATCAAATGCACCCGGCACCGACCCGGGCGTACACCGTGCGGTACGGAGAAACCCTGGACGAGATCGCCACGCGCTACGGGCTGCGCCCGCGCGCGCTTCTCGCGTTGTCCGGGATCGTCGACGACCATGGGGTCGGTCAGGGAGAAGTGCTGCTGACCCCCGATCGAGAGCCCGTGGACCCGGTACCCACGGCACTGCCCGTGGTGCCGATGGACACGCCTGAGGATGTACCGACGGGACTCTCGCGGGTGTTTGTTCGGGTGGTGCACCCGGACGATCTCGCGACCGCAGCGACCGCCCTCGGGGTCTCCCGCGGTGACCTCGCCCGATGGAACAGTCTCGATCCGGGCGCGCGGTTGCAGCCTGGGATGTGGCTCCAGGCCTGGGTGTCTGCCGACCGATCGGCCACGGCGCGCGTGTGGCGAGAGTCCGACGTCGAACTCGTCCGACGCGGCTCCGAGTTTTTTCATGACCACGCCGTCGCCGCCGCGGGGCTCGTACGCCTGCGGGTCACGGTGCGCCCTGGAGACACCCTCGATACCCTCGCAACCCGCTTTGCGACCACGGTGGGGCGCCTCGCCCGAATCAATCACCGCGACCGACACGCCAGCCTCACGCCAGGCGAAGCCATCGTGGTGTACACCGACCCTGTCCATGCCGGCGTGGACGCCAACGGAAACCCTGCAAGCCCCGACGACCACACGGCTTCCGTCCGCTAGATCCCCGCGACGCTTGCCAAGTGCCGTCGGGTCTCCTAGGTTCGGGCGGTGCGCTGCCCTCGGAGGGTGGCGCTGACGATGCTCCCCACGCGTGTCATTTCTGGACGGCTCTCGGGGATGATCATGGCCCTCGTGCTGGCCTTGTCCCTGGTGTTGATCCACGGCGTCGACGCCCTGGTGCCGGCCCTGCGACCGCGGGCCAACGTGCAGACCCCTGTCTCCCTGAACCTTCCGGGTCGCATCCTCTTGCATGGGCGCACCGCCCGCTGGGTCCCCCCTGAGATCATTCCCCGCGGTACACGCCTTGGCGCTGACCGCATCGCCGAACTCGACGCGCTCGAAGTCCGCCATGGAGAGCTCCGTCCTGGTTCCTTCGCCGGGCTCTTGTTCGTGTACTTTCTCGCCGGGTCTCTCTTGTTCGCGTACGTCCGGCGCTTTGGCCCTCCGCGAGGCGCGCTTTTGCGCACGCAAATCGGCTTCATGATCCTTGTCGTGGGCCTATCCGCCGTGGCCAAGGCGCTGCTCATGTTCGCGCCGTTTCCAGCTTTTGCGATCCCCGTCGCCACCCTGGTGATCTGGGCCGCCGTGTACATGGACCGTCGCACGGCCTTTGTCTTTAGCCCTGTCATGGCTTTCATCGGCGGGTCCTTCGTGGGCTTCGACCCCACCCTCATCGGCGTGCTCCTGGCATCGGGCGCCGGTGCCGTGCTTTTTCTCCGCGATCGCCGTCGCCCTCGTACAATCCTTTTGTCCGGCGTGCTCTCGGGGGTCTCCGCGGCGGTGATGTACCTCGCCATGGTGTCCGTCTTCTCCGGTGGATTTTTCGCCACCCGGGAGATCATCCTGGTCGACCGTGGCCTGGGACTCACAGGCTGTCTCCTCGGTGGCGTGTGTTCAGGCGTCCTTGCGCTGGTGTTTCAAGGCCTCGCGGGTCGCGCACTCGGCGTGGTGTCCCGCGGACGCTTGCTCGACCTTGCAGACCTTGACAACCCGGTCCTCCGAAAGATGGCCGCGGAAGCACCGGGTAGCTGGGAGCACTCAAGGGCCATGGCGAACCTTGCCGAGGCTGCGAGTGCTGCCATCGGTGCCGATGCCCTGCTTACCCGTGTCGGGGCGTACTACCACGACCTCGGAAAGACCGCACAGCCCAAGTACTTTGTCGAAAACCTCGGGGCCGACGAACGCTCCCCGCACGAAGACCTCGACCCGGATGTGTCCGCGGATGCGATCATGGTGCACGTGGTGCAAGGCGTCGGGATTCTTCGCGCGGCGGGGATCCCCGAGCCCGTGGTGGAGTTTTCGTACACCCACCATGGCACCAGCGTGATCGAGTACTTCTGGCACAAGTGCAAAGAACAAGGGAACCCCAAGGGGCTCACCGAGGATGCCTTCAGGTATCCCGGGATGAAACCCCACTCGCGAGAAACAGCCATCCTGATGCTGGTGGACGGGATCGAAGCCGCCGCACGGACGATCGACGAACCCTCGCTGGAGAAGTTTCAGGAGATGACCCAGCGGGTGGTGTTTTCAAAGCTGCGGCAGGGACAACTCGATGAGTCGGGGCTTACGACCGAGGACCTCCGGGTGCTGGCAACCTCCCTCGCGCAGACCCTGGTGAGTGTGTACCACCATCGGATCAAGTATCCGTGGCAGCGTGCGACCGGCTCCGAGCGTACGTCTCGGGAGCCCGTGGTTCCGGCGCCGCGACCCGAGGTCACCCTGAACCCGGTCGGGCGTCGGTAGCCTGCACCCGAGGAGCCCGCGCGGATGTCCATCGAAGAGAGCTTCGCCAAGTCCCTGTTCTACGGAATCATCCCTGAAGAAATGATCCTCCCGTACCCCGAGCCGGGACAGGACGAGCGCGAGAACACCTCGCTCATTCTTGAGAGCGTCCGAGATTTCGCGTCGCGCCACGTAGACTCCGCCCGCATCGACCGCGAGGCGTGCATTCCCCCGGACGTCTTTCAGGGACTCAAGGACCTGGGGCTTTTCGGTCTGGTGATTCCCCAGGAGTACGGCGGCGCGGGGCTCTCGGCCACGAGCTACGCGCGGGTGATGCAAGAGATCGGCGGGATCGACGGAGCCATCGCGGTGACCCTCGGTGCGCACCAGTCCATTGGACTCAAAGCCTTGCTGCTGTTTGGCACCGAGGCCCAAAAGCGTCGGTATCTCCCCAAGCTCGCCTCGGGAGAATCCATTGCGGCTTTTGCGCTCACTGAACCCGGCGCGGGCAGTGACGCCGCGGCCATCCAGACCCGTGCGGACCGCGCCCCGGACGGAGACGGCTACGTGCTCAACGGGTCCAAGGCGTACATCTCCAACGGTGGAATCGCCGACGTGTTTACGGTCTTTGCGCGTACGACGGCGCCGGGCAGTGCGACAAAGCCCAGGATCACGGCGTTTGTGGTCGAAAGGGCACAGGGCGTACGCTCGGGTCCACCCGAACACAAACTCGGAATCCGCGGGAGTGACACCGCGGCGTTGTACCTTGACGACGTGCGCGTGCCCGCCACGAGCGTCCTCGGAGACGTCGGTCGTGGCTTTCGTGTCGCGATGGAGGTGTTGAACTCTGGACGCATGGGTCTCGCCGCGGGCGCGCTCGGGAGCTGCCGACGACTGTTGCAGATGGCCATCGAGCGCGTGCAAGAACGCAAAGCCTTTGGCCGTGCGATCGGCGAGTTTGGCATGGTCAAAGACAAGATCGCGCGGATGATGGCCGAGACCTTTGCGCTCGAGTCCATGGTCTACCTCACGACGGGCCTCGTCGATGCGCGGGTGCCGGATTATTCGTTGGAGAGCGCGATGTGCAAGGTCCAGGGCAGCGAGACGCTCTGGCGGGTGGTCAACGAGACCCTCCAGATCGCGGCGGGCGTGGGCTACATGCAAGAGTTTTCGTACGAGCGGATGCTGAGAGACGCGCGGGTGAATCTGATTTTTGAGGGCACCAACGAGATCTTGAGGGCTTTCATTGCGTTGTCAGGGATGCAAGGTCCCGGACGGCAGTTGGTGGAGGTGGCCCGCGCGGTGCGTGAACCCATCAAGGGCTTTGGTCTCCTGTCCGAGTTTGCCGTGCAAAAAGCCCGCGCAGCGTTTGGCCGCGAGCGCATGAACCGCGCGCATCCGACCTTACGTCGCGAAGTGGTGGTGCTTGAAGAATACGTGACGTTGTTGTCCCGCAACGTGGACAAGGTCTTGCGCAAGCACGGCGGGGACATCGCGGAGATGCAGTTTACGCAACGGAGGATTGCGGACACGGCGATGGACCTTTACGCCATTGCGGCCTGCGTCGCGCGAACGACCCAGGCCATCGAGCGCAAGGGCGAAGAAGGCGCGCGGCGAGAGACCGAGCTCACGGCGGTGTACACCAACGCCGCCGAGCGACGATTACGGTCCAACGCGGCGGCGTTTGACAGCAACGACGACGAGTTGCTCAAGGCCGTGGCCGCCCAGTCGTACCAGGACGGGGGGTACACGTTTGATGTGGTGTAGGCGGGTGATGCGGGTGTGCGGTGTGATGGAGACGGGCGGCACCCCAAGACCCAGGCCATCCGTCGACTGGGGCCACCCGTCTCGGTGGAGCGTCGCAGCCTCCACGCCCGACGAATGATTCGATCCAATGCCCTGAGTCTGCCGTATTGAGCGGCGTTGTGCTTCATGGGAATGACGATTGGCTGCGCGGTTGATTCTGGGGGGGGGGGGGATTGCCCAGTTTTTGGCCACCCCCAAACTTTACCGCCCGTACCGGTGAACCCGGTTTTTTCGGGGCCC
>VFSW01015808.1_pt1 | contig 10346 bp, 10 predicted proteins | sample 5358111 | NCBI WGS metagenome assembly VFSW01 (sample SAMN11554181, study PRJNA540505) | mine drainage metagenome | isolation source: sediment from site ElyBrook_90M | place: USA: Ely Copper Mine, Vershire, VT | collected 2017
GAACCATACCGCGCCCCAGCTGGTCAAAATGGCGCAGGCGTTCGCCTGAGCGGGATATTTCGCGCTTCGCTATGACCTTCCGTTCCGCCGGCAGCGTCCCAAGGGTCCGCCGTTTCCCGCCGCGGCGGTGCGCGATCGGGAAGGCGTCGCCGCGGCCATCGCCGCCCTCCGCAGCATGGCACAGGGACGCGTCTTCGCCGGCGGTCACTCTTATGGAGGACGCCAGTCCGCCATGGCCGCCGCGGAACGGCCGGGTCTGGCCGATGGTCTGCTTCTTCTCTCCTATCCACTGCACCCGCCGAACCGTCCCGAGCAGAAGCGCACCGCCTTCTTTCCCGATTTGCGCATGCCGGCCCTGTTCGTACACGGCACCGCCGACCCTTTCGCCACCCCCGAAGAGTTGCGGGAGGCCATCGCCACGATCCCGGCGCGTACCGATGCATTGTTCGTGGAAGGCGCGGCGCACGACCTGAAACGCGCGCCCAGCCTCTCCGCCGAGATCCTGGAGCGCTTTCACGCTCTGCTGTGATGTTATTCTGAAATTTCCCCCCAGAGGGCCTTATTTATGCGTGAATACCGGTATACGACTCCCCACGGGATCCAAGTCACGCGCACAACATCAAAAAGCAACTTCCGCAAGGGGTTGATCCATCTGTTGCGCGATCTGGACCGCCATCGTGGGATTTATCTTTCCTCGGGATACGAGTATCCCGGGCGGTATTCGCGCTGGGATATTGCCTCCACCTGCCCGCCGCTGGAGATCGTGGCATTCGATCGCCAGGTGGAAATCCGCCCGCTGAATGAGCGCGGAGGCCGCATCATCCGGATCCTGTATCCGGTGCTGGCGGCGCATCCCGATTGGGAAGAGTGCTCGCTGCGGGACGGCGCCCTTGAAGGCCGGCTGAAGCCGCTGCCCGCTCTGTTTCCGGAAGAGGAGCGCAGCAAGCAGCCTTCGGCATTCTCCATTCTGCGCACGCTCACGCAGGAGTTTCGCGGCGAAGAGGATTCGCGCCTCGGCCTGGTGGGCGCGTTTGGCTACGACCTGCTTTTCCAGTTTGAGCCCATCCACAAGAAGCTTCCCCGCAGCGGCCACAAAGATCTGCACCTGTTCTTGTGCGATGACCTGTGGCTGATGGACCGCAAAAAGGAACAGGTGGAGCGCTACCGTTACGATTTCGCGAACGATACGTTGTCTACCGCCGGCCTGCCGCACGATGGCGCGCCGATTGCCCCACCCACGCCCCGCGAGCCCGGACCCATTGCGAGCGACCACACGCCAGAAGAGTACATGGCCAAGGTGGAGACCGTGCGCGAAGGCATGCGGCGCGGCGACTACTATGAAGTGGTGCTGCGCCAGACTTTCCACACGCCGTATTCCGGAAAGGCCTCCGAGTTGTTCCAGCGCGTGCAGCGCGCCAGCCCCAGTCCGTACGAGTTTCTGCTGCAATTCGGCGAGGAGCAACTGGTGGGCGCATCGCCGGAAATGTTTGTACGGGTGGAAGGTCAGCGCGTGGAAACGTGCCCAATTTCCGGCACGGCCCAGCGCACCGGCGACCCCCTGCGCGATGCCGACAACATACGCGAACTGCTGAAATCCGCCAAGGAAGAATCCGAGCTCACCATGTGCACGGACGTGGACCGCAACGATAAATCGCGCGTGTGCGAACCGGGCACGGTGAAAGTGATCGGACGGAGGCTCATCGAGTCTTACGCCGGAGTCTTCCACACCGTGGATCAGGGGGAGGGATTCCTGAAGGACGGCTGCGATTCCCTGGACGCGGGCCTCAGCCACCTGTGGGCCGGCACGGTGATTGGCGCACCCAAGACGGCGGCGGCGGAGACGGTGGAATCCCTGGAGCGCGACGCGCGCGGCTGGTATGGGGGAGCCATCGGCATGATCTCGCTCAATGGCGACATCAATACCGGCATTTTGATCCGCACTACCTATCTGAAGGATGGCATGGCATCGTACCCGGTGGGTGCGACGCTGCTCTACGATTCCGTCCCGGCCATGGAAGAACGCGAGACCCGGCTCAAAGCCACGGGCTTTTTCCGTACGCTGGGCGCGGGCGATTCCGCCGTTTCCGCCAGTGTGGACCGGAAACCTGTCGGCGTGGGGACCAAACTGCTCCTGGTGGACAACGACGATTGCTTCATCCACACCCTGGCTAACTACGCCCGCCAGACCGGAGCCGAGGTGGTGACCTATCGCGCCGGATTCCCGCCGGACCTGATCGCGCAGATCGCCCCCAGCCTGATTCTGATCTCGCCCGGTCCGGGCCGTCCCGCGGATTTCGGCGTGCCGGACCTGGTGAAGGCGGCGGTGCGCCTCGGCGTCCCCTTGTTCGGAGTGTGTCTCGGGCTGCAGGGAATCGTGGAGGCGTTCGGCGGGGAACTGGGCGTGCTCGATTACCCCATGCACGGGAAGCCTTCCCCGGTGCGCCACCGCGGTATCGGCATTTTCGAAGGCATGCCCGAAGAGTTTCTGGTGGGCCGCTACCATTCGCTGTTCGCGCGGCGCGAATCGTTTCCGTCCTGCCTGGAGATCACGGCAGAGACCGCGGACGGAGTCATCATGGGAATCCGCCATCGCGAGCTGCCGATCGAAGCCGTGCAGTTCCATCCGGAATCGATTCTGACGGCCGAACACGATCACGGCCTGAAGCTAATGGAAAATGCCGTGCGGGTGCTGGTAGGACAGGCCTCCTGGCCGGTCCGAACTCAGTCGTAAGGCGCGCCGTGCTGGTTCCTAACCTATCCATGCTGCCGCCGCCGCAGCTAAGACTTTGGCCCGAACTCGCGGCTACGCCGCAGACGTTCACACTCTACGGCGGCACAGCCCTGACCTTGCGCCTGGGACATCGCACGTCGATCGATTTCGATTTTTTTTCGAATGCGCCGTTTGACCCGGAGCACCTGGCCTCGCTGGTGCCCTATCTGAAAGACGCCGAGCGCATTCAAGTGGCGTATGATACTCTGACCTGTCGCGTGGATCGCGGAGGCGCGGTCCTGGTGTCGTTCTTCGGCGGACTCGACCTCGCGCAAGTAGCGGAACGTGACAGTGTGCAGGGAATGACGCTGTATGTAGCGTCGCTCCTGGATCTCGCCGGCACAAAGATGGCAGTCGTGCAAAAGCGGGCCGAAGTGAAAGACTATCTGGATGTGGACGCGCTGTTGCAACACGGTGTCGACTTGCCCACGGCACTAGGCGCCGGACGAGTCGTTTACGGACGCAGGTTCAATCCAGTAATCACCCTCAAAGCGCTCAGTTTCTTCGACGACGTGCAGGCCCTTCCCGGCGATGTCGCCGACCGCCTCCGCGCGGCAGTAGCCGCCGTGGATATCAGCAAACTGCCATGAAGCCGTTGCCCCCTACACCGGAATTGCTAGCCGTGGCTGAGCGCGTAGTGTGGTTCCAGCCGCCTCAGGAAGCTCTCGCCGACCCGGTGCACTTCCTGGCGCATGTGATGACGTATGGCACCCTTGAAGACCTGCATGCGCTGGAAGGCCTCGTTGACCTGAGCGACTTCCGGGAAGCCCTGGAACATGCACCGCCGGGCATCTTCGACCCTCGCTCCTGGGCGTACTGGAATCTGAAATGCGGCCGGGTGCCCGCGCCGCCGCTGCCGGTGCGCCGCTTAGAGCGATAGTGCTGCTTGTACCCGTGCCAGAGTCTCCTCGACGTCCGGCCGATCCACGCGAATCACCGTACAGTTGGGACCGGCGGGACGCCAGCGCTCGAACATGCGCGGCGCCGGAAATCCGGCGAAGATGCTGATCAGGGTGACACTGGCGGCAGCCGCTACATGCTGGCCGGCGGAATCGTAGCCCACATATAGCTTCGCCCCGGCTACGATCGCCGCAAATCCGGCAAAGGAGCCGTCCCAGAAGTTCACTTTCACGCCCGCCCGCTCCACCGCGCGTTTGACCCGCTCGGCCTCTTCTCCACCCGCCCCGGTATCGATGTAAAGAGGCATTCCGCGTGCCGCCAGCAGGCGCAGCAGTTGCTCTTCGAATGGGGCGGGCAGCCGTTTAGCGGGATTGTCGCCCACACCCAGGCTCACCGCGACATACTCTGCCTTCGATGGCGCGGACCCCAGCGCTACGTAAGGCCTGGTCCCGGCGATCCCAAGCGTCTTCTCCACCCAGTCGGCTGCCAGTTCCGGCAAGGTCCGGTCTGAATCGCCGCCGTAGCCACGGCTCTCAAACAGGTGATAGTGGTCTTCCGAACATACGGGCAACAGCCCCAGTTGCGTGAGGCGCGAATCCGGGTCTATCACCGCCGAGTCTGTCGTGGTCACGGCCGCCTTCAGTTCTTCCCAGGCTGCCAGGCGTTCGCGCAGGCTACCCCGGCGATACGCCACGTCGGCGTGATGAATCCGGCGATCGCCGGCGAACAGTTCGTAGTTCTTGCGCGGTCCCACGAACACAATCCTGGCGTTTGGAAATCGCTTCTTGGCGGCGCTCAGCATCACGCTTGTTACCGCTACATCGGCGCCCAGCGTGACCCGCGAAAGGATGAAGACGCGCCGCGGCCTGCCGGCAATGGGACGCACGCGGCGAACGCGCTGATAGCGTGCCACCAGCGCGGCGGGATCCAGGCTTTCCACCGCCTGCGCCACCGCCTGCGCGAACAGGCGCGCGTAGGCGTCGCACAGCGCGGGCTCGAAGCGGTCGGCCAGTCCCTCCACCAGGGTGCCGAACAGCGCCTGTCCGCACGGATCCTGCACCAGCGCGCCCGGCAGCGTTTTGGGCGGCTGTCCGGCCAGGCATTCGTCCAACAGCTTCCGGGCGATCTCGTTACACGAAGTACTTATCAATCAGGATCCCCAGCTTCGTGCGCGTCGCTTCCGGCACCACGTTACGGTCGGTAAGAATCGCATGGGAAAGTGCCGTACCGCACTTGCAGGAGCGGCCGGCGGGCATAGCGGCTACCGCCTCCGCCACCACGCGGCAGGCGTTCTCGGCATTCTTCACCAGGTGGCCGATAATGTCGCTCACGGTTACGGCGTCGTGATCATTGTGCCAGCAGTCGTAATCCGTAACCATCGCCACGGTCACGTAGCAAATCTCGGCTTCGCGCGCCAGTTTTGCCTCTTGCAGGTTGGTCATCCCGATCACGTCCATGCCCCAACTGCGATACACGTTCGACTCCGCTTTGGTGGAAAAGGCGGGACCTTCCATGCACAGGTACGTGCCGCCCTTCTTGCCGGTGACGCCCACCGCCTGGCAAGCGCCGGCCACCACATCGGCAAGCTGTGGACAGACCGGGTCGGCGAAGCTGATGTGCGCCACCAGTCCATCGCCGAAGAAAGTGGAGACGCGCCCGCGCGTGCGATCAAAAAACTGATCGGGAATAACGAAGTCCAGGGGCCGGTGCTCTTCTTTCAGGGACCCCACCGCGCTCAGCGAAATGATGCGCTCCACACCCAGCGACTTCATGCCATAGATGTTCGCCCGGAAGTTCAACTCCGAGGGGGAAATGCGATGTCCGCGGCCGTGGCGCGCCAGGAAGGCCACCTTACGGCCCGCCAAAGTGCCCAGCACATAATTGTCGGACGGGGCGCCGAACGGTGTGGTGATGTTGGCTTCTTCCTGCGCTTCAAATCCGGGCATGCCGTACAGGCCGCTGCCTCCGATGATTCCAATTTCCGCTTTCAATGCCAATCCTCCGATTGAATAAGTTCCAGCAGTACACCGCCGGCCGAAGCCGGATGCACGAAGACGTAAGTGTGACCGCCCGCCCCCACGCGCGGCGCATTCAGAATCCGCGCGCCGGAAGCCGCCAGGCGTTCCAACGCGGCATTCAGGTCCGGCACGCGAAGTGCCACATGGTGCAGCCCGGGTCCGCGCTTTTCCAAAAATTTCGCAATGGGCGAATCCGGCGCGGAGGGCTCCAGCAGTTCGATACGCGAATCGCCGGAGGGCAGTATGGCAACGTTTACCTTTTCCGCGGCGATAGTTTCGCGATGTTCGACGCGGAGACCCAGAGCCTGGTAGAACGCAATGGCTGGCTCCAGCGCGCCCACGGCGATGCCCAGGTGGTCGATGGAGGGCGCCGCCGTCCGGCGCGCCGCCGGTTTTTCGCCGGTCCGATCGATCGCCGCGAGCAGTTCCGTAATGCCTGCCCCTTCCGTTGCAATCGTACGGACAATCGCAGGCGCGGCGCCGTTGGCCAGGCTCAGCATCGCCTGCAACTCGCGCTCCACGCGATCCGCGCCGGGCTGATCGGCCTTGTTGATCGCGAATACGTCTGCGATCTCCATGATGCCCGCCTTAATGGCCTGCACGTCGTCGCCCATGCCAGGCACCAGCACCACCACGGTCACCTGCGCCAGTCCGGCGATCTCCACTTCGTCCTGCCCCACGCCCACGGTTTCGATCAGCACGTAATCGCGGCCGGCGCCATCCATCAGGCGCGCCAGGTCGCGCGTGGCGCGCGCCAGGCCGCCCAGCGAGCCGCGCGTGGCCATCGAGCGGATGAAAATTCCGGTATCCGCATGGTGCTGCTGCATCCGAATGCGATCGCCCAGAATGGCGCCGCCGGTGGCCCGGCTGCTGGGGTCGACGGCCAGGATCGCCACGGTCTTACCCTGTTGCCGCAGTGCCAGCGCCAGGCCATCCACCAGGGTGCTTTTGCCTGCGCCCGGCGATCCGGTGATCCCGACAATGCGCGCATGGCCGGCAAAGGGCGCGAGATCGCGCAGTAGTTCGGTACCGCGCGGGTCGCGATTCTCCACCGCAGTAGCCGCGCGAGCGAGCGCGCGCGCATCGCCGTCCCGGATTTTACGGGCCCAGTCGGTCATTAGCTTTTCAATAGTTGCCGGGCAATCACCAGGCGTTGAATCTCGCTGGTGCCTTCCCCGATCGTGCAGAGTTTGACGTCGCGGTAAAACTTCTCCACCGGATAATCTTTGATGAACCCGTATCCGCCGTGAATCTGTACAGCCTCGCCGGCAATGCGCACCGCTGCTTCGGATGCGAACAGCTTGGCGCTGGCCGATTCGCGCGTCACCCGCATCCCGCGATCCAGCATCCACGCCGCGCGGTAATTCAGCAGGCGCGCCGCATCCAGATCCACGGCCATGTCCACCAGCTTGTGCTGGATTGCCTGAAATTCGGAAATCGGACGCCCGAACTGCTTCCTCAACTTCGAATAGCGGAGCGCCGCATCGTACGCGCCCTGTGCCATTCCGATGGACAGCGCGGCGATGGAAATCCGGCCGCCGTCCAGAATCTTGAGGCTGTCCACAAATCCGTTATTCAGCTTGCCAAGCAACTGCCCGGGCGCCAGCCGGCAGCCTTCGAAAATCACCTCTCCGGTGGCGCTGGCGCGCAGCCCGAGTTTGTTTTCCTTCTTGCCGCAGCGGAAACCCGGCGTGCCCGCTTCAATGACGAAGGCCGAGATTCCGTGTTGTGCCGCGGCCCGGTCCGTCACCGCCATGGCCACGCAGACGTCCGCATAATGCGCATTGGTGGTGAAGGTCTTGGCGCCGTTCAGAACCCAGATGCCGTCTTCCATCACGGCCTTGGTGCGCGTTCCGGCCGCGTCAGACCCAGCTTCCGGCTCGGTCAGCGACCAGCATCCGATCCACTCGCCCGTGGCCAGTTTCGCCAGGTAGCGCTTTCGCTGTTCCTCGCTGCCCATCTTGTAGATATGGTTCGAGCACAGGGACGTGTGGGCCGCCACGATGATCCCCACCGACCCATCCACGCGGGAAAGTTCCTCAATGATGATGGCGTACTCGATATACCCCATCCCGGCGCCGCCTGATTCCTCCGGGAAGATGGAGCCCATGTACCCGAGCTTGCCCAGTTTGCGGACTACCTCCAGAGGGAACGTCTGGGTCTCGTCCCACTCCATGACGTGCGGCGCAATTTCGGCCTCGGCGAATTCCCGGACCGACTTGCGCAACTGAATCTGCTCGCCTGTGTACTCGAAATCCACGCTTAGACGATCTCTTCCTTTGCCGCGTCCCAGTGCATCGTGCGTCCCAAGCGATAGCTGTCCACGGCCATGCGGCAGGCGATGGCCACGCGGAAGCCGATGTCGAACGGGCAGGCGATCTCGGAACTCGCGCCGCGAATATTGTCCATGAAATTCTGCATGTGGGCCTTGGGATCGCTGCGTGTGGTGCCCACCATCTCATTGCCGTCCCTGCGATTCACTTTTTGCGGCGTGTAGCGGATGCCTTGCGGCGTGTGGGAGAGCGTGCCGTTGTCGCCGAGCACGTCTTCGGTAACGCGCAGTTGATCGTTGCCGAAGCCGGAATCCCAACTGAACAGCAGTTCTTCGTTGTGCTCCATGGCGACGTTCATGGTGTCGGGCACTTCGCGGCCGTCCTTCCACAGGTACAGGCCGCCGGTCATGGTGGCGCGCGCCGGGATGCTCAGGTTCATGGCCTTGTACCAGAAGGAAAGCTGGTGGCACATGTTCTCGTACACGTTGCCGCCCGAATAATCCCAGAAATAACGCCAGTTGATATAGCGGTTGGCGTCGAACGCGTGCGGCGGCGCGCCGCCCAGGAACGACTTCCAGACAATGTTTTCCGGGGTCATGTCCGGCTCGATCAGGCGCGCCCACTGCGGCTTGCCGTGTGGCGTGTTGCGGTACATGCGCGCTTGAATCGCGGTGATTTTGCCCATCAGCTCAGGCTTCAGGAAACTCAGCGCATCGGGCAACTGGCCGGTGGAAGTCCACTGGTGGCCAATCTGCACCACGCGTTTGTCTCCCGCCTTCTGGTAAGCCGCGCGCATCCTCTTGGCATGATCCACCGTGAACGCCATCGTCTTTTCCTGGTAGACGTGTTTGCCCGCGTCCATCGCCGCGGTGAAGCATTCGCAATGCAGATGCTGTGGCGTGGCGATCAGGACGGCGTCGATGTCCTTATCCTCCAGCATGCGGCGATAATCCAGGTAGGTCTTGGCGGCGGGAGCAATCTGTTTGGCCTGATCCAGGCGGCGCGTATAGACATCGGCGGCGCCGATGCACTCCACGTTTTCCAGTGCCAGGGCCTGGCGCAAAATCTCCGACCCGCGCGCGCCGGGGCCGATAATTCCGATACGGATGCGGTCGTTCGCACCCAGCACGTTGGAAGCGGCAAAGGTGCCCGCCAATCCGCCGGCTACGCTGTTGATGAAATTACGCCGAGACTGCATGGGAAAGGTACTCCTTCGTTGTCGCGGAGGACAATCCCGATTATAGCCGACCGGGCGGTGTCGTACGATGGTGCCAATCCATAGCCAAGGACTACAAATGGCGGGAGATCGAGAATCTCCCCGGGGATGCTCGCTCGCTCACGAACAACGATCTGCGGCCCCTGCACCGCATTTGGAACTGCGCCTGAAGACTTCGCGCTTCGCTGCTATCGCCATTTCTTTTCATGGCGTGGGCAACATGTTCCGGGGCATCCTGGCTGCATCCGCATTTCTCGTGAAAGAAGGCGGAACGCGCGTACCTACCTGCGACGAGTTCTTTCAAATCAACTACGAAGAGCAACCGCAGGACGCAAGCGCCCGCTTCGACAAATGGCCTGAAGGTAGTGTCGCTCGGAGGTTGGCACCGCGGCAGAGCTGGATGGTTATTTAACCGCGTCCTCACCCTTGTGCAACAGGTCCACGATCTCGTGGAACAGGCGCGACTTCATGGCATCCCGCTCCGGCGCCTTGGTGATATACCGAACCACCACGTCTAACCCCAAACCGGAAGGCCGCAAATCTACGGCCGGCTTGGCCGAAAAGGTGCTGCCACCGTATTTCGAGGCCACCCGCTCCCAGTCCTGGGTAGCTCCTTCGGCGTCGGCCCGCGTCTCCCGTTCCACAATATCGTGAATCTGCTGCACCGTCCGGTAAGGATCGCCCCCCATCGGCAGGGTCACCGCGAATTGATCCCACAGCCATTGGTTCGACGTCGAGAAATTGAAGTAGTGCTGCTCCATGGCGAAAGCATTGGAGAATGTCACGTGCCGCCCCGTGGGATGGCCGTCCGCGGACGCATTGCCCCGCTCCAGCAGCACCGTCTTCAGAATGCCGATTTCGATCACTTCGCCGCTCACGCCCTCCACTTCCACCCAATCGCCCACGCGAATTCCGTTCTTTCCCATCAGCGTGAACCAGCCGAAAAAGGCCACGATGAAATCGCGCATCACCAGTGTGAGCCCCGCTGTCGCCAGCCCGATGATGGTCGAAAGCTGCGTAGGCGGTCCGAATAGAATCAACAGAATCGCTGCCGCGGCCAGCAGTTGCGCGCCCACGGTGGCCAGCATCCGCATCTGGTGCAACCGCTTGCGGTCGGCCTGGTGGAATGCATGGCGAATCCCACGGTCCACCCCCACCACCACCAGCAC
>VFSW01015809.1_pt1 | contig 10345 bp, 2 predicted proteins | sample 5358111 | NCBI WGS metagenome assembly VFSW01 (sample SAMN11554181, study PRJNA540505) | mine drainage metagenome | isolation source: sediment from site ElyBrook_90M | place: USA: Ely Copper Mine, Vershire, VT | collected 2017
CCCCGCCCCCCCCCCCGGGGCCCCGGGCGCCCCCCCCCCCGGTCCCCCCCCCCGGCCCCCCCCCCCGGGCCCGCCCCAACCCCGGGCGGCCCCGCGGCCGGAGTTTCGCGGAAGCCCGGAGCTCCCGCCGCCTCGGTCGCTCCCGCCGCGGCGCTCTCGCAGATGCAGGCGTGGGGCGTGTACAAAGGCGACGGCGACGTGCTGAAGACCTACCTCGGCGACTCCAGCCGCCTGACGCCCCTCGGGACCGCGCTTTACAATTCGCTGGTCGGGACGCACGATCCCAAGATCGAGAACGCCGCCATCGTCGACGAGGTCATGGGCCTCCAGCCGGCGCTCGACCGCCTGCGCGGGAACGGCCCCTACGACGCCGCCCGCGCGGCGAGCGTCGCCCGCACGCTCCAGCTTTTCGAGAGCAAGTTCGGCAAGATCGACGCGGCCTCGGGCGGGTCGGTCGAGGACGAGTACCAGCGCGGCGCCCTGCGCGAGGCGCTGATGACCGGCGCCGCCGTCGCGACGCCCGCCAAGCAGAGCGACATGGTCCAGATCAAGACCAAGGACGGCTACGAGTTCTGGGACAAGAACGGCCTGGCCTACCGCATCAACGCCGGCGACGCCCAGGGCCAGAACGCCGCGACCACCTACAACCGCGAGCTGCAGAAGGCCCAGCGCGCCATGAACCTGAACCGGCCGCCCGAGGTGCAGTTCATCCCGGAGACCGGGCGCTACAACGCCGAGATGTTCGACTACTCGTACTGGCGCTTGAAGGACCAGTACGACGCGCTGGTCGAAGGCATGCGCCGCGACCGCGTCATCGCCCTGGCGGAGCTCCTCGGCGTGTCCGGCAAGTACCGCGAGGACATGTGGTTCACGGACAAGCGCATCCAGGCCGACCTGGAGGCCGAGGCCCGGACCAAGACCTACCGCCACCAGGGCCGCGACTACAATCTTCTGGATCTCGTCGACGCGAAGTTCGCGCAGCGCCGCTACTACCTGGACGGCGCGCTGAAGGGCATCGAGCGCTACACGAAGGACCGCGACGCGCTGAAGACGGACCTGAAGGACAACCCCGTCATCAGCGACGGGCAGGTGCAGAACCTCTCGCTCGACGAGCAGTACACCCTGCGCTACCTGAGCCTGGGCGTGCTGGAGACGCAGAGCTTCTACGTCAAGAACCAGATCGAGCACCTGGACCCGTCCTCGCCGGACGCCGAGCAGGTGATGAAGGCCATCGACAAGTCCGACATGACGCCCCAGCAGAAGGCCGACTACAAGCTGCGCGCCGACGGGATGGTCGACCGCCTGCAGGCTCTCAACGAGGCGCTCGAGAAGACCCGCGCGACCCTGAGCGCCTCCGATTACGCGGCCAGCCTCGACCTGGCCAACGCGGCGCTGAGCTCCAGCCAGCGCGAGCTCGGCCTGCTCGGCGCCGACTACTCGATGTACGTCGAGATCCCGTCCGTGGCCTTTCTCGGCAAGGAGCAGGGCGACGTGTCGTGGATGAATTTCGGCGCCAAGTTCACGCGCTGGGCCTACAAGGGCCTCCGCTCGGGCTCCGATTATTCCTCGGCGATGACCGCCATCAACGCCGACCAGCCCGAGTTCAAGAAAATCTCGGTCATGATCGCCGAGGGGAAGACCGCCGAGGCCCGCCAGGCGGTGATCGCGATGAACCCCGGCGCCGTGAAGGAGACGTTCGCCGCCGCGCTCGGGGGCGACCCGGCGCGCATCACGGACGCGGCGCGCCTGGCCGCGTCCCTGAAGGTCAACCGCGACCGCATCGGCACCGTGTTCGAGACGAACAAGTGGCTCGACACCGCCGGGACGTTCATCACCTGGACCGTCGACATGGCCGTCGCCGCGCCGGTCCTGCGCATGGGCTTCAACGGCGTCGGCCAGTGGCTGGGCCGCTACACGGGCGAGGCCGCGGCCGGAGAGGTCTCGGGACTTTCCCGCTACGCGGTCGTGAGGCGCCCGGCCATCGTCGCGCGCGAGATCCTGCTGCACAGCGCCGCCCGCCTGCAATCGCTGGATCCCGACGCGGTCTGGATCCAGAGCAAGGCCGGCAACGCGGTCGCGCAGACCCTGCTGGCGACCACGATGCGGGCCGGCAGCGTGGCTCTGCGCCAGGCGTCCTTCACCGGCATGTCGGCCGGCATCTCGGGCGCGTTCACGATGGGCCAGCATCTGTGGGACGCGGGCTCGGAGAAGGTCTTCGCTCCCGGGGATTCCGCGACCGTGTCCATCGCGACGCACTCGGTGCTGGGAATGCACTTCGGCGGGACCAGCTTCGGCATCCGCCCCTCGGATTCGATGTTCACGCCGGACTTCCGCGGCGCGATGGACGCCTTCTGGACCGGAGCGAAGGGCGGCACGTGGTGGGCGAACACGATGATGGACGTCGGGGGCGTGCCGCTGCTGCATCCCGGCATGCTCGGCTACGTCGGCCTGCCCTCGACGGCTTTCCGCGACACCGCCCTGATGCGCTACGCCGAGCTCGTCGGTTCGCGCGGCGTGGTCGGCTCGGGCGTCACCGCGGTCAAGTGGATGCTGCCCGGCGGCGGGATCGCCGCGGAGGGCGCCGCCCAGCGCGGCTTTCTCGAGCGGCTGGCCGCCGCGGGCGAGGCCGGGTCGATCCAGCGCGCGGCCGGCTACGGCGCGTCCTTCACTTTGGGCATGGCCGACAACGTCGCGAAATACGCGCTTTTCAGCGACTTCGTGGGCTTGGTCGGCAACGAGTACGCGTACCATTTCGAGTACCGCAACGAGGACGACGTCGAGCGCCGGATCAAGGGCGCCAACGCGGCCGGCCAGAAGTGGCTGGCGTCGCCGGCGTGGATGCTGATCCCGACGTACGCGGCGCATCCCGCGCGCGACGCGGCGATCTACCAGCGCGGCGCCCAGGGCGCCGAGCAGTACAAGGCCGCGGGCATGGATCACGAGATCGCCAACGCCGAGGAGGGCGCCCGCCTGCGCTTCCTGAAGACGCCCGAGATTCCGATCTCCCAGCGCATCTTCGAGGCGAGCCTGAAGTCCCCGGAGACCGGCGATTATTTCATCGTGACCAAGGAGATGCGCCGCGAGGCCATCAAGAGCCAGATGGTCACCTCTCTCGGCGGGGAAAAGGCCACGCCGGCCCAAATCAATCCGCTCGAGTTCTACCGCGCGACGAAGATGGCGGACGGCGAGAACTTCATCAACCTGAAGGTCAACGACGAGGTCCGCCTGATCGCGCACCAGGACTTCGTCGAGTCCCTGCTGGCCGATCCCGTCCGCTCGGCGCGCGTGCTCGACGCGCCGCTGGGGTCGGAGGTCGAGGGCTTCGGCCGGGTGACCCCGGAGGTCCAGAAGGACGTGGCGGTCGCGCTTTACTCGTCCGAGATGCAGGCCGGCAAGCCGATGCCCAAAGAGCTGGCCGGGCGGGTCAACGAGATCCTGAAGCCGTACCTCGAGGCCAACCAATCCGTGAAGCCCTTCGCGGAGGGCTTCATCAAGACCCTCAACGCCGCGCCGGACAAATCGGATGCGTTCGGCGCGGCCGACGCCCAGGAGCCGGGCTGGGCGCTGAAGGACATGCTGACCCGGGTCTCCGAGTGGAAGGCGAACCCCGACCGCCCCTACACCGACCTCGTCTCGGACCTGCGCAAGCAGGCCGACGCGTACCTGTCCGAAGGCAAGCCGACCGAGGACGGGAAGGGCGTCCTCAAGCTGAACGCGCAGGAGCACGCGGTGCTCATCAAGCTGTACGACTACATCGGGTCGATCGAGGATCGCTTCAACGCCTTCAACAACGTCGAGAAGGCGCGCGGCCTGGCGGGCGAGTCGCTCGCCGCGATGAAGGTCCAATTCGAAGGGAACGCGGCCGCGATGCGCGTTCTCGGCGACTTCTCCGGCGCGCTCGACAAGTGGGCCTCCGCGCACGGCCCGAAGGACTTCGTCGACGGCCCGCGCTCGGACGGCTCGTTCAAGAGGATGATCCGGTCGCTGGCCGAGGACCTGGAGAAGTCCAAGGGCTCCCTGAGCGCCGCCGATTTCGCCGCGATGAAGGACGCGCTCAACGACATCGGCGCGTCGCCGTGGGTCCTGCACGACTCGAAGGGCTCGGCGCTGCCGAGCTGGCGCCCCGTGCAGTTCGAGAGCCTCATGGGTTCGATGTCGGCCATCATCCAGACGGGCCGCGCCGGCAAGCCGATCCGCCTGTTCCAGATGCTCAAGACCGGCGGCGGCAAGACCATGCTGACCTTCGAGGGCCTGCTTCCGCTCGTCGAGGCCGACGGCGCCGAGCGCGGCATGCAGCCGATGTTCCTGACCGTCCAGTCGAACCTGGAGGCGCAGGCGCGCATGGAGTTCATCGCCTTCAAGAAGATCGGCTCGAGCCTCAAGTTCGACACCTACGAGGGCTTCAAGACGAAGATCGCCGAGGGCAAGACCAAGGGCAAGAACGCCCTGCGCGACTACTGGATCCTGGGCGACGAGATGGACGGCGCGGCGCTGCAGCCCGCGCTGACGATCGGCCAGGTCAGCGGCGGCGTCTCGAAGCGCTCGCCGGTGTACAATCGCGTCGACGAGCTGGACACGGGTCTGGCCAACCGGCTGACCAGCGATCAGTCCTCCCGAGACGCGCGCGTGCAGACCGAGGCCCGCCGCGCGCAGAACGCGCTGACCCGGCTCGGCGCCGGCTCCGACGCGATCGTCGCGGAAGGCGCGCGGCTCGAGAACGCGGCCGGCCGCCTGCGGGAAGCGGACGGCCCCGAGGCGCGGCGCGCCGCCCTGTCCGACATCCGCGACGGCGCGGCGCGCTTGGAGGCCCTGTTGAACGCGGTGCCTTCGCGCGACGCCGACGCCGTCTTGAGCGCGAGGCAGTCGCTGGGCCGCCTCAAAGAGGCCCTGGCGAAGCCCTCCGCCGACGCGGCGTTCCGCGCCGGCGCGGTCAAGGAGCTCGAGAAGGGCTTCACTCGCGAGGAGAACCTCCTGCGCTTGACGGGCGGCGAGAAGGGCCTGGCGCGCCTGAGCATCGAGGCCGGCGCGCGCGGCGCGGAGCTGGAGGGCCGGATCGCGAAACTGACGGCGGACCTCGAGGCCGCGCGCTCGTCGAAGGCTCCGGGCGCGGGGGAGCGCGCCGGGGCCCTGAGCGACGAGCTGGCGCTCGCCCGCAAGGAACTGGCCATCGTGGACCGCTTCCGCTCGGCGGACTCGGGCCAAAGGCTGGCCAACCTGCAGGAGAAGATCGCGGCGGCCGACGGCGAGCCTGCCTCGGCTTCGGAGGAGAGCGTCGCCGCGTGGAAGAGCCGGGCCGCGAGCGACGAGAGCTCCCTGCCCGCCGGCCTCCGGCCCGCGGCGAAGGCGCACGCGGCCGCCCTCGGGCGCCTCTACGAGATCGGCGGCGAGATCCGCGAGCTCGATGGCAAGATCGCCGACGCGGCGCGCGAGGGCCGGAGCGCGGACGAGCTGAAGACCCGCCGCGCGGCGCTGGAGGGCGACTACACGACCGTGCGCGCCGAGGCGGCGCGGCTGAAGGCCCAGTTGTCGGCGGGCTCCTCGACCGGCGAACTGGGCGCGATGATGCGGCGCCTCGACGTGCTTCGCAACCAGCCCTCCTCCGAGGCCCGCGCGGAGCGGCGGACTCTGCTGAAGAAGGCCGTGGACGAAGTCCGCAGCCGCTTGGCCGCCTCAGCCGACGACATCACCGCGACGGCGCGCGACGGCCGGACGGGCTGGGAGGACTCCTCGGTGCGCCTGCTCGAGCAAAGGCGCCGGATGATGGAGGCCTTCGCGGGCGACGAGAACCCGATGTACACGGCCTTCCGCGGCATGAAGGACGACATGCAGGCCTTCGCCATGAACGAGGGCCTTCGCAGCAGCGACCCGGCGGTCTACAAGCCGGCGCAGGAGAAGCTCCTGAAGCTCGTCGACGGCCAGTCCCTGCTGCGCGTTCCCCTGAAGGTGACGAAGCTGGCGTGGGAGGTCTTCACCGGGCGCGACGTGGACGTTCCGCTCGACCAGGTCGGCCTGACGCGCCTGCACGCCGCGAAGATGCTGAAGGCGCTGTTCGCCGACCCGACGCTGCCCGCGCACCAGCGCGACAACCTGTTCTGGAGCCTCTCGTCGTCCCTGCTGTGGCCGGGCAAGACGGGCAGCAGCTCGTGGGTGCGCACCGAGCTCCTGCGCCAGCTGCACGGCTTCTACGAGGACCCCGCCGGCATCCGCATGGACAGCCGCACGGGCAAGATCAACGTCGTGCACAACGGGCAGTGGTTCGAGTCCATGGACAACGAGACCCGCCGCTTCTGGGAGCTCGAGTACGGCGTGGATCTGACCCTGCCTTACACGAACTCGTCGATCAGCACCATCAAGGACATCACCGAGGACAAGAAGGGCCGCTTCATTTCCTTTTCGGGCACCGCCGGCGAGAAGCTGCGCGAGCACTTCGAGAAGAACTCGATCCGCATCGAGGGCGAGGGCTCCAGGCCGCCGCTGGACCTGGACCGCGTGGTCGTGTCCTCGCTCGACGGCGCGCCGGAAGGCGCGCGCGCGGCCCTCGAGGCCCGGCTGGGCCGGACTTGGACCGAGGGCGACGTCGTGCGCCTGTCGGACTTCTCCGACGCGTCGGGCGCCGGGACGCGCGCTTGGCTGGAAGGCCTGCCGAGGGCGTCCAGCGTCGAGATGGACGTCGTGTCGGGACCGACCGACCGCTTCTCGCGCATCGGCGAGGCCCTGGCCGACGTCAACGCCGGGCGCGGCCAGGTGGTCGTCGAGTCCCTTGAAGGGGCTTCGCCCGCCGTCCGCGCGGCCATTGAGAAGAAGATCGGCGGGAAGCTCGCCGAGGCGCGCGTGCTGAAGCTCTCCGATTTCGACGGGCCCGGCCTCGCCGAGACCCGCGACTGGCTGGCCGCCGTGCGCGAGCTGTCGGGCGACGCCGACCGCGTCGTCGTGCGCCGCGGCGACTCCGTTCCGCTCGACGCCAAGCCCGCCGTCGACGCGTATCTCGCCAAGACCAAGCTTTCGGGCAAGGACGAGGCGGTCGTGCGCATCAGCGACGTCAAAGGCGCCAACGAGGCCCAGACGGCCGCGGCGCGGGGGTGGCTGCGCGAGCTGCGGGCCAACCAGAAGGATACCGGGCTCATCGTGCTCAGCGTCTCGGACACGCGCGTTCTCAAGATGGTCCGCGAATACCTGACGCGCGTGCAGGGCATCAAGCCCGACGAGATCGCGATGGTCTTCTCGGACACCGAGTACCTGCGCAACAACGTGCCCGAGGCGCAGGTGGCCAAGCAGATGAACCTCGACGCCCTGGAGAAGGGCAAGGCCCGCGTGCTGATCCTCGACACGCGCGTCGGCGGCCGCGGCCTGGACTTGAACTTCAAGGGCGAGCGCGGCAGCCTGGACCCGAAGGCCTTCCGCGGCTACACGAACTTCGAGATGCTGATCGTCGATCCGCAGAAGATGTCTCAGGTCCACCTGCTGCAGGCCGAAGGCCGCGTCGACGTCGACCGCGTGCTCGCCGGCGCCAACCGCGACTTCGCGCTGGTGATGGACGTGAAGTCGGTCGAAGGGGAGAGCGTCTTCCGCAAGATGATCGCCGAGGACCCGTTCTTCTCGCAGCTGCGCTCCGACCCGAAGTTCGTCGCCTTCGAGACGAAGCGCGGCGGCAAGGCGGACTGGGCCATGTTCCACGACTACATCCGCTCGCGCGCCGCCGACGGCACGCCCGACGGCGCCCTGCTGGCCGAGCAGTACCAAGACGTGGTCAAGGCCCACCTCGAGATCAAGCAGGGCAACGTCGAGGAGGACCAGCTGCGCTCCTCGTCGGTCCTGACCGACGCGCCGAAGACCGTCGGCCGCTACCCGGGCATCGAAGGGATGCGCTGAAGGCCCTCGCCGCGCGGGGATTGAGGTAGAATCTCCGCGTGGAAGAATTCGCGCGGACGCGGGATCGTCTTCTCGGCGTGGCGGGGATGCTCCTGGCCTGCCTCGCGACGGGAACTCTGGGCTACCGGCTGATCGAGGGCTGGCCGCTGTTCGACTGCCTGTACATGACGGTGATCACCGTCGGCACCGTCGGCTACGGCGAGACTCACCCGCTTTCGACGGCCGGCCGCGCGTTCACGATGCTCCTGATCCTGGGAGGCATCGGCGTCTTCACCTATGGCTTCTCGACGATCGCGGCCGTCATCATCGAGGGCGACCTGTCGGAGGCGTTCCGGAGGAGGCGCATGGAGAAGTCGATCAAGGACTTGTCGGGGCATTTCGTCGTCTGCGGCGCGGGCCACACGGGCGGCGTGATCTGCGGCGAGCTCAGGAAGACCGGGCGGACCTTCGTCGTCGTGGATCGAGATCCCGAGACGATCGCCCGGCTCGCCGAGCGCCTCGGCTCCGACTTCCTCCACGTCGTCGGCGACGGCTCGGAGGACGAGGTTCTCAAACGCGCCGGCGTCGAGCGCGCCGCGGGCGTGTTCGCGGTGCTCTCGACCGACCAAGACAACGCCTTCGTCGTGCTCAGCGCCAAGGGCCTCAACCCGAAGGCGCGCGTGCTCGCCTGCCAGAAGACTCTGGGCGTGCGCGAGAAGCTCCTGCGCAGCGGCGCCGACGGCGTCGTGGACCCGGAGTTCATCGGCGGGCTGCGCCTCGCCTCCGAGATGATCCGCCCGGTGACGGTCGGCTTCCTCGACTCGATGCTGCGCGAGAAGGGCGCGCACGTGCGCTTCGATGAGATCTCGGTTCCCGGCGGTTCGGCGCTCGTCGGGCGATCCGTCGACGAGGTCAGGGGCTCCCGCGGCGACGCGCCCCTGCTCGTCGCCGTGATCGCGGCCGGCTCGGACCGCTACGAGATCAATCCTCCGGACGCGCGCGCGATCGCGGGCGGGGATCGGCTCGTCCTGATCGGCGAGACCGAGGCTCTCGCCGCGCTGCGCCGGCGCGTCGAAGCGTCGCCGTAATCATTGAAAGCCTGGCACTGGCGGGTTCCAATGTGCTAGAATAACCGCATGGGAAGACCGAAAAGAATCCAGTTCGCCGGCGCCTGCTACCTCGTCGTGCTGCAGGGCAACAACCGTCAGGACCTGTTCCTGTCCAACCAGGACCGGCGCCAGTTCCTCTCGCTCTTGAAGTCCTACAAGGAGCGCTACGATCTCAAGGTGTACGCGTACAGCCTGATGGCCAACCACGTGGATCTCCTGATCGAGACCGCCTCGGCGAACCTCTCCGTCGTGATGCAGGGCTTCAACACGCAGTACACGAAGTACTTCAACGGCGCCCACAACACCGTCGGCCACGTGTTCCAGGGCCGCTACAAGGCCTGGCTCGTCGACAAGGAGACGCATCTGGCCGAGATGACGCGCTACGTCCATCTCGCCTGCGCGCGCGACGCGCTGAAGGACAAGCCCTGGCGCTACCAGTGGACCTCCTGCGCCGCCTACGTCGAGGCGGAGCACAAGGAGCCCCTGGTGGACTCCGAAGCGGTCCTGCGCAAGTTCGGCGGCGCCCGTCTCAAGCAGTCCGTGCGCTACCTCCAGTACATCAAGGACCGCATGAAGGTCGCGGGCGACGAGATCCTGCCGGTCCTCGGAGGCGTGGCCATCGGAGGCGACGACTTCTTGAGCCACCTGTCCGAGCACCGCGACGCGCCGGCGCTGGTCCGCGCGGTCCCCGTCGAGGCCGCGCGCAAGATCATCGCGGAGGTCTCCGCCCGCCACGGAGTCGCCGAGGAGAAGATCCTGGGCCGCGTCCAGTGGCGCGAGGTCTCGGCCGTGCGCCGCGAGGCCATCCACCGCGTCTGGAAGGAGACCCGCATGGGGGTCTCGGAGCTGGCGCGTTTGTTCTCGCGCACCCCCAGCGCCATCAGTCAGCTCATCCGTTCTCTCGAAGAAAACGCCTCTGTCTCAATGAATTAAAGCCTGGCACTCGGGGGTCCTTGGTCCCAAGGACCCCTGGGCCATTTCCCCTTCATTTTTCAGGCCTTGGAGGGGGTTGGCAGGCGCGGAAACTGGGTGTATGCTCTAGGGAATGAGCCCATGCCGTCAGCACGGGTGGTTCTCGCGAGCGATGGCGGCCGTCGTTTCGGCCGCCGTCTTCGTGTCCGCTTTTGGTCCGGGCACGGCCGCGCTCGCCTCCGAAGTCCGCGTCGCCGCCGCGCCCGAAGCCTCCGCCGGGGAGAGCGGCCGATCCGTCGTCTCGCCCCTCTCGCTGGTTCCGGCGCTGAGCGCGCCCGTTCTCGCGCCGATGTCGTCTCCCGCGCACGCCGCGCCTTCGGCCGCGGCGCCGGCGGCCCATCCCGACCTAGGCGGCCACGCGCGGCCTAAGCCCGCCCTCGTAGTGCCGGGGGAGGAGCCCGGCGGCGGGGCCCCGA
>VFSW01015810.1_pt1 | contig 10345 bp, 17 predicted proteins | sample 5358111 | NCBI WGS metagenome assembly VFSW01 (sample SAMN11554181, study PRJNA540505) | mine drainage metagenome | isolation source: sediment from site ElyBrook_90M | place: USA: Ely Copper Mine, Vershire, VT | collected 2017
GAGTGGTACATGGGAGGGATAAATCAGAATAAGCAGAGATCCTTCGACGATTTTATTGCGGCTGCTGAATGGCTGATAAAGGACGGATATACAAATAGCGGCAGGCTTGCCATCTTCGGCGAAAGCAATGGAGGTCTGCTTACCGCAGCCTGCATGGTGCAGCGGCCTGACCTGTTTAGGGCGGTTGTATCCAGTGTGCCCATCACCGATATATTAAATGCCGGCAGATATGGGATAGGCCCGCTATTAAAGCTGGAGTATGGGGATCCAAGCATACCTGGGGAGTTTGATTTCATGATAAAATACTCGCCGTATCACAACGTGAGGAAGGGCGTGGGTTATCCATCCCTATTGGTCATCAGCTGCGGGAATGATGCGATATCGGATCCGATGCATGCAAGAAAATTCGCGGCAGCTGTGCAGAATGCCACAACATCCCAGAATCCGGTGCTATTACTGAATACGGGCGAGGCAGGACACGGCAACAGAATGATCACGGAAAGCGAGGAGATTGCCCAGATAGCGGATTATTTCGCATTCATCTACAATGAGCTCGGAATAGTGCCTGCAGGCAGGAGGGAAATGGAGCTGAAGCAGGCATCGCGCAGTCCGAAGCGCGCTGTTGGGGACGCCAGGCGCAGCTGAACGAACAGTTTGTTGCAGAGAACTTTTAAAATCCCTGCACGCACTAAATGATCATGCAGGATTTCAGGACGCTTACTGCGTCCCAGCAGTGCCAGCTCGAGAAGAGGTATGGGAGCATTAAGGAGGTATTCAGGAAGAGGGCGGATGGGCTTGGGCAGAGCCTTTCGGTGGGCTCGCCTGCAATAAGGGAGGTATCAGACATTGACAGGATCCGAAGCCATTTCGACAGATACAGCGGCACAGAGGTAGGGCTTGCAGTTAGCGACATCAGGAGTCTCGTCAGCCTTTACAGGGTGCGCGCTAATAGTGGGTGGAGGGATGCGCACATCGTATGGACATTCGGAGGGACAGAGCATGTTGTTGGCTGCAGGGACAGGGAGTTCTTCGAAGATATTGAGGCTATCAGAAATGATGAGGACATTTCCTTCAAGAGGATACCGTACCGCGTATTCAGTAGCCTTTACATGAATCCGGGACTTTTAGCAAAGGTAAACGGAGTGCTGCTGAATGCATACATAGGCGCGCTGGAATTCCACGACTGGCGATTCACACCGCACGGCCTTGTGGTGGCGGGATCAGGGGCAGTGGCAATGGCGCATCCGCGCGATACGATGAAAACCGGTAGCTCTGACCGCCTAGGCATAGAGATAGGCATGGGTCTTGTCGAGGATATAATACTGAATGGCGGCAACGCAGATATGCGCAGCCTGGCAGATGCCGTCATGCCGCTGCTTGTGCACGAGATGGTGCATCTTCAGCTGGACGTAGTCGGAGAGCCGCATGCCTATGCCATAGAGATGATGCTTATCAATAAGGAGGGGGATTCAATGCGCGGCTTCATCTACGACAGCTTGCGTTACTGCAGCAGCAACCTGCAGAGAAGCGGAACCGGGCTCGACCCCCGCGACTACTATGCGCAGGTTTACAAGGGCGTGGTGATAGCGCTTGAGGAGCTGTCCAAGTATAACGGGGAGATTGCAGCGCAGTTCAAAAAGGACAGGACCAGACATAAGACTGCGGCTGCGAGGAGATCGATATCGCTTATCAGGGATGAGGATACGCAACAGGTGCTTTCGTCCGGATTTGTCGGCAATATACTGTCGCTCAGGAATGAGCAGATAGATGAGAGATTAAGGGATGCGGAGATACTCAGGAGGTAGCAAGCCTATACTTTCAGCTCCTCTATGTTCTTCAGCCTGTTCTGGGAATTGAGCGCGTTGAACGTCGCAAGCGCCATGTTGTACTTGTCCCTTGTCCTTCCCTTTGAGAATGTCCACATGTCCTTCACCCCTGCGAGCTCCAGCACATAGCGCACAGTCGCGCTTGCCGCCAGGCCCACCCCTCTCGGTGCAGGCTTGAGAATTATCGTGCCGCTTCCGCACTTAGCGCTTAGGGTTAGCGGAAGGCTGTGCCTTGTGCCGCAGTTGCACTCCCATGACCCGCATCCCAATCCTATGGATACGATGTGCTGCTTCGCGTTCCTTATCCCTGTCTGGATCGCAGGCTTTGCCTCGACGTCCTTTCCCACGCCTATGCCTATGTGCCCGTTCCTGTCTCCTATGACCACAGTCGCCCTGAACTTCTGCTTCCTGTTGTTCTTGGTCATCCTCTGCACTGACGCTATCTCGATCACCTTGTCCTCAAGCCCAGGTAGCAGCGCCTCCACTATCTCAACCTCCTTTATCGGCTTGCCCAGCGCGAATATCTGCTCTATTGATGTTATCTCGCCGTTCTTCACCATCTGCCCTATCTTTGTGCGCGGCTTCCATTCCGCCAGGTTGAATCTCGGTTCCTCTTCTTGGAAAAATGCCAATCAATCACTCTTTTTTGCCCTCACTCTTCATTACCTTCTCCTTCGCCTCTGCGAACTCCCTGCCAAGGTTCTCAGGCGCATGCCCCTCCTTCAGGTATGCAGAATACTGCCTCTGGTACACTGCGCTGTCCTTTGACTTCGCCTCTGCTGCGTACTTGGCATTGGAATAATTATAAACTTTCTCGTCAACCGCTATGCTCCCCCTTATCGTCATGCCCCCGTCTATGCACCCCTTTGCGAATACGAACGGGATTGAATCCTTTACAGGAGATGCAAGCCCTATGTCGAGTATGTGGTCGCTTCCTGCGCTGCTCCCCGACTTCTTTGCGAGGAGCAGGCCGGTAAGGTATGCAGTTGGCCTGTTGGGCCTTGAAGGCCATCCGAAGGCAGAGAGCTCAGCAGAGTCGGCGTGCACGAGCACCATGTCCCCCTCTGCTTTGTACTTCACTACCTGCCCTATTATCCTCCTGTTCGACTTCCTGACTATGACGCGGTCTATGCCCGACTTCACTAGGCTGAGCCTCTTCCTGTAGTCAGTGACAGACTCCCTCCTTCTCCTGAACTTTATATCCCCTATAGTCTTCTCCATTATCGTCACTTGTACTCGGCAGCCACCTTGTCGTTTATCTGCTTTATCTCCTCGTCAGTTATCTTCACTCCCTGCTCCCTGAGGTGCAGAATCACGGTTGCCTTTGTAGCATACTGGCTGCCCTTTATGTGGCTGTAGAAGTCGTTGAACGTCTTTGTGTCTATCTTCTTCATCAGCTTCAGCTCCTTGAGCAGCCTCCTCTGCGACCTTACCTTCTTCTCCCAAGTCCTTCCTGTCCTTGCCTTGAACGTCCCCCTCCTTCTTCCAGGCCCCCTTCTCCTTCCCTCAGACCTTGCCTGCTTAAGGAGCTTCGACCTCCTGGACGCATTGTGCTTTGCTGGTATTGCGTATATCGCCCCCTTCTCTATCAGCTTCCTTATGTCGTCCTTCGTGAGCGCCTTTGCGGCTTCTGCGACTGACTCGGGCTTTATCCTGACTGCGTTCAGCCCGCGGTCAAGTACGCTGCCTGCTATCCTCTTTGCAAATCTAACGCTCATGTCATCGCACCCTGTTGAGTATCCTTATCTTTTTTTCGTCGGCAAGCCTCTGCAGCCCCTGCCTCTTCCTTGAGGAGAGGCCGTGGAAGAACCTTGCGGCGTATCCAGGCATACCGAGCACTGAGAGGAGCTCTGCCTCGTTGTGCACAAGCATCTCGAACGAGCCGTCCGGCCTCGCAAATCTCACTGCGTCGCTGTTCTTGTAGCCTATGCCCGGAGTGGCTCCCCTGTTCGCCTTTCCCTCCCTCTTGTGGTTGTCTATGCCCCTCTGCTTCCTCCACCTGTCAGGCACCCTAGATCTGTTCTTTGCGCCCTGGTTCGGCACAGTAAATCTGGTCCTCTCTCTTTTTATCATGATCATTCCTCTGATACAACATACAGCCCGTCCTGGAATACGCGCGTGTCGTAGCCGCGCGCATAGCAGCCCCTGCGTATGTTCGCTATTGTCTGCCCGACCTCGTACCTGTCCACGCCCTTCACTGTGACGTCCTGCCCCTTTACCTCCACTTTTGTATCGCCTACTATGCCTATCTCCCTCGGCACCTTCTCGCCGAACAGGTTCTTCAAGTACATCTTCTTCCCCTTTATCTCTATGGACGCAGGGAAGTGGGCGAACACCACCTTCATGTGCTTCTCTATCCACTTCTCTACTCCGTTCATCGACTCCTTGAGCACGCCCTCGAGCGCCTTTGCCGCATACGCAGACTTCCTTGCCAGCTTCTTGTTCTTGATCTCGCCTATGGAGAGCTTGGAGCCCTGCGAGCTCACGCTCACGAACTTGGGGTTGATGTGCTTTGCCGTCGAGCCGAGCCTGCCCTTGACAGTGACGGTGTCTCCATTGACCTCCACCTTTACTCCGCTCGGTATCTCAAGTTCGTACATCTTCTCTCCCTAATACACGTATGCCATAAGCCTTCCGCCGGTCTTCTTCTCCCTTGCGTCCCTGTTTGTCATTATCCCTGAAGGCGTGGATATTATCAGTATGCCGAAGTCCTTGCTTGGTATGTACCTGGTCTCATACCTGTGCATGTTCCCTGCGGATACCGGAAACCTCGGCTTTATGACGCCTATGTCGTTTATCCTCTTTGAGAGCGTGACCTTTATGCTCCCGAACTTGCCCTCCTTCGACTCCTCGAAGTCCTTTATGTAGTTGTTCCGCTTCATTGCCCCGAGCACTGCGCGCATGAGCTTTGTCGAAGGCACTGTGCACTCGTACATGCCCGATGCCTCGTACACCTTTATCTTGTTTATCGCATCCGCGAATACATCAACCATATTTCTCGAACCCCAGGCTCTCGCCCAGCTCCCTGAAGCAGCGCCTGCACATGAAGAGCCTGTACGACCTTATCAGCGCCCTTGACGAGCCGCAGACTCTGCACTTCCTCTTTCCCCTTCCCTTGTATTTGGAGTCGTAGCTCAGTGCCATATCATTCGCCCCCTACCTTTGCGCCGAAATTCTTCTCCATGTATGCCGCTATCTCATCGTTGCCTATTGACTTGTGTTTTGATCCGATTGCAGAGCGCGACCTGCGCCTCAGCTCTATCCTCCTTCCTGGCCTTGTGAAAGATACGTTGACGTTCAGCCCGAGCATGCCTATCTTAGGATCGTACTTGACTCCCTGGAAGTATATGTACTCCTTCACGCCGAAGCTCAGCGAGTTGTTTGATATCGACTCCTTCTTCACTATGCCGTCGTTTGCGTCTACGGCCCTCTTCAGCATCTTTGCAGCTGCCTCGTTCCTCAGCGTAATCATCGCGCCTATCACCTGCCCCTTCCTCAGCTTCAGCTCAGGCCTCCTCCTCTTCGAGTGCGTGGGCACAGGCTTGCTTTCAGTGAGCTTCTCAAGCAGCAGCTTGGCGTTCTGGAACATCTCCTCGTTAGAGCCGATGCCCATGTTAAGCACCACCTTGTCTATCGATATGCTGCGCATTGCGTTTGAATCAGCCATCATTTACCGCCCACTATCATTACATTGTCAAGGAGCGTCTCGGTCTTTCCGCCGTCGCCCTCGATCTCAACGGTTGCGCTCCTGAGCGCAGTGCCGTTTTTTATCCCGCTTATCACTCCCTTCTCAGAGGCATGTACGCCTTTTATGACAAGGCACCGCGCGCCCTTCTCAAGCCGCAGCACAGCCTCTATCTTTCCGCCTTTCACAGTCACTGAGTCGTTTACCCTCGCATCCTTCACTGAATTGATTATGGTGCCGCTGTGGAGCCTCAGCATCTCCTTGTTCCCGCCTGTCGTGTACTTTCCCACAACCTTGAATGTCTGGCCTGACGAATCACCTCCCTGAGCCTTGTTGACTGAAACCACGCCTTTCCTTCCTACGCCTATTGCATAGCTCTCGCCGCTCGGCTTTATGCGCACTGTGTCCCCGAATCCGAGCGGATACCTTATGCTCCTCACTGGCTTTCCGTTGACCTCTATGCTTCCCGACATTATTGCATGCTTTGCCTCCCTCGTGTTCCCGACCACGCCTAGCTTCTCCTTCAGCACCGTAGCAAGCGCTATGCTGGAGCCAAGCGTGTGCCTGCCGGAATCAGGCTTCAGCACGTACGCGTGCACCTTGCGCTCTATGTGCAGGTACCTCTGCGCAGCCAGCCTCTTCGTGTGCCTGTTGTTTCCTTTGCTTCCCATGAACATCACTTTTGCGGTTTCCCCTTTACTGCCTCTATCTCGGCCTTCCTGAACTTGTCCGCAAGGTCAAGCTCCGAGATGTATACGTTGGAGGCGTTTATTGATATCTGCTTCTCCTTTCCCTTTGCATTCTTCTTTATCACTCCCTCTATAAGTATCCTCCCTGTCTTAAGGCTGACGTCGGAGACCTTTCCGCTCTTCCCCCTGCTGTCGCCTGCCATGACCTTGACAGTGTCCCCCTTCCTGACCTCTATCGACCTTCTCCTTATGCCAAGCTTCGAAGAGAGCTCCTTTGATATGTGCGCGTTCACGAAGTTCTGCCTCGCGTGCATCGGCGCTGTGAACCTGAACTTCCTCTGCTTCCTTGGCTGGCTGCTTCTTATCATAAAAATCATACTATTCTTGATGCTACCCCTGCCGTCTTTACGAACCTCTCCACTACCTCCCTTGCCATCGCGCCCTTTACCTCCGTGCCTACGGGCAGGTTGTCGTCCCCGAGCATTATGCCTGCGTTGTCCTCGAACTTCACGCGCATTCCGTTAGCCCTGCGTATTGTCTGCTTCTGCCTTATTATGACTACGCGCACAGGCTTCTTCAGGTATGTAGCCGTGCCCTTCCTCACGCTCGCAGATACGAGATCGCCTATGCCTGCAGGCGTCATCTTGCCGTGCCTCCCGTCAGTCTTGCCTATTATGTGTATCATCCTGAACTCGTACGCACCGCTGTTGTCGGCGCACGGTATGACCGCGCCTGGCACGAGCGTCTTTACTATATGCGTTGATAGTCCCTTCATGATCGATCACTTCTTGATTATGCCAGTAACTACAAAAGACTTCGTCTTGCTCAGCCTCCTAGTCTCAGCTATGTTCACCAGGTCGTCCACCTTGACGTTCATGCACTCGGGGTTGTGCGCCGGTATCCTCGACCTTTTTCTGAGCGATCTCTCGTACTTGTATACGTATTTCGTATAGTCTACCTCGATTATGGCTGTCTTCTTCGCGCTTGCGCTGACTACCTTGCCTTCGAACTGCATTCCCCTGTACTTTAGGCCCTGATGTACCGGGCACCTTGGATCTGTGCATTCCATTTTTTCACTTTCTCGCTCTGTAAAACCTCATCGCCCTCTCAATCCTTTCATGCGGCCTGAAACTTATCTCTTCACCCCTTACGGTGAATGACCCGTTCTCCGAATAAAACCGGAATACGGATATGCTCTTCATTATGCGCCTAATGCCCTTATCGGTCTCGAGCACAACTGTATTTTTAGTCTCGTCTATTACCGTTCCTATCGTTCCGCGCTGCCTTATGTCAAGAGACTGAATTACCTTTGCCTTAAGCCCAATAAGCTCATTTATGACTATATTTTTGTTGGTATAATCCATGAATTTATTGATGGGCAAAGACTTTTATAACCACGTAGGTATTTAACCCTTTCTCTGCGTTGGAAAATCTGCATTAGGGGGGTATTGGCTTCCTATCTTTCATGCGCTTCGTCCCTGTTGAATTTCCAGTGCCGCTTGACCTTTATGCCCTTGTTTAGTACAACAACTTGTTTTATTGCATTAGAATGCTCTTCTATAGACTGCTCGATCAGGGCGTCGAAGAATTGCTTGAGCTCATTGACTTGCCTGTTTTCAAGATTTAGCCTGAACATGTCCTGTTTGCCCACCCTCCTTGTTTTTATTATTACCTCATTTGCAAGCTGTTGCGACCATATGCTGTTCAGCGTGTTGTAGGATATTTCCGCATTTTCTGCTATCTCCTTCTTCGAGTAGTCGAATTCCCTAGAAGTCAGCAAAAAATCCAGCACCTTTGTTGTCGGGGAATTTCCCATCAGTCTTATGAATATGCTTTCTTCCATGCCACAGCCGCTTTTATCCCTCTATGTTCCACTTTATTACGTTGTACTCCTTCTTGGCGTCTATGCTCCTCAGCGGTAGCCTGCCCAGCAGTACCTTGCCTGCGACTGCGTAGTCTATCTTCGCCCTGTGCCTGCTGAAGACGTCCCTGTACCTCATAACCTCCTCCCTGTATGCTGTATCATAATTGTCGAACGCGCCCATCGCGAAGAAGTCGTTGCTCCCGACCAGCTGCGCGCACAGCAGGTACCTGTTTATCGCTGGGCAGTCTATGCCGCTTGTCTTGTACACCTTCCTTATCCTCGCCGAGTCTTCCTCGAAGCCGCTTGCGAGGACGTCCTTGCTGAATATGGACATCAGCGTGACGTTCTTCGGCCTGTCCGCGGATATGGTGAACCTCTTTATTATCCCCATCTTCAGGAGCTTGTTGAAGTTGTAAGCCACAGTGTTGAAGTGCATGCCTATTGAGCGCGATATGTCGCTGAACGTCATCCTCGAATTCGAGTTCAGCATCTTGAGCAGCGACTTGAGCTCCGGCTTCAGGCTTATCCTGTCTATGATCTCGTTCCTGAGCGGGAAGTAGCCCAGCTGCTTGTGCGCCACGTCTGACGCATGCCATGATACGCCGTACTTTGCAAGCATTATCTGCGTCCTCTTGTCCCAGTGCACGTACTCGCCGCTCGATACTGCGTTTGCATATATCAGCAGGTCGTACGTGCCCCTAGTTGCGACTGCAAGCTGCGGTATGTACGATGACGAGAGGATCCTTGCCACCTCCTCGTAGTCAGGCCTGTGGATGAATTTGACGTGTATGATGTGCGGGCTGTTAAGCTTCATTGCGGTCTCATTGAACTCTATGGTGAACCTTATGCCCATCTCCCTGCCAAGCTTGAGCAGCCTCTCCCTCGCAGTCCTCCTGGATACCTTGAGCCTCTTCGCCAGCTCGAATATCGATGCCCTGGCGTCCTCTGACACGTACCTGAGCAGCTGCCTGGACTTCGGGTCGATATCCTCATCAAACTTGCTAGCGAATTCGTCGGTCTTCTCATCCATCCAATCTCCTTATAGTAGATTGGTGCAAAGGTATATAAACAGTAGCAAAATAACAGCATTGTATGGTGATATTGGAAAACAGTGAAAGCGGCTTGAAGGGCTGGCCTATTCGTTGAGCTTTACCATGCTCCCCGGCAACTCCAGAAGCTTGGGTATGGATACGCTGTACGGCGCCTCTGCAATCCCGAGCTCAGTGACTATCGCCGAGATATTGTTCGGAGGCGTCCTGTCAAATGCGGGATTGATTACCCCTACGCCTTTTGGCACCACTGTTGTGCCTCCCAGAAGCGTCTCCACCTCCTCCGGCTTCCTCTGCTCTATCTTTACCTCAGAGACTTTATGTATCGGGTCTATGGTGGACGTAGGGGCTGCAACATACATCTTTGCGCCCAGCCCCTTTGCCATAAGCGACAGCCCGAATGTGCCTATCTTGTTGTACACGGTTCCGCTCTCCTCAGAACGGTTTCCGAGTATCCTGTCAGCGCCTGCCCATACTGCAGTGGCCTTCTCCTCCCTCATCAGATGGCCTGCCATGTTGTCGGTTATCACCTGCACTGGTATGCCGTCCTCGTGCAGCTCCCACGCAGTGAGCCTCGCGCCCTGGTACAGCGGCGCCGTGTATGTAGTGAGAACCCTGAACCTTACGCCGTCAGCCCACGCTGCCCTCATGGGCGCTGTCGAGGTGCCGAGCCCGTCGCATGCAAGCGTGCCTGCGTTGCATACCGTGACAAGCACGTCGCCGTCGTGCACAAGATGCTTCCCCTGCTCGCCTATCCTGTACGATGCAGCGACGTTGTCCTCCTGTATCTTCTTTGCTGCCGATATCGCAGCAATTTTTATCTCCTTCGGGCTTGCGCCCCTGTCAAGCTCTTCCCTTACAACGCCCTGTATCCTCTTAACGCCCCAGCTGAGGTTCACTGCCGTAGGCCTTGCTGCCGCAAGCCTGTTGCCGTATTCGGTGACGTTCTTAAGTATGTCATCCCTTGAATCAATTGAATTGTTCGCTATCATGGCTGTGCCGTATGCACCGGCCTCCCCCAGTATTGGCGCGCCCCTTATCTCCAGCGACTGGATGGCCTTTATCAGCCTGCCGAGGTCCTTTGACGAGACGTTTATCTTCTCCCACGGTATCCTTGAATTGTCAAGCCATACAATCTCGCATTTTGCGTCGTCCCACCTAAGGGGCACTACGTTCGTGGATACATTAGACATGACCTCACAACTAGATTACATTTATAAAAATTATTATAT
>VFSW01015811.1_pt1 | contig 10345 bp, 7 predicted proteins | sample 5358111 | NCBI WGS metagenome assembly VFSW01 (sample SAMN11554181, study PRJNA540505) | mine drainage metagenome | isolation source: sediment from site ElyBrook_90M | place: USA: Ely Copper Mine, Vershire, VT | collected 2017
CCGGCGAGGCTCCTACCGGTAGGCGGTGATGTCGATCAGATTGTCATCCGCAATCCGGTCGATCAATTTGTTGTACGGGTCGATGCCCGCCCGCGTCGGCCGCTCATCGACGATCACGCTGTAGGTCGCGCGTTCGGCCGTCATTTTTTCCTTGTGCAGATAGAGCGGCTTCTCCTCGTCCTTCTTGCCGCTGAACACGCCGATCTCGATGTAGTCCGCCAGCGGCATCGCAGTCTCCAGCCCATTGCCGTCGGCCTGCAGCTTGCGCGCCTGCACCTCGAGGGTCACCCGATACCTGCCGTCCGGGAGCTTCTCGGCGGTCGCGGACAGCGTCTTGTTGTCGTAGAGCACGATCCGGTCGAACCCGTCGTCGATCAGGTACTGAAACTGCGCCGGGGTTCGTGCGCGCAGCGCGGCGACCAGCATGCGAGTGTCCGGATAGGGGCGATCCTCGATTTGATTGTCCGCGTTGGCGTATCGATATTGCATGAGAAAATCATGCAGGGCCGCGTTCACCTTGTCCGCACCGACGTAATCCGCGAGCGTGTACATGATCTGCCCGCCCTTCTCGTACCACACATAGGCCTCGCGCTGCACCAGCGCGAGCGGCCGCTCGCGCCGCACCTCGTCGGCACGGCCGCGCAGATACCGATCGAGGAAGTGATGCATGACCCGGTGCATGTAGTCCTTGCCGTACTTGCGCTCCATCAGCATGTAGGCCGAGTACTCCGCCAGCGTCTCCGACAGCATGTTCGATCCCTCGACCCGCGCCCCCACCAGCTGATGTGCCCACCATTGATGGCCGAGCTCGTGCGCGGTGACGAAGTACGTCAGATCGAGATCCGTGGGCTCGCGCAGCCGGGTGATGAAGCCGATGCCCTCGGAGAACGGCACGGTGTTCGGGAAGGACTGCGCGAACCGCCGATAGCGCGGAAATTCCATGATTCGGTATTGCTTGAACTGGTACGGGCTGAACTGCGACTGGAAGTAATCGAGTCCGTCGCGCGCGCTTTCGAGCATCTGCGCGACGTTGTAGGGATGCGCCGGGTCATGGTAGATCTCGAGGCTGATCGGTCCGAACGCGGATTGATACACCTGCTTGCGCACCTCGTAGCGCGCCGACAGATACGCGAAGAAGTCGAGGATATGGGTCGATCCCATGGCGTATTCGTAGTAATGACGGCCGTCCTTCACCCAATCGTGCTGCAGATACCCCGGGGCGATGGCGATCTGATCCGCCGTGGTGCTGACGACGGTGTGATAGGTGATCCAGTCGGCATATGGGGTGAACAGATTGACCATCGAATGCACGGGATCACCGCGCGGCGGCAGGTCCTCGAGCGGCCCCAGATTCTCCTCGCGCCGCCGCCGGGGATCGTCGAGTTCGAGGGTCGCGTCATAGCCGATCGTGGGAAAGAACCCGGCATCGAAGAACGTGCCGTTGTAGGCGAATTCCGCCGGCTCGTTGCCATCCCGGAAGCCGGGGGAATCGTGCCGCACGGCGAACGACATCTTCAGGACCTCCCCGGGCGCCAGCGGCCGCTCGAGCACGTAGATCGAGTACAGGTCGCGGGGGGCGCGGCTCTTGAGATGAAAGGGCCGGTCGAACCTCAGATCCGAGACCGCTTCGCGCGCGTCGGTCACGTGAATATCCGTGATGGGCTCGGCACCCTTGTTTTGCAGGACGAATTGCCCGGTGCCCCGGAACGCCCGGTGCGGGGGATCGATGTCGATCCGCGCGTCGACCGCCGTGACCTTGGGTTGCGGAATGTTCTCGTAGCGCTTGAAGTCGCGCTCGTAGGCCGCCTGGATCTTGCGCCGGTCGCCGGCGTCCAGATATTCGTACAGAACGTGCGCATTGTAGAAATACCAGGCCCCGGCCCCCATCGCCGTCGCCAGACAGATCGCGGCCGCGGGCAGCAGGCCGGGCGCACGCACGAGCGCGGTGCGCGTGCGCTGGCGCAGCGAGTCCTCCGTGCCGCGGCGCGTATAGGCGATGCTCACCACCCCGAGAAGCGCGAAGATCGCCAGCCAATAGAGGATCGACCAGAAGATCGAGGGCACGAAATGCCCGTAGCCGTTCATGTCGGAATAGATGTAGGCCGGCACCGCCCCGGGCAGATACAGGGTGTTCTCCCAACCGAAGTTGAACAGGACCGGCTGCAGCACGAACACGCCGATGACGATGCCGTGCCCGATGAATTTGTTCGACACCAGCGTCTGCACGAACAGCGCGAACAGCGCGAAGCCGATCAGCTGCGGAAAGGTGACCAGGTACAGCTCTTTGAGGTACTGGAACACCTCGTAGTGGTAGTACCCGTCGATGGTCTGCATGAACATGCCGACCAGCATGGTGACCGCGAGCAGGATGGCCTCGACGGCGGCGATGGCCGTGAGCTTGGAAAGCCAGTCGACCCACACGGGCAGTGGCAGCGAATCGTGGATGCCCTCGAAGCGGGTGTCGCGCTCGCGCCAGACCAGCTCCGCGGCGTAGAGCGCGGCCACGATCAGGAAGAAGAGCGTCGCCGAACCCTCCACGGCCTGAAGCATGAGGTAGGTCACGGGCCAGACGTCGGCCCCGCCGATGCGGCCGGCGAAGTGGCCGTTGTTGATCGCGAACACGATCAGCAGCCCCACGATGCCCCAGAAGGGGATTTCGCGCGTGATGTTGCGCACCCGCAGGCGCGTGAGCGAGAAGTACTGCGCCCAGGTGGTCGCGGCGCCGAAGACTTGGTGCACTCCCGGCAGCTTCACGGCCACCAGCGAGCGCCGCGGCCGGGTCTCCTCCACCTCCTGTTGGCGCGCCTTGGCGGCGCGCCTGCCCTGTGCACGCGCCGCCAGCGCCTCGACCGACATCGGGAACAGCGCGGCCAGCGCGCCGAGGGACGCCACGCCGACCGCGGTCCATAGCAGGCGGTTGTAGAGCAGCACGCCGGGCGAATAGCCGGAGAAATCCCATGGCAGCAACAGCGAGTTCTTCTCGGCCACGCTCCAATAGCGCGTGACCCGGTCGACGAGCAGCAGGCCGACCGGATCGAGGATCCCCGACCAGAAATGCTCCAGCGAACGCGTGGCCGAAAACACCGTGATGCCGATCACGTAGGCCATGAACAGGGCCACGCCCTGAAGATACACGATGAAGATGCGCCGCGTGAGCGCCGCCACCGCGAAGAACGACGAGCCCAGAAAGAAGATCTGCACCACCGTGATGGACAGGAACGGCTGCAGATACCAATCGAGCCGATTCGGCCCGATGCGCGCGTGATCGGCCCAGGGCGCGAGCGTGCCCAGCCATGTCCCGAGCAGCAATCCGGAGAACGCGAACAGCGTCGTGACGAACGAGCCGGCCCAACGCCCGCCCAGATAGCCGAATTTCGAGATCGGCTTGGTGAACAGGATCTGGTAGGTATCCCGTTGAAAATCCCGCAGGATCGACGTGCCGAAAATGGCCGCGATGACGATCACGCCGAACAGGCTCGCGAAGGCGAAGCTCAGCGTATTGGCGTACGGTCCGTTGAGCAGCACCTTGCCGTTGGAGCCTCCGACCGGCCCGAAGCTCTCGGAGGCCACGCAGAAGAAGGAAAAGGCGAGCCAGAGCAGGAAGTACACATAGGTCGACAGGCTCTTGGCGCGAAAGCGCACTTCGAAGCGGAAGAATTCCCAGAACAATCCCATGTTCCCGATCCTCGCGGCGACTGCGTCAGTGCGGGGCGCGGCGCGCCAGGTTCAGGAAATACACATCTTCGAGTCCCGAGGGCACCGCATGAAAGCCGGCGCCGGGGTTGGCGGCGGCGAACACCCGGATCTCGTGCTGCCCCCCGACCAGGTGGGCGCTCACGACATGGAGCTCGGTCTCGAGTGCGCGCAGCTCGTCGTCGGTCGCCACCACTCGCGACCATATCTGGCCGTCGAGCGCGGCGAGCGCCTCGCTCGGCGACCCCTCGAGCAGCACTTCGCCGGCCGCGATGATGGCCATGCGCGGGCACAACTCGCGCACGTCGTCCACGATGTGCGTGGAGAGAATCACCGTCACGTCGCGGCCGATGGAGGCGAGCAGGTTCAAGAAGCGATTGCGCTCGGCGGGATCCAGGCCCGCGGTCGGCTCGTCGACGATGATCAGCCGCGGATTCGCGAGCAGCGCCTGGGCGATGCCGAAGCGCTGGCGCATGCCCCCGGAATAGGTGGACAGTGCCTTCTTGCGCGCATCCCACAGATTGGTCTGGTGCAGCAGCGCCTCGACCATGTCTCTGCGCTCACCGCGCGCCGTGACCCCCTTGAGGATCGCCAGATGGTCCAGCATGTCGAGCGCCGATATCTTCGGATACACCCCGAATTCCTGCGGCAGATAGCCGAGGACCTTGCGCACCTCGTTCTTCTGCTTGAGCACGTCGAGGCCGTCCAGCTCGATCGAGCCGGCGTCCGGATCCTGCAAGGTCGCAATGGTGCGCATCAGCGAACTCTTGCCGGCACCGTTCGGCCCCAGCAGGCCGAACATGTTGTTGCCGACGTCGAGCGATAGATTGTTGAGCGCCCGCACGCCGTTTGGGTAGGTCTTCGACAATCCCTGAATGATGAGCGACATGGATCCCAGCCCCTCTCGAGCATTCGGCGATGGATGAAAGCGATGAACGGCCCGCTCGGCCTCTATATTATAGGAACGACCAGGTTAGGCCGATCGAAAGAAGATACGGATTCCCGCCCGCGGCCTCGAAGTGCTCGAATTCGCCGCGCGCCGCCAGCGAGCCGAATTTGAACTGCACCCCGGCGCCGGCCGCGAAGCCGGTATCGTGGGTGTCGGAACCCGCGAACTGGCAGGTGTCCACGGCGCAGTAGCGCGAGTTGACGGTGCTGTCGAGATGCTCGAGACCGGCCTTCAGGAACACATCGACGACGGGCACCGGCAGGTACAGCACCCCGAAGGCCGCCAACCCCGTAGTAGACACGTCGGCCGAGGCGAATCCCGGCCCCCCGTAACTCACGGACGCGTGTCCGAGATCGACGTATTCGAGCTCGGCGCCGACCAGCGAGATCGGCCGGATGCCCGTCAGCAGCTTGAACGCCGAGTGATTCCCATGAAAGCTGCCGATGCCCGACGGGTCGAGGAAATTGGCGGGGTCCGCCTCGACCCGCGCCTCGCCCACCGATCCACCCACGTACAATCCGAGCAGGTCGAGCGCGAGCGCGCTGCCGAACGGCGCCAGCGCGAGGCTCAGCGTGGCGCACACGGCGGCGCCGGAGATCACGTCACGGACACATGTCGATGGTCGCATGCGATGGTCCCTTTTCGCCAGACGAGGACGCCGCGCCCGGGCCGCGCGAGGCAACGTTCGTTGCCCTGCCGGGAGTCTGCCACAACCGGCACAACCGATGGAATCGGTGGAACGGGCTGGCCGGGTCGAAGCCGCCGCCATCCGCGCCTTTCTTTAATGTTCGCGGCGTAAAGTCCGCCCATGATCCCCCTGGCTTCGAGGAATGCGACTGCGCTCGCCGTGCTCATCGCCGCGACGGCCCTGAGCGCCTGTGGCGGCGGCAGTCTCGGCGCCGGCATGGGGCCGAGCGGCGTCCCGCCCACCGGCTCGCCGGGCGGCATATGGCAGGGTACGGACCCGTACACCGGAGATCCGCTGCTCGGCATCGTCACCGAGACCGGACAGTTCACCTTCATTCGCACCACGGACGGCGCCCAGTATTTCGGCGGACTCACCGCCGCGGGGACCGCTCTGTCCGGCAGCTTCACCGGCGTGCTGCCGGTCGGCGAGACCTTCCAGGATGGCAGCACCTATGGCTCGGGCACCATCAGCGGCACGTTCGCCGCGCGGCAGAGCATCAGCGCCAGCATTTCGTTCACCACCGCCATCAACACGAACCTCGGCTCGAATCCGTTGCCGCTGACCTTCAATGCGCTCTACGACGTCGGCTCGTCGCTCGCCGCCATCGCGGGCAACTACCTCTCGTCGGCCGGCAGCAGCGTGCTCAACGTCAACGCGACCGGCGCGATCTTCAGTCAGGACGCGGCCACCGGCTGTGCCATCAATGGGCAGGTGGGCCTCATCGACCCGGCCTACGACGCCTATCAGGTCAATCTTGCCTTCGCAAACTGCACCGGGTCGTTCGCCGCGCTGAACGGCGCGACCGCGACCGGACTGGCCGTGCTCGACACCACCGCCACCCCGAATGTCCTGTACGTCGGCGTGCAGAACCTGGCGGCCCACTTCGTCCTGTCCGGCTCGTACCAGCGGCAATGAGCCGGCCGCCATCGGCCCGGGCCGCCATGGGCCCGGTGGGATCCGTACTCGCCTAGGCCCGCCTCGGGAAAGTCACGATGTACGTGGCACGGCCCCCCCAGGCAAACTGCTCGTCCATATACAATGCGCGTTGCGCGCTCAGGCCGACATTCGTGACCCAGAAGGTTCTCGCACGACGCCCGATCAAGGCCGTGTGGGTCGCAGGCGTCGCGCTCGGTCTTGCCGGCTGCATGTTGGTCGGTCCGGACTACGTGGCGCCGGCGCTCGACACGCCGCCGCACTGGGGCAGGCTCGACCCCGCCCCGCAACCGGGGTTCGACGCCGGCGAACCGCGGGACCTGCGGCGCTGGTGGCAGAGCCTGAACGATCCCCTGCTGTCCGCCTTGGTGGATGAGGCGCTTCGGGCGAGTCCCGACGTGCGCCTCGCGCAGGCTCGCCTGCGCGAGGCACGCGCGTACCGTGCGCTCGCGGTGGCCGCGCTCTTCCCGATATTGAACGCGTCGGGCACCGCCAGCCGCAATCGGTCCAGCGAGGCCGTCGGCACCGGCGCCAGCGGCAATTATTTCAGCGCCGGCTTCGACGCGAACTGGGAGCTCGACGTGTTCGGCGGAGCGCGCCGCGGGATCGAAGCCGCTCAGGCCGACCTCGAGACCACCGAGGCGAGGCTGGCGGACACCCAGGTCACGCTCGCGGCCGAGGTCGCGAGCAACTACGCCCAGGTGCGCGCCATGCAACTGCGCCTGCGCATCGCACGCGAGAATCTCGCCAGTCAATCCGACACCTGGCAACTCACCGAATGGCGCTCGCAGGCGGGGCTCGTGAGCAGCCAGGACGTCGAGCAGGCGCGCACCAATCAGGAGCAGACGCGCGCCCAGATCCCCGCGCTCGAAGCAAGTCTCGCCGCGGCGGAGTCGGCCGTCGAGATTCTGCTGGGCCAGCCCCCGGGCGCGCAGCGCGAACGTCTGGCCGCCGATGGGGACTTGCCGGCGGTGCCCGAGTTGATCGCCGTCGGCATCCCCGCGAATGCGCTGCGCCGGCGTCCCGACGTGCGTGCGGCCGAACGGGCGCTGGCCGCCGAAACCGCCCGGGTCGCCGTGGCTGAAGCCGCACGCTATCCGGCGGTGAACCTGGCGGGCTCGATCGGCGTGGAAGCCTTGAGCGCCGCCGCGCTCGGCGGCGGCGGCACCACCACGTCCTCGCTGTTCGCCGGCCTGACCGCACCGATCTTCGATGCCGGGCGGCTGCGCGACCAGGTACGGATCCAGGACGCCGTGCGCGAGCAGGCGCTGGTCACGTACGAACTGACCGTGCTCGGCGCGCTGCAGGAGGTGGAGAACGCGCTCGTCTCCCTGGTTCGCGGCGACGAGCGCAGCCGGACGCTCACGCGTGCCGACGAGGCGGCGCGCAATGCGGCACTGATGGCGCGACAGCGCTACAGCGTCGGCCTGACCGATTTCGAGACGGTGCTCGACACCGAGCGCACCGTGCTCGCCGTCGAGGACAGCCTGGCCGGCAGCCGCACCGACACCGTCCTCGCACTGATCCGCCTGTACAAGGCCTTGGGCGGCGGCTGGTCGCCGCCGGCGACGACCGACCCGGGCCGCGCGAACCCATCGTGAACACGCCGGCCGGTCCGCAACCGAGCAGCGGCAACACGCTCCAAAATCTCCTGGCGACCGGCGCCGGCCCGCGGCGTCTGCGTCGCTGGCTGATCGCGGCCGGCGGGCTCCTCGTGCTCGCGATCGCGGCGGCGCTGTTCCTGCGCAGCATGGGGCGATCGAGCGCACCGGCCTACAAGACCGAGCCGGTCACGGTCGGCACGCTCGTGGTGAAGGTGTCGGCCACCGGGAAACTGCAGCCGACCAATCAAGTGGACGTGGGCAGCGAACTGTCCGGCATCGTCGAGAAGGTGTTCGTCGACGATAACGACCGGGTCACGAACGGCGAGGTGCTGGCCCGTCTCGATCCGTCGAAGCTCAATGACGCGGTCACCAAGTCCCGCGCGAGTCTTGCCGCCGCCGAGGCCCAAGTGCTGCAGGCCGAGGCGACGCTGGCGGAAACGCAGGCGACGCTCGAACGCTACCGCCAGGTCGCACAGCTATCCGGCGGCAAGGTGCCGTCCCGCGCCGAGCTGGACGGCGCCGTGGCCAACGTGAAGCGCGCCGAGGCGAACGAGGCGAGCGCGCACGCGAGCGTGGCCCAGGCGAGGGCCGGTCTGCAGTCCGATGAGACCAATCTCTCGAAGGCCACCATCCGCTCGCCGATCGACGGCGTGGTGTTGGCCCGCAAGGTCGAGCCCGGCCAGACCGTGGCGGCCTCGTTCCAGGCGCCGGTCCTGTTTACGCTGGCCGAGGACCTGTCGAAGATGGAACTGCAGGTGGACGTCGACGAGGCCGATGTCGGCCAGGTCAAAGTCGGGCAACGGGCCGCCTTCACCGTCGACGCCTGGCCCGACCGCCAGTACGCCGCGGTGATCACTCGAGTCGGCTACGGGTCGCAGGAGAAGGAAGGCGTGGTCTCCTATATGACGGTCCTCCAAGTGGCCAACGACGACCTGAGCCTTCGCCCCGGCATGACCGGGACCGCCGAGATCACGACCCTGTCGCGGGAGAAGGCGCTGCTGGTGCCGAACGGCGCGCTGCGCTTCAGCCCCTCGACCCCGACCGCGGCGCCCAAGAGTTCCGGCGGCGTGCTGAGCGCCCTGATGCCTCGGCCGCAGCACGCCCCGCCCAAGGTGACCGGCAAATCGAACGGCGTGAAGCGCGTGTGGATACTGCGGGACGGCCAGCCCGTGCCCGTCGACGTGAAGACCGGCGCCACCGACGGGCGGATGACCGAGATCATCGACGGAGCGCTCGAGGCGAACATGCGGGTGATCACCGAAACGCTCGGCGGCGGGTGATGAGCGGCGCCGCCCTCATCCGGCTGGCCGGCGTCACCAAGACCTACGGCAGCGGGCCGGCCGCGTTCCAGGCGCTCAAGGGCATCGACCTCGCCATCGAGCCCGGCGAATTCGTCGCCATCATGGGACCCAGCGGCTCCGGCAAGTCCACCGCCATGAACATCCTCGGCTGCCTCGACATTCCCACCAGCGGCAGCTACGAATTCGAAGGCGTGCGGGTCGACAGCCTGTCGCGCAACCAGCGGGCGCTGCTGCGGCGCAATTATTTCGGGTTCGTATTCCAGGGCTTCAATCTGCTCGCCCGCACGACCGCCTTGGAGAACGTGGAACTGCCGCTGATCTACCGCGGCGAGCCGGCCGGGACACGCCACGCGGCGGCGCGCGCCGCGCTCGGCCAGGTGGGCCGGGGCGGCTGGGAGCAGCATACCCCCGGCGAACTGTCCGGCGGCCAGCAGCAGCGCGTGGCGCTCGCGCGCGCGCTCGGCACCCCGCCCGGGGGGCTGCTCGCCGCCGCGCCCCCCGGCCCTCTCGACACCCGCCCCCGCCGGGAAATCATGGATCTGATTGGTCAACTGAATCGGGATCAGCACATCACCGTCCTGATGGTCACCCACGAGCCGGACATGGCGGCCCATGCGAGGCGGATCGTGCACTTCCTGGACGGACGCGTCGACCACGACCAGCGCAGCAGCGAGGCGGCCTGATGCTCTGGAATACCTTGCTGCTCGCACTGCGGGCCATCCGGCGCAATCTGATGCGCTCCTTCCTGACGATCCTCGGAATCGTCATCGGCGTCGCCGCGGTCATCACCATGGTCACGCTCGGCAACGGCGCCACGAAATCCGTCTCCGACCAGATCTCGAGCATGGGCAGCAACCTGCTGATGGTGATACCCGGCCAACGCTTCGGACCCGGCGCCGAAGGGGCCCCCAACTTCAAGATCGCCGATGTCGACGCGGTTCGCAGTCAAATCACCGCCGCCCGGGTGGTCGCGCCGATGGTCAACAAGACCGCCACCGCCGTCTACCAGGCCAACAACTGGTCCACGCGCATCTACGGCACGAGCGACGACTATTTCCAGGCCGGCAACTGGGAGCTGGCGGCCGGCCGCACCTTCAGTGAAGCGGAGGAGCGGTCGGGGCGAGCCGTGTGCGTGATCGGCGAGACGGTGCGCAACAAGCTGTTCGGCGGACAGAGT
>VFSW01015812.1_pt1 | contig 10345 bp, 9 predicted proteins | sample 5358111 | NCBI WGS metagenome assembly VFSW01 (sample SAMN11554181, study PRJNA540505) | mine drainage metagenome | isolation source: sediment from site ElyBrook_90M | place: USA: Ely Copper Mine, Vershire, VT | collected 2017
GCGGCCCAGCTTGGTTTGCCCCCCGTTTCTCGTCGCGAGGGGGCCCCCGCGGCGGCCCCGCACATGGTCGGTTACTGGATTTGAGACTTCTTGTAGTAGCCGCTGTCAACCAGGACGGATTCCCAGTTGTTCTTTGTCACGATCACCGGCTTCAGCAGATAGGACGGCACCACCTTGACGCCGTTGTTGTAGGTGGTGGTGTCGTTCACCACGACCTTTTGGCCGCTCAGCAGCGCGTCCACCATATCGGCGGTCACCTTGGCCAGTTCGCGGGTGTCCTTGAAGATCGTCGAGGTCTGTTCGCCGGCAAGGATGGATTTCACCGAGGGGATCTCGGCGTCCTGACCGGTGACGACCGGCATCGGCATGTCGCCGCTGCCGTAACCCACGCCCTTCAGCGAGGATAGGATGCCGATCGACAGTCCGTCGTACGGCGACAGCACGGCATCGAGCCTTTTGTTGGTATAGTAGGCGCTCAGCAGGTTATCCATGCGCGCCTGGGCGACGGCGCCGTCCCACCGCAGGGTGGAAACCTTGTCCATGCCCATTTGGCCGGACTGGATGACGACCTTGCCGGATTTGATGTACGGGTCGAGCACCGACATGGCGCCGTTGTAGAAGAAGAAGGCGTTGTTATCGTCGGGCGAGCCGCCGAACAGCTCGACGTTGAACGGACCCTTGGCGGTTTTAAGGTTCAGCGAATTCTCGATAGACTGCCCCTGCAGCACGCCGACCTGGAAGTTGTCGAAGGTGGCGTAGTAATCGACATTGGGCGAATTGCGGATCAGCCGGTCGTAGGCGATCACCTTGGTGCCGCCCTTGGCGGCCTGGGCCAGCACATCGGACAGCGTGGTGCCGTCGATGGCGCCGATCACCAGCACCTTGACGCCTTTGGTGACCATATTCTCGATCTGCGAGAGCTGGTTGGGGATGTCGTCGTCGGCGTATTGCAGATCGGTGGTGTAACCGCGGGCCTTGAGCACCTTGACGATATTCTCGCCGTCGAGGATCCAGCGTGCCGACGACTTCGTCGGCATGGCAATCCCCACGTTGCCCTTGCTTTGGGCCGAGGCCGGCGTGGAGAGACTGAGTACCCCCAATGCCAGGGCTGCGATAAGTGTCTTAATCGGCTTCATCGTTTCATTCCCTGTGTTCGATCTATGTTTGGATTGAAGCGCACCGCCAGATCCAGTGCGGTCGTCCGCAGGCAAAGCATGCGAACTGTACGCGGCGGCGGAAAACCGGCGCCGGTCATTGGGTGGGTCATGCCGCGTGGTCCTCGAACGGATCCACCTCATGGCGGCGACCGAGCATGAAGGCATCGGCGACATGCACCAGCGGCGACAGATCCACGTCGCTGGAGCCGGTTGCGACCAGATGCACGAACCGCCGATAGATCCCGTCGTACTCGGCTTCCTTCTCGTCGCCGAGCACGCGGCCGTCGAACAGGTACCGGCTGCCGCCGCCGGTGAGGGTGACTTTGCCATCTTCGGCTTCCACATGGATGTCCCAGGTTTGCGGCCCGGTCTGGCGCCAGTCGAATTCTGCCTGCACCGGCAGTCCAAGCGGGTCCGAGAAAGTCAGGCTGGCGGCGATCGGGGCGGCGCGATTGGCCGGGAAGGACAGATCGGCCGCCGTCAGGAAGATCGGCCGCGGCAGGATACGGGTAACGATGGACAGCGCGTTGATCCCCGGATCGAACACGCCGAGCCCGCCGGGCTCCCAAATCCATTGCTGGTTCGGATGCCATTTTCGCACATCCTCTTTCCACTCGACATGCACCCTACGTATCCGGCAGGTCGCCAGAAGCGCTCGGACTGGCTCGACCGCCGGGGCGAAGCGCGAATGCCAGGTGGCGAACAGGGTGCGGCCGCGGCGTGCGGCGAGATCCACCAGCGGGGCGATTTCGCTCACCGTCGCTCCCGGCGGCTTTTCCAGCAGCACATGCAGGCCGGCCTGCAATGCCGCTTCGGCCTGGGCATGGCGGCCCTGCGGTGGCGTGCATAAGGCCACGGCGTCGATCGACGGCGCGGCTTCCAGCAAGGCATCCAGCGTCGGATAATGCGGCAGCCCCTCGAGCGCGGCGTTGCGGCTGGCGATCGCCGTCAGCTCAATACCGGGGGTACGGGCGATCGAGGGGATGTGCTGATCCCGAGCGATCTTGCCCAGGCCAACGATGGCGAGGCGGATGCTCACATCACTTCCCCCACCGCAGCACCATGGGATCGAGCCGTCGGGCGATCTCGATCAGGCCGGCGCGTGTGGCGGGATGCAGCGGGGTCAAGGGGTGGCGGCCGGTTTCGCATGCGATCACGCCGCCCTCGGCCATCAGCGCCTTGCAGGCGAGCAGGCCGCATTGGCGGTTTTCGTAGTTGATCAGCGGCAACCAGCGTGTGTAGGCATCCATCGCGGCGGGACGATCGCCGGCAAAATACGGATCGACGATCTGGCGGATGCCGTCTGGGTAGGCGCCGCCGGTCATCGCCCCGGTGGCTCCGGCGTCGAGATCGGCCATCAGCGTGATGGCCTCCTCGCCATCCCACGGGCCGACAATGGCATCGCCGCCGAGTTCCAGCAGCTTGCGCAGTTTGGCCGCCGCCTGCGGCACCTCGATCTTGAAATAGGAGAGGTTGGCAATCTCGCGCGCCATGCGTGCGAGAAATGGCGCTGACAAGGTTGTGCCCGATACCGGTGCATCCTGCACCATGATCGGGATGCCGATCGCATCCGACACGGCCTTGTAGAAATCGTAGATGGCGTCTTCGGCCACGCGGATCGTGGCGCCGTGGTAGGGCGGCATGATCATCGCCATCGCGGCGCCCGCCGCCTGCGCCCGCTTGCTGCGTTCGGCGCAGATGGCGGTGGCGAAATGCGTGGTCGTGACGATCACCGGCACCCGTCCCGCCACATGGTCGAGCACCGTGTCCATCACCCGCTCGCGTTCGGCATCGGTCAGCACGAACTGTTCGGAGAAATTCGCCAGGATGCACACGCCTTGGGAACCGGCATCGATCATGAAGTCGATGGCGCGCTTCTGGCCTGCCAGATCGAGGTTGCCGCTGCTGTCGAACACGGTCGGGGCGACAGGGAAAACGCCCTTGTAGATGGTCATGCCGTTACTCCGTCAGTGGTTGCTTTGGCTTTTCCGGCGTACTCAAGGGCGGCTCCAGTTGCTGTCTTCGGCAGCACCGTGGCGGTTCAGGCCGTTCATGATGACGCTGACCATCGCCGCCGCGGCTTCCCGCGGATCGGACGCGGCGATGGCCTCGACGATGCGGGCGTGGGCGGCGATCGAACGTTAGCGCTCTTGGTCATCCACCGGCGCACTCAGCACGAAGGACGCGCGCAGCGCCGCCTCGATCACCGCCCCGATCGAGCGCATGAAGGGGTTCGCCGAGGCGGTGGCGATGTCCAGATGCAGGCGCAGATCGGCTTCGGTGAAATCGTCGCTGTCGGATGGGCTGTCGCGCATGCGCTGGATACTGGCGTGCAACTGCGGAACGACCGAGGGCGTGCGGCGTAAGGCAGCGAGTTCGGCGGCACGCGGTTCCACGGCGAGGCGGATATCGGCGAGGTCGCGGAGCAGGCGCTTGTCCACGCCGGCATCGAGATGCCAGGCGAGCACGTCCGGATCGAACATGTTCCACGCCGAACGTTCGCGCACCCTGGTGCCGATCCGGGCCTTGGTGCTGAGCAGGCCCTTGGCGACCAGGGTTTTCACACTCTCGCGCAGCACGGTGCGCGATACACCGAAGCGGGCGGTCAGTTCGGCATCGTTCGGCAGCGTCATGCCCTCGGGGTGGCGCGCGGCGATGATGCCGATGCCGATACTGCGCGCGACCGCGGCGTGGTTGGAATGGGTGCGTCCGGCCGGGATGACCACTAGCTTGGGCCGGAGCTCCTGCGGCTCCGTCCGCGGCGGAGGGGTCGGCCCGGTCATGCTGCGGGCGCGCCGGCGATGAACAAATATGTCGTCCGCAAGATCGCCCCTCCCCTCCATTGCGCGTACTTTGCGTACGCATCGAGGATGGCGAACCACCCGTTGGCAGAAACAGTGGCATATGTCAGAGCGTTTGAAAAGTCATACTATATGATTAGGCGGCTCCGTGGATTACGATATGACAGCGATCCCGGCGCGATGGCGGATCGGAGGCTCCGGCCCCGGGAGTTTGAAATTCGGCCGGGATCTCACTAACCGCCGGGTGCCGTGACACGCCGTCCGACCCGGGGTCCCGCCGGTTGCATCCAAGACAGCAAGGAATATTTGCCGCGGATATCCGCGGCAAAAAACCTTACTTGCGTCAGGTCGCCCACATCCCACCCTCCGATCGAGCAACATTTGCCGATCGGGGATTTTACAAGAACGATCCGATGAAAACACACCGTCGGCAACGCGATTAGTCAATCCTTCCGCGTCGCCCGATGTCTGGCCCGGCTTTATCGCCCTGCTCGGCATCGAACGCTAACTTGGCGCTCGTTATGCCTCGCACACAGACTCGCCGGCAGGCTCGTCGCCCGCCGGCGCCGATGGTTCAGGTATCCGCCAGTGCCGCCAGAATGGCATCGCGCGCGGCGGTGTCGCCGACCGCATGCACCGGCTGGATCGCGACATGGGTCGCGCCGGCGGCGAAGTGGGCGCGCAGGCCGGACTTCACCTGCTCCGCGGTGCCCCACAGCACCATCTGGTCGATGAAAGAATCAGAACCGCCGTTCGACAGGTCGGCCTCGGTGAAGCCCATGCCCAGCCATGCGTTGCGATAGTTATCCAGCACCATGTAGCGCGACAGTTCCTCGCGCCCCAGCGCCCGCGCCCGGACGGGATCGGTTTCGATCGTAACCTTCTGCTCGATCGCCAGCCACTTGTCGGGGCCGAGGATTTTCGCCGCCTCCGCCGTGTGCTTGGGCGTGGTGTTATAGGGGATAGCGCCTTGCGTCATCTGCCCCGATAGTTTCAGCATCAGCGGACCCAGTGCGGCGACGCAGATCGGGAAATCCGCTGCCCCAGCCTCGCCTTTCGCGATCCCGTTCAGATAGGCCCGCATCGCCGGGATCGGCTTTTCGTAAACATGGCCGCGGATGCCTTCCACCATCGGCATGTGGCTAACGCCCAGACCCAGGATGAAGCGGGTCCCGTATAGTTGGTTCAGGCTGATCATGCCCCGCCGCGCGGTGAACGCGTCGCGGGCGTAGATCGAGGCAATGGAACTGCCGATTTTCAAAGTGCTGCTCTGAGACAGCATGAATCCGGCGATAGTAAACGATTCGAAGCCGCGCGATTCCGGATACCACAGCGTATCGAATCCCAGCTTTTCCACGGTCTTGACGAACGCGGCAACGGCGGCCGCGTCGGCATGCTTATCGGCGGAGTACCAAACCCCTAAACGTCCTAGTTTCATAACGTATTTCCTGTTCAGATTATGTTGGCCGAGCGGAAGCCCGCGATCTCGGCGCCGGTATAACCCAGTTCGGCCAAAACCTCGTCATTGTGCTGGCCGAACATCGGCGGCGGCCGATCCACGCTCGGGCCGTCGTGGCCAAACTTGAAGGCGGCGACGGGCACCGTGACCGGACCCTCGATACCGGGCGCGTGGTCGTGCCGGTGCAGCAGGCCGCGCGATTGCAGTTGCGGGTCGGCCAGCGCCTCGCCCATGGTGCGGACGCGGGACGCCGGGACGTGGCTTTCCTGCAAGAACTCTTCCCACTCGGCGGCGGTGCGGGTCAGCATGATTTCGGTCAGCGTGCGGCATTCGCGGTCGTAATCGGCGTCGCGTTCGTCGTTGGTGCGCTTGATCAGGTCGGCCCGTTCCAGAACCGTCCAAAGCCGTTTCTGCTGCCGCAGGTTGGACGCCCCCAGCATGACGGTGCCCTCCTTGGTTTGGTATGCCATGGAGGTGGCATGCGGCATCTTGTTGCCGTTGGGTTTGGGGGGCTTGCCGTTGCGCAGATAGCCGGAGACGTGGCTGGCCATCAGGATCATCGCCACATCCAGCATTGCCATATCGACGCGCTGCCCCTGGCCGGTACGCTCCCGCTGGAACAGGGCGGCGGACAGGGCATAGGCGCCCATGGTGCCGGTGGCATAGTCGATCGCCGGGGCGCCGATCTTGATCGGGTTGACTTCGGGCGTGCCGGTCATGGCCATGATGCCGGAGGTGGACTGGATCACATGGTCATAGGCAGTGCGTATCCGCTTCGGTCCGCCCTGGCCGAAGGCCGAGAACGACGCGTAGATCAGTTTGGGGTTGATCTTGCGCAGGTCGTCGTAGCCCAGGCCCAGCGCCTCGAACGCACCGGGCCGGTAGTTCTCGACCAGCACATCCGCGGTTGCCACCAGCTTCTTCAGTATCGCCCTGCCCTGTTCGGTTTTCAGGTTAAGCGTAATGGCGCGCTTGTTGGAGCCTTGGGTCAGGAACCCGGTGCCCATGCCGGCATGGTTCAAATCGTGGTCGGTGCCGGAATCGCGGCTTTGGTCGGGGTCGTTCGGATCCTCGACCTTGATGACGTCGGCGCCCATCAAACCCAGTTGATAGGCAGCGAACGGGCCGGCCAGGACGTGGGTGATGTCGATGATGCGAATGCCTTCGAACGGACGTCCCATCGGTTTCCTCCTGTCTTTGAGGGCACCGTGCCGCCGGGGGCTCGCAGCGTCAACCGGCCGGGACGTAAGTCGAAGCTACCGCCCGGCGTTGGGCACGAACGGGTCGGGTATCTGCTGCGGGATTGTTCCGGCGCTCTTCGTGCAGACGCCGCGTTGTGCCCGGGCATCCAGGGCGCAGGTGTTGCCGTCGGCATAGCCGCAATGGGTAAATCCGATCGGCAGCATCATGCAGTATTCGCCGATCCGGCTGGCCGGCACCTTCATTTCCGCCGGATTGGGAATGCATGCGCCGTTCTGCCGCGTGGCGTCCTGCTGGCACTGGTTGCCATCCGCATACATGCACATGGGCGCCGCGCCGGTTATTTGCAGGCAAAACGGCGCGGCCATCGCCGAAACCGACGTGCTGGCGAACAGAATGGCGACGGCGGCGAGCTTCCTCATGCGACACTCTCCTTACGCATTACGCGTCAGGATAACGCCCTGGCCCCTGTTCGCGGGCAACACGAAACCGTGCCCGCACGATCCCGCCGGTATAATTACGTTCTTGTGTAGATCGTCAGCGTTTTATGACCGGCGAGGGTATACTTTCGATCATTATGTTGATGACAGCGGGTTTGCCGCTGGCCAGCGACCGTTCGATTGCACCGGCAAGGTCGGCGGCGTTTTCCACCAGTTCGCCGTGCCCGCCCAGCGCGGTGGCGACCAGGTCGTAACGGGTGGGATTGAGCTCGCAACCATGCGTGCGGTTCGGCCCGTAGTCGCGGACCTGTAGATTGTATTCGGCGTTCCAGCGGCAGTCGGTGCCGACGATGGCGACATAGGGCAGGCTGAGCCGAACCGCCGTCTCGATCTCCGACATATGGAAGCCGAAGGTTCCGTCGCCCATCACGGCGAAGACCGGCGCGGCGCGTTCGGCAACCCGAGCCCCGGCGGCCATCGGCAGCGAGGGGCCGATCGACCCGGCAACGCCGTTGATCATCCGCCGGTCGTTGCGCAGGATGCTTTGGCCCCATTGCGCGAATTCGCCGCCATCGCAGATCAGCACGCTGTCGGGATGCCGGGACAGGTACGGTTGCAGCGTGTTGAACACCCGGGCCGGGTGCAGCTTGCCCGGGGTTTGGGAAATCAGGTCTTTCCATGCAGCGGGGCGGTCGTCGAAGCAGGCGCGGGCGTCGGCGAACCAGGCGGGATCGCCCGAGACCTTGCCGGCGCCTCGGCCGATCAGGGCTTCGCCGGCTGGGTAGGTGTCGGCGACGCAGCCGAATGCCAGCATTGGTCCCTTGAACCGCGCCGCCCGGTCCAGCAACGCCCCGTCGGGATCGATGGCGATGAAGCGGCAATCGGGCGCGAACGGTGCCCCGCCGAATTTCAAGGTAAAGTCCAAGGGTTTGCCCAGCAGCACCACCATGTCGGCGCGCCTTGCAACGTCCGCATAAGCGCCCAGGCTGGCGTCGTTGAAGCTTCTCGGCCCCTCGCTGAGGCAGGCCGGGATGGTCAGTGTCTGCTCGATCCGGCGCAGCAGGTCGCGTCCGCGACGGGTCGCCAGCGCGGGCGCGCCGATGACCAGGGGGCGTTTCGCCGTCGCCAGCAGCGCGAGAATCGCATCCGTCGCCGGTTCGGCCAGGGGGATCGCCGGATCGGCGAAATCGGCCGCGGTCGGCCAGACCACCGCGTCCTCCGGCACCGTCGCGTCCAGGATGTCGGATGGCAGGCTAAGATGCACCGGGCCGGGGCGACCGGAGGTGGCGATGCGGATAGCCTTGGCGACGTCCATGCCGACGCGGGCGGTGTCGTTCGCCATCCAGGCGGCTTTGGTGACTGGCGCGGCCATATCGACCTGCCGCAATTCCTGGAAGCCGCCGCGGCCGAGTTGGTCGGTTTCCGTGTGCCCGGAGAACAGCACCATGGGCGTTTCCTGGCCCAATGCGGTGAACAGCGCACCGACCGCGTTGGCATGACCGGGGCCTCCGGTGACCCAGGCGATGCCGGGGCGTCCGGTCAGACGTCCATACGCGTCTGCCATATGAACCGTCGCGGCTTCATGGCGGACGTGCATCAGCGACAGCTTGGTCTCGATCGCGGCGTCGAACAGCGACATGATGTGGTTGCCGGACAGGGTGAAGATGTCCGTATGGCCCGCGCGTTCCAGGGTGCGCACAACGATATCGGCGCCGCGTAGAGTCGATGGCATGAAGGGGTGGTCCTGTCGTTATCTCAGCGCCGGAGTGCAATAAAGGCGTGGATGGCGGGCTTGCGCCGGCCGTGACGGTCTCTGCCGACCGTGCGTCCACTGTGGCGGTTAATTCGGCACGGTTCCTTAGATCGGATCCCAGGCGTAAACGTCGCGGGTCCGTTCCAGCGGCGTGAAGCTGTTCTTCACCGCCGGCAGCCAATGTTCGGCCAGTTTCTCGGGGTTCCAGCCGTCGTTGCGCGCCATGATGCGGATCGGGCGGGGCTGGTTGTAGAGGTAAATCTCGTTCCCGCGCACGCCGAAGATCTGCCCGGAGACGCTGGACGCCGCATCGGTGCCCAGGAACGCGATCAACTGCGCGATATGGTCCGGACGGGTTTTCGCGGCCCGGGCCTGAAGCTGTTCCTCGGTCTGGCCGGGGACGGTTTCGATCATGCGGCTGAAGGCATGCGGTCCGATGCAGTTCGACCGCACATTATAGCGCTGCATGTCCATCGCGATGTTCCGCGACAGCCCGGCGATGCCCATCTTGGCGGCGCCATAATTCACCTGGCCCACGCTGCCGATCAGGCCGGAGGTCGAAGTGATGTGTGTATAGCACCCGCTTTCCTGCTTGCGAAAATGCGGGATCGCCGCTCGGGAGACATAGAAAGCGCCATAGAGATGGACTTTGATTACCGCGTCCCACTCTTCGATCGACATGTAGTGGAACATGCGGTCGCGCAGGATGCCTGCGTTGTTCACCACGATGTCGATGCGGCCGAAATGGTCGATGGCGTCCTGCACCATGCGCTGGGCGTCTTCCCAACTGGCCACGCTGCCGCTGTTGGCGACGGCCATGCCCTTGCCATGGGCCTGCTCGATTTCCTGCACCACCCGTTGCGCCGGTCCGGCATCGTGGCCTTCGCCCGTCACCGTCGCGCCGATGTCGTTGACGACGACCTTGCCGCCGTTTGCAGCGATGGCGATCGCGGTAGCTCGCCCGATCCCACCGCCAGCCCCGGTAACGACCGCGACTTTCCCGTCAAGCATACCCATTGGTTTCCTCCTTCGAAATTGGACCCAATCACTCTGCGACGAAGCGCGTTCCGTGTCATCATCCAGCCCGGGAGGAACAATTCATGGAACTTGGATTTTTGGGCCTTGGGCAGATGGGATCGGCGATCGCCGAACGCTTGCAGGATGCCGGGGCGACACTGCATCTGTTCGATCCGAACAAGGCCGCGCTTGCACATTTCGTCGCCAAGGGGGCGATCGTGCATGCCTCGCCCACCGGAGTCGCGAATGCCGCGCGCATCGTTTTCGCATGCCTGCCGAGCGGGACGATCAGCGAATCGGTTGCCGCGGATGTGGCGAAGGGAAGCGCCGTGCGGATCTATGTGGAGATGTCCACCATCGGCGGACCGGCTCAGGCGAAGGTGCAGGCGATTGTCGAGGCTAACGGGATTACCCTGGTGGATTGCCCGATCAGCGGCGGCCCGAAAGGCGCCAGGGCCGGGACGCTGACCGTAATCGTTGCCGGTCCGGAATCTGCCAAGGATGAATTGCGGCCATGG
>VFSW01015813.1_pt1 | contig 10344 bp, 24 predicted proteins | sample 5358111 | NCBI WGS metagenome assembly VFSW01 (sample SAMN11554181, study PRJNA540505) | mine drainage metagenome | isolation source: sediment from site ElyBrook_90M | place: USA: Ely Copper Mine, Vershire, VT | collected 2017
CCATATTTGTTAAACTGTATCCATCCTTCACTTTTCCCCCCAAAACTGTAGGAACCACAAAAATGTCCGGACTTTTTGATCCTCTCCGAAAGGTTTTCAAGCAAAGGCTGAGTGATGGTGGTATACCTTTGCAGATAAAACCACCTCCTAGATTCGAGTTTGGCAACATCCTTGAGTTTTGGTTCCCATATCCTAATTTCCGGATAGCTCGAACATTGAGAAGTGAATCTGCTGAACCATTTGCGGATCTTCCGACCGTCTTTTAGGTCAATAATCCAACCACTAGGATCAAAGTTGGTGTTATCCAGAAAAACGTTTCCCTTAATTCCGAACAAACTGAGGACACTCCTATCTGGAGGGACATTGAAAGTCCTTCCTTCCAATTTAACACTTTCCCCCTCCCTAACAATTACAGTTTCGGGTTCTGTGGTCATACTTACCTCCTAATTCGGTTATGGAGACGTTCCATCCTCTGGTTGAGGAGTTTGAGCCACCTTTTTCGTTCCGCTTTAATTTCGTCTTTCACAAGTTTTTTTATGGCACTTCTTAAAGAACGTTCGTCCACATGATCTACCATACCACAAGAATTATCCGTGTAATGTGATTTGGCAAAATCAAAAAGAACGTCCACTTTTTCATCAGAGGTCATGATCCTCACCCTTTAAATTTAGGAAATTCAGGGTTATCTAAGTTTTCCAAGACAGCCTTGTAATGCTCCTTTTCGATTATATTTTTCCGGAATTCCTCGGTCTCTTGATCCATTTCCTCGTCTGTTTTTCCTAATTTCCTTTCATCATCCCTAAATCTTTTGGCTATTTTTCCAACTTTCTTCCTACACCTCCTACACTCATAACAGTGGATTTCAAGCCCTCGTAACTCGCTGTGAGTTACCACGTCGAATAATTTTTTACCTTCAATATCCATTCCATGGATGACTAGATTAATAATTTCGTTAAATTGGTTGCAAGTCACGGTAAAACCCTTTCTATTCAAAAATCTTCAATTCCTTCATCAGCCTCATATGCTTCTCGAAAGAACCTGTTAGCCAACAAACACGTTTTACGGTTTTCTTCCGTAGGATTTCTCCCATATTCCAATTCTAACTCCATTAATTTTAGGTAAAGCTTCTGGGATTTGCAATCGTCCTCCTCGTCAATACAGGATTCGAGGACCTGGTCAGGAGTGGCTATTTGCATCAAGTATTCGTAAGAAATCTTCATAAGTTCTTGGTTTATCACCTCGTTTGGATTTTTAGCGCATTTTTCGGCACAAAAGGAGAAGGTCTGACAGCGTTTCACAATTTCACTATCCATTTCACTGTCCATTGAACATCTCCCATAAAAAATCAAAATAAGTCCGCAAACTCCCGCCTTTCCCCTTTAATTATGTTCCGAATCGCCTTGATCTTGCTTTCAATCTCCCCGACAGCGTCAGCGTCCACTAACCCATACTGCTCTTTTACCAAATATTCGACCGACATTTCTAAACCTACCATCAAAGCGTCATTCCAAAACCTCTTGACCAGATTTTCTAATCCTAACCTATTTCTCACGAAATTTTCCAAGTCCTTCAGCATCTCCGTCCCATGTTTCCGGTCGTATGTATGGATAGAAGCCACGGTAGTGGGCTTGGTCATAGGATCTCCTTTACCAATCAACATAATAACCTATCGCACAGTCCCTCGCCGCCCAGTCAGCATGTCCATATAACAACGCAGGTCCTCGAACGTCTTTGAATCGGACAAAGTAATTGAGACCGATTTTTCGGAGACGTTGGATCCAATTATCTACGGCCTCATAACTGCCACAAATAATGATCCAAAACTTTGTGGACATACTTAACCTCTTTAATACAAATCATAGTGAATACTCCACCCACACCTTTTACAAGTCATGTCAACACTGCCATTATCGGGGTTAACGTAGCCGTGCTCTTCCCAATTGTGGTCAAAAATAGTACACCAATAGACTAAAAAGAGAAATTTAAGGACAATGACCGCAAACTCAATAAATCGAGGCTCAACAGGTCCATTGTCCTCTAAATTACCGTAACAGCAAATAGAATACCAAGCCCATTGTCGCTTAAGGGCATCACGATTAAGGACCTCCACTGTCGCACGCTTTAGGTCACGATAAATCCATGACAGTTTTCGCATCATCCACCTCCTAAACTAAAGGCACACAGTCTTTGCTGTCGCTATACTATCTTACGACATTCTGTAAGGATGTCAAGAACATTCCAAACGGATCCACAATAAACTTTTAACCACATAAAGTTTGCGAGCGCATTTTGAAGCCCACCAAGGCTAAACAATTTGATGATAACCTGAAGTTCTACTTGACACCCCTTAAATTTGTCGTAAGATAGTATGTGTAGACTCAACAATAATCCGTGGAGAACCAATGTTGATCCATATTCTAAGTGACCGAGAAACTAAAATCTTGGAAAATCAATTGTCTAATCCTCAGCATTGCTATATTGAGACTCGCCCTGGTCATTATCTTGTCCATACAAAATCACCAAAAGATAAAGAGTGTCCTATCCCTGATGAGTGGGTAGGTCAACCAATTCGATTCTCGAAATCTTCTGCGGAAAATATTGTGAAAAAAATCCCAGGCGCAAAAATTATACGGTTAAAATGCTGTTGATCCTTTTAACTTAATTCGGTAATCCTATGAAATACATTATCCCCAAGATTGGCGACAACCTTGCAGTAAAAGCTTCAGCCCTCGATTTTTGTGGCAGTCGCTCTCCTTTTTGCAACCTTATTGGTCGAGTCATTAGATACGAGCCTTGTGGTGATGAGTGTCTTTGTGGCTGGTGTGATGGTGAATGTCTAGGCACAACCACTCTTGTTTTCCCAGAAACCCCCGCTTTATGGCGGGGGTTTCTTTTATGGCACGCGAGTTTTTTTAGGAACTACGGATTCGGTTTTACCGATGCCATTGAAGATCACATCGATAAAATCTTAACCAACCTCCGAGATATAGAAGGAAAAGTGCGGTCGGAAGTAAAGACAGAGGACCTTTGTCCTTCATAATTACTCCTCAACTTAATAACTCGGTCAAATGGTCCACAGTCTTTTCCACGGAAACATTACCGAACACTCCGCTAGTATTGCGGATATTAGCCCATTCTATAGCCAACGAATCACTGCTTCCTAACATGGTCCACTTGTACGTGGTATCGCCAGAAATAAACTCCGCCAACACCTTAATAAACACGGCTTTCTGTTCTAATCGATTATTTTGGTCCATGTCCTCTCCTTCGTAAGATAATTTAAAGTGGAGAAACCATTTTAAAGCCTCCCCACTAACTTAAATAAGGTTCTTTGCCTTTCCGAAAACTTCCGCAGTCAGAAGGCGGCTAATGCACCGTACGGTGATCCTATTCTAGTTTATCGTCCGGCTCTCGCTCATCACAATCAATAACCAAGGTGTCCGGACAATTATGGTGGACTAGGCCGTAATTACCCTCATCCGTTTTGTCCTCAAGAAAAATTGGCTCACCACACAAAACACAGATAAGATGCTCGTCCACTTAATTCTCCTTTCCTAAGCTGAACCTCGCAACAGTTTGGCCACGTATTTAGGACACATGGTCAAAGTACAGGTATACTTGGATGCGTTACTTATCGGAGTAAAATTTCTTTTCTGACTCCAATTCCTTAGCGCAATTAGGTATTTATCCGAGTATGCAAGGAGCAGGGTTCCTGCAATATCTTCTACGGCCGCATAAACCTTATCCACCGTCAAATCGCCACGATCCGCGGCGAGTCTTACGGCCGGTCAGCACAAGGATAAATCAAGAGAACCTTCCTTAAGTTTATGGACAACTTCCCGAACATGCGTAGCCACCTCTTCTGATACTACGCCAGGTACCGCATAATAACCACCACATCCGGGAGGGTATTCTTTAGCAAATCGGGCCACTTTCTCGCGCTCGGCATTGTCCAAAATTTTCACCATAGTCGCACCTCCATACTTCGCAAAAGTTCGTGAGATATTATAAAGGCTGGCAGCATGTGGTTGGTCCGCCTTAAACCAATCACAAGACGTTAGGCCCTAAAGAGAGCTTATCCACTTAGGACTGCTGCCTTGATCCACCCATGTGGCTATTGTCCGAGTACGACACCCAGACCAAAGACTCGGACTTCCGCCATTTGTTTCTGGGCCTTGCGGCAATTCGCCACTGAGGCCAGGGTGGGCCTGGTTCGCTTTATAACGTGGACTTAACCACAGGTTTGTCGCCACTCATGTTGACGGTGTAAGCTTTACCACAATCTTTACAGATGTGGTTGCGAGGGCGCTCCAACTGCTTGGTTCGTCGGTGGGTGACTTTTATCTTATGGTCACAAGGAAGAAGAACTTCGATTGGATCTTTGTGCTTGCTCATGTGGTCCCTCCTTTTTTGGGAATATGTGGAAATCCTCACTTTAAACTCTCCTTCAAAAAGGGAGGACCTCCATGTCCTCCCAACCACTAGTTTTCTTCCTCGTATTGCCGCTTGATGAAGCGGGCCATCCACTCAAGTGCTTCGTGGTAAGTCATGGGAAGTTCCCTCGCGTCTCCCCGCGAATAATTGCCAGGTCCGTTCCAAACGAACATAACGCGGCACGGACCTTCCATAGAGTTCAAACACGGCTTGAAAATTTTGATGCTTCCAGCAACAATTGCGGCATCCGCTAATTCTTGATAACGGAATGGCTCCTCTCCCTTAATTGTTTGGCGAAACTCTTCGTCCGTAAGCTCTCGCCCTTCCGCAAGCATTTCATCACAACTTTTCATGGCGTTAACCTCCTCTAATAGACTCGTTTGCGCAGCGCGTGCTGCGCACAGTGTATCATACGACATTTATAGAGGAATGCAAGTCAAAGCAATGGAAATCTTGAAGTCTGTCGCAAGGACGTTACGGTTAGCGGAATACGCCTTCACGACGGACAACATGTCGGCTATTTATCGGAACAGTTTGAGCAAAACTTATAGGTCGCAAGACATCGGTCCTCCTTCGGTAACTCTAAGTAGACCCTATGCGCTTCTTCTGTCAGGTTATGGAAGCCATAGACCAGTACCAGCCATTTATCCCCAGCCCAACGGATTACCTCACCGACACTAACGCAAGGACGCTTTTGCGGTTGAATGTCATTTTGTCCGTAAAGGAAGACACCTTGCAATAAGTCTGCCACTCCCTTTTCTGGGTCATACGGAACTATCACGTTCCGGATTTCATCTTCCATTGCGCCAGAAACAAGCAATTCTACTTCCACCTTAACGTACTCTACCATAATATAACACTCCTTTCCTACTTGCCTTACTCATCAGTAGCGCTGATCGGTGCCGCGAGTCCGTTTGATTCTGGCGTCCAACCATAGGACGCCAGAATATCACGAGTATGTTCGCAGGACGAACGAAAACACGAACAGATTTGCGCGCCAGCGAAATCAGCGCCATGGAGAATTACATTATTGAGTTTGGCGCAATAGAGATTAGCGCCGGTGAAGTTGGCGCGGCGGAGATTGGCGCCGACTAATTTCGCATCAGTGAGATAGGTGCCTCTTAAATCGGCGTTAGAGAGATTAGCGCCAGAGAGATCAGCTCCAGTGAGATCAGCGCCAGAGAGATCAGCGCCAGAGAAATTAGTGCCAATAAGGACGGCGTTAGTGAATTTTACACCAGTAAGGATGGCGTTAATTAATTGGGCGCCACTAAGACAAGCACCGGTCATATCCCAGAATGGGATGAGGCCGCGATTTCTGGCCCAACCAAGATAGCGGCCCAAGGGCGTGCGCAAAAGCTCGATCTGCCGAAACCGCGTCCACTCAGTCGTCCAAGGGCCATCGCGGCCGAAAATTTCTTCGAGCGCTTTGACTCCGTCGCAGTACGCCCCAAGTTCTTCGAGCTGGGTGCGCGTGATTGTGATTTTCACGTCTCATTCCTCCCGGTCTCGTTCAGGAGCCATTCTCCACAGAGTGCCTATGGCCGTGATATCTGGTCTCATCAGCTCCGGCCTATACCGGATCGCGTAAATTGGACCGGCGTGACAGTGTGGGCAATCACCGCGGTAAAAGTAGAATCTTTCGCACTGCTGACACCACCAATTAACTTTATGGGTCAGGTCGACGTTCTCCATTTCAGCGTTCTCCATTTTTCATCCTCCCCGGCCCCGGTCAGGGGCCACTCGCCACAGATCGCCGCGTGGCAGATAACGCATCCACCAATGTCAGTCGAGTTTTGGTCCGAACATTTGTTCCGCATGGTAGCGGCAAAAGCAGTTATGCCGCATCCTATCAATACGTACCTGGTACTCTCGCATAGTGGTGTAAAGGCCGATTGGGTGATCGGTCCATAGCTTGCCTCGATACAAAACACCACACATGCGGCAGATCATCTCTTTCCTCAATTCGGGGGGCACCCCTTCTAGGCCGTGACCTTCCTTGATCTCTTGCCATTTCTTTGCGCTGAGGACCATCCGCATCACCTCCTACTTTCTTGCTCAGAACTTTCTTGGGTAAAGTTTGGTTGGCTGACCCGCCACCAGCCTTATTCTTGATCGCATTGGCATTCCTCGTGCTGACATTTGGCGCACCAGCGCTCCGGTTGAGTGTACTCGTAGGTATCATGTTCTCCGGGATTGCGTTGGCTACCTAAGAAATGGTGACATTGATGCAGGCCGCACTTCCGGCAATGATAATGGAATACCAGCGCAGTACCACCGACCGACCACACACCAGGGTTTTCCTCCAAACCGCCCTCGCCCTCGGAGGTCCAATCGTGGTCACAGTCGGGGTCTCCACCAGCCTCACGGATCAAGGCGTCATGGTCAGGCTCGATCTCAACATCGATCTTACCCTTATCCACATCATCTCCGTCGCACACTAACGTCCACATGACCACCGCGACCGCTCCGTCAACACCCCAGTCATCTTTCCTGGCCCACTCGCCACATACCTTATGGATTTCCTCATAAGTGGGAGGGTCCTCACCCATCTCAGTAATATGCCAGTTCCCCCAGTCCTTTGTCACGCAAAGTAAACTATAGTTTGCCATGGTTAGTATACCTCCTCAATTGATGTTAGAGTCAGCACTTCTAGGTCGCGGGTAAGCTTACCATTCCACACTGGGGCGTAGAACCACTGATTATCACGGAACACGTACAGATAGTCCTCGAATTCAGAGTGGTCCTTGAGAAAGGTGATTAAGTCCGCGAAGCTGTCATGAAGCCCAGCTTCGCAGTCGTCATTACCGCGGTCACGGGAGTAAATCCGGCATTGGTTAGCGCTAAACCAAAACTTAAAGTCATCGAAGGCATGCGCTTCGCCGATAACCTCACCGAGAGCGCTCAGATCACCAAAGTCCATGAGCTGGGCGATTTTAGCTGGGTCCGAGTAGTTCTTCACTAGAATCCGGCCGATGTAGCTCGGATATCCGTCATTATGGCAGTAGATAGATCGGTACTGACCGCTAGAGAGCTCCATAGCGATTCGACTTCGAGTGCTCATTGTCCACCTCCTAATCTTAAGTACGCGCTACACACACTATCATACGACATTTAGAGTGGATGTCAAGTCATTCATTTGGAAACCACCAGGTAGTGGATCTGGGACCATGCTTCCTTATTTCTCCAGTCTTAATGGCATACTTCAGATCAGGAAGGAGATCTTCCACTGAGTTACGTATCTTGCCATATTTCTCAAAACAACTGCATTTGTCGTCTCTAATCCCCACGCTAAGGAAATCTACTCCTACAAACACTGAGACGGTGGCTGTCACGTCCACATGACCTGCGCAACCTCCTCGCGAACCCTGGAAATCTAAAGGTTTTTCCAAACCGAGTTTGTCGGCAATTTCTTCCGCAATCTGTTCCGCCTTTTCGTCTGACCTCTCGTTTTTCTCCTTCCAAAGAGATTGGACGAGAGATTTTGCCGCTTCCTCAAGCTCATTATTGAAGTCATTAACCAACAGATCTCCGACTTCAGCAGACTTATCATTGAACTTATTCCAACAATCAGAGCAAATTTCCAAATGCGCAGCCATCTCAAAACACTCGGAGTTTTGCCAATGCGTGGGAAAGGCATTACGAACCACCGTAAACTTGTCCATCAACGCCTTGAAGTGTTGACAATCACCGTTAGCCATGGTGAATTTCCTCCTTAAAGAACTTTTCAATCACCGCTTTTCCACCTTTTTCGGCCACTTCCTTGACCAACTCCGCCGCATCTTTCTTATAAACGAACTTTCTGGGGAAATATCCACTCCGAAAGTCGTTTACTTTGGGCTTCTCTACCAAGCGAACAATCCAGCTAACCATAATCCACTTCCTTTAAAATAGACTAGTGAGCGCAGCGCACACACTATCATACGACATTTTGTAAGGATGTCAAGACATTTGTGTGGAAATCCAATGACCGCTTTTTTTAGTATTTGGGGTTTGGGATATGCCACTTTCATGTTACCTTACCCATTACTCTGTACTACCATAGTACAGTGCGAACTATGGTAGTACAGCAGGCACACCACCAAAGCCACCACCAAAGCCACCACCAAAGCCACCACCAAAGCCACTTTGGAGGCCAATAACCAATCGTAGCTTTCCACCACTACTACCACTACTTGTAGTACCACCAGTCCGTTCTTACATACCAAAAACCTCCTAAAATGGCCCACCGAGCACCGAAAAGCCACATTAGTTCGAGCCTGGTTCTTTTTTAAGGAAAGTAAGGCTTTTTAAGGTAACCAGCATAACAACTGTCACACCATCATCCGTATCTACAACATCAAGGCGAGCCAATTGGTTAAGTTCCCCACTCTCATCTAGGATAACCACATAATAGTCATCCAATGCACCTTCCTGCCCACCAAGCACCCTGAGCAAGTCACGAACTCGATACGGAAACAATCCGACTATGTCATCCATAATCCACCTCCTAAAAGTCGCTACTTACGTTTGGCCCACAGCTCCCGCAGTTGCTTGTCATTGAGAGACGATTGGGTCTGCCGCCAAGCCATATATAACACCTCATCCGCCTCTATGACCAAGTCACCCCACAACTTATCTCCGGTTACTGGGTGGAAAGCGCTCTCCTTGCGGCTGTCTTTGTCGTAAATCCGAATCTGAGTGTCGGACTTGTGTAGTGCGAATGCCATAATCTCACCTCCTTTAAATTCTTCCTCTGGCGAACTTCACCCGTTTCTCTCTAGGTAGTGCCAGCTGCTTCTTAAGATCAACCAAGCACTCTTCAAACTTCTCCTTGGTCCAATTGTGCCACCTTTCTGTAAGAGTCGAGTTAACTCGCTACGGTATCATACGACATTTAGAGTGGATGTCAATTGCTTTCCATATAGAAGTTTGTGGCTATCCTAACCCTTTCCAAGCTGTGGATAGCCATGGTTAGTTCGGATTGGTAAAAGGGTGATTCTACACCCCTATATTAATATAGAAGGGGCTAAGGTTTTTCGGCACCATCCAGGTCTTCCATCCTCTAAATTAGGTGGCTGGACAGGACCTGACTAGTGATAGGTTTTTGGGCCATTCCAAGCCCCTATATTAATATAGAAGGGGCTAAGGTTTTTCGGCACCAATCCTGTCCTTTTGGATACCGTGGAGGTGGGAAGGATGGGATGGATGAGTGATTTGGTAGTTAGTGCGTGTTTATAAAGTTCGTGAGAAGAGAGGGGGAATGGTTATTGGCGGAATTTACGGTGGTTCTTTTTGCGGAAGTATCGAAATTTATCCACAAATGACTTCCTACTAGGATTACTTAGGAGGTCAGCCTCGGCATTCATTTCGCGTGGGATCCATTGGATATCACAATCATTGGTAATAGCCTTAATAAGCTCCAAACATCGATCCCTTCTAATCCCTAAATGAGGCTTTTTGCACCTCCAATCACCACGGACTTGGTTTATCACTAATTTACTGTCACCTCGGATAATAAGGTGGAGGCAACTTCCTAAGACAAGGATCCTCCGCAATCCTTGTTCCAGAGCTTCATATTCGGCAACATTATTGGTCATACCAGGTCCGGTTCCTAGTATACCTTGGCCATTTTCGATAAAATTACCATAGCTATCTTTGAGGATCCATCCCCAACTAGCGGTTCCTCCTGGGTTAATAGGCTCGCACGCACCATCAAAATTAAGCACTAAGGTCTGGTCATGGAATAGCATATTCACTTATTATATCACCACTGGTTAAAAAGTCAAAGGACTCTTGACAAAATAGGGCATAAGTGGTATTACTTTGTTATACCAAGGCGTAAGTTATACCATACCATCGTATATTGGATATTAGTATTACTATCCAATACGGAGTATGGTTTGGTTGGTAGGCGAAGGTATTACTATC
>VFSW01015814.1_pt1 | contig 10344 bp, 12 predicted proteins | sample 5358111 | NCBI WGS metagenome assembly VFSW01 (sample SAMN11554181, study PRJNA540505) | mine drainage metagenome | isolation source: sediment from site ElyBrook_90M | place: USA: Ely Copper Mine, Vershire, VT | collected 2017
TCTCATATTAGCCACATTCATGTAATCTGTCTCATTAGAACAATTTGATGTTATACCATTCATTTGTACTCAATCAGATGAGGTGTTTTACCAAACAGCCTGTTATAAAAAAAGTTGACCTGTCCAATTACTTCTGGAAATTTTCCCAGCACCAAAAAAAGGGCGCGCCACCAGTTTTCATGTGCCGACCGTGTTCCGCGCAAAGCCAAGCGGACAATCTGCAACGAGTAGATTAGCAGAATCACCAAACCCCACCCCCCCGACCAGATAACCAAGACGATTGTTAGCGCAGGAATACCCATACCCCAGATCCATGTGCTCCATGACTGTTTCACGCCATGCCGTTCCGGCGGCCCGCCATGCAAATGCGCACCTTGAGCATAGGCATATCCGGATCGTTTGTTCCGTTTCCACCATTGCCAAAAGTGGGTCATTGCAGCATCATGCAAGGTCATTTCCTCGCTCAATCGCCATATTTTCCAGCCAGCCGACCTGAGCCGTACACAGAGTTCCGGCTCCTCTCCGGCAATCATATCTTCGCGGTATCCCCCGACGCCTTCCAGGACAGCGACGCGCATCATCGCGTCACCGCCGCAGTACTTTGCATCACCCACTGGCGTATCCCATTCCATATCGCACAACATGTTGTACAAGGAGCGATCCGGAAAACGTTCACGCCGCCGGCCGCAGACTACCGCCACATCGGTGCGCTCATTCAGGAACAGTACAGCCTTTTCCAGCCAACCCGGCACAACTTCGCAATCGCCATCCACAAATTGCACATAGGCCAGCCCTGGTGCTACCTTGCGTAGACATCCGAACCCTTCATTCCTGGCTCTGGCGGCAGTGAAAGGGCGCGTCATGTCCAGTTCGACTACCACGACCCCAAGGCTGCGGGCCATTTCCACCGAGCTGTCAGTGGAACCGGAATCCACATAAACCACTTTTCCCACCCGTCCCACAACGGACTCAAGGCACTTGCGCAAGCGCTCTCCCTCGTTGCGGCCAATGGCAACCAAACCGACCGGCACAATTGGGGATCGATTTTCAGGCATCCGCCGCGATCCAGTTCAGCGATGCCGCCGAGGTCGCTAGCTTGAAATTTCTACAGTCAAGGTCTGCTCCAAGCCATTTCCCCAACTGCGCCAGATCACGGTCAAATTCCGCCTCCAGCCGGGCACGCGCAACCTCACCCAGTACCGGGCGTTTCTGCATGCGCAATTTCATTTTTACCGCATCTCGCAGGCTCTGCGGAATGAAGTGGCGGCGCAACCAAACCGCCGGGCCAAATTCGACCAATAACCGGTATCCGGGAAACCTCCGGATACGTTCGCTGGAGACATTGTCCGGTTTCAGGTCATGTACCCAGACCGGCTGGCCTTGATAACCGATAAAGCGGCAGATACGCTCAAGTTCCGTTTGCGGCTCTTTAAGTAAATGGTCAAAAAAAAACCGGCAACACAGCATCGCGGCCAAAGGCCTTAAAATAGGGTTCAATCTGCATCGCGTAACGCCCATAGTCGACCAATTCAGGATATTTCTTTATCGCTTGCTCGAAGTCACAGCGATAAACTCCGGTGCTCCATTCATGAATAAAGTGTGAAACCAGACGGTCCACCGGATGGCGCATCACATAGACAAAACGCGCATTGGGCAGATGCACTTTCAACCTCGGAACAGCTTCAGGATAATTGGGTAGCTTGGTGTAATGCGTGCTGGCCTCGCCCAGAAGGCTCCCCTTTGGCGCTTCGGCAAACAAGCTCGAATACCACGGCATACCCTTGGCATACTGCTCGGCGTCGCTGAAGAAATTTGGCTCCTTGGGGGTGCACATGAAAATACCAGGCTGCCCGGCCAACTGTTCGTGCAGTGAAGAAGTAGCCGACTTCATTGCACCAACAATGACAAAATCCGGCAAGGATGAAAACGTACGTTTCATGATTTTGGCAAGGTATAAGGTTTAAGCGGGTTAAGCCAATTGGCCCAGATATCCAGCCACTGCCCTTCAATGGCCGCCTTATCAGAGCGCCCCATCATTTGCCTGGTTTTGGATATCGTTCGTCCCATCCACCACAGCAAATTTGCAGCAGTCAGACCCAGCCAGCCATAAGTTTGATAATAGTATCGGGTGCGGGATTCATAGAAATATCTGGGAACACGTTTCTTCAATTTTGTTTGTTTCTTTACCGGTGAACTGCCACCGCGCAAGTGCACTACCCTTGCTTCAGGATTGTGCACGATTACCCATCCGGCCTTGCGGGCGCGGTAGCAAAACTCGACATCTTCGTAATACATAAAGTAGCCCTCATCGAGCAGCCCGATCTGTTGGAATACTTCATCCTTTATCAGTACGCAGGCAAAGCTGGTCCACTGGGGCCGCGCAATCTGTGTTGCACTGGCAGGGCAACTATATACTTCCCGAGCAACCGATCAATCAGTCCGGTTTGGGACGCGTAGCTCATCTCAATTAAGGGCACAGGAAATCGAAAGCAACTCTCTTGCCCCGTGCCATCCGGCCATTCAAGACGTGGGCTAATCAGCCCGGCCTCAGGAAAGTTTATGGCAGTATCCAGAATAGTCCTTATCGCACCCGGCCGAACCAGGGTATCGCTGTTGAGCAACAGATAATACTGGGCTTTCTGAGCCCTGATGCCAACATTATTCCCGGCTGCAAAGCCTGCATTTTGGCTGGATTGAACGAAGGCAACTTTATCTCCCGCATCATGCGTGCCCAACCACGCCCGGATGACCTCTGCAGAATCATCACCAGAACAGTTGTCCATCACCACGACACGAGCATCCGTCCCATCTAATTCCGGCAACAAACTGGCCAGACAATCTACAACCAAATGTGGCGTTTTGTAATTAACAATCACGCAAGACAAACTTGGATTAGAAATATTTTTAGACATCGATCAGATTAGTACGGCAAAGTTGTTTGACTTTTATTTATGTGGCGCATATGGCACTCAAGCATATGCTGTACTCTTTTGACCATAGTATTTTCAAATGTGTGAAGAGCAGCAAAAGCCAAGGCTTGGCGAGATGCAATCTCAATTTTTTCCAGATTGGTATTCAGATGGGCAATCTTACGAGCCAGCGAAGTCGGGTTATCCATGGGAGTTGTCCAGCCTGCCCCTCCCACATCAGATTTAACAGCCAAACCGCTGAACGCCTCATTTGCATACCCAACGATGGGCACACCACAGGAGTATGTTTCCAGATAAGTGCATGAAGGATCTCCCTGACGATGGCAACATACGAATAAATCAATGCCGTCCGAGACGAACGGCAGAAGCTCGTTTTCAAAATCCAAAATCCCCTGCATCCGTACATGATCTTCCAAGCCAAAACGTCGTATTTCTTTCTGGATGGTAGGCTCCAACTCCCCTCCCCCGCAAATATCCATGGTGAATGGCACACCAAGTCGCTGTAATTCACGTGCTACAAGTGGAAGATGATCAGCACCTTTCATGGCTATAAGGCGACCTGAAAATCCTAAACGAAGAGGTTCTCCACTACGCATGGACAATAGCCTCTTATCAAGTCTCTCCAACTCAACAAGTTGACTGATCCGGACTCGGGTATCAAAGAACAATAAGGAGTGTTGATTCAATTCGCTGTAAGCAGAAAAAGTGGGCAGGCCATTGCATTGTATACCTGCAGCCAGACTCACTGACTGGCGATAGCGTTTTTCTGTGCCCAGTGCCCAATATTCCCTCCTCCATCTAAGAAATGGGTTGCGTGTTTCGGCACGCACAATTTGCCTTCGTGTCATCACTGAATATTCAGTGATATAAATTAGAGGGATGTTGCGTTGCACACACAGTTCAGCAAGGTCAACGTGTTTAGGCACGAGTGCCGCCAAGACCACGTCCGCCTCATCGAGTCCAGGATAAAATCGGGCGATACCAGTGCCTTCCAACCAATGCAAACTGAATGGCAACTCGTTCGGATGGATTTCAACATGATCCAGATTGTTATTTGGGCGATGGTCGCGTTGAACCCATACGGAAACTGTTCCCGGCCAGGACTTCACATATTCCATCACTCCCTCAAGGAATTTTTTTGTCAGAACAAATGTGCTGTCACGCTGCCCAGTAGCTGCATTCAGTGCAGTAAAAATAATTAAATTAGGCACGTTGATGTTCATAGTTGGATTAGCTCCAAAATTCAATATCCAGAAACCCAATGTCCGCAAGGTGATGAAATATGCAAGGTCAAAAAATCTGGTCTGGGCTGTCTACGCAAGGTAATATACTTGCTCATTAAATTGGGATTGGGACTTGACGAATGTTAAGCTAAAAATATTTCTCAATATTTTTACTGAATGAATTTTGCCCATGCACCCACAGAATATCTCTAACTTCACTGCCATTCAATTGATCCATTATCGGGGCAAGCTTAAACCGGTATCTCATCCATTTACACTTCGATGAAATGCCATTGGCTTATATCCAATCCCTGTCAAAAATTCTGTAATTTCCGCACTACTCGTTCCGGCACGCTGAAAATGGGATTCAACAAATTCAGTGATAAGCATAGGTTGATATATTTCCAGCGACCGTTTCAACCCCCTTAATACATGTAACTCAAATCCCTCGACATCAATCTTTATCAGCTTCACCCTCCTTGAATCAGATAAAACCACATCGTCTCCTATAAGGACTTGCACCTCAAACGACTTCGTTACACCCTCAACCGGTGCCATGGTCGCCGTACCCGTATGCAAAGATGTAAGGTTTAGTTGTAATACTCCATTGCTATCTGATAAACCAACCGGAAATACCTTGACATGCTTTACGCCATTCCTTGCAAGGTTAGCTTTAATGGCTTGCACACATTCTGGATTAGGCTCAAAACAATCAACTTTTCCAATTTCGGTGACCAAATGAGCAGCATGCAGACTGATCATTCCAATATTGGCTCCGACATCAATAAAACGATCCCCAGGCTCCAAGATTTTGCTCAATAGTTGCTGAACCTCCAACTCATAGTTTCTCCCTAAAAAATAAGTGTATCTCTCTGACCAGTCAGATAAATCCAGCTCCATCCAATAACCGTGCAATTTCCCCCTGATTATTTTTTTGGCGCATCCTTCCATCTAGAATCGTTAATGGGAACTGCTACATTTGCTAAGCGTAGCAACTTCCCCCATCCTGGTAGTTCCAAACGCGTGTACGGCAATATAAAAAAAGTCCATTTCTTTATCATTGAACATATCCCCAGCCAATAAGCACATTAATGCTAGTCAAATTTCAATAAAATACCAGCTCTATCCGTTGCAAGCATTAACAAGCGCCTGTTCAAATAATCGTGCAGCATCTTCCCAGCTGTAACCTATAATAGACTGTCTTGCCTGGCTGGACATGGATTTCCAGTTATCTGATGGCATATCAGCAATGGCCAGCATGGCAGCAGCCAACTCACTTGACTGAAACCCATTAAGCAGCACACCGCCTCCCTTATCAAGTAATTCCGGCGCAGCCCCGGCTGGGGTCGCTATAACCGGGGTCCTGCAAGCCATCGCCTCCATAATCGGAAGGCCGAAACCTTCCATCCGACTCGGGAATATCCACATGTCACACCGTGAATAAAGGTCGACCAGCATGTCATCGGGTGGCTGACGAAAATACTCGAATTGACCTGCTGTAAAATTTGGAGCGGGCTCAATACCAAATGCAATTAACCTGAAATCAGGTTTATATTTCAACGTTTCAAGATAGGCCTCAAAAACAATGTCAGCGCCCTTCGAGGGCGTGCGGCGATAAACGAAACCAGCAGTTGGTACAGGTTGCTTATCCCTTAACACTGTAGAAAATTGTTTGTGGTCAACCGCGTTTTCTACAAGATCCACTTTCACGTCGCCTATGTGGCTATGAATCAAGTCCACAAGCCATTGGGAAATGGTAATCTTATGTAAGGGCAATTTCCAGGTCGGGATAATATTTTCCAATTCTTGCCCTGGTGCCCCATAGTCCTGTATAAAATAAACTTTTGCACCTTTTGAAGGTGACAAATTAGCAACAAGTTGGGCCGTTCCCCACCATGTGGCAACCACGACATCCGCATCGGTGACATTCCTGTCCACGATGTCTGTATCTGGTAATACAGTCAGGTCAATATGCAGGGTATCAAAATAGGATGCGTATCGCCTGACATGCCGACGAAAGCCTCGCCCTTTCAATAAATCCTTTCCATGTTGAACTAGACTGGTCTTTTTTGGCTCTACACTGATGACTTTTACTATATGACCGCGTTCCTGAAGAAATGCAGCGTATAGGGCAATCACACGAATACCACCAGCCATGTTTAGTGTTGGCAATATGAAGTTCACTTTCAATTAGACCCACCCTCTCATTTCTGTTGAAATGTCCGAAAAACACTCTGGTGTTTATTGCTGTTGCAATAAAACAAGCTAGCAACTGCGAGAGTGCATGTAACCTTGTGAATTGCTGTGTCTTTTTGGTACTGAATAAAATAGACTATGGCGCCCTTGCTTCCGCTCAACGCACTGACCCATTCTGCCGTTTCCCACCACGTGGCAATCGCGACATCAGCGTCAGGTACATCTGCATCCGTGACAGGACGCCAACGTTCCAACACCCTGTGATCGAGGCCTAGCCCATCCAGATGCGACTCAGGTTGCTTGGAACTAGGCCATCCACGGCCAGTTAGCAGCGACTTGACCTTGCTCCGTAACCGCATGTCTGGGAGGGGTGTTGACATCAGAACAACCTCGTGACCCCTTTTAGCTAGTTCTCGAGCGTAGATTCCAACCACTTTTATGCCACCGCTCAAATTTGCGACTGGCAGGATGAAGGTTATTTTCATGGGCAATCTATCCCTTCAGTTTTTTGGCTATTATTAGATTAGTCATTTACCTGAAAGGCGCATACAAACTGTATATTTTTTATATGGCCAAGATTTTCTAGGAGTGAAGATTTTGTTAATCAACATTGCAATGTTTCCTTGGCTATTTGTCCTAAAAGGGTAGCATTCATGCCACAAGTTTTTCAAATATGGCCCCTACTGCAATACCCATAAGGAATACAGGTAGAATAATTAACTCGTGACGCACATCCAGTAAGTCAAGTTTTTTCTTGAAATAGAGGGTTAACGGGATGCTGGAGAAGGCGCTGGCCACAATAGCCCACAAAGCGCCTGACATTTGGTATTCCTTGTAAGCAATCGGCAGCAATACAAATAGCACAATCACCCTGATGGCAATCAGAGCAACCAAAATTTTTGGTTTGCCCAAGGCCAAATAGCATTGGTCAACGACATTATACCTAAAGGCTATCAATGTAAGTGATAGAACCTGCAACATCACACCAGCCTCTGCATAACGGGCGTCATATAAAAAATATATTGCGTATCGGCCCGCCTCGAAAAACAGGCCCGAAAGGAAAAGCAGGCCAATATCAAAAGGAAGACGAAATCTGTAATACGTCGCAGTTAAATTTTTCGGGTTGGTCCGAGCCATCTCACTTAGTACTGGGAAAGTGACATTCCCTAGTATTTTCCCTACCACCTGAGTCATGGAACTCATAATAAAAAAAGCAATAACGTAAATACCCAGTGCATTTGCACTAATCAGCCCACCCAACAACAATCGATCGCCATTATTAGATAGAAAACCCAGGACAGATGAAACAAGCACCCATTTCCCAAAATGGAAAATTTCATTTAAGGCTGATTTATCCCACATCCATCGATTGGCCAAGCCGGGCATCAGACGACTGTGACTGCTAACCGTTCTCACGAGGCTTGTGGTTATCCATCCAGCGACCAATGCCCAAATCGATCTATCAAGCAGAGCCCACAAAATCATGGTCAGAACGCCAGATAACTGACTGACAATTTCGATCAGAGTGAGCCGCCCTTGCGCCATCCACCTACTGGCAGTAGCCGTTCGTGTGGACTCGAAGCCGGAAATAAGTGCGGTAAGTGATACAAGCGCAAGTACTAGCGGCAGAACCGGATTTGAATATGCAGTATTACCGGAAAGCCATCCTGACTTTACTGCATAATACAAACTTAGGCTCGCAAAAATGCCTACTAACCATATCAGCCCCCCTCGAATGATTTGTACTACCCAGATCGTGTTTAGAAAATCAGGATCGTCGCCACGCGCGCTCCGTATCACGCTTTGCTTCGTCCCAAGATCGGAAAACAAACCAATCCCAGCCAACACCATCCACGCGATTGCCATTACTCCGAACATTTCTGGTACCAACAACCGCGTCATAATCAGATTGCTAGACAAACGGATTAGTTGGCTGGAAAAGTGTCCGCCCAAAGACCAGATTCCAGCACGAAACGCCCTCTGTTTTGTGGAAAATGCTTGCCCTACAGCCATATCTAGAATTCCGATTCTAATTTAAAATTCAAAGTTATTTAGGTTTGCACACTGGCTGTCACTGGAATGGTTGTTTCTTTATCATTTCGGTGTCACTCTAAAGCCCAAAGAATGATTACCCGCCAGGCACTTTGAAATAACTAGTAAATCCATAAGCATTTAATATCAACAAATGACCGCAATTTTTCCGTCAAATATTTAAATAAACAAAACGCCCTGTGCACGAATATTTACGATCTCTATTAGTCATACTGATTTTGTCGACAGCATTTTTTGCTGTTGCCGGGCGTCCAGTCTCAATGGTTATCGGGCGTAGTCATTTTACTACAAGGCGCAACCTCTGGTTTGGATTAACACTGGTTGCATTTCTGGCGCATAACTTTTGGATATACACATTATTCGCCATATTGCTGTTGCTCCACGGAAACCGACGCGAAACCAATCCAACCGCACTATTTTTCTTTGTTTTGTTTGTTTTGCCAGAAGGTCTGGTCCAGATTTCCGGAATGGGCTTGATCAACTACTTTTTCGCTCTTTCACACTCCAGGATACTGGCACTGTTTGTCTTGCTACCCGCATTCTTTGCATTGATTCGACAAAGCGATACGCTTTCCTTCGGCCGAACCGGGGCGGACAAACTCTTAACAGCTTATATTTTGCTAATTGTCTTACTCTATTTGCGTCAAGTCAGCTTGACGGACACCTTGCGCCAAGCCCTTTACCAATTTCTTGATGTGCTCTTGCCTTATTTTGTTATTAGCCGATCCCTGAGAGATTTGCAATCTTTCAGAGATTCTCTGCTAAGTCTGGTACTGACAATCATGCTACTTGCCTTGTTTGCAGTTTTTGAGGCTTACAAGCACTGGCTGCTCTACGCATCATTGGTCGAACAGCTTGATATCCTGGGTGCAATGACGAAATACCTTGGGAGGGATGGAATGCTCAGAGCGGTTACTACAGCAGGACAGTCCATCCCACTGGGTTATCTAATGGCTGTAGGAATAGGTTTTTTCCTGTTTCTGCAGCGATCCTTCCATCAGAAACTCGTCCGCAGATTTGGCATGATGTTGCTGACGGCCGGCTTAATCGCGCCGCTGGCACGAGGGGCGTGGGTGGGTGCCGCTGTGCTGTTGGTTGTTTTTATCTCCACCGGCCGCAAACCTGTAATGCGCCTGATGAGCCTGGCATTGGCTGGAATGTTCACCCTGCTATTGATTGCCATGCTCCCGGGAGGAGAGAGGGTGATCAATTTGCTGCCATTCATCGGCACAACAGAAAAAGCCAACATTGATTACCGGCAGGATCTATTAACCAATTCAATGATCATAATTCAGCGCAACCCTTGGTTCGGCTCGGTCAACTATCTCGAAACACCGGAGATGCAGGCCATGCTTACCGGCGGGAACATTGTTGATGTAGTCAACACCTATATTGGAGTAGCACTGCAAAATGGATTCGTTGGACTGGGGTTGTTTGTTGGTTTCTTCACCTTGGTGGTTATTGGCGTGTACCGGGCTATGCACTCACTCTCGGACAAAGACAGCGAGGAATACTTGCTAGGCCGGGCACTGCTGGCCACACTACTGGCTATTCTGGTAATCATATTTACAGTAAGTAGCATTACGGTCATTCCAATTGTGTACTGGTCCGTTGCGGGACTTGGGGTAGCTTACGTGCAAATGCTGCGGAAACAAGCTGGCGGAGCCAGCTTAAGGCCCAAGAATTAACGGCATCTGGCCCCTCTTAAAGTCAAATCGTGTTACCCATGCACCAAGAGCGCGGAGAATACAAGTATATAAGTAACGGCGGGACGAATGCTGTGATGACTGTTGCTTTGATGAAGTCAGCAGTCCTAAATTTCTGAACAGGATACTTTGGTTAAAATGCGCAAAGCTCCCAGTTTGGGATATCTTCGCATAAACGATATCATTATCCCCGATAGGCTTGATGTCCACAGGATCAACCACCATGCAGTTTGAACC
>VFSW01015815.1_pt1 | contig 10344 bp, 17 predicted proteins | sample 5358111 | NCBI WGS metagenome assembly VFSW01 (sample SAMN11554181, study PRJNA540505) | mine drainage metagenome | isolation source: sediment from site ElyBrook_90M | place: USA: Ely Copper Mine, Vershire, VT | collected 2017
CGGTTGCCACGTCGCGCGTGTGGTGCTAATGGGGTAGCATGGGAGTGCGCAAATACTTGCAGCGGCTAAGTATCGCGGAGTGGCGCGCCTTGGGACGGGCAGCCAGGCAGCTGCAAGCCTGTGCCGAGGCGCTTACTCGCTCGACCTGGCAGGGCGCGCCGGCGATCCTCGTCAACCTGGCGCAAGTCCACGAGACGATCGCGGAGCTCTACAACAAGAACGAGGCGGCCGCGCTGCAAAGCTCCCGAGCGGAATCGTCAGAATCGCCCCAGGATCCGACGATCGAGGGTCCGGTGGGTGTTGCACCGCCCGAAGCGCCCGTATCGGGGCCCAGGGAAGGAGAGGCTTAGCCAATGGATGCTGTGATGGAGGCGAGCTGTCCGATCTGCCTGCTCGCCGACGAGCTGCCCAGCATGGTGCCGATCGAGATTCCGCACGCCATGCTCCAGAACATGAGGCACGTGGTGCTTTGCCGCCTGTGCGCCTACGCGATCGAAGATGCCGTCGCCGGGACGCGCGAGCCATCGCCGGCGGAAATGAAACCCGAGGAGCCTGCGGCCGCGGCGCATCCCAGGGAGGATCTCGAGCGGCCGCTAGCGAAGGAGCCGAGCGATGAAGCCTGACACGGTGCTCGCGATCTTCGGGCTGCTCTCGATGCTGGGCTTCGCGGTCATACTTGGCCGGATGGTTCGATCGGTGTGGCGCTGGGGGAGAGGGCGACGATGAGTGACCCAGGATTCATTTTTTGGGCAGTCCTGATCGCGCTGTTCTTCGGGATCCGGCGCTTCTGGTGGTGGTACTTCGGCGTCGACCGCGCGATCGCCGCCTTCGAGTCCATCGATGAGAGCCTGCGTTGCCTGCCCGCCGTGGCCGCGGTTCGCGACCGCGTGCCGGTGAAGAAAGCTTCCGGGTGGTGGTGAGGACTTATGCACAGGCAAATGTTTATAACTTCCCGCGCCGGCCGTAGATCGATGCCGCTCCCGATCACATCCTTCGCGCGGGAGGATGGCGGTGGCGGGGAAGAGGGCATCCGCGCGCGCATTCGCGGCGACCTGGCGCGATTCGAAGGACGAGATCGTTGCGACCACGTGGGGCGGCACCATGTGCTGGTTCCCGCGCAAGCCGTGGCGGCTGAGGATCGCTCATGAGGGATTCGAGCACGTCATACGTTGCCGCGAGTGCCCCGGATGCCTGGAGTTCGAGCGCCGCCGGCTTGCCGATCGGCTGCACGCCTATTTTTTTACCCGCCCAGCTTCGCATAAGAAATATGCGGTTGACTCCTGGGATGGCGTCAAAGACCAAGCGGGAGGAGGTGAATGTTCCACTTCGGAATCGCGATCGTCCGGGAGCATTGGATCTATTTCCGCTGTGGCTGCTGCCTCTTCGACGACGGCTCCTACACCTGGCGCGGCTGGTGCATCCAGCACCGCGGCAACTGACGAGCAGCTGGAAGAGGCGGCGGTCCTTGACGCGCGCTCCTGGGAAAAGCGTTCGCGCGAACGCCCTGGGAATTCCGTCCGCCTCTTCCTGGTGCGCATCTACGCGCCGCTCGCGCGGCACGCCGAATTGTCCCATAAATTACATCGCTGCCCGAGCCTCGAGCTCGAGCGCGGGTTTGCTCGGCTCGGTACTGGCAGCTTCGGGATCATCGCCCGCTCGAAGGCGCACGTCCCCCGCGCGCTCCGGCGGCTCGGCCTCGAGCACCGTATCGAGCTGATCAAGCTCGGCCGCGGCCGGCGCGCCTGGCGCGCGATCACCGCGGGGATCGCGGTGAGTCGCACGGCCTACGGCGAGCAGGTCAAGCGCTGGTACTTTTTCGGGCTGCCGGCCGCGGAGAGAGAAACTTGGGACGTGATCAAGATGGGCAAGGGATCTCATTACCAGAGGGCCTCTTCGCCGCGTGCGTGGAGTCACGCGAATCTTGTCCTCGTGCCGCCGGAGCTCTGGCGTATGAGACGCATCGATCGCCGGCAGCTGCTCGCCTATACGGCGAAAGCCTCCTCTCCGGAGGCTGCGGCTTTTGTTACCTCCCTGATCTCCCATGTGACACAGGCACGCTCGATGCCATCCCCTGTTATCGCGTCTTCAAAGCCGCGGCCGTCACGAGAGGCGATGATGAGGCAGTTTGAGCACGTGGCCCGAGTGGCTGAAGTCGCTCGCGCGAGCGAGCATCCGAATGATCTAACTCCCTCCCCTCTTGGGGGGGGAGGTTACACAAGTTCTGAGCATTCTCAGGGTGAGTTGCTACCCGAGCAAGTGACTACCGAGGGTCGAATTGGTATCAGCTCGGCGGAAGCGGAGTTGCTAAAAGCCTCCGTACAGCATTCGCCGGCGACCGAAGCGGAGTGGAAGCAGAAGCGCCTCGAGCGCGAGCGCCGGTTGTTGAACGAGCAGCTCGAACGGCTGCGCCGCGCGATGACCAAGGGAGGTAAGAGCGATGAATGAAATGATCAGCTTCAAGGTATCGGTCGATCGCTTCGAGGAGGGTTACAAGCGGCTGAATCTCCTGCTAGACGGCCAGTCGTGGACGTTCGAGACCTCGATCGCACCGATCGCCGCACTTCGCCTTGGCCAGGCGCTGTACAAAGTGGCGCTAGAGAATGGCGCAACGGTGGGTGCTGTGGACCCCGACATCGACGGGGCGGAGTGATCTGATGCCACGCACGCGCACCACTGTACCGATCACCAGGCGCATCAAGGACGTGGAGCACGCGGCCGAAGAGGCGATCGCGCGCGGCCCTGGCGACGACGCGCCGCGCGCCTCCGAGCTTTTCCTGGACCGCTATCGCGAGGCGCGTCTGGCGGGCATCCGGCTCCTCCAGGACCTGGAAGCGGCCGCCGCCTATATCGACCGCAATGGGCCGACGCCGGCGGTGGCGCCGCGGCTGATGGCCTGCATGCTGTCGGCCTCCTCGGTGATGGGAGCACTAATGAGGGCAGGGATCACGCTGCTTGCCCAAAGTGAGGAGTGATGGAAGCAGAGAGTGAAAAACGGCGACTGCGCTTGATCTCGGGCCCGCCGGCGGAGGTCGAATGGCAACTCAATCGACTGCTCGACGAGTACGTGGTGACCACCTGGAACTTCGCCGTGGCCGACAACAAGTTGGTGGTGACGGCGGTGCTGCTCGATCTGCGCGAGATCAGGAAGATGGCGATCGCCAATCCGATGCCGCCCGGACCGGTCCGTCGCTGATGGACCGGCGGGCGCTGAACCGCCTGGATGACACGGTGGCCGACTTGCGCCAGATGGAGAGCCGGATGTTCGCAATGACCGAGGAGCTGCGGCTGCTGCGGCTCGAGGTGCGCGAGCTCCGGCATGGGATGGACGAGCTGTTATCAGAGCGCGATTGGCGCGGGGATTGACCGAAACCCGCGCTTTGTGAGGCGATGATGGACTTTTGGCTAATAATCCTCAGTTGCGCTGTGGTGCTCGGATGCGCCCTGGTGAGCGCTCGCGGGCGCTGATGGCACTTCGCATAACAGATCAATTGTCAACTACCGATAACCAACGGGGCGACGGACCAGTCGAAAAAAGTGATGCCCGGTGCCTCCTCAGGCTCGCGCCGGCTGTCCGTCGCCCCTGCTGCTCGCGTGCTTCGCGATCGCCGGCTGCCCCAATATCCGCTGCTGGTTCGGCTGCTCGCACTTCGACAACGACACCAACGGACCATAACCTCACCTATACAACTTGCCGCCATCACCAGGGCGTGGCGGGCGCGACGTGGGTATCTCATGAGGTCGAGACCGGGACCGGGAAGGCTGCGCTCTTGGGCGAGATCATCGCGTCGGCCGTGGCCTGAAGCGCGTTGACGTAGGTCGCGGGTATACCCAGTGCCTGAAGACCCTGCACGTACTGAGCGTCAGAAATCTGTAGCCGCTTCCGTTGATCGGTTAGAGCACTTACGCGCTGACCTAGCAAAGTGGCTTGAGCGGCCGGGAGTTGCAGTCCAAATTTCCATCGAAGCGCTCCGCCCTTCCGCAAGACAGCAAGGTCAGTCCACGCCGCGGCTTGAGTGGCAGTTAACCCCGTCGCAATTAGGGCGACTGCGAGGGCTGCTGCGTCGCTGTGCCCGGTCATGAAGTTGAGCACGGCCGCTTCGCGCTCCTTGGCCGCGGTCGCGCGCTCGAGCGCGGCGGCCTCCGCGATGGCCTTCTTGTGCAGCGTCGCATTCACCTGCGCTTCCGCCACCGCGGCCCTGGAGCTCACCACGTCTGGCTGAAGTCCGATCGCGGTGAGGTTCTGGTTGAGCTGGGCATCGGTGAAGAGTCCGGCTTTATAGAGTGTGACGTACTCGGTCTCGAGCGCCTTGGTGGCGGCGACGAGCTTTTGATAATGCACGCGCGTGAGAATCAGGTTGTCGCGGTCGGTGTTGTTCTCCGCGCTGTCGATTTGACTAGTCAGATCGGCCTCACTGAGTATACCAGCGACATAGGCGGCTTCGAGCTCGGTGATTAGTTGATTGCGCTGTGTGTTGGTCGCCAGGTACGGCGCCGCCAGCAGCATCCGCGCCTGCGACTTCTGGCGCATCCCGGCGAAGGTCATCTCGTCTGACAGGTCGGCCTGAGTGAAGAGCCCGGTGTTGATTAGCGGCATCAGGCGCCGCGCGGTGAGTCCGCTGTACGCGGCCTCGAGCTCGGGGCTCACCAGCTCGTCCGGCATGCCGCTGTACGGCGTGAGCTGCCGGTAGCGGGTCTGCGTGAGCAGCCCGCGCGCGACTAGGCCCGCGAGCGCGGCCGCGCCGGGCACGTTCTGCTTGAAGAGCGCGCGAGCGTTCATCTCGGCGATCTGGCCGATACCGTTTCGGATCAGCGGACCGATCTGGACGTCGCGCAGCTCCTCGAACCCCAGGAGACCACCGATCATCTCGACCATGTGGGTTAATGATTCACCCTCGTCGATGCCAGCGAACGACAGCAGCCACCCGGCTGTCGCGGCCGTGAGCGCCACGCCGACCGCGGTTGCCACGGGCGCATCCGGGTCCACGCCGATGTTGCCGATCGCCGTCGCACCTGGTGGCTTAAGCTGATTCTCGAGCGCGGCGATGAATGGCTCGATGACCGGGAGGATGATCGCATCGGTGGTCTGCACGTACTGCTTAAGCAGCGGCCCCAACTGTCCGAGTGTCGCCGCGTTCGTCGAAGGACCGATTCCTTTCAGTGCCTTGACCCCGCGCGCGAGCAGCGCATCGACGCGAGCAGCGGCCGCGCGCTGTCCGGCCACCGCGTCGGCGTCATCCCCGAGCACGTGCTCGGCCCATCCGATGAGCGGACTATAGCTCGATGCGAATGTGAGCACGGCATGGACCCACGCCCAGGGCGAGGCCTGCGCCACGGCGGAGTACTGCGGCGGAATGACCTTGTCGGCGATCATCTGCTCGAGTGCGGCATCGGGCACGTCGCCCTGCAGCACCATGGTCTTGAGCTGGTCGACCACGCCACTCACGTCGGTGGGTTTGATGGCACCGAGGCTGTTCGCGATCGCCGGCAGGTTGGTGGTGAGCGCGCTGGCGATCGCCTCGGTCATCGGCGCATACGCGCCCACCGCTTTGACCAGGGCGGTGAGCGCGGCGGTGATGGCGGTAAGATCGACCGCGCCGCCGGCTGCCGGCGGAAACGCGAGTGAGGTTGCGATGGCACTCAATTGAGTGGTGACGGCCGCGATCGCGGCGACCACCGCGGTGCAGCACGGATCGACGGACTTCGGCTGGCCGGCGGTGGTCTCGGGCGTGAGCAAGGTGATGATCTGCTGCAGCGCGTGCTGAGTCGCGCGGCAGCTATCGAGAATCTCGTCGCTCTCCGTACTCACGCCTGAGCATGGATCGCCCGGCATGGTCGGCGCCGGCGGCGGTGGTGGAGTTTGAGGTTTTTGACCGCCGCCGGCGCCGCCGATCGGCGGCACGGTGGGGGGTGGAGTTGAGGGCGGGGGCGTTGCCCCTTGCGCGATGCGCGAGAGCTGCACCGTGATGGCGTCGATCGCGCGCACGTATCGGAGCACCGAATCGACGCCGTCGCCGCTGGCGGCCCAGCTCTGGTTAATCAGCTGGGCGAGCGTCCAATAGCCCGGACTGCCCGGACCAGGCGGCAAGCCGGCAAAACCCTGGATGCTTCGGATCGTGCCCTGCTTCCAGGTGCCGAACTGAGCCTGGATGGCCGGGCGCGAGTCCGAGATCGGTGCGCCGTTCTTGACCGCGATCGCCAGGTTGTTCCCGAGCACGCGCAGTGGCCAGTAGGCGGATTGCTCGTAGGCCGCGATCACCGCGTCACTGTCCTCGTTCTTGGGCTTGCCGCTGAACAGCGAGAGCAAGAGATCGAGGGGACTGATCCCGAGCTGGCCGAGCACCAGGTCGATGGCGTCGATCGCGGCGGTGGTCAGATCGCCAGGCGGGATGAAGATCGTGCCCGGTGGTATGTCGCCATAGACTCCCATACGATCTCAATCTGCCATGACCAAGTACCACGCGGTGAGCCCAAGATACGTATTAGCTATTTGGCCCACGAACCACACTGTATAGCCAGGCGGGAGGATGAAGAGCGGCCAACCGGGTGTAGCTAAGAGCCCTGAGTTGCCACCGCCGAAGCCGGCGATCGGATTAGGCGGGTTGCCGGCCACGGAGTTGATGTATCGCCCCTGGCCGAACGCCGCGCCCAGGTTCAATCTGACGTAATTACCCTGTTGGGTCAGCGACCCGGTGACCGTGCCTTGCTGCTGGCACGCCACGATGTTTGAGCCGAGCGTGTTCTGGAAGCCTTCCCAGAGCGCCAACCCGATCACATGTAGATAGGAGCCGTCGGTCGCGTCGTTATACAATCCTGCTTGGGGAAAGGTGCCGCTTGTGCTGCCCGCGCCCATCCGGCACTGCGCGAGGCGGGAGTTGAACCAATCCGGGGAGTTGCGGACGTATGATCCCTTCGGTTGCCGAGCCACGTGATTAGTAGAGGGCGAAGATCGTTTCCTGGTAGGTGGGTGAAACGACTTGTGCCGGCACGGTGGAGTTGAGCGCGCCGCCGCTCGTCGCTTGGACGCCGGCGCCGTAGGACGGCACGATCAGCGATCCTCCGACCGCGAGCTTGGCCACGACCGCGGTGCCAGTCCATGCGAACATATACAGCCCGGCGGCGATCGTCTGCGCACCCTGAACCGTGGCGAGATTCCTGATGCCCGATGAGCCGAGGTGCTGCGCTCCGATGTTGGCGATGAGCGCACCGGCTGAATTGTAGATGCCGATGTCATACGTGCCGCTGCCATCAGCCACCGAAATATCGACTGCCATGTGCGCGAAGGTAAGCGGCCAGGGCAGCAGGAAGCCGAACACGTCGGTCGTGTTGATTGCGCTTAAGGCCTGATTGCTCGCGCTAACGCCTTGCGAGTACCAGCTATTCGGGTTGCTGACGACGTGCAGCGGAGATGCCCCGGTGCCGCTGCCGGTGAGCGTCGCGTCGGTCTTGACGCCCGTGAATGATCCGCCGCCGCCGCCTGTGGGCATCGCGTGATACTCCTACGCGCCCGACAGGACCGACTCGAGTACATAGAGCGCGGAGCTCGCGGCGCTGGCGATCGCCCACAGCTGGTGCATCACGAGCTCCTGGTCGTAGAACCAGCTGAAGGTGATCCACTGGCCGGGCGCGAGCTGGAAGCCGGACGCGGTGGTGATGCCCGAGGAGAAGCCTACCGCGATAGTGTTGGCGCTCGCGTTGGAGAGCGAGACCGCGGTGCGCACGTTGTTCCACTGTCCGACGGCGGCGGCGGCCGTGCCGACGCTGGGAGTGCTCTCGCGGTGAACCGTGCGGATGCCGACGCCGAAATAAATCGCGATCAGCTCGCGTGCGCTGAACGGAAAGTTGACGACGGCGATCGGATTGGAGCTGCCAGCCAAACTACTGCGCCTGCGGCTCCGCCGGCGGCGGCGCGGGCGGCGGCGCGGTCGCTTTGTCGAGCTCGGCGAGCAGCGGCTGCACCTTGGGATGGTTGCCGGTGATGTCCGCGAGTGCGTGGATCGCGGCGACGATGACCTCCTGGGGCGTGCGCGGTTCCTTGGCGGCCTCGGCCGCGGCGTCGGCCTCGTTCTGGGCCGCGGTGGCCTGAGCCTTCAGCTCGGCCGCTTTGGCGGCGAGTTCCGCCGGAGTTGGATTAGCCATCGATCACCTCACGAGTTGATACTATATTAGTACCAACTTAGTATCAGGTGCCCTGCGAAGTCTGCGGTCCCAGGTACACCAGGTCGAGCCACACTTCCTGCGCGGTGTCGGCCGAGGTGCAGAAGAATTCCACCTGGGGCACCGTGTTTTGGTAGAAGCTGAGCCATACGCCCCAGCTCGAAACGGTCGGCACGCCATTCTGGAAACCACGCTGATTGGGCGGATCCATCGAGTCGTAAGCCTGCACCGCGATCCCGCCCGGCCGCCAGAGCGGTTGGTTCTGGGGGAACATCCGGAAGAACAACCCGGTGGCGGAAAAGGCTCGCGCGCCGATCAGCGCGTACATCCCGGCGGGCATCTGCTGGTCGAGCGAGAGCAGCACCTGGGTCCAGGCGCCGGCGGTCGCGGTGACCGTGGTACTCGAGTGCGCGACAAAGAAGCGCCCTGGCATCAAGCCGTTCTGAATCACGCCAGGCGGGTTAATCGGCGCGGTCAACGGGGTTCGCTGGCCGTCGCTGAACTGGCACATCACGTACTCGGTCTCGCTCGAGCCGGCGTTCTGGGAAGCGAAGATGTCAAATTCCTCGGTAGGCTTCAGCGGAATCGGCGCGAGCGAGAAATCCCAGCCGCGAACCGGGGACTCGAAGGCGCTGCCGCGCGAGTTCGGGTTCAGGTTCATATACGGGAAGGGCAGCATCGATGGGGCCTGCGCGCGCACGTCGCACAGGTGCGCGCCCACGCCATAGAGACCCAACAGATAGGGCAGGCTGGTCGACACCTGCATGCCGTTCACCAGCTTCTGGAGCACGGCATCGGCGGAGACGAAGGTGACCTGGCCGTACGTCGTGGCGCCGGTCGCGATCGAGGACGAAAAAAGTTCCGTATGAAACATGCTATGTACCTCGGCTACTCAGTTGAATAGCCAGATCGACGGAACTAAATTTTGCCGTAATACGCCGCCATCCCGTTGGCCCAGGCGTTCATGCGTGCCAGGTTGTTTGGGCCGCGTCCCTTGGGCATCGCGGAGACGGTCTGCTGCACCGCGTTGATCGCTGCCGCCAGCGCCGCCGCTTTCGCCGCGTACTTGTACTTCTTGCCGGTGCCGGCTGCGCCCCAGTTGGCGCCGCCGGAATTGGTCATGTTGGTCGCGGCCTGGTTGGTGTCGCTGTTCGCCATCCCAGTCGCGTACTTGCCCGCCGCCAGCGCTCGTGAAACTCCGGCCTGGTACGCGGTCTGCGCACCCGCGGGATCGGCGTTGTAGAGCCTTTTCGGATGGGTGTACTTGTAGACCAGCTTTTGCTGGTTGGTGGGTGAGGCGAGACCGGCCGACCAGTTGTTGGTCATCACGGTCGGATCGACTGTCAGGGTGGGAGTGATGGGCATTGGCGCAGCTCCTTGAGTTGCGTCACTGCCCGCGGAGAGAGACGCGCCGTCACGCCACGCTACTCGCGCGGGCCGTGACGGCGGCCTGGGACGATGATAGGCTTAGGCTGTGGCACCCTCGAAAGTCAATACTTCATCGAAAGCGAGGTACCACGCTTGAGCGCCACGCCGCCCATCGTGATGCGGCCGACGCCGTTCCCCAACGGCAAACGGAGCCGCATTCCGGCCTCGAGCATGTTGCTTCAGGAATGGGTGACAGCGAAATATCCGGGCGCCCAGGTCTTCTATGAATTACGTCTGGGCCCTACGCAGAAGCACCTGGTGGGAGTTGAGGTGTCGCCGGTGCTCGAGGCGATGCTCAGGGTGGCGAATTGGTACGCCGACTGCGTCATCGTCACTCCGAGTGAAGGGCTGGTCATTGAGGCTAAAGTTGACCCCGATCCTTCGGCGGTCGGTCAAGTGCTATTCTACCGGACGCTGATTTTCGCCACTCCTCAGCTCGCGCCGTACCAGCATCTCCAGTTCAATCCGGTGGTGCTGTTCGCCGAAGACGACTCCGCGGTCACCCCATTCGCTCGCGGCCTCGGGGTCCGCGTCGAAATCTATACCCCGCCCTGGATCGCGACCTACCTGGTCAACCGCCAGTTTCGGAATCGCGCTACGCCCCAAGCGGGCGCGGCGATCGCTCCAGGAAGCGCCTAGAATCGCAAGCATCCACAGCCGCGCCGTCCACAAGCCTCGTTGACGGCGGGCAAGGTCGATCCCTACTCCCCTGTCTCGGAGAGCCTGCCCGTCCCCATCCGACTGATTCGAATTATCTCAAGG
>VFSW01015816.1_pt1 | contig 10344 bp, 12 predicted proteins | sample 5358111 | NCBI WGS metagenome assembly VFSW01 (sample SAMN11554181, study PRJNA540505) | mine drainage metagenome | isolation source: sediment from site ElyBrook_90M | place: USA: Ely Copper Mine, Vershire, VT | collected 2017
GCAGCGCTCTGACCAACTGAGCTACGTCCCCAGATTGTTTTTCAACAACTTGGATATATGTCACATAGAATCAGAGAGTTCGCAGCTTTCGCTATTTTCGCTCTGTTCTACCATTTCGCTGCTGTGGACTCAGTTTTGAGGGTCTGGTGGACACCACGTGGACACCAAACAGGACTCCAAACCACCACGGCAACGACAAGATTAAGTCTACCAGATGAATTCGTTTTTTGGTGTCCGCGTTGCCCTCTCACCGGAGGAAATTTACCTTCCGAGCGCCGATACCGATCCTCACCGGCACGGAACATGACGCACTCTGATACTCGGACGGTCGGCCCTGCAAACCATGCTTTCAGCCCTTCCCTGCGGGCAGTTCAAAGCCGGAGAGCTGTTCCACCTGACGCAAAAATACGGAAGGCTTCATCTGGAGCGAACCGCAGATGTCGAAGATGCTGCGGAGCGATGGGTTGGTCTTTCCCAATTCGATGAGGCTGATGAAGGCACGCTCATAGCCGGATTTAGCGGCAAGCGCCTCCTGGCTCATCTTTTGCCGTAACCGATGCTTCCGCAGCAGTTGTCCAAAGGCTGCGGACGGATCGAGTTTCGTTTTGTGAGTTCCAGAAGATGCCACACTCCAATGTGGCACCGCAAGTATATTACGCGCCGCTTATAATACTTGCGGGCGCTATAGCTGAAGCTTGACGTGTCTCTCTGCACTATCGATATCTCAGATAGAGAGACCCTGTATTGAGGTAGCGAGGGTGACTCGCGGATATTCATTGTCTATTCTGGTTCGGTGCAGCTAGTCTCGAAGAGATTCCCCCGGAGACATTTTTGGTGGCATTTTGGGCGCAAACCAGCGGTCAGATACAGAAGGCGGAGGCTTACGCGGTATGCAGGTGAGGATGATTATCTTCCCCGGCGAGGACGGCCTCGACGTGGTGATTTGGGGCAGGTGGGCGCAAGGAACGATGCGTCATCGCCATTTCGACGACCGTACCGGCATGATTGCCATGCTGGAGAATCTGCACCTTCTCAGCTCAGAGGACGCAAGAAGGCTCGAAGAGTTTGTGTTCCTGGATCACTGCCCTGTCTACTCGTCTGAGATCGAAGAGGATGTACTTGCGGCGCACGGCTTCCTGACAGCCTGAATATCCCTCACGTTCCCAACAAGCAGCAAGCAATTTCGTTGCTATCGGGTTTCGTCCGCATCTTTGCTCGCGTTTCGATCATGCAGCGCTACGGACTTACGGAAGGCTTTAATAAGAAATTGTCCTTCCTCCGTCAGATCCACTTTCTCTAGTGTTGCCCTGAAGAGCTGGCAGTATAAGTCCGTTTCGAGTACAGCAATTTGCTGTTTCAATTCTGCAGGGGAAATGTGTAGCTTCTCCGCGGATCTCGCAAAGTCGAGTTCTTCCGCAAGAACAATCGCGGCTCGTTTCAAATCGATTGAGATAAATTCAGACACTCCAAGGCCCTCTTTCTTTCATGTCCCCGTTGAGGACAAACACTGCTTCATCTAACGTCCGCTATAGTGGATTTGCTGTTGTAGTGCGGAACGGTCTACAGCTTCATTTGGCGCAGTCGCAAAGAGTTCGCTATCACGGAAACCGAGCTGAAGCTCATGGCCGCTGCGGCAATCATGGGATTTAACAGCAGGCCGAAAACCGGAAAAAGAACACCTGCTGCGATGGGCACGCCGAGCACGTTATAGAAGAAAGCGAAGAAGAGATTCTGCCGGATGTTTTTCATCGTGGACTGGCTCAAGCGCCGGGCACGAAGAATACCCCGCAGGTCGCCGGTGAGCAAGGTGATGCCTCCGGCTTCCATCGCCACATCCGTCCCTGTTCCCATCGCGATGCCAATATTCGCCTGGGCAAGCGCAGGAGCATCGTTGACGCCGTCTCCGGCCATAGCAACAATCTCTCCCTGTGCCTGACGGGCCTTGACGACCTCCGCTTTTTGTTGCGGAAGCACATCGGCTTCAAACTCGATGCCGAGCTTTGCGGCGACAGTTTGGGCCGTCGTGGCATTGTCGCCGGTGACCATGATGATGCGCAGCCCGACCGCTTTCAACTCCCGAACGGCTTCGGCGGTGGAATCCTTGATTGGATCGGATACGCCGATAAGACCGCCCGCTCGACCATCCACTGCAACGAGCATTACTGTCTGTCCATCTCGGCGCAGCTCGTTTGCCTGATCGACCAGAGGCGAAGCATCTATCTCCAATTGCTGGAAGAGACCAACGTTGCCGACGGCGACTTTCTTTCCCGCAATCATGCCTTGAACGCCTTTACCCGTGGTGGATGTAAAGCCCTGAACGTCCGAGAGCGTCAACCGTTTTACACTCGCTGCCTTCACAATCGCAGCGGCCAACGGATGCTCGCTTGCGCGCTCAAGACTCGCCACAAGCTGCAGCAACGCGTCTTCGGCGATGTCACCAAAGGGAATGACGGCGGAGAGCGTTGGCTTTCCCTCGGTGAGGGTTCCGGTCTTGTCCACGATAAGGGTGTTTACCTTGCCGAACGTCTCAAGGGCTTCCGCATTACGAATGAGGATTCCGGCACCTGCTCCTCGTCCGGTAGCGACCATGATTGCCATGGGAGTTGCGAGACCCAAGGCACAAGGGCACGCGACGATCAGAACGGCTACAGCATTGACGAGAGCATGTGCGAAACGAGGCTGCGGACCGGCAAGATACCAGACCGCAAAGGTTGCAATCGCAGCGAAAATCACGGCGGGAACAAAGAATGAGGATACGCGGTCGGCAAGCCGCTGGATGGGAGCGCGGCTGCGTTGCGCCTGACTCACCATCTTCACGATCTGAGAAAGCAGCGTATCGGCACCGACGCGCTCGGCTCGGATAACGAGGCTTCCGGTTCCGTTGACCGTACCTCCAATCACTTTGGCGTCCACGTCTTTCTCAACTGGAATCGGCTCGCCGCTCACCATGGATTCATCCACGGAGCTATGCCCATCGGTCACAGTGCCATCAACCGGAATCTTTTCCCCCGGTCGTACTCGCAGGCGGTCACCCACCTGCAACTGATCGAGCGGCACGTCGCTTTCACCGCCTTGCGCATCCAGGCGTCGTGCGTTGCGTGGGGCCAGGCCCAACAGTGCTCGAATTGCACTGCCCGTCTTACTACGCGCACGAAGTTCCATCACCTGCCCTAACAACACCAACGCGATGATGACGACGGAGGGCTCGAAATAGAGTGCGATACCTCCTGCTTGCTCACGAAACGACGCCGGAAAGACATGCGGCAAAATTGTGGCGACTGCGCTGTAGAGATAGGCGGCACCTGTACCGAGCGCAATGAGTGTGAACATATTCAGGCTGCGGTTCACTACGGACTGCCATCCACGCTGAAAGAACGGCCATCCGCACCACAGGATAACGGGGGTTGCTAAGGCGAATTGAATCCAAGCTAACGTCGTAAATGGAACCAGATGCTGTAGCGGCATCGACGGAATAAGTTCCGAGACCATGAGTGACAGGAACGGAATTGCCAGCACGACACTGATCCAGAATCGCCGGGTCATGTCGTCGAGTTCGGGATTTGTTTCCTCGGCTGTGACTTCACGCGGTTCCAAGGTCATGCCGCAAATGGGGCAGTTGCCGGGCGCTGAGCGCACAATCTGCGGGTGCATGGGACAGGTGTACTCGGTGCGTATCGCTGGTGCGGACTGTGTCTCCGGTTCGAGCGCCATGCCGCACTTCGGACAACTTCCTGGCCCCATCTGACGTACATCGGTGTCCATCGGACAGATGTACGGTTCACCGTCGTTGCCGGTCTGCGGCTTCTTCGTTCCGGGCTGTAAATAGGCTTGGGGATCGGCTGCAAACCTGGTGGCGCAGGAACGGTTGCAGAAGTAGTAGACCTCGCCGTTGTATTCCTGCTTACTTACCGCATCGCGCGGCTCGATCATCATGCCGCATACGGGGTCTCTCACTTCCTTAACTGCCAGTTCGTCAACCATTACCACTCCTTGCGTTCGAAGAGGGCTGCGGTCGTCCGCAGCCCTGCCTCGGCGATTACTTCACGTATTCCTGGGGATTCGAATTGAACCTCCGCTTACATCCAAGCGCGCAGAAGTAGTAGGTCTTTCCCTGGTAGTCACTCTGACCCGCAGCGTCCTTCGGGTCGATGTCCATCCCGCACACAAGATCCTTTGCGAGTTGGCCGTTCGTCTTGGTTTTGGTTCCGCAACAACACATGGCGATTTCTCCTTCGCCTATAAAGACGCAGGTCGATGATTTGTCTTACACACGACGTTTACAGGAGCAATCAAGGCATTTGTGGTCGGCGCAGCTACCGCAAACCTGAATGAGTTTCTTCGCAGCCGCCCGACGCGCCCGGTGCAGCCGTACCGAAACGTTGTTTGGCGTGGTGCTTTCCGCCTTCGCAAAATCGGTGATCGATTGGCCACCCAAATCGATCTGTTCCAAAGCATAGCGATAACTGGGATTTAGTCCTCGCACTACGCCTGCTATGCAGGTGCATAGATTGGCGTGTAGCTCGGTCTCGTAGCTTTCGGGAGTCTCGGCCATAAGTCCGTCGTGCGCCCGCTCACGGGCAGCCTCTCTCCGATAATGGTCGATCAAGGCGTTTCGAAGGATGCTATAGAACCATGCCACCACACTCTCAGTCTTTTGGAGCTGTCCGCCTTTTCCCAGCATCCGGGTATAGGCAGTCTGGAGGATATCTTCGGCGGTAGCGGAATCCGAGACTCTCGCGGATAGAAACGCCAGAAACTTTGCACGGTGCGTCAGAAGCTCAGTAAGCAATCGGTCTTCTCGATCTGCAGATGCGCTTGAAGCGCTTGTGTCAACTGTCATCTGATTACCTCCTTTCGAGCCGATGTATGGGAGCAGCCGATTGACCAGGACAGCGATCAACATTCTGAAGACCGCTTCAATATTTTTTCTCTGCCTGCCATCCTTACGCTTGCTTGCCTTCTCATGATTACGAGTGCAGCGACTATTCAGCGCAGCGGACACTCCGTTTACTCTCGGCTACTTGATGAGAACCCTCAGCTTGCTTGGGACGGGGATCGTCACGTGTGCTCCTCTGCGCTTGATCAATCCTCGATGCTCCAATTGATTCAGGAGGCGCGTCACTGTCTCGCGTGATGTCCCTACAATGTTAGCCACTTCATCGTGTCTCAAAGTCATATTGAACCGCAATGGACTTTCGGCCTCAGAAGAGGCGAGCCCCCAATCCAGCAAGAGATGCGCCAAGCGCCCAATTGCTGATCCTGAAAGTGCGAGACGGCGAGCGCTCAGAAGGGCTGCCTGGTACTCCTTTTCCAACATCTGCGTAGCATGCCAGCTTGCCTCTCCAAACGATCCGAGAAGCGGAGAAAATCGTCTCGTGCGACGAACTTGAAATTACAGGGCTCCAGCGTTTCCGCCGTCACCTCATAAGGATGGTCGCCTAGCACGGCGGCCAATCCGAGTACATCCCCGAGGCCCGCGATTTTCAGGATCATCGCGCGGCCTTCCAGAGATGACGAAGTGAGCTTGACGCGGCCTTTGCATACGACAAAGACACCTCTTGTTGTATGTCCCTCTTCAAACACGACGAAGCGTTCGGGAAAAGGGATATGAGACCCCAGCCCATCGAAGCGCACCAACGCATCGCCAGAAAAGTTACAGAACAACTGGGACTTACGCGATGCGCAAGTCAGACAACGTGCATCGGGCGAAGAACAAGATGACATAAGAAGATCCTCCTGAAAAGCACACTCGTATTGTGAGCGTGTTTGGGTCTCGATCATCTCTATCGCTAGTGATCCATCTTCATGCCGTTCATTCCATCCGTGCCCTTCATTGCCATGCCTACCTTAACTTCCACGGCTATCAACTGAGTTTCCTTCTTCTTCGCGTGAATGACGACATGGTCTCCGACCTTGATGTCTTTCCATGCAATCGCGGTGTCCATCTTGGCGTACTTCGTCTCGGAATTAAGGGCAACGGCCTGCGATTTCCCATCGGTTGTTTTCACAGTGATCGAGCCATTCGTAATGCTCGCCACGGTTCCCATGACGTGCTCCATTCCGTTGTGTGCAAAAGCAACGCTCGTAAACAGACCGATTGCAAGTAGCAGTGCAAGTATGCGTTTCATGATTCAACTCTCCTCTTGGTTAGTGGTGCGTGTGTGGGGTCATCGACGGCATGGAAGACTTGCCGCCGCTCAGAAATTGTTCTTCTTCCATCTCTTCCTGCATCTCCTGGGGAGACTTCGGGTTGAGCTTCTCCATCTCCATCTGCTCCCGTTCCGTGAGCGTTGGCAGGTGACGGATGAAGACAACGAGCTTCCAGCTATCGATGTCATCGTCTCCGGGGTCGCCAAAGGCTGGCATCCCGGTGAGGCGGACTCCGTCCTTGATGACGGAATACAACTCGCCATCGGACAAATTCTGCGTTCTGTCCCTACGCATGTCCGGTGGTCGCGGGTACATGGTCTTGCCGTACATTGTGTCGCCGCTACCATTGTTCGCATGGCAGGTGGCGCAATGATCTGCCCAATGCTCCATCCCTTCACGAACGACTTCCGGTGTCGCCGTTACGGGGTTCTTCATGCTTTTGTAGCGAGCGGGAATCGCCATGCTTCGCGCCGACGTAGCGAGAGCTGCTTCCATTGCGCCGGGTTCTTCGCGCGCGCTGAAGCCACGCAGGATGACGCGATAGGCGTATATGCCTAATCCCGCCACCATGAGCAGCAGAATCAACGTGACCACACGCATTGCCGAACGTTTCATACTGCTCTCCTTATTGATCGGAACCAGCGGCGGTATTTCCGCCGTTGTAAGAACCGAGCGAACGTCCCACAGATGCGGAGGGTGCGGACAATCCATCCGATAAGCCAAAACTCTCGATCTGAAGGGCGTTCATCCAAACGGTTTCGAGCGAACGAATGTAATCGGCCTGGAGTTGAAATAGCGTTCGCTGTGCAATCAACACCTGGGGATAGGCCGCCGCCATGTTCTGATAGTTGCCGCTATACAGTTCGTAGGCTTTCTGGGCGCGGGGCAACATGCTGGTGCGGTAACGATCCGCCGTCATGTTGGCAACCGTGTAATCGCGAAAGAGCGTGCTGACCTGTCTTCTCAATTCGAGCTGCTGCCGTTGCAACTCCGCCTGACTGCGCTCCACTCCTGCCTTGGCCTTTTGAATGTTCCCCTGATTGTGGTTGAAGATCGGCAATTGAACACCCACCTGAGCGCCGCTCACAATGCCGGTCCGGGCATTTGTCGGTTCCAGTGGCTCGTTATCCTGCGACACGTTTGCGCTGAGCTGGAGGTCAGGAATGGGGACCTTCTTTGCCTCGCGTAAGACCGCCTGCGCGCGGTCAACATCTTGCTGGGCATACTTCACCTGGGGGCTGTCACTCAACATCTTTGCGAGCCATTCCTGCTGGTCCAGATGAGGAACATCCTCAAGGTTTCCCTCAACGCGGCCAAGCGGAAGCGCCGGATTGCCAACCGTAACCGCTAAGGTTTGCCATAGCGCCTGATAGTTCTGCTTTGCTGTCTGCAAGGCAAGTTCTGCTTGTTCTGCTTCCACCTCGGCCTGCAGCACATCGGGACGATCTGCCTGGCCGACATTCCCAAGCTGATGCGCTGTCTGAACCGCGTCGCCAGCGAGGTTCAGAAGTTGACGCCGAACCTGCACTAGCCGCTGCGCTGCCAACACCTGGTAGTACAGGCTGCGCACGTTGTTGAGCACTTTATATCGCTGCGCATCGACGTTCGTTACAGCCTGCAAGCGCTGCTGTTCAGCGGTTTGTTTCGCCGCCCCGAGCTTGCCGCCCAGAACGATGGTTTGATTGATGAAGGCTCCCTGCTTGCCGGATTGGAACGACCCTCCCCGGATCTCGTCACCGTAATAACCGACGGTCGGATTCGGGTAGAGTCCTGCCTGCTTTCTAGCGGCCTCGGCTGCGTGGACATCTGCATTGGCCTGCGAGAACGTCGGGTTGCGGCTCAAGGCCATCTGCTCCAGGTCCTCCAGCTTCACTACGCCGCCGGATGGTAGATCCTGCTGGTCCTCCTTGGTGTCCATCGCGGCGTCATGCTGATGCTGCGTGTGGTACATAGGCATGCCCTGCATTTGCGGCTCTTGCGGATGAGAATGCGAAGTCTGATCTGCTGGCATCTGCATACCGGGCATGTCGTGCATGTTCGTTTGCTGCGTGCGTCCCGGTGCGGCCAGCGAGAAAAGCATGACTGCGACAGCCACTTGTTCGAATGTTTGCCTGTTATGCGCCATGGTCGCCTCCCATCCCCGGCATGTTCTCCATCGGTTGTTTCCTCTTGAGTTCGAGGAAGTGTTCGTACTGATCGGGAGGAAGCACGCGCACGAGCGTCATCATGCCGCCCATGAATCCGCTCCAGCCTTCGGGCCAGCCGAAGGTCTCAGGCTTCGCAACCATCTTGTCCATCGCCATCGCGGGGCCTTCCATGAAGGCATCCTGGGGGAAGCCCGGAACCTGATTTGCATTGTGGGCAACATCTGCCATCTGTCCAGCACCCATGTCCATGCTTTGCATGGCTTTGCTCTGAGAAAGCGGCCCGTTCGGAGTTGGGTTGTCAGCCGTTGAGCCCACGCCTAGACCTCGCCCTAAACTCGGTCCCCGATTATCCGAGGTGGCATTCCCGGACCCGGTGAGCATGCCCATGCCGGATTCCATGTCTTCGCCAGCGCTCATGCCGTGCCCAAGGCGGGTCATCTTGCCCACAGTGGAAGACATCTGGTTCATCATGTGGTGGGGCAAGTGGCAATGCAGCATCCATGAGCCGGGAGTGTTGGCGATGAATTCAATGTCCTGAGCCTGCGCGACACCGACCAGTGGTGTGTTCCGTCGCATCCATTGGGATTCTGGTAGACGCCAGCCTTCATTGCCCGTTGTCCAGAAGGTGAATCCGTGAAGATGGATCGGGTGGTGGTCCATCCCGAGATTAATCATGCGGATGCGAACGCGGTCTCCTTGCCGCACGACGAGCGGAGTGGCTGCCGGACCGACTTTGCCGTTGAAGGTGAGCCAGTTGAACTCCATATTCATCGTGTTCGGAACGTTGTTATTCGGCAGTACCGCATACTCTTGAAGAATGAGAACGTGGTCGGAGGCCACGGCAGGGGCATAAGGCTCTTTCGGGTGCATGATGAAAGCCCCGATCATCCCAAGCATCTCCTGCATTGCCATATGCGAGTGATAGAAGAATGTCCCATGCTGATGCAGAGTGAACTCATAGACGAAGCGGCCCCCAGGCGGCACAGGCTTCTGACCGATGCCTGGAACTCCATCCATCGCTTCCGGGATTTCAAAGCCATGCCAGTGCATGGAGGTTGGTTCGGGGAGATGATTATCAAAAACGATCCGCACGCGGTCGCCTTCGTTCACCTGGATCGTTGGCCCCGGCGCGCTGCCGTTGTAGCCCCAAAGGTCGAGGACCCTGCCCGGAAGGATTTCCTGCTTGACCGGCTCTGCGATCAGGTTGAAAACCTTCACGCCGTTATCCATGGTGAACGGCAGATTGGGGATGTCCGGTGTGTTCACAGGAATGGAAGTCCCTGGAGACATGCCTTTCATCCGGGGCATGTCTGCCGCCCGTTCGGCAAATAGTCGTGGAGCAACGGACAGCCCTGCACCCAGCGCAATTGCGCTTTGAAGAAAATTACGTCTGTTACTCATTGAATCCTCATTCGTCGGTGAAACACGACAGCTTGCGAGAAGCCGCTGGCTTGCCGAGATACGCCAGAAAAGGCGCGCCTGGGCAAAGCCGGGCAACTTATCAGGACGCAGCTATGCGATGACGATTTAGATACGAAGTACGGTGGGCGCGCGGTACGTTCGGGGAGGTGGTCTGGAGCTAAGTGCAATAGATACTGTCGTAATCGCCGGAAGCAGAACAGGAACAGCAACCCGTGTCGTTACCGCTACCAGTTCGTGACCGAAGGACTTCTTGCCATCGACCCAACTGTAATCAATGCTGCACGGTGATTTGCAGGCCGAGGAAGCGGACAACTCCGTGTGAGTTGTGCTCTGTGAGGCCGTGGGCATGGCCTGCATCTCATCGTCGGACATGCCGGGCATATCCATCGAACTGGATGCGGTCTTGTCTCCCATATCGCCCATCATCAGGTGATGGTCATGGTGAGGCATGCTGCACTTGAGATCGCACACGATCCCCATGGTGCTCGCCGTAGTGAGCAACACAAGCAGGAACGGAATGATTGCCAAGCGCAACTTCATGCAGTAGCTATCCTACCCCAGAGGGGTGGATTTCCTTTGTGACAATTATCACAAGGAGCGGTCTCTGCCGTTACTAAGGGAGCTT
>VFSW01015817.1_pt1 | contig 10343 bp, 6 predicted proteins | sample 5358111 | NCBI WGS metagenome assembly VFSW01 (sample SAMN11554181, study PRJNA540505) | mine drainage metagenome | isolation source: sediment from site ElyBrook_90M | place: USA: Ely Copper Mine, Vershire, VT | collected 2017
CGCACTCCTAACGCGAAGGTCGGCAGTTGGACTCTGCCCCGGGCCACCACTTATCCCCAATAAACACGTCAGCTTGATGGATTTTACGAAGGTAGTAGAAAAACGTTCTCAGCTTGGAGATACTTTGCGGATCCTACGCAGACAGTATCTCCGGACGGGTTCGTTAGTGCGTATCAAGTTCTACGCATGAGCATCCGCGGCATCTCCATCTGCGCTATAGATTCCTTGATCGCCGCCCAGCAATTTGCGGCCCGGGCCATTGGGCGCCGGCGCTTGATCCCAGACGGGAGCCCACCAAATCCGCTCGGCGGGACCACCGGGCCGATCGCCCCCCCAAAAGCCGCCGCGCATCTGGCGCTCATCTGGGCCTGGCCGCAACGACGTCAACTCGCATAAACCGCACGGCCGCGACGGCGACAGGGACACGCTGTGACGGAGTTAGCGTAGCCTGATAAGCACAAGTCGACCGACGATCTTTCCTCGAGTGAACCGGCCAAGAGGCGAGGATAGACGGTGCGTTTCAAATCTCAGTTCCAGCTTCCCACACTGTGCCCAATCAAATCCCGATGAACCTCATTTTCCCTCCAGGATTCAGTCCCCATATCGCCTAGCCACACACTGTTGAACATGTCTGGCCCATTGTTCGCACGTTGTCCACAGCGTGATTGAAGGCGTTCGCTCGCATGTTGCAGACTCATTCGCGCTGACCGATTATCACTCGAGCCCGATATTTCCCAGGACAAGATGCGTATTGTCCGTTTCGATCGCGATCGCTCGCGTGTGATTCACAAAGTATAGGGTGAAGCTGTTCGGCGTTGTTGGGGACGATGCATTGAGGCCCGTAAAGGTGCCGGGAAAAACTCCGTTGGCGGCGGCGGTGAAGTCCCCTGAAATTGCGAAGTCAGCGGCGAGGTTGTTCAGGTCCCCGACCCCAGTGACGGTGTTGGCCGTGTTGGTTGCTGCCGAAGTAGCCGAGGCAAGCAGGGCACTCGCTCCGTAAGTTGTGCTGGTGGTCTCGCCCCCATTTAAGCCAGAGTTGCCGCTGAACGAGGCGGCACTGAAGGCGCTGCCTTGCTGTTGAAAGGCTTGCCCAACGCCATCGTCTCCCGTGTCCTTGGAGACCAGCAGACGGCCTCCGTCTCCGGGCAGATAAAGGTGCAGCGAGTGGTTGAAGATAGAGCCATCAGTCAGGTTCGACAGGCTTACGCGGCCGGTCGGATCGACAGTGTAGGTCCCTGTGAAGGGGATGGGCTTTTGTGTTTGGTGTTGGACAGATCATTCCAATTGAGCGTGCCAGTGACGTTGCCGCTAGTGTTCGCCGTTAGCACTCCAGCGACATTGAGCACACCATGTGCATCTTCGCCGGACAACCCGAAGACATGGCTGGAGTTTGCAAGCGAACTGCTGTCGAACTTTCCTGTGTTGGCGCCTCGGCCGAGTGCCAGTCCGGCCTGGACTCCAACGAAGTTGTCGCCGCTGGTTTCGATCAGGCGAATGTGCGTGGCGTCGACGATATACCCGACAAGATAGAGCGATGGCGCGGGGACGGACGCTCCGGGAGGCAACTGAAACTCAACACGGCCGAACGCATCCGGAGCCGGCACCATGCTTGTTCCCAGCGTGTCCTCTCCCGTTGCGATTCCGGGGTCGCTGACATCCAGAACGCTACCCGCTCCGGAGAGCGTTCCTTTGCCGTAGATGTTGAGTATGCCGCCGATCCATGCTGTCTGAAAGTAAGCGCCTCCGCCATAGGTGGAGAAGGCATATCCTCCCGACGGCGCCGTGGTGCTGGTCTGGAGTTCCAGTGTGCCGCTGCCGAAGGATCCGTAGAGTTGCGTGACAAATCCGTTGGCGCCCGGAACCAGAACACCGTTCAGCGTTTCCGCCCCTGCGATGCCGGCATTGATGGTGATCTGCAGGCTTCCATCGGGGGTGGGAGCGTAACTGCCGCCGCTGATCTGCTGGAATTGAGCGGAAGAGTATCCGTTGTTGTCTGAGCCTGAAACATAGGACACGCTGTCCTGTTCGCCTCCTGTGATGACGCCGTTCTGAGCAACGAGCACGCCTGTGGTGAACGTAGGTTGAATCCCAATCTGCCCGGCTAACTGAACCACATAGGTGCCGTTCGCAAGCGTCGGTTCCGCTGCCGTGATGAGGATCGTCGCAGAGACCGACTTGGTCGGATCAGTCATCGAGGTTGCCGCCACGGTCACAGTGCTTCCGTCGGGAATCGCAGCAGGCGCGGTGTAAGCCGTTGGTTCCTCGCTGGTGGTGGCAGTCGGGTTGAACGATCCGCAGGCAGCGCTGCCGCACGTAACTGTCCATTGCACTTCGGGATTCGCAGTGACGTCGTTGGCGATCAACGCGATCATACTTACGGTGCTGCCCACTTCATCGATGCCGGTGTCGACGCAAAGAACGAAATGCTGATGGGGATAGGAGGCACGATGGTAACGGTGGCTGAGACGGATTTCGTCGTGTCTGTCACGGAGGTTGCGGTGATGGTCACGGTGTTTAGGGAAGGGATGGCCGAAGGCGCGATGTACGTGACCGGGCTGCTGCTGGGGGTTGTGTTGGAGTTGAAGGTGCCACAGGCCCCCACGTTACCGCACGTGACGGACCACGAGACAAGGCTGTTGTTAGCGTTCACTACGCCGGCCGAGATTTCTATGGAGGCATTGATGACCATGCACGAAGGAGGTGCACCGAGAAACAGAACAGAGATTGGCAGCGACGGCGGCTCAGGGGGCGCAACTTTGCCAAGGCCACCGCATCCAGTCAAGACGACAACGATGTTCGCTGTGACGAGGGAATGAATAGCCCTGCGGAATGTCATTTCGTGCTCTGTGCTCTTTCGTGTTGGCAGTCAATGAATCATGGCGCAGTTGTCATCTCTCCGATTGATCGAAGAGTGGCAATCATGCAAGTGGCTCCAATCCATCCAATACGAGGTCGAGTGAAAGGTTGCACCGTTTTCCTGTTCATCCACTTCTCAGAGGGTCACCCGGAAGAGCATCCGCGCACCATAGATGACGATGAGACTGCGATGGGTGAAGTACCCATCGACCGATTCATCCTTTCATAGTCACGTCCAAAGTAGGCCCACATGCCTGCCGGCTTACTGACACCGGCGCCCACGGCTCTCCGGGCAGCCACGCATTGCGACAGCCAAGGCGGGCAAAGCCAAAGCGATCATAAGAACTCCATTCAAGCGAATTCACAGACCCGGGGCTGCAGATATGCGGCACAACAATCCGGCTACAGCACTGGCTCCGTGCTCCCTGTTGGGCCATAGTCGAGCTAACGAGGTCGCCAGATCTGCATCGCGAGAAACCATCGTCGTCCGATCACCTTGTGCGGTGGTCCATTAGACAACGAGTGCTCTGCATAAGTTCCAAGTGTCCGATTAGTACTCGGAAAGCCGCGCAGCAGTCAGCGATCCGCTGACCGCTGGCCGACTTCAAATGGCGAGTCGAATGCCCACCAGACCGAAAGTCGCGACTCCTCATTCTTAGCTCAGGTTCAAACGCTACCATCCGCATATGCGGTTTAGATTCAGTCAAGTCCTCCCGCTGTTGGTGCTCGGACACACCCTCATGGCAATCGCGCAGGGCAACTCTGCGGTAAGCGGCTTTGTACTCGATCCCACGGCCGCAGCCATTCCTGGCGCAACTCTTCGCATTCAACAATCCGCCGGTCCGGTTTCCAGGCAAACCAAGTCAGGTCCGAAGGGCGAGTTCAGTTTCACCAGTCTCCCTGCCGGAGATTATTCCTTAGTGATCCCGGCGTATTCGGGGTTTGCTGCGCGTATGCTCCCTGTGCATCTGCAAGCGAGCCTATCCGATCTGAACGTAACGCTCGTACCCCAGTCGGTCAGCCAAGCAATCACCGTTGGCAAAGGTGCTACAACCCTCACCACGGACTCCGCCGCAAACCGCGATACCGTCGCAGTCTCCGGGGATCAGATGCGCGACCTTCCCGTGTTCGATCAGGACTATGTCGCAGCTCTAATGCCTTTCCTCGATGCCTCCTCGGGCTCGTCGGGCGGTCTGACCCTCGTTGTCGATGGCATCGAGATGAAAGGCGTAGGCATATCGCCCTCGGCCATCCAGGAAGTTCGCATTAACAACGACCCCTACTCCACCGAGTTCAACCGGCCAGGCCGCGGGCGCATCGAGATCACCTCCAAGCCCGGGTCGTCTGACTTCCACGGTGAAGCCAACTTCATCTTTCGCGATGCTATCTTCAACGCCAAATACTTTCCCGCCATTATCCGTCCTCCCGAGGCGCGGCAAATCTACGAAGGCCATTTCACCGGTCCGATCGGCCACGGAGGGCACACCAACTTCATCGCATCAACATCCGTGCGCCAGCGCAACACTGCTGCGGTCGTCGACGCCAGCACGCCCAACGGCCAGGTGAATGAGAACATTCTTACGCCCAACCGCAACGCACAAGTCGCGCTTCGAGTTACGCATGACTTCTCTCCCGCACATCGCCTTCAGGTGGGTTACAACTTCGAGTACGGAACGACCGTCAATACCGGCGTCGGCGGCATTGTGCTTCCCGAAGCAGGCTACGATACTGCCTATCGCGAAGACGACCTCATCTTCAACGACCGGATCATCCTCTCTCCGACCCTCATCAACCAGTTGCTGGTCACCTTTGAGAAAGATGAGGACGTCACCACCAGCGTCACCGATGCCCCGTCCATCCAGGTCAACGGCTCCTTCACCGGCGGCGGAGCCCAGGCGGACCTCTCGCGCACCGAGAACACCGTTCACGTCAACGAGGTCGTAAGCCTGAGTCACGGCAAGCACTACATCCGCTTCGGTGCGCAATTGCCACAGCTCAGCAAGCGTGCCGTTGACGACCACACCGATCGACTCGGAACCCTTTCCTATGCGTCGCTCGCGAACTACACCAGCAACACTCCCTACTTCTCGACGGTACAAACGGGTACGGGCCGCGGCCTCTACTGGGCCAACGAGGTGGGCGCGTTCATCCAGGACGAGATCACGCTAACGCCCAGGCTTCAGGTATCGCTGGGCGTCCGCTATGACTGGCAAACTTACCTCACCGACAATAACAATCTTGCCCCGCGCGTCTCGCTGGCCTACTCTGCCGACGGGGGAAAGACCATCCTCCGTTTCGGCTCCGGGGTCTTCTACGACCGCACCGGAGGAGATTTTCCCGCCACCGTCAAACTCCATAACGGCGTCGTCCTTCAGACCTTGCAGGTCCAGAACCCCGGGCCCAACTCCGCTCCCGTTCCCTCCGGCATCGTCCGTTTTGCCTCCAACGTCCGAGCTCCCTACAATATCCAATCCAGTTTCGGCATCGAGCACCAGATCCACAAGACCCTGACCGTCACTGCCGCCTATCGAAATTCCATCCAGGTCAAAAGCTTTCGCTCCCGCGACGCCAACGCGCCCGTCCTCCCTCCCAATCCCAGCCTGACCGCCGTATATCCTCGTCCCAATCCGAACGTCGGCGAGATCCAGCAGATCGAGTCTGGCGGACGCCAACTGGTCAACGCATTTGATCTGTCGTTTCGCGGCCGCGCAGGCCGTTGGTTCTCGGGGCAGGCCCAATACACCCTCGCTCGCGCCGAAAGCAACACTGGCGGTATCAATTGGTTTCCTCAGAACCAGTACGACCCCAACAACGAGTGGGGTCGCACCAACTTCGATCGCCTGCACTCCTTTAATTTGCTCGGCAATATCAACCCTGGCCACTGGCTGACCCTCGGCGTCAGCGCCACCCTCTACTCCGGCACTCCCTACAACGAGACCACGGGCGACGATAGCTTCCACACCGGCCTGGGCAACGCTCGCCCCTCCGGCGTCGGGCGCAACACCGTGCACGCTGAGGGCACCTCCGACCTTGACTTGATCTGGAACCATGATTTCCAGCTCACCAAAGCCACAGGCGACAAGGCCAAGATCCTAACCGCCGGCGTCTCTGCGTTCAATATCCTCAACCACACCAACTACACCACCTACATCGGTACGCTCAGTTCGTCGCTCTTTGGGCATCCCACCGCGGCGCTTCCCGGACGTCAGATGCAGTTCTCACTCGGCTACCGATTCTAACGTTAGGACGTCTTTGATGGTATCGACACCGTAAATACCGACCCGCGTCCCAGTGTGCTTTCCACGACGATCGTCCCACCATGAGCGTTCACAAGGTCTCTTGCGATCGAGAGTCCCAGCCCCGCGCCTCCAGTCGCGCGATTTCGCGATGAATCTGCACGGTAGAATCGATCGAAGATATTAGGCAGGTGTACAGCGTCGATTCCGCACCCGGTGTCCCTAAGCTCCATCCTGCACTCCTTCGTCGAACTCGTTACCTCCAGCCGTACCTCTCCACCAGTCGGCGTATGCTGCATCGCGTTGTCGAGCAGGATCACCAGCACCCTGCTGAGGGCAAGATGGTTTCCCCACACCGGGAAGATCGCCCTGGGCGCCTTCACGCTGAAGCGGACGCCTTTGTCTTCAGCCAGATGCTGTCCAACTTCGGAGGCTCGCGCCGCAAGATCTGCCGGATCGACCATCTCGAAGGCCCCGTTGGTGGCATCGTCGCATCGCGCTAACTCCAGCAGGCTCTGAATCAGTGAGTGCATCCGGTCTACCTCTGCCAGGATGTCGAGGGTGCGGTTCTCTACACGTGGAGCCAGCGACGATTCAGCTCTCATCATCTCGGCGCTTCCCCGAATTAACGCCAACGGCGTTCTAAGCTCGTGAGAGGCATCGGCGGTAAATCGGCTGATGCGTTCAAAGGCTTGCTGCAGCCTGTCGAGCATTCCATTCAAGGTTCTCGAAAGACTATCGAGTTCATCGCCTGAACCCGCAATGGGCAGTCTCACCGCGAGGCGCCTGTCATCGATCTCGCGAACCGTGTCGGTAACCCGCTGGATGGGACGAAGCGCACGCTCGCTCATCCAGAGGCCCGCCAGAAACGCCAGCAGGAGTGCCGTCGGAACTCCCAGCAGTAGCAGCGATCCCAATCCCTCCAGCGCTTCCACGTACTCCGAGCGATCGACCGCTACGTCCAGAACATAATGGTGCTGCGATAGATCAATCTCCCGATGCAGAACCCTGTAACTTCGCCTGCCTCCGCGAACATTGACAAAGGCCGAGCCGGTCATCGCGGGAAGCGCTAGTGCCTCGATTCCGGGAGACCGATAGATCCATTGCCCATCGCCGTCCTTGATCTGGCTGAGATCGTTCCGCGAGTTGAAGTCCGCGTGCTCGCGAAGCTCATCGGGAAGTCCGTTGATCCGGTTGCTCTCCTCACGCCGCGCCAGAAATTGCACAATCCCATTGGCGCGGCTGCGCAGGTCCACATCGGCAGCCTGGTTCAGTTGGACGTACAAGGCAATATAGAGAGCGATCCCCAGCACCGCGAGCAGAATCGACACGATCGCCGTATAGGCCAGCGTCAATCTGGTACGCATTCTGAGTCTCGATATCATAATGTTTCGGGGTTGAGCCGGTATCCGATCCCCCGCACCGTCAGTATCCGTCTCACTTCGTGCCCGTTGTCAATCTTGCTTCGCAGTTGCTTGATGAATACATCCAGGGTGTTGCTCTCCACTTCGCAGTCGTAGCCCCAGATCGCTTCAATGAGAGATTCGCGCCGGTGTACGCGATCCGGATGCATCATCATCTGCTCGATAAGGCGAAACTCAGTGCGCGTCAAGTTGATCGGTTGTCCGCCACGCCGCAGTCTTATCGCGTCCAAATCGACTTCGAGATCGGCGAAACGAATGATCCTTGGTGTCAGTACCGCGGGCCTGCGGCCAAGCGCACGAATGCGTGCAGCGAGCTCGTCCAGCGCGAAGGGCTTGGTGAGATAGTCGTCCACCCCGGCATCAAGACCGCCGACCACATCCCCTATGGCGTCTCGCGCGGTCAGCATCAGTATCGGGGTAATCCGGCCTGCGCGTCGCAAGCGCCGGGCGACTTCTGTTCCATCGAGGAATGGCAACATTCGGTCCAGGATCACGGCTTCGAAATCGCAATCCATCGCCAGCGCCAGCCCCTCCTCGCCATCTCTTGCGATCGTTACCAGATGGCCTTCTCGAACCATGCTGTCACGCAAAATCGCAGACATCTTCGCTTCATCCTCAACAATCAGTATGCGCACATCGAAACCCTTTCAACTTCATACCATTGTCTGCTGAAGATATTCTGAAGCCACGCTTTGCGCATACTGCATTTTCAGCCTTCAGGTAATCCTCAGCGAGTCTTGTTAGATTGATTGTCTGTAACGGCTGTCGCCAATTTCATCCTGCTTGCCGTCAAAGTTAGCACCGGCATTGATTTGGCTCCAGCGGCGTCTCTGAAGTATTTCCCGCAGATAAGGAACCCTATGCGATTCAGTGTATTTGTCCTCGCAACTGCTCTTTCGACCTCACTTCTGGCGCAACCATCCCCTTCTTATATTGTGACCCACGCGTATGCCTTGGGAGGCGATGGAAGCTGGGACTACGTCGTGCCCGATCCGTCCAGTCACCGGCTTTACATCGCACGCCAAAATCGCGTGATGGTCGTCGACGAGGACACCGGTAAGTTGCTCGGAGAAGTCACCGGGGTTCACGGCGCGCACGGAACTGCAATTGCAGAAAGCACCGGCCATGGATTTGCCACTTCAAGCGAAGACAAATCCGTGGTGATGTTCGATCTCAAGACCTTTGCGGTGCTGGGCCGGATCCCAGCAGCGGAAGATGCCGACGCGGCACTCTTCGACGCGCCCTCAAACCGAGTATTTACCCTAAATGGAGATGCTCATTCCTCGACAGTGATCGACCCGCGAGCCGGCACCCTCATCACGAACATTCCCTTGGGCGGCAAACCGGAATATGGCGTCTCGGCTGGCGATGGTAAGGTGTACGCCAATCTCACAGACACGAGCGAGGTGGTCGAAATCGACGCAAAGACCGCTACGGTCGGCCGCCGATGGTCTACCGCACCGTGCAAGCAACCGGTTTCGATGGCGATCGATAAGGTTCACCATCGTCTGTTCAGTGGATGCCGCAGCGGTCTGATGGCGATCTCCGACTATGAGACCGGTGCCGTAGTTGCAACTGTTCCGATCGGAACGGGAGTCGATGGCGCGGGATATGATGCGACCACAGGTAACGCCTTCGCCTCGAATGCGGACGGCACACTCACAGTGATTCATCAGGACACTCCGGACCAATATCATGTTCTACAAACCCTGACGACTCCCGCAGGCTCACGTAACATGGGTCTCGATCCCACAAATCACCGCTTGTACATTGTCTCGGCAAAGTTCGGGCCGGCTCCGGTGGGCGGCAAGGGCAGAAGACCCGTGCTGCCTGGATCGTTCACGTTGATGACGATCGAACTTGACGACTCCTTGCGCTAATGCATGCAGGCGCCGAGAAATATCCGGACCCAACATGCACCAAGCCAATTGTGACTAAGCCGCGAGGCCAATCGCTCGAAGCCCTGATTGAGGTGGAAGATCGACGATCCGGAAGCTATCTAGCTCGGGCTAAACCAATCGTCCATTCGTCGTGCATGAAATGCGGTGCGTTGAAAAACTTCGATTTCGAGAGCACGCCTTCGGCGCGAATGACGCGTTTGTGCCGGCGGCATAGTGCTGTCACGGGTGGCGGAATTGATTGCAGCCACCACCAACTGGCTACAACTGAAAAAGGACACAGCTCCGTTAGACGTCGACCATGAGCTAGAGGCTGTTATGAAGTTGCAAGGGCGGTGTTGATGAGTCTGGAGCACATGAGGATGACAAAAACGACGTAATGCAGTCCTTTGAGGGTAGTCTGGAGCCGTTCGTAGTCTCTAGCAAGCCTGCGAAAGCGCGCAGCCCAGGCGAAGCTTCGTTCCACCACCCAGCGTTTAGGTAACAGCACGAAACCTCTCTTCGCCATCGGGTGTTTGACCACCTGCAACGTGATGCCATGCTGCTGGGCGGCTTGTGCGGCGATGGGTCCGGTATAGCCCTGGTCGACATAGGCCAGTTCGACCGTACCGCCGGTCACCGATTGCACCTCTTGGGCCAGCGCTGCGACCTGGGTGCGATCGCCCTCATCGGCTGCCGTGACGGTCAGCGCGAGCAGGTGGCCAAGCGTATCGACCGCGATATGCACCTTCGATCCCTTGCGCCGTTTCGCCCCGTCGTAGCCCGCCCGCGCTCCCGACTCCGGCGTCGATTGCAGCGTGCGACTATCAACGCAAACCGCTGTAGGCTGGCCTTTCCGGCCCTTCCACTCACGTAATATCGACTGCACATCGGCTACCAGAGCCTCGAAGCAACCCGCCGCCATCCAGCGCCGGGTCTGCTGATACACC
>VFSW01015818.1_pt1 | contig 10343 bp, 4 predicted proteins | sample 5358111 | NCBI WGS metagenome assembly VFSW01 (sample SAMN11554181, study PRJNA540505) | mine drainage metagenome | isolation source: sediment from site ElyBrook_90M | place: USA: Ely Copper Mine, Vershire, VT | collected 2017
CAGCCGCCGATGACGTTCGATTTGTCTTTGAGCGAATCGGCTGGCTCCCGTTCGCCGCACCGTCTGGTCCGACCTTCTTTAGTCTTGTATCAATCACCGCATCTTTGGCTAGTCCAAAGACCTTTGCGACGCGAACGAGGAAGTCTGATGCCTTCTTTGGGTCATCGGTCCCGAATGAGAGAGTGGCTCCCATCTGCTCGGATCGATTCACACCCACACCCTCGATCAACACAGCATAGCCGAGCACTATAACCGGCATCCATCCATCCCGCGGCGTCTCGGTCAGATCAACCTGAACTGTATATGCGCCTGCTGACGATCCTGCGGAATCGAAAAGAGTGGCTCGCTTGGCCTTAGGCACTTCAATCCTTTGCAGTGGCACCCTCATCACCAATTCACTCCCGTCAACTGACGCCTTGGGAGTCTTGCGTGAATCAATCACGAACAATCCGTCTTCGGCATGGAGGACGTTTGCAGCAACCGCTAAAACAAACAACGCGCGAATCACAACTCAGTCCAACAGTATTTATTGGCCGGGACTCGCTGGCCCGAAGTCCACTCGCAAGGGCGGCTCATGGATGGGAGGTTCCGCCGGTTTGCCGGGCTTAACAAGCGCATTTTGGGGATTTTGGCGGCGGCGTTGGCCGCGCGGCGCACGGTCTCAAGGCGTGGCTTCCCTCACCACGTCCTCAAGCTGCGACTTCACCGGCGTGACGGTCGCGCGATGACGTTCGACTTCCCGCGCGAGGTCCGCCAGCACGTCCGGGTAATTCGTGGCCACGTCAAACCGCTCGGAGGGATCGTGCGGCAGGTCGAACAGCAGCGGCGGGTCGTGCGGCACGGGGCGATCCGGGCCGTAGGCGGACTGCGTGATGTAATGCGCCTTGAACGGCCCTTTCCGCACGGCGTAGAGCCGCGTGCCGCGATAGTAAAAGAAGACCTCGCGCTGATCCGGCCCGGTGCCGAACAGCAGCGGCGCCATGTCCACGCCGTCGATGACGCGGTCCTTCGGCACTTCGGCCCCGGCCAGCTTGAGCGCGGTGGGGAACAGATCCATCGTGCAGGCCAGTTCGTGGTTGACCACGCCGGCCCGGACGCGGCCCGGCCACCAGGCGATGCCCGGCTCGCGCATGCCGCCTTCCCAGGTGGATCCCTTGCCCTCGCGCAACGGACCGGCGGAGCCGCCGGCCTCGCCCTGGATGAGCCACGGGCCGTTGTCGCTGGTGAAGAAGACCAGCGTGTTCTTCGCCAGCCCTTCCTTCTGGAGCGCGGCGAGCACCCGGCCCACGCTCCAATCCACTTCCTCCACCACGTCGCCGTAGAGTCCGCGCCGGCTGGTGCGGCGGAACTGGCCCGACGCGAACAGCGGCACGTGCGGAAAGGTGTGGGCGAGGTACAGGAAGAACGGCCCGCGCTTGTGTTCGTGGATGAACGTCACCGCCTCCTCGGTGTAGCGGCGGGTGAGCGTGGTTTGGTCGGCGGGGCACTCGATGAGTTCCTCGTTGCGAAAGAGCGGCGCGGCCCACCACTCGGCGCGCTGGTCGAGCCGGCTGGTGGCGCCCCGCGGCGCCGCGGGCGTCGGGTTCATGTCATTCGAGTGCGGCAGGCCGAAGTAGTAATCGAACCCGTGCCGGCGCGGGTTGTGGGCCGGGTCGTTCATGTAATTACCGAGATGCCATTTGCCGAGGCAGGCGGTGGCGTAGCCGCGTGTTTTGAGCGCCTGGGCAAGGGTGATTTCGCTGGCCGGCAGGCCGCCGGCCGCTTGCCGCCGAAGGACGCGGTAGCGGTCGTGGCACATGCCGCTGCGGATCGGATAGCGCCCGGTGAGCAGCGCGGCGCGGCTGGGCGTGCAGACCTCGGCGGCGGAGTAAAAGTCCGTGAAGCGCATCCCTTCGGCGGCCATGCGGTCGAGATTGGGCGTGCGAATGGACGGATGGCCGTAGCAGCCGAGGTCGCCGTAGCCCAGGTCGTCGGCGAGGATGATGACGATGTTCGGGGGCCGCGGCGCCGCGGTGGCGTCCGTCGCGAGGCCAAGCCCGACGGCCAGGAGGAGCGGGGGAAGAAAGTTGGCCAGGAGAGTTTTCATCGTCGGTCGTTTCACTTTGTCGGGCCGCCCGGTTTTGCCTCGGCGGACCCGGGCCGGTAATCCGGATTGGGCGTCGGCATCTGGGCATCCACGCTGCGGCGCCAGTCGTGGAGTTGTTGGCGCAAAGCAGCCACCTTCTCCGGCATCCGGGCGGCGAGATCGTGCTGTTCGCCCAAGTCGTCCTTGAGGTTGAACAGTTCGACGCGCATGTCTTCAAACCACTCGATGAGTTTGAAGTCGCCCAGCCGGATGGCGCCGCTCGGACCACCGCCCTGATTGCTGTAATGCGGGTAGTGCCAGAACAGCGGGCGCTCCGGGAGCGTGCCGCCTTGGAGCAGCGGCACCAGGCTCACGCCGTCCCGGTGCTGCCGCGGGCGCAGTGGCAGGCGGGCCATTTCGAGCAAGGTGGGATAGTAGTCCGTGCTCATGATCGGCGCGTGGCAGACGCTGCCGGGCGGCGTTACCCCGGGCCAGCGGATGAGAAGCGGTTCGCGGACCCCACCCTCGTAGGACCAGCCCTTGCCGGCGCGGAGCGGCGCGTTGGCGGTGGGCGAACCTTCCGCCGTGGAAAGCCCGCCGTTGTCCGAGGTGAACACCACGATGGTGTTCTCCTCCAGGCCCAACTCCGCGAGCTTGTCCAGGACGCGCCCCACGCTCTCGTCGAGGCTCTGCACCATCGCCGCGTACACCGGCTGATTCTGGATTTGTCGCGTCCGGCCTCTCCCTTCCGGCCGGAATTCCGGTCCGCTGGCCGGCGGCAGTTTGGCGGCCTTCGCCCGGTATTTCCCGATCAAGTCCGCTTTGGCCTGCTGTGGGTTGTGGACGGCGTAATGCGCGAGGTAAAGAAAGAAGGGCCGGTCGCGGTTGGCCTCGATGAACTTCAACGCCTCCCCGGTGAGCCGGTCGGTGAGGTACTCGCCTTGGGGTCCGTCCGGCAAGGTCGGAATCCGGTACGGACTGAAATACGATGGCGGATGGCCCAACTCGCAGCCGCCGATGTTCCGCTGGAAGCCTTGCTGGTCCGGATAGAAGCCGGGGCCGCCCAGATGCCACTTGCCGATGAATGCCGTCCGGTACCCCGCGTCCTGGAGCGCCTCGGCAATGGTCACTTCCTCCAACGGCAAATGCGGCAAGATGACGGGGCGGTTGAGCTTCTGGTCCGGCCGGTCAGGCCGGCCCGGCAGCCAGTCCGTGAGGTGCAGCCGCGCCGGATATTTTCCGGTGAGGATGCTGGCGCGCGTCGGCGAGCAGACGGAGCAGGCCGCGTAGGCGTCGGTGAACCGCATGCCTTGGGCCGCGAGCCGGTCCAGATTCGGGGTTTCATAAAACGTGCTGCCGTAGCACCCCAGGTCCCGCCAGCCGAGGTCGTCGGCGAGAATAAAGACCAGGTTCGGACGGGCCGTGCGAGGCGCGAGCGCCGCGTCCGCGGAGATCGCGGCAAGGGCGACGCCAATACCGACGCAGGCAAGCACGAGGCGTTTCATTTGAACTCGGCGGTTCGGATGGCCGCCCGCAGGATAGGCGGCGCGCCGCAGTTGGCAATCCCTCCCCGCCGGACGCTAGTCCAGCAGGCGCGGCCGTTCCCGGCGGACTTTGAGGATCAATTCGCCGAACGCCGTGTTGGCCCAGGCGAACCAGGCGCGGGTGAACTTCTTCGGGTCATCCTTGTTAAAGGCTTCATGCATGAAGCCGGTGCCGGCGTGGGTGTGCTGAAGTGTCTCCAGGCACAAACGGATTTCCCGATCGCTCGTGCTGGTCATCGCGCGCAGGATGACGCCCAGCGGCCAGATCATGTCCAGCCCGGCGTGCGGCCCGCCGGGCCCTTCAGCCGCCGTGCCTTTGAAATAATACGGATTGCCGTCCGACAACAGGAAGTGGCGGGTGTTTTGATACACCGGGCTGCCCGGCGGGACGGCGTCGATGTAGGTCAGCGACAGCAGGCTGGGGACGTTGCTGTCATCGATGCAATAGGAGTTTCCGTAGCCATCCACCTCGTAGGCATAGACGCGCCCGAAGGAGGCGTGACGGACGACGGCGTACTGCCGCAGTGCCCGCTCGACTTCGTCGGCCAGCGCCCGACACTGCGCGGCGGTTTCGGCGTCGCCGTGGATCTGGCCCAGCATTTCGGCGGCTTGGCGCAGGCTGACGACGGCGAAAAAATTCGCCGGCACCAGAAACGGAAAGACGGTCGCGTCGTCGCTGGGGCGGAACATGGAACAAATCAGCCCCACGGGCTGGACGGGGCGGCCGTAGCCGTGGCCCGGCAGCGTGTCGGTCGCGACTTCCGTGCGCCGTTGGAAGCGGTACGGTCCGCGACCGGTCTTGCGTTGCTGCTCCCGAAACGTCTGGAGCACCAAGCCGATCGCCTCGCGCCACGCAGCGTCGAACGGAGCGGTGTCGCCGCTGGCTTTCCAGTAGTGGTAGGCCAGGCGAATCGGGAAGCACAGGGAATCGACCTCCCATTTGCGCTCGTGGACGCCCGGCTTCATGTCGGTCCGGTCGTCTTTCCATTGGCTGACTTGGTGTTCGTCCTTGTAGAAGGCGTTCGCGTAAGGATCCTTGCGGATGCAGCGGGTCTGCCGGTTGATCACGCCCGCGATCAACTGCTGGAGGGCCGGGTCTTCCCGCAGCAGTGGCAGGTAGGGCCACACCTGCGCCGTGCTGTCGCGCAGCCACATGGCGTCGATGTCGCCGGTGATCACGTAGGTGTCGGGGCGGCCGTTGACGACGGAGAAATCGACGGTCGTGTCGAGGGTGTTGGGGAAGCAATTCGCAAACATCCACGCCAGTTCCGAGTTGCCAATGGAAGACTGGACCTGCGCGATGGTGCGTTCCACGGCGGCGCTCTTGAACTTTCGTTGCGCCTCGGAAATCCGGACGACCGGAAAGCCGGTGGCCGCCGCCCAAGCCGCACGACTAAACCACACGCTGGACGCGATGACGGACGTGGCGCGGAGGAATTGCCTTCGATTCATGGGATGTGCGGTGGTTGGGGGAGCGGTTTGGGCCGGCGGGTGATCCGCCGGTTCCGATGTCTTTTACAGCGCGAGGATCTTGTCCACCCGCTCCACGAGGTCCTTGAGTCCGGCTGGCGAATCGCCGCCGGGTTGTTCCGTGATCAGCCAGCCGCCGTAACCGATGTCGTCGAGCGCCTTCATGATGGCCGGCCAGTCATCGTCGCCTTCGAGCAGGGCCACGTCGAATCCGGCCCACTTGCCTTGCTTGTCGGCCTTCTGGCGGCTGAACTCCTTGACGTGGAGTTTGGCGATACGCTTGCCGAGGATGCGGATCCATTGCTCCGGCCAGCCGATATTGACGACGTTGCCGCAATCGAAATGCCAGCCGACCCGCAGACTGTTGAACTGGTCCACGTAGCGCGCGGCCTCCAGCGGGCTGAGCAGGAAATTGTTCCACACATTCTCGATGGCGATCCGCACCCCCAGCTCCTCCGCCAGCGGCACCGCCTGCCGAATTTGTTCCCCCGATCGCTGCCAACACTGGTCGTAGCTGACCTCCTGGCTGACGATCCCAGGCACCAACAGGACCGAACTGGCGCCGTAGGCGTGGGCGTCGCGCAAGGTCTGCCGGAGGGCGGCGAGTCCCTCCTCACGCACTTTCGGGTCCGGGTGGGACAGCGGTTTGGACCAGTGCTGCGAGCCGCACACGCTCGGGATGACCAGCCCAACCTCGTCGCGCGCCTGGAGCACCTGCTCCTGATTGAGGTGGCTCGCCATCTCCACGCCGTCGAAACCGGCTGCTTTGATGGCCTTGAACTTTTCGCGCACGGAGCCTTTGACGCCGACAGTGTCCCACATGATCGCCCGCCGGTTGCGCCGTTTGGGTTCGGCCGCGCTTGTGCCGGTGATCGCCGGGCTTAAGGCGAGGACCAGCCCCGCGGCGCTTCCCGCCTTCAAGAATTCTCTACGATTCATGGTTCGTGTCGGTGTCAATTGGGTGGCCGCTTTCCGCGTCCCAATCTCATCACGCGGGGCCGGCGGCCACACAAAGATGGCCCACTCTGGGGCCGCGGGCCGCCGCTCGTCAAGCAACCGCCGCGCGCCGGAACCGGGTGGCGGAGGGCTTTGTCATTCAGCAAATGATTTCGAATTGGCCCGGTGTTGACCGGACTTTCGGCGTCTTGACGGAAACCTGAGTCTCAAGCAATCCTCCCTCGGGTTACATTCCCAATGAAACCCGGCCGCCCGGGCCACGGATCGCGTGTGCTGGACTGGTCACAGTGTCAATAGCGGTAACCCCTTAACTTAATGGTGCCAGCGCGCGGGCATCGGGGTACATCCAAGTCCGCCAGCAGCCGACCTGCTGACTCTGAAGCCGCCCGGCTGTTCGTGGAGGTCAGATCCGCCGCAATAACCGCTCCCAATCCGCTTTATTGTCACAAATGGCGTAGAGAACGTCACCGAGCCGCAATCGCTCAACTTTGATTGGTGTCGGATTCACGTGAACTTCTTCTTCCCTTCGTACAGCGACTGGTATGACGTTGGTGTTCCTGCTCCGCAAATCGGCCGCTTTCTTGAAAAGGTCGCCGAAGCCGATGTTGTCGCTTCCCGGTGGCACGGCTACCTGGTAAATCTCGTTCGTTTCCTTTCCGAAAACGTTAGCATTGAGCTATCAAGCGACCACTCCCCGATTTGAAGATATCGCAAAGGATTGTCCAAGGCCGTTTGGATAGAGCACTGGACCCGCATAAGGCACAACGCGCAATTGGCCGAACGGCGAGTGCGGCGAAATCGTCACGCGGGACTGGGGTTGCTTGGTCTTTGTGGAACAGCGCAGCATCGGTAAGGCTGGATGCATCGGGCGGCCACTGTCAATGGTCGATGCTGGCCCAATTGGCCGCACGTTGCTTAGCGTAAGGGCGCAGACCGTAGCCGGAAAAAGCGCTGGACATGCGTGATCGGCACGTCGAGTCGCATCAGGGAGCCGTCGCCGGTGAAGTTGGTGTAATAAGTCCAATTCGTCGTGCTCAAGTCGTCGTTACGCTCGACGAGGTAGCTCTGCCGGGCGACGGTCGGGATGGCGAAGCTGAACTGGTCGTCGATCAGGTGCGACGAGAGGATTTGCGGCGGCGCGCCGACGCGCGTCCCCGCGAGTTGCGCCAACAAATCGGTCGGCGCCACGCAGAGTCGTCCGGTGCCGGCGGCAAAAAGGGCCTGGATTTCGGGATCGGTCAGCGCCCGGTCGAACAGGAGGACTTGCTCGACCAGCCCCGGGAAATTTTCTCCACCGCAACAGACATCGCCGCCGATGCGCACGCCGGTCGCGGTGCCGAGGTAACCGGGATCCACCGGCGCGGACGCAGCGAACTGTCCGTTCACATACACCCGCGCGGTCGCCCCATCGCTACTGCCCGCCACGAACGCCCAGGTCCCCGGCGCGGCGTTGGTGCCCGACTTGATCGTCTGCGAGCAGCCGCCCGGCTGACGAATCTCCAGGCTCCAAACGCCATCCTGCATGGTGAGGGCCCAGTCGCGGCACTCGTTCATGCCGCCGACGATGGTGTGGCGTCCGGCCGGCGTGGCGGACGGATTGACCCACGCCGCCCAAGTCCAATTGCTGCCGGCGTTCCACGCACCCAGATCGACGTACGCCGCGACGCCGTCGAGGTTGAAGGCGAAGACAGTCTGGCCCAGGGGATCCTGAACCAGCGAATAAGTCGCGCCGCTCTGGAGCGTGCCGTTGTTGGTGCCGACCAAGTCCGCCGCCGTTGCGTTGCCCGACCAAAGGCCGGCCAAACCCGACGGTGCCGGCGTGCAGGGCACCAGTGTGAGCGTCGCCACGCGGCTGGTGGCGGCGCCGAGGGTATTGGTGACCAGGAGGTCGTAGTTGCCAACGTCCGCCGCCGCGAGGCCGGCGACCAGCAGGACATTGTTCCGCGAACCGCTGACGCGGGCATTGTCAAGGAGATTGGTCCCGGCGAATTGCCATTCATAACTCAGAGGCGCCGCGCCTTCCACGGAGGCGGCGAAAACGGCCGTGCCTCCGGCGATGTTCGTCACGTTCACCGGCTGGCTCACAATGGCCGGTGGCGTCAAGCTCACGGCGCCCGTCACGACCAGGAAGACGCCGGTGTTGCTGTAGTTCACGGAAATCCCGGCGGGCATCGCGGCGCTGCTAAACGTGCCGCTGCGGCCAGCGCATGCGAGAATCTGGAATTGGCTGCCCAGGGGTGGCGCAAAACCGTTAGTCAAAACGACGTTCAACGGCCCGCCCAGTGAGGCGTTGCCGCTGACGCTCAGTTGGCCGAACTGGCTCGCGTTCGTGCCGCCCAGTTGGACGGTGAACACGCCGTTGCCTTGCGCGAAGTTGCCGCTGGTCAGCGCAAGCGTGCCGCGATCCACTTCGATCGAGCCGTTCTGGTTGCTGAATGGCACGCCAATCGTGGCGGTGTTCGTCCCACCGCTCTTGCGCAGCAGACCAAAGTTGTTGAAGACCGTCGCACCGCAGCACTCGCTCGGCGCCACAGTGGCATCCGACTCGAACCGGTACTCGCCGCCGGGCAGGTTGACGAACTGAGAGCCTGGACCTGTCTGGCTCACGTTCAGCGTGCCGCCCGTCTGCCGGATCACGCCGGCATTGAAGAAGCTGCCGAGAATTCGCCCGCCGGTGACATCGAGTTCGTTCACGTTGGTGGCCGTGCCGGCTATGCTGCCACCGGTCCAGTGGAACAAACCGGGCGCGCAGTCCAGCGTCATGTTGGCGGCGTTGAGTTGGCCGCTGTTTAACTGGAGTTGGCCCGCGCCAGTGCCAGCGAGACGGCCGCTCCAAGTCGGCTGTTGGCCGCCGGTCAGATCGACCACGGCGCCCGCGGCGACGGTGAATGCGCCGCTGGAACTGCTGCCGCTGTTCGCCAGCGTGAGCGTGCCGGCATCGACCTCGATCGTGCCACCGAGATTGTTGAACGCAGCCGAGAGCGTCGTCACGTTTGTGCCGCCGATCTTGCGGAGCAAACCGTCGTTCTCGAACGTCGAGGAACCGCAGCAGTCACTCGGACCGATGGAACTGTCGGTCTCAAATTGATACGTGCCGCCGACGAGATTCCGGAACACGGTTCCTGAACCAGTTTCGGAGAGGGCCAACGCCCCGATACCGGTGTGGCGGATGAGACTGGCGTTGAATAATTGACCCAACAGCCGGCGCGTGCCCGGCCCGGAGAACATCATCGTCCCGACGTTTGTGGTGACGCCAACGAGTGAGCCGCCGGTCCACTGGAACAGCCCGTTGGTGAAGTTCAGGGCCGCACTCGGATTGGCGTTGAGCGTGCCGCTGGCGAGCAGCACGCCGCCCGCGCCCTGACCGTTCATCAGGCCGGACCAAGTCGGGCTTTGTCCGCCGGTGATGTCGAGTGCGGCATTGGCAGCCGCGATGAACACGCCGTTGGAACTGGCGCCGCTGTTGGCCAGCGTCAGGGTGCCGCTCTCCACATCGACCAGGCCGCCGAGGTTGTTGAAGGCGACGGAGACGACGGCGTTGCTCGGCGCGCCCAATTTGATGAAGCTGCCGAAGTTGTCGAAGTTGACCGGCCCGCAGCAATCCGCAGGGAAGATGCGACCGCTGCCTTCCAGTTGATAGGTGCCGGCCGCCAAGTTCTGGAAGCGGGTGCCCGGGCCGGTCGCGCTCAACGCGAGCCCGCCGACGCCCGTGTGCCGGAGCAACCCCGAGTTAAGAAATGAACCAACGGCGCGCACATCACCGCCGCCGGAGATCATCAGCACGTTGGTGTTGATCACTGTGCCGTTGAACGAGCCGCCGGTCCACTGGAACAGGCCCGGCGCGCAACCGAGCGTCATGCTCGGTGACGCCACGATCTGGCCACTGCTCAACTCGACTTGGCCCGCGCCGCTGCCGGTCACCGCGCCGGCCCATGTCGGCGATTGGCCGCCGGTGAGGTCCAGCAGCGCACCCGCCGCCACGGTGAACGTGCCGTTGGAACTGGAGCCGTTGTTGGCCAAGGTGAGCTGGCCGGTGTCCACCTCAATCGTGCAGCCGAGGTTGTTGAACGAAACGCCGTCGATCCGCGACTCGTTCGTGCCGTCGATTTTCCGCACGAGTCCCGAATTGGCGAACACCGTCGGACCGCAGCAATCGACCCTGAACAGCCCGCTGTCGGCTTCAAACTGATAGGTGGCGCCGGGGAGATTCTGCAGGAGCGAACCCGAACCGTGCTCGCTGACGCCGAGGCCGCCCGTGCCGGTCTGGCGCACCAGACCGAGGTTGTCGAACTCGGAGACCAGCGTGC